>Ga0209698_10008836_pt1 | contig 10353 bp, 6 predicted proteins | sample LitLauG_LLR_2012_FD_187203 | JGI IMG/M metagenome (GOLD analysis project Ga0209698, IMG submission 187203) | Freshwater sediment microbial communities from Pennsylvania, USA - Little Laurel Run_MetaG_LLR_2012 (SPAdes) (version 2) | ecosystem: Environmental > Aquatic > Freshwater > Creek >... | reverse complement strand
GAGTCGTGCTTATCGCTTACTGTTTACCGATAGCGGTTGTAAACGGGCGGTTACACTCATTGACCACCGATCGGCCGGTCAGCGGTGCGCGATGGATGTAGGTTACCGAGCAGTAGGGAAGAACTCCATCAGGTGAACTCCTTCCCGTTACAGAGTTTGCAGGAAGTTGATCAGGTCCTGCATCTGCTGCGATGTCAATCCGATCTGGAAACGCTGGTTATAGAAATTCACCACCTGCGGGAGACTCCCTGCCACACCGTTGTGGAAATAAGGTGCTCGCGCTTCGAGACCTCGCAAGATGAGGCCCTTGCCGCGACCGATATCGGCACATTGGCCTGAAATCAATGCCTTCCCCGGATCGGTGGTGTAAAACGTCTGCCCCGTTAATGGACCCTGGTTACAAACTAACTGGAACACCGGAAGCGTTGGCATTTGCAGCTGATTCAGGCCCGCAATCACGTTGGGATCGGTCTCGTAGAGTAGAGAGCGACTCGTGCCGATATCGAGCGGCAGAGGGAAAGAGTGATTTCCCACGTTCGGCGTGTCGTGGCATGTGGTGCAGGTTCCCGTGATCTGCTGGTTGCCGGTAGCCAGTCCCGGCACATCGCTGATTGTCAGTGGCTGCGTATTGAAGATTTGCTCTCCCCTTGCGATCGAGGCCTGCTGCTGATTCCTGGAATTCTGCCAGGCGTTGTAGATCGTGAATACGTTGGGATCGAATTTCTTACCGTTCGGATCTCCACCCAACGAATCGTTAATTCCCGGATAGTACTGCTGCGTCGGCAGGTACTGCGGGCCGCCCAGCGAACCATTCTGCCCATAGAGATTCTTGGCACGGAAATCAAAGATCTGCGCTGAGTTCAACGCAAGCTCAAAGCTTACGATCTGGCTTAACTGGGCGGGCGTGGGTGGCTGCACGGCTTGTGCGTGGCCCAGGGTCGCGTCGATTGCCTGTTGTGTGAGGTCCGCGTTGAGATTTGCGGCGAAGGTCGGCTCATTGTTGAGCGGTAAAAAGAACGACTCCCGGCCGTCGAACATAACCGCGCTCAGAAAGCCCAGGTTGGTGGTGGGCAAGGGCCGACGGTACACGGACACGGTCTGTTGCCCCTGAGAGTTCGTGGTCAACGCGCAACCATAGGGATCCTGTACAGCCGTGATCGTGTATTGGGGAGGATTCGGATCGGTTGCGTTAGGCGGCACTGTCAGCCCGATACGAATGAGCCCGTTGTTCACCACCAGACTGTTGTTCACTGGACCGGTGGGGCAAGTGGATCCGTCCACTTGGTCAAACAGAGGGTCCTTCCCATGAGAGAAGAAATAGCGGATTTGGGCATCAATGGCGCTCAAGCCAAAGCCGTCGCTGGCAGCGTGGCAAGTCCCGCATGTCCTGCCATTCGTTCCTAAGCTTTGAAAGAAGGGACCGCTCAAGTCAAGGGAACCGGTCGTGCTGTTAGTGGCGGAAAAACCGGTGAAGTCGAGGAATGGAAACAGATTGGGCAGACTGGAACCGGCATCCACGGCGGTGGACGCTACTGCCAACAAGAGGGCCAGAGCCATCCAGGTTCGGATTTTGCGGGCCCGACCACGGTCACGATGCCATGTTTTCGACGAACCCGTTAGCAACTCTCCTGATTCTTGTTTTTGGGACATAAGCACTCCTTCAACAGGGCTACGCTCTCGACCACACTTTTCGCACGCCGCACTACCCGGACTTAACTCGCACAAAACACGGGTCTAGAAATGCGGCGGTAGCTTGCCTCAGGTGAGCGATCGAGCCAATAGTGTGGGTCTGAATTGGAGCTTAATTTCTCATGAATTCGTAAGCTCTTGAATCCACAAGGAATGTTGAAGGATAGGCGAGCTGGGGTAGAATCTTGTGCCAGCGCGGTAAGACCAGCACCTTTGCTTGTGCCCTCCCAATGCCTGTTACCTCATCAAGACGATTCCGCTTTGGAGACGGCTACGAGGTCGATCTCGGCGCCTATGAGTTGCGGCGTGCGGGTCGTGCCCTCAAGCTGCCCCGAATCCCGATGGAGGTATTGTTGCTGTTCATAGAGCAGCGCGGGAACCTGGTTACACGCGATCAAATCATCGAACAAGTTTGGGGAAAGGAAGTATTCGTCGATACCGACAACAGTATTAATACCGCAGTCCGCAAGATCCGTCAGGTTTTGAAGGACGATGCAGAGAAGCCTCAATTTATCCAAACAGTGACAGCCAAGGGCTATCGGTTTATCGCTGAAGTAACCGAGATCGAAGGCGCCTCCGAGGAAACGTCCGCCCACCGGCAGCCGACGTTAAGACCGGCAGTGAATCCGATGCTGCCGGAGGACGACCTGAACCATGCGGAACCCGCGGTCGACGACCAAACCCAGGCTACGACTGAAGGATATGGATCCCGACGATGGATCGTGACTTTCGCTGTCTCACTTCTCGTGCTGACCGCGGCGGTATCGTTTTCAGCATGGCAGCGAACCCGAGCCCGCGCGAAGGTGCCAGGCACCAGGGTGATGCTGGCGGTGCTGCCGTTCGAGAACCTCACAGGAGATGCGGGGCAGGAGTACTTCAGCGATGGCCTAACCGAAGAGATGATCACCGAGCTAGGACGCCTCGATCCCGAGCATCTGGGAGTGATCGGTCGTACTTCGGTCATGCTTTACAAACGTAACCCGAAGCCGTTGGACGAGATTGGGCGCGAGCTGGGAGTCCAGTACGTAATCGAGGGCAGCGTTCGGCGAGATTCCAACAATGTGCGGATTGCCGCGCAGCTGATTCTGGTAAAGGACCAAACGCACGTCTGGGCTCGGCAGTTTGATCGAGAACTGCGAAGTTTGCTGGTTGTGCAACGCGAGATCGCGCAGGAAATCGCCGACGAAATCTTGCTCAGTCTGGGGAACCAACATGGCGTGAAATCGGCGACTCATCCGGTCGTCACGCCGGCAGCCACGTCTTACGAAGCGTACGACCTGTACCTCAAGGGTCGCTATTTCTGGAATAAGAGATCGTCAGAGGGATTTCGACAAGCCATCGACTATTTTCAGCAGGCGACTGCGAAGGACCCCAACTACGCGCGGGCCTACGCTGGATTGGCGGACACGTTTGCCTTGTTGAGCACTTGGTATATGGCTCCTCCAGCAGAAGCTATGCCGAAGGCGCGTGCTGCCGCACTGAAGGCTCTTGAAATCGACGAAACTCTGGCGGAAGCGCATGCGTCGCTGGCACTCATCGCCGAGAGCTACGATTACGACTGGCCCACCGCGGAGAAAGAATTTCGGCGAGCCATCGAGCTCAATCCCGAATACGCCACCGCACACCAGTGGTATGCCGAGTACCTTGCCTGGCAAGGGCGCTTCGGTGAAGCTTTCACAGAAAGTGAGCGTGCGCGCCAACTGGACCCGATGTCGCTAATCATTGCCAGTGATCGCGGAACACTCCTGTATTACTCGCGGCAATACGATCGCGCTATCGCGCAGTGTCTCACTGTGCTCGAGATGGATCCGAGCTTTACGCATGGCGGCGCACCCATTTTCACTTCTTATGTGCAAGAGGGAAAGTTCACCGCGGCGCTGGATGAGATTGAGCGAGCGCACCCTCCGGAGGACCTCCCGTGGACCTGGGCACGAAGGACCTATCTCTATGGCCGTTGGGGGCGGACAGAAGAGGCTCAACGCGCGCTAGCGAGGTTAGAACAGCTTGCCCCACGAATGCAGGCGGACCGAATACCGGCTCTACTAATGGCTTATGTCGGTGCGGGTAAGAACGATCAAGTCATTGCGCTGCTGCAGGAAGCCTACGCAGGGCATTCCAACGCGGTCGTTGTGCTCAAGGTCGACCCTGAGTTCGACCCGCTGCGCAGCGATCCACGGTTTACAGAATTGCTGCGGCGATTGCACCTAGCCTAGTAACCAGGAGTTTAGGCCGCTTACTTCGTCATCGGTACCAAACCAGCGCAAACCTGTTCGGACAGGTCTACTCTGGAATGAAAGTGGTGTGAACGACGGTTGCTGGTTCACCTAAGCCTAGCGTCGCGCGCGGCCCCGCCACTCTGATCGCCCGCAACTCAGCTCAACTGAGCTCAACTCCAACCCAGCGCCCCGCGTCTCCAGATCAAAAGCAACAACAAGAGCTACGTTGCTCGCTCAGCCAGTAATGTGTCACTCGAGAGTGTTCTCGCTCCTAACCCGTCAAGTTCGCGTTTACCGATTTGCGAGGTAACGCCGTTTAGGCACTTCGCGGAACTGACTCCGCCACCAGATCGTCCTGTAATGCGAAAGAGAGACTCACGAAGCATGGAGTGGGCGTAATTTTTTCAGCATCCATGATGGAATCGCGAGCGAAACACCGCTTTAGTAGGTAGGAAACGATCGGAGTTCTGGACCTCTGATCGGGTTGCTCGATTCACCGACGCTTTTTCGAGAACGGGCACAACTCCTAAAAGTCTCTCAACGAAAGGAAAACTACCGTGCCCACTCCGCCACGATCCGTTTTGCTTCTTCTTTCCCTATTGCTGGCTCCGCTGGTCGTATTGGCCCAAGCGCCGCCGGCGGCCGACACCTTCAGCTTCTCGAACCAACCCAACAAAAACTTTGGCACTTTTCCCCTTTTGATGGTCCAGAAAGGAGCAACGTCTTATCTGAAGTTCAACCTTGCCCCTTTACCGGCGAATGCGAGCGTCAACAAAGCGACCTTGCGTCTGTATGTCAATTCCGTCAAGACTGCAGGAAGCGTTGATGCCTACGAAATCGATTCCGCCTGGACCGAGGGAGGACTGACCTGGCAGAACGCTCCAACTCTGGGGCCTTCAGCGACCGGTGGCAACCCTATTGGGGTTGCGGCATCGAGCAATGGTCAGTTCATTCTGCTCGATATCACTGAGCTAGTGCAGAAATGGGTGGGTGGCGAGGTCCAAAACAACGGACTCGCGCTGGCGCTGACCACTGCGCAGGGAAGTTTTGCGGTGGACTCCAAAGAGTCGCACCTTACCAGCCACGAGCCTGAACTGCTGATCGACCTGACCGGCCCAACCGGTCCGCAAGGATTACAGGGGCCAGCCGGACCCCAGGGACCTATTGGACTCACGGGCCCTGCAGGACCTAGCGGGCCGATTGGACCTGTTGGACCGCAGGGTCCACAAGGGCCTCCGGGACCGAAGGGAACTCTTGCGGTCGAGCAAGAGACGGGCACCCCGGCTGCCGTCCCTCCGATCACGGCTGCACAAATCAACTTGGCATGTCCGAATCCGGCGTTTCCAACGCTTATTTCCGGTGGCTACTCCACCGACTCAATTGGAGAACCGAATTTCGCGGTCTATCAGAACTACCCATCGTCGAACGGAGTCTGGCAGGTCGGCGTTTGGAATCTTTCCAACACTACGTATCATGTGACGCTCTATCTATTGTGCGGCACTATCCAATGAGGGGCGCCACCCCACTGGACGGTTCGGCGATTCAGGACCCGCCGAACCGTCCAGCAGTTTGAGGTCGGCGCCAAGAAACCGCGTCTCGAGCCTAGCCCCCGAGCAATCGCAACCGTAGCAAAATCAGCGCCGCAGAGCCCAGGATCAGGGCGGCGCCGCCTACGATATACAGTGCGGACTCCAGGCCTAGACGCCGCAACACCTCCCGCTGGCTTCGCCACGAAATAAAGAAGGGTTCATCCGGTCGCCCCTTCATGAGGACCATCGGCGGCGACAGATTAAATTCGCGTGCCGGCATCATGCGTTCGGCTCCACGGGCTTGACTGGAGCCTAGCGGCGGGAGATCGATGGGAAGGGCCGCCCGCCTCTGCAGGTCCGCCGCTGCGCTGCTCATGAACCCTGAATCGGGACCATCGGATTCGTTCGATCCCGATGCGGAAGGGAATTCCACACCAGGATTTTCGCGCACGGTGCCAAACGAGAACAGCTGGTCTCGCGGTTGGATGCAGTATTCGACAAGCTTCGCCGGCCGCTCTCCTAACAATCCGCGGCGTCCTAGAAAGTGGCGGATGGAGCCGGTAACACTTCCGAGCGAGGAAGGGTCTGTCAGCTCCTCCGAAAATGTCTCTTGGAGTTCGAGTTCTGCTCCGCGGGGATCGATCAGAAGTTGACCGGTACCGTCATCGAGAAAGAATGGTACGCAGAGGCTCTCTTCACCGACTTGCTTCCAGCTGGTTTTCCCCTCCGAACCTGATCCTTCCCACGCGATGGCGCGATAGTAGTAGCAATCCAGCTCAGAGAGCGGGGATATCAGTGTGTAAGGTCCGACGGCGGTGCCGCTCACTTCCACAGGGCCTAAGGAAACTCCACGAACCGAAGATGTGGGGGTGTCAAGAATGCGTTCACGCCGCTGCAGCACGCGAAATCCGCGATAGAAGACAAACCCGCCTGCCGCCATGCCGATGAGAGCCCAGATTGCGGGCTCCGCCACCAACGCGATCGGGTTTGGCGTTGCACTCAACGGGGGGCTTCTCCGGTTCGCCCGCGGACACCAGCTGAAAAGACTACTGGCTTGAGTTTCCAGGCGGTCCCGGTTTTTGTGCAGGTTCGCCCGGCGGCGGAGGAATGGTGATATCGATTGGCGTCACTGCACCCAGCGACGAGAGCGGCTTGTCGAACTCACCTGTGTTACCCACCACGAGAACCGCGAACTGATCTTTGTGTACATACTTCGCGGCGACGCGGGCTACATCCGCAGTCGTGACTTTCTCAATGCCCGCACGATACCGCTCCAGGAAATCTGCCGGGTACCCATAGAATTCGTAGGCCATGCGCTCGTGAAGAACTTTTTCGGGCGAGTCGAAGTTAAAGATGAACGAATTCAGGATGCCATCCTTGGCGCGCTTGATCTCCTCGTCACTGATCGGATTCTTCTGCAGATCGTCGATATCCTCGTACAGCGCCTGAATAGCCTCCACTGTGCTCTGGCTTTTAGTCCCCATCGCCATGCGGGTCACGCCGACATGATCGTAGGCAGTGCCGACGCCCCCGCCGACTCCGTACGCCAAGCCGCGCTTGGTCCTTATATCTTTGAACAAGCGTGAGGAGAAACCGCCGCCAAAGGCCTCGTTGAAGACCTCGACCGCGTAGTAGTCGGGATTGTCGCGGCGAATGCCAAGGGCCACCATCCGAATATTGCTCTGGTTTACGTCCTTTTTCTCGACCAGGTAGTAGCCAGGCTTGGCCGGATGAAACGCAACGTCTTGCTTCTTCGAGACTGGACCCTTTACCCACGAGCCAAACGCTTCGCGCAACTTCGCTTCCATGACGGACGAGTCGAAGTCGCCGGTGACCCCGATAATCATGTTGTTGGGGAAGACGTGCTCCTTGTGCCAGTTGAAGAGATCCTGCTGGGTGATCGCGGCGATCGTGGTGTATTCCGGTTCGCGGGTGTAGGGATTATCGGTGCCGTACGCCAGCTTTTGCGCTTCACGGGAGACGATTTCCGAGACGTCGTCGTTGCGGCGCGAAATGGAATCGAAAGCATTCTTTTGGGACAGGTCAAGTTTGTCGGCGCGGAAGGCAGGGTCCTTCAGCAGGTCAACGAATACCTTGAAGACGTCGTCGAAGTCACCCTTCAGGCATGACAACCCGATGGTGGTCGAGTCTCCGCCACCGCTGGTTTCGACCTTGGCGGCGCGCGCTTCCAGGAAATCGTCGAGTTCGTCTCCGGTTTTGGTTTTCGTACCCCCGGTGCGCCACACGTCACCGTAGATATCAACCAGTCCGGCCTTGCTTGCGGGTTCCTCGCGTGAGCCACCGCGAATGCGCGCCGTTCCGCTGATCAGTGGCAGTTCGTGATCTTCCTGCAGGAAAAACACCAGCCCGTTGGAGAGGACGAAGCGTTTCGGTTCCTGCGGCTTGAATGCGGGGAGGGGCGGAATCTTGATCTGCTGCCATTCGGCGGTTTGTGCGGCAGATGGCAGCGCGGCGGCGAAAGCAGCAAAACTCAGCAGGAAGAGCGCGAATCTGGATGAGAGCTTTTTCATTGCGCACCTCCCTGCGAATTGGCAGAGGCCGGCACAATCGTCTCAATGATGCCGACGGTGCGATTCTCCGGGACGAAGGTTGTGTTGGCGACGCGCCGGATGTCAGCTTTGGTCACTTTGTCGATGCGGTCGACGGATCGAAACAGTTCTCGCCAGTCGTCGTAGCGGGATTGGTAAACGCCGATCTGCAGGGCCAGACCCTGGTTGTCGGCGAGCCCGCGCAACAGGTCCGCCTTGGCGCGAGTCTTGATCATCTTGAGTTCTTCGTCAGAGATGTCTTCCTTCTTCAACCTTTCGATTTCGACGTGAATAGCGTCCTCCATCTCTTTTGTAGTGTGGCCGGGAAGCGGGAAGGCGTAGAAGGCGAAGAGGTGAGGATATTTGTTGCCGGGTAAACCGGAGAATCCGGCTGAGAACGCCGCGATTTTCTTGTCGCGAACCAGGGCGCGGTAGAGCCGAGACGTCCGCCCGTTCGAGATCAGGTCGGCGATCGCGTCATAGACGGCGTCATCCTTGCTGCGGTAGTCGGGCCGGTGATAGCCCTCGAGGTATAGGGGTTGTGATTGGTCATGCAGCACCACGCGGCGCTCGGAATTCTGGGGTGGCTCGGTTGTGGTCCGCTCATCCGGTGTTGGAGCAGAAGGAATGCGCCCAAAATATTTCTCGATCACCGGCATGGTCTCGCTGGCTTTGACATCACCCACGACCGCCACCACCATGTTCGACGGAATGTAATATTCGTGAAAAAAGTGGTCAGCATCGGTGGCGGAAAACGAATTCAGGTCCGACATCCATCCCACCGTCGGCCGATGATATTCGTGCGCCTGAAACGCCGCCGTCACGAACTGCTCCAGTAACCGCCCAACGGGGTTGCTGTCGGTGCGCATGCGGCGCTCTTCAATGACGACGTTGCGCTCCTTGTAGAACTCCCGCATGACGGGATGGATGAAGCGCTCCGATTCCAGATAGGCCCACAATTCGAGACGGTTCGACGGGAACGAGTAGTGATAACCGGTCTCGTCGTCGTTGGTGAAGGCGTTCAGCCCTTCGCCGCCTTCCTGTTCGACGATTTGGCCGAACTCGTTGGGCTTGACATATTGATCGGCTGATTTGATCGCGTCCTGCCAGGTCTTCTGCAGGTCTTTCAATTTCTGATTGTCCCGTCCGGCTGGCTTGTCGCGCTCCGCGATGTATGCCGCGTAGGCCGTTTCTACCTCTGCCAGCGCGGTCTTCTCCGCGGGATAGTCGGTGGTGCCGATCTTGTCGGTTCCCTTGAAGGCCATGTGTTCAAACATGTGCGCGAGACCGGTCTTGCCCAGCGGATCTTGTGTGGAGCCAGCGTCCACGTGAGTGAAGAAGGAGAAAACCGGCGCCTCGGGGCGCTCGCAGATCACCACGGTCAAGCCGTTCTCCAGTTTCTTGACGGTAATCCGCTTCTCGAAGGAAGCCAGATCCTGGGCCGTAGCCAGGCATGAGTAAAGCAGGCAAAAGAAAACCAGAGCAGATGAACTTCCAAAAATGCGCCTTCTCATCAGACCTCCGCACCGTTAGCCGCCAAATATCGGGAGAATTTTGAAGTTACGTGGCGGGAAGGGAAGTTGTCAAACCGTGGAGAGGACCTTGGGAAGGCATGCGCGCTGTCGCGCCCGCGCAACTATACTAGACGCTTTTACATCTCACTAGCCCCGCGACGGGCCAGGACGGGCAGACGAGGGATTCGTGGAGACTGGGCAAGTCGTCGATATCGAGGGCAGGCACCTGAAACTTTCGAATCTCGACAAGGTGCTTTATCCCGCTACCGGCTTCACCAAAGGGCAGGTGATCGACTATTACGCGCGCATCGCGCCGGTCCTACTGCCACACTTGGCCGGACGAGCTCTGACCATGAAGCGCTACCCCGGGGGCGTGGATGAAGAGTATTTCTACGAAAAGAACGCGCCCAAGCACCGGCCCGACTGGGTGAAGACGGCTCCGGTCTGGAGCCGGCACAACCGGCGAAACATCGACTTCATACTTGCCGAGGACCTTCCCACTCTGGTTTGGCTGGCGAATCTGGCGTCGCTCGAATTGCATCCTTCGCTTTCGTTGGCTAAGGACGTGAAATGTCCGACGATGATTGTGTTCGACCTTGATCCTGGACCGCCGGCGAACATTGTCCAGTGCGCGCAGGTCGGCGTGTGGGTGCGCGATATTTTTGGCCACTTCGGCTTGCAGAGTTTTCCGAAAACCTCGGGCTCGAAGGGGCTTCAGATATATGTGCCCCTCAATACTCCCACGACCTACGAAAAGACCAAGCCTTTCGCCAACGCGGTGGCGCGCTTGCTTGAGCACGAGCATCCAGGACTTGTCGTTTCCGACATGAAGAAGGAAGTTCGCACCAATAAAGTA
>Ga0209698_10008835_pt1 | contig 10353 bp, 12 predicted proteins | sample LitLauG_LLR_2012_FD_187203 | JGI IMG/M metagenome (GOLD analysis project Ga0209698, IMG submission 187203) | Freshwater sediment microbial communities from Pennsylvania, USA - Little Laurel Run_MetaG_LLR_2012 (SPAdes) (version 2) | ecosystem: Environmental > Aquatic > Freshwater > Creek >... | reverse complement strand
GCGCGGGCGTTGGGTTCTCCGCCGCATTCTGCGAAACGGCGGCCTCGGACGCGGCAGGCGCGAGCGCCGCCGGCTGCGGCCGCTGGGAGACCTTCATGACGATGGCGCCGCCCACCGCTCCGGCCACCACCAGCAGAGCAATCTGCACGGGCTTCACGGGTTTTTCTCCTCAGCCATTCAGACGCCTGCCAGGCTCTTTTCGTTTCCCCTCAAGACCCAGCTAAAATCAAGTAAGAAAAGCCTGATGCATCTTTTTCCGAAGAGTATGCGGATCGGCCCGGTAGAGATCGAGCCGGCCACGGTGTTGGCGCCGATGGCCGGGGTGACGGATACCGTGTTCCGCCGGTTTATCCGCAACCTGGGCGGTTGCGGACTGATTATGACCGAGTTCACCAGTTCGCACGGGGTGAGCGCCTCGCACGATGCGCGCAAGCCTACCAAAACCTTAAAATACCTGGCGTTTGAACCCGAAGAGCACCCCATTTCGGCGCAGCTCTTTGGCGCCGATCCGGCGGTGATGGCGGACGCCGCGCGCGTGTGCGAGGACCTGGGGTTCGATATCCTGGACATCAACTTCGGCTGCCCCGTGAACAAAGTGGTGAAGTGCAACGGCGGCTCGGGATTGTTGCGCGACCTGCCGCTGGTGGAGCGGCTCCTGAGCACCGTGCGCCACGCGATCGCGATTCCCTTTACCCTGAAATACCGCGCCGGGTGGAACGACGGCGAGCTGGTCACGATACGCATCGCCAAGCTGGCCGAAGATTGCGGCCTGCAGGCGATCGCCCTGCACCCGCGGACCCGGGAGCAGGGATACAGCGGCAAGGCCGACTGGTCGCGCATCGCCGAGGTGAAAGCCGCGGTGAAGATTCCGGTGATTGGCAACGGCGATATCGTTACACCGGAAGATGCCGTGCGCATGGTGCGCGAAACCGGTTGCGACGCCGTGATGGTGGGGCGGGCCGCATCTTCGAATCCCTGGATTTTCCGGCAGATCCAGCAGTACCTGGAAACCGGGACTTATGACGAACCCGCGCAGAGCGACCGCTACGACATGATGCGGCAGTATTACCGCATGTTGATGGATCGCGGGGAGAAGGACACGGTGGGGAAAATGAAGCAGTTCGCCACGTACTTCACCCACGGTGTGCGGCACGGCGCGAAACTGCGGGCCAGCATCTACCACGCGCATGAGCCGGAAGCGATTCTCGGCCTGGTGGACGAGTTCTTTGAAGCCGAGCCGGCGCTGGCGGGCGCGGCCGAAGCCGCGGTATGAAAAAGGTCCAGCTCATCACCGACGGGGCTTGCCTGGGCAATCCCGGGCCGGGGGGCTGGGCCTGGATCCTGCGCTACAACGGCCGCAAGAAAGAGATGTGGGGCTGCGAACGCTACACCACCAATAACCGCATGGAGCTGAAAGCGGCTCTCGAAGGCTTTCGCGCCCTGAACGAGGTGTGCGAGGTGGAGGTGGTAACCGACTCCGAATACCTGAGGAATGGAATCACTTCCTGGATTCAGGGCTGGAAGCGGAATGGCTGGAAGACGGCGGCCAAAAAGGCGGTAGTCAACCAGGACCTGTGGAAAGACCTCGACGATCTGGCGAGCCGCCATAAGACCAAATGGCTCTGGACCAAGGGCCACGCTTCGCACGAAGACAACAACCGCTGCGACGAACTGGCCTCGCAGGCGGCGAAGGAGCAGAAGTCGGGGGCGAGTCCGGCCGGCGTCATCGATAGGACGGACGAGGCGTAGGGCGGCGGTGCCTATGGCAGGTTTACACTAGTTGATCCGGCGCCTTCCGCCGCCCGGCGACACACGCTGGCAAAACGACAGGCTCCCGGCATAAACTTGATGTGAAAGCAACCCGCGAACATGCACCGACTTCTTCTGGCAATCGCCCTCCCGTTAACTCTGGCGGCGCAGTATAACGCCAATCTGCGCAGCATATGGATCGAACCCGGCGGCAAGGAACGCCTGCCCGCGTTCGACCTCTTCGATAACGCCCTCGGAAAACTGGGCGTGATCCAGGCTTCGGGCCCGGTGGACCCCGCCGGTCACCCGTTCTTCACCCCGCTGGGGACGAACGGCCGCGCCTGCGTGAACTGTCATCAGCCGGGTTGGGGCATGAGCGTTTCGGCCGAAAGCCTGCAGGACCGCTGGCGAAGCACTTCCGGCAAGGATCCCGTGTTCGCGGCGTTTGATGGGTCGAATTGCCCCGCCCTGCCGCAAGACCTGGAGAAATCGCATTCGCTGCTGCTCCACCGCGGCCTGTTCCGGATTCCGCTTTCGTGGCCGCCGCGCAATGCCGATGGTTCGCCGAAGCCGGTCGAATTCTCCATCGAAGTAGTGAGCGACCCTACCGGCTGCAACTTGAGCCCAAAATACGGTCTGAAGAGCGGTCAGCCGACGGTATCCGTCTACCGGCGCCCGCGCCCCGCGGCAAACCTTAAGTATGTCGTCGCCGGGGGCCAGAACATCGTGCTCAAGACCGGCATGCTGGCCGACCGCGACCCCGATACCGGCCGCCCGGTCTCGATGAACCTGATGTCCGACGCGCGCGAGCCATCCCTGATGACGCAGGCCATGAGCGCCATCATGGGGCACGAGGAAGCGCGCGAGGCGCCTTCGCGGCAGCAACTGGACGCCATTGTGGCGTATGAATCGCAGATCTACGCGGCCCAGGTGGAGCACATTTTCGCCGGCCCGGTGGTCGATCCCGAAGGGCCGTTCGCCCTCGGGCCAGTGGCCTTGCGCGACCGGCGTCCGGGCGTGCTGGGCGATAACGATTACGATCCGGTTTTCGGGCAGTTCAAATCATGGAAGAGCCAGGACTACTACCGGCGGTCGATCGCGCGCGGCGCCGATATTTTCATGTTCCGCCAGTTCTGGCTGCGCGACACAACCCACATCAACACCATCGGCTTGGGCAATCCGATGAAACGCACGTGCGCCACCTGCCACAACGCCCAGATGACCGGCCAGGACCTTTCCGCGGGTTGGGTGGATGTCGGCACCACCAACTACCCCACCTGGACCGAGCCGGCCACGTGGTCCGAATCGAGCGAACTTCCGGTCTTCAAGATCACGTGCAAGCCCGAGGCCGATCCGCATCCGTATCTCGGCCGCGTGATCTACACCACCGATCCGGGGCGCGCGCTGATTTCCGGCCGCTGCGTGGATGTGGGATCGATCGTGATGCAGCAGTTCCGCGGGCTGGCTTCGCGCGCTCCGTATTTCGCCAATGGCTCGGCCAAGGACCTGCGCGAAGTGGTCGATTACTACGATCGCCGTTTCGATATGAAGCTGACGGAAGCGGAAAAGTACGATCTGGTCAACTTCCTGGGGGTCCTGTAAGTGCGCGCGGCGTTCTGCGTCTGGCTGTTTGCGGCCGCCGTTGCCGCGGCGCAGGATCTGAGTTTCGTCGCCTGCCCCATCGTGCGCGATACCAAAACCGTTCCCTGTTTTCTTGCGGAGTACCAGGGCGAGACCTACTTTCTGGGCATTCAGCAGGACATCACCGCCGCCTTTCACCCGCCGCAGTTGAAGCACGAAGTGCTGGTGGAAGGGCGGATCAAGGAAGGTCCGCGCGTGTGCGGCGGCATCCCGCTCGCGCCGCTTTCCATATCGGTTGTGAAAGAGGTGAACCCGGCCTGCAATACGCTGCTGCCGGCGGAACCGGGCATCGAAGCGCCGCCCGCGCCCCGCGGCGCGGGGCCGTCTTCGCACCCGCTGGCGGAGCCGGCACCCCCAGCCAACGAGACTCTCACCGGCCGGCAGGAGTTCACGGTGCGCTACGCATTCAACGACGATTACGTCGAGTTTGGGTCGATCGCGGTGGTCCGGCGCGCTGCCGCCTATGCCACCAAGATCGGGGCATCGGCCGTCAAGGTGACCGGGTACTGCGCCACCACGCTGCTCTCGAACGGCGGGCGCCTCGTGGAAAAGGCCGGGCTCGCCGAAAAGCGCGCGCAAGATATCGCCACGCTCTTGCGCGGTTCGGGCGTCGCCGCCGTGACGGCGGATTGGAACAAGGACGCGGAACCCGGCGACGGAAAGACCGATGCTTCCCGCCGGCGCGTGACGATCGAAGTGATTCCGTAAGAGAAACCCGAGCGTGACAGGGTGAGCCCCGAAGCAGACCGCGCCAATCTCGCCGCCGTCCCGACTGTGGACACCGTCCGCAAACAGAAGCAGATCCTCGGCCACCCGGCCGGGCTTTTCGTTCTCTTTTTCACCGAGATGTGGGAGCGGGTTTCCTACTATGGGATGCGCGCGCTACTGGTCCTGTACATGTTGGACTACCTGTTCGGGCGTGTCCACTCCGGCGCCAGCCACGTGTATGGATTCGCGGGCCTCCAGCGTGGGCTGGAGGCGGTATTCGGGCCGCTGGCCGACCAGCCGCTTTCTTCGCAAATCTATGGCTTGTACACCGCGTTGGTGTATTTCACGCCCTTCTTCGGAGGCATGCTGGCGGATCGCGTCCTGGGCCAGCGAAAGTGCGTTGTCATCGGCGGAGTCCTGATGGCCATCGGCCAATTCCTGCTGGCCGCGGAATCCATGTTCCTGCCGGGGCTGTGCGTCCTGATTTTGGGGAACGGCTGCTTCAAGCCGAACCTGGCGACGCAAGTGGGGAACCTGTATCCGCAGGGAGACCCGCGCCGCGACCGCGCCTTCAGCATCTACTACATGGGCGTGAACCTGGGCGCCTTCATCGCTCCGCTGATCTGCGGAACGCTGGGGCAGGTGTACGGCTGGAAATACGGGTTTGAATCGGCCGGCGTGGGGATGGTGTTCGGCGTCCTCTTTTACCTGTGGGGCCAGCGTTTTTTGGCCAAGGACGATCTGACGCGCGCCCGCGAAGCCCGCACCGAGCGCGCCGCGCTCACGGGAAAAGAGTGGAAAGCCATTGCCGGGCTGGTGGTGCTGATGCTCCTGAACGTGGTCTTCTGGGCCGTCTACGAACAGCAGGGCAACACCATCCAAATATTCGCCGACCGCAACACCGACTGGCATGTCTTCGGCTTCGAGATGCCCTCCACCTGGTTCCAGGCGGTCAATCCGTTTTTCATTTTTACGCTGACGCCTTTGCTGAACCTCTTCTGGAGCTATCAGTCGCGGCGCCGCGTGGAACCGCCAAGCGTCACCAAGATGGCGATGGGCTGCACGATGATGGGCCTTTCGTTCCTTCCGCTGATTCTAGTTACGGCGGGCATGCGCCCGGATCAACGCATCAACTTTCTGTGGCTGGTTGGGTGCACGTCGCTCTATACGGTCGGTGAAATCTATCTGAGCCCCATCGGCCAGAGCTTGGTGACCAAGGTCGCGCCGGCGCGGTTGGTAAGCATGCTGATGGGCATGTGGTTCTTTTCGAACTTCTTTGGGAACTACCTGACGGGCTACCTGGGAACGTTCTACGAAAAGATGTCGAAGGAAGCGTTCTTCGCGATGATTGCGCTGCTGGCCGTGGCGGCGGGAGCGGCGATCTTCGCTTTGCAGAAGCCGCTGAAAGACGCAGTTGGGCATAATACGTAGTGGTTTCAGGCGGGACTTTGGATGTACTGAACGTACTGAAATGATAAGGTCTTGTAAATTAAGCAACAATCAGGTAATAATATCCTAGTTGTGACGCAATCGCTCCCAAGCTCATCACGGCAACGCCGTGAAGCAGAGGGAGGGTCGGCCCGATGGATCCGGAGCGATCTGCTTGCCAATTGGTCGGTTTGATTTACGAAGCCGTCGGCGGCCCCAAGCTGCTGGACGATGTTTCTTGAGCAGCTTAGAGAAGTTGCGCGCGCCCCAACGATCAACCTCGCACTTGAGGAACTACCGGGCCGGAAAGGGGGCATACTCACGCTTGGTTCGATCGGACTCGACCCCGCCTTTAACCGGTCATACAACGAGTATTACGGGGAAAGAAACCCGGCGCTGGTGTGTGGGGCTCACTTGTTTCGAGCGGGTCAAGCCTACCGCGACGAGGAACTCTGTCCTCAAGAAGAGTTGTACCGGACGGAGTTCTACAACGATTGGATCGCACAGCAGGGGATGAGCCACGCGCTCTTCGGAGCCGTGCTGAAGACGAAGCGACTCGTCGCTTTTGCCAATCTGGTCCGATACAAGGGCGCCCCGCCCTTCGACGAGGACGATCTCGATCTGCTCCGTCTGCTTAACCCCCACCTGCTCAAGGCTGTTCAACCTCACCTTACTTTAGCTCAAAGGCTTTCTGTTCCGGGGGTGTTCCCGCGCCACGCTCCAGGCGGCCATCGGAGACGGAAGTTCGATCTAATAACGCGGTGCCAAGGATATCCACGAGCGGTTGACGTGCCACCTGTCAGCAATCGTTCCGGCCAAACCCCGATTCGGATCACTCTACCCTTCGCGACTTTCGGCGGGTAATCCGCTGTTATCTGGGCAAGTCGCTTTCATGAGGGATCGATCAGGTACACAGGATAACGCCCGGCGATCGCCTCGAAGTCGGACAGCGGCGCGCCGACGGGGAGCGAGAAGTGCTGTCGGCCGCTCGACGCGATTCGCACGTACTCTCGGAGGATTGGTGCCCTCTGCTCCGGCGGCACTGCCACGAGGTGAACGGGGCGTCGGCGTCCCTGGCGGATAACGGCGTCGCCATGCGCGGCCTCGACGTTCTTCACCCAATCAGACCCTGGGCCGAGCATCGATACGAGGTAACGTTTGCCCTCCACGGTGGCGATCACAACGGGGTTCGAGCGTCTGCGGCCGGATGTGCGACCATGGACTTCAAGGGCGGCCTGGAACCTCGGCGGCAGCCCGAGGCCGGACCACCAGCACGCAAACCGGTTGACCCACCGGCCAAGAGGCGTCGGGCGCCAGTTGCGGTAAAACAGTCGCATTAACGCGCTACGCTCCGCCGGATCGGAATGCCTTGAGTTGTTCATCTGTTTCTCTTCTCCTCGTTGTCCGTGACGTTGACGAACCGCTATCCCATATACCGACTTAATGAAGGTCCAGCGGTTCATCATGCGCCTCTTCCCCCAAGTCCTGCGCCACCAGGCGCAGAGCCGCACCAGTATGGTCAAGGTCGCGGCACGCTCCTTTATGGCGGCCAGGCAAAGCCCGCTGCCTTACGCCGTATGTAGCACTCCGTTAGCCGAAGTCGCGTTTACCGGCTCAAGGATGGCCTCACAAGTGCCACGCTGAAGGGCGGGGACAGACGGGAACCGGAAGGAAAACGTGAAATGAATTGCTCATCCCGGAAGTGGCTCGCGGCGGGAGTTGCTTTTTTGGTCATGCATTCGTCGGGTCCCGCACTGGCAGCGCAGCAGGCTGGCGGAGCGGTAAGCGAAATCGCGCGGCAGGTCCAGCGAATGCCGGCAGACTCACGGGTGGAGGTGAAGCTGAAAAACCAGGACAAACTGGAAGGGCGCCTGGGGACCCGCCACGACGACGGGTTCGAGTTGCAAGTTTCGAAGGGAGGGTCCACTCAGATGGTGAAGGTTGCCTTCGCCGACATTCAATCGATACGCCACAAACACGGCATGAGCACAAGGGCCAAGATCGGGGTATGGGGCGGGATTGCAGTCGGGATGGCCGCTCTTGTGGCCTACCTGACATTGAGTGCGATTGGCCGCAACGGGTGAGGCTTCATCGAGAGAGCGGGGCCTGCACCAAACGCAGGTCTTGGCGAACTTAAGGGAGAGTCGCCCGTGTTGAGCCGCGTTGCATTCATCAAATCGGTTTACTGGGCTGCGGCCCTGGTGGACGGATTTGTCGCCGCCGCCATGCTCGATCCGCGCCTCATTCAGCCCGCGCTCGGGATCGCGACCCTTCCGGCAAGTCCGGAGGCCCGGCTATGCGCTGAACAATGCGGCGGCGCTGATGTCCGGCTGGACGGCGCTACTGGTATGGGCGAGCCTGGAGCCCGTGAAACGTAGAGGCGTTCTGCTTCTCACAGCCTTTCCGGTGATCGCAGGACTGGCGCTCTCGATTCTGCTGGGGGTGCGGATGGGTTATATCCCGCTGGACGGAGCCATGCGGGTCTGGCTTTTGCAGTGTCTACTTGTCGCGGGGATCGCAGCTGCGTACCGTGTGGCCTCGAATTTCGCGGGGAAGTGAGCGTATGGAACACACAGACCGGCGTCGAGCGGCACTTTGGTTATGCGCGGGCGTCGGGCTCATTTTTGCTTCGCAAGTCCGCTTTGGCATCGGCATGCTGGCGTGGCTTGCTCCCATCCCGCTCCTGCATTACCTGCGCATCACGACGGGGCGGCGCTCACGGCTCTTGCTGGCGGGCGCGATCTTTGCCGGATGGCACCTGACTGTCGTTAAGATCGTCACGCCTCCGATGACCTATTTTATGGTTCCGATGTACGGCATTCCCCTTGCCGTCTTCACGGCGATTCCGCTGCTGGCGTGGGACGCGGTGCGCAGGCGGGTGGGCGAGGCAATAAGCATCTTCTTTTACGTTTCCCTGGTCGTGCTCATGGAATGGCTGACTTATACCACCGGCCTGTTCGGCACCTGGGGCGCCTTGGCCAACACACAAAGTTACAATCTGCCGCTGATTCAGCTTGTCTCGCTCGGCGGCACCACAGCGGTCGCATTCCTGATGAGCTGGGGGGCCGCGCTGGGGGAGGCAGCGCTGGCTTCGGCTCTGCCTGCGTGGCGGCGGCACGCCGCGGCATTCGGCGTCGTTTTCCTTCTCGTGAACGGTTACGGCGTGCTGCGCCTCGAACACCGGCAAGCCGGTCCCGAGCTTCGGGTTGCCGGGCGTAGTGCCGTCGTCCGACTGGCGCGGAATCGATCCCATTCACTCCGAGATCGCCAAACTGCGCGGCGTCGAGGGCGGGTTTTCGGTGCTGCGGCCGGTACGGGCGTCCACCTCTGCGGCATGGGACGCCATGGGCCGCCCCCGCGCGACGCTCGACTATTTCTCCAGCAAGGACCGCATTCTGTTGGCGCAACTCCCTGCTACGCCGATCCCTACGCTCTACAGCCGGATCGGTGATATCGGGGTGCTGGCCGCAGCCCTATTTGCCAGCGCGGTTATCGTCAAGGCGTTTAGCAAAGCACTCTGGAGGTGACCCCATGATTGACATCAGAAAATGGGGCACGGGACTTAGCTTTAGGGCAAGCGGACAAGCCGCCCAATGACGTCGCGCGGCCCGCCAAGGGAGGAGGAGATCCGTGAGACACACGCGCGTAGTCGTCACTCACTACGGCGGACCCGATGCACTTCGGGTGGTTGAAGAAGAGTGCCCCGAGCCGAAGGGTGGCGAAGCGCGGGTGAGAGTGCTGGCCGCAGGTGTCGCTTTGCCCGACCTGCTGATGCGCGAGGGCGTTCATCCCGAGACGCCCCCGCTGCCCTTCACGCCGGGCTGGGATCTGATCGGCGTGGTGGAGCGGCTCGGCAGCGGTGTATCTGGAATCGAACGAGGCCAGATAGTTGCCGCGTTGCCGATCAGCGGTGCGTACGCGGAGTTCGTCTGCCCCGCGATATAATCTAGCCGAGGCCACGTCCGCCTTACTTTATGCCGAGCCTGTTGGAGGGAGTGGAACTCCGGGACCCGACTCTCTCGCTTGAGACCATCAGCCGGTTGGGGGCCGGGCTGCCGGAACGCGCGGCCCGGCGCATCGAACTGGTGCTGGCTTCGGTACCCGACCCGGACACCTCCGTTCGGTTCCTGGAACGGTTGCGGCAGCACAATGCCGCGGCTTTTGAGCGGATCGTCAACTCCCCGGCGGCTCTGCGGTGCGCGGCCAGCATCTTTTCCCACAGCCATTTTCTTGCGGAATCGGTGGTTCAGAGCCCGGAGTGCGTCCTGCAAGTGGCCAGTTCGGGCAGTCTGTACCGCGTGCTCCGGGCGGATGAATACGAGGACCGGCTGTTCGAGTTCCTGGGGAAGGAACACCGCGGCGTGCCCACCAGCGAAGAGCTGGCGCGGTTCCGGCGGCGCCAGTTGCTCCGCATCGTCGCCCGCGACGTGCTGGGCATCGCCACGCTTTCCGACGTCACCGAGGAGATCTCCAACCTGGCGGATGCCATTCTGGACGTGACGTACCGGCGCATCCGCGAGGCGTTGGCGGCCCGCCACGGCGAACCGCGGATGGCGGACGGCAGCGCGTGCGGTTTCTCGGTAATCGCGCTCGGAAAACTGGGCGGCAAGGAACTGAATTACAGTTCGGACATCGACCTGATGTTCGTGTACCAGGGTCCGGGCGAGACTGGCGGGCCGCAGAAGATTTCCAACAAGGAGTTCTGGAAGAAAGTCGCCAACGAGTACACGGCGCTGCTTTCCACCTACACCGCGGAGGGCCAATGCTATCGCGTGGATCTGCGTCTGCGGCCGGATGGCACGCTGGGCGAGATTTGCAGTTCTCTCG
>Ga0209698_10008833_pt1 | contig 10356 bp, 6 predicted proteins | sample LitLauG_LLR_2012_FD_187203 | JGI IMG/M metagenome (GOLD analysis project Ga0209698, IMG submission 187203) | Freshwater sediment microbial communities from Pennsylvania, USA - Little Laurel Run_MetaG_LLR_2012 (SPAdes) (version 2) | ecosystem: Environmental > Aquatic > Freshwater > Creek >... | reverse complement strand
ATGGGGACATTTCCTTCCTAACGGGGGAGAGTTGCCTGGACTGAGCAGCTGGGAATCTGCTCGGAGGTACTTAGCCGTCTACTACTGGCTCCGTTGATAACTATGTATTAGTGGAACTCGCCGTTTGTGTCAAGTGAAAATCACAACCAGCCCTTGGTCCTTTTCAGTTCGGTCTAATCTCTATGGTTCTGCAATCAATATCCGCAAATCGCGCAAGTTGTTTCCGGTAGGCCCGGTAACAATCGCATCTTCGAGCTTTGAGAAAAATGTAAACGCATCACTCCGCTGGAACGCGTCGGCTGGATCGAGCCCCATCGCCTGCGCCCGCGCCAATGTCTCTCCGTCCGCCACCGCTCCAGCCGCCGGACTATTCCCGTCGATACCATCTGTTCCAGCACTGAGCACCGCAATTTTCTTTCCCGCGATTTTCTCCACGCACGCCAGCGCGAAAGCTGAATTCCTTCCCCCGATTCCATTTCCCGTCACCGGCGAACTCACTTCGCCATCCGCCATCAGCGCCACCCGCTGTCCCTTGTGCGTTATCCGTAGCGCTTCCAGCTGTTCCAGCAAATACTCCGCGGCTTTCTCCACCGGCCAGTCATCGGTCGCATTGTCGCAGCAAGCGATGAATCCCTTTGCCTCTGCCGCATGATGCGCGGGATGAAAGAGATCATCCATCCCCAGCAGCAGCATGAAATGTGAATTGCGAAATGCCGCGGCGTTGGCTTTCGGCGTCTCCGGCATGGCCGTTTTGTCCAGCCAGTGCCGCAGAGCCGGCGAAAATTTTTCGCGCAGCGAGTATTCAACGATAACGCGTTTCGCATCCGCGACGGTCGTGGGGTCAGGCAGAGTCGGTCCGGACGCCAAAGCCGACTCCTTTCCCACTGGTACATCGCTTACGGCCAGCGTGATTTTCGTTGCTTGGTTGGCCATCGCCGTGAGCCGGCCGCCCTTCACTGCGGAAAGATGCTTGCGGACCGTATTGATAGCTTCGATCGGCGCGCCGCAGGTAACTAGCGCGCGGTGCAGTGTCTGAACATCTTCCAGCTTTTGCGCGGGATCCAACGGCAATTCCACTAGGGCCGATCCGCCTCCCGAAAGCAGAAAGAAAACCAGCGTCTTCTCATCACATTTCTTCAGCAGCCCTAAAACTGCCTCCCCGGCCTTCCAGCTCTCCGCATTCGGCGTTGGATGTCCCGCCACGAAGTATTTCAGTCCGGCAGCGGGTTTTCGCGGTGGCGTTGGCGCGGAAACCACACCTTCAATTCTCAGGAATGGCGCCAACACCAGCTCCAGCCCTTCCACCATGGCATGCACCGCTTTTCCGATGGCCACCACGCGCAGTTTTTCAAAATGGCGCAGATCGATTCGCGCGTTGCCGCACCCCAATGCGGTTCCTTTGCGCTGCAGCTTGCGCTGTATCGTCGCGGGAATATCGATGGCCGCCAGCGTTTCGTGGAAAATCTGCCGAGCGAGTTGCTTGAGTTGCGGCATGAGAGGGTGCCAGGAAATTCGTTGCTATGATTTCAGCACTTCAGGATTCAACATGTTGGGCGGCCGCTGTCCAGTGAACAGGGCGACGACGTTTTGCGCCGCGATGCAGGCCATTTTTGTGCGCGTCTCGAGCGACGCCGACGCAATATGCGGCGCCAGAACCACGTTGGCGCGTTTCAGCCCGGGATGAATGAACGGCTCGTTCTCGTAGACATCCAGCCCCGCGCCCGCGATTTTCTTCTCTTCGAGCGCCGCCACCAGCGCGGCTTCATCCACCACCGGTCCGCGCGAAGTGTTGATCAAAAATGCCGTCGGCTTCATGCGGTAGAATTTCGGCGCGTCGAACAATCCGCGCGTTTCCGGCAGCAGCGGCACGTGCACGCTGATAAAGTCCGACTCCGCCAGCAGCGCATTCATATCCCGAAATTCCGCGTTCAACTCCTTCTCCACATCCGCGGTTGCCCGCATGGCATCCGTGTAAATCACTTTCATCTGGAAGCCGCTCGCGCGCCGCGCCATCGCCCGTCCAATGCGCCCGAATCCCACGATGCCCAGCGTCTTTCCCCATACGTCCGTGCCCACCAGTTGGTCCAGGTCCCAGTTCTTCCAGTTTCCTGAACGCGCCAGCGCTTCACCTTCGCTCAACCGCCGCGCCACCGCCATCAGCAGCGTCCACGCAAAATCCGCCGTCGTTTCATCCAGCACGCCGGGCGTGTTGCTCGCCACCACGCCGCGTTTCGTGCAGGCAGCCACATCAATGTTGTCGAATCCCACCGCGACGTTAGCCGCAATGCGCAGCTTCGGGGCCGCCCTCAGAAACTCATCGTTGATTTTCTCCGTCAGCAGACACACGAGGCCCTCTTTGTCCCTTACTCGCCGCAAAACCTCTTCTCGCGGCGGACGTTCCGGCTTGGCCCAGTATTCCACTTCGCACGCTTCCTGTAGAATTTGCCGCGCGGCTTCAAACAGGCTGTGGGTCGCAAACACTTTCGGTTTCGCCATCGTCTCCTCTTCACAATTTTGGGAAAATTACACTAACACACCGCTGCGTTCCCGGCATAACTTAGCTTTGCATCCGTTCCACCCATCAGCACTGCGGCCAATTCCTAATCACCAAATCCCGCCATCGTTATCAATAAACACACCCATGCCGCACCCACCCATTTCCGGCTAAACTAAATCCAATGATTTCCTTCGGCCGCAGGGACGGTGGCCGAAATCTGATGGTCGGGGTGACCGGAGGAACGATTTCGTATGGAATTAGAAAGCGCCAAGGTACAACCGTCCTTTTACTGCAATCGCTGCGATAAGTGGGTTGACGGAATCGACGATACACAGAACTCGCCAGACCCAAAGGGAATCATCCAAGTTCTCTGTGATGAATGCGGCAGTGCCATCCGCTACCGTTTACCTAGCCTCTGGAGCAGGCTCCAGCGCAGGTTCTCAAAATTCTTCGGAACTCTGTTTGGCGCGAGGAACAAGTAATTCCATTTTTGATGCGCGCCGCAGCTGCTATTGTGACTACAATAAGTTCGCCACATGTGGCGTGCCGCAGCCGTTGGAGTAATTATGAAAAAACAACGTCGATCTGCAGTTGGTATCTCCGCTATCCTCTGCCTGGCCTTCGTCGTGGGCTCTGCCGCACAAACACAGCCGCAACCTCTAGCGTCAAATCCGTCCCAGAAGGGAACCGCCATGCCCGCACACGCAACTGGAACGTTTGAAGTGAAACTCACTCCTCAGGCTCCCGATGGAAAATTCGAGGACGCCACCCTCGGCCGGATGACCATCGACAAACAAATCCACGGCGACCTCGAAGCCACCAGCAAGGGAACCATGTTGACCGCGGGCACCGACGTCAAGGGCTCCGCCGGCTACGTGGCCATCGAGCGTGTCACCGGCTCTGTCCACGGCCGCGCTGGCACCTTCGTCCTACAGCACACGGGCACCATGAACCGCGGCGCCTATCAACTCTCCATCACCGTCGTTCCGGATTCCGGCACTGGCCAGCTTCTCGGTCTAACCGGCGAATTCAATATCACCATCGCCGGTGGCAAACATTCCTACGACTTCGAGTACACCCTCCCCGAAGCCCACTGATCATCTTCTCGCGCCGTGATCCGTCTCAAGGCTGGTCGAGGGTAAACGCCAGGTAGAGCAGTTTCTGATCCCGTTGAATCTGCAAAGCCACCGGTGCTCCCGTCGGCAACGCCTTCAGCGCACCGCGCAGCCGGTCCAGCGTCGTCATCGGTTGCCCATTCAAAGTACGAATCACGTCGCCGGCGTTCAGCGGGACTTCTACGCTCGCCCCTGCCGCCCGCGCCGCCACCAAAATCCCAAACGGGTCGCGCAAGTCCGTCGCCATCGCCGCAATCTTTTTGTCGATCTCCACGCCCAGAATCCCCAGCGTCGGCACCAGATTTTTCTCCGGATCGGCCAGCGCCGCGATTTGGTCCATATCGTGCGGCGGCTCCATCACTTTCACGTCGAAAGCGAATCGCTCTTTTCCGCGCAGCACATCCAGGTGCACCTTGTCCCCTGTCTCCATCGAATAGAAATGAAACGCCGCGAACGGCAGATTGTCCACCGCTCGCGCATCGAGTCCCGCCAGCACGTCCCCGATTTGCACTCCCGCGGCTTCCGCCGTGCTGCCCGGCTGCACGTCGGAGATCACCACCCCGTAATCGCGCGGAAGGTTCAGCGCCGCCGCCAGCGTCGGCGTAATCGTCTGAATTCCAATCCCAATCTCCGCGCGGTGCACATGGCCGAACTTCCGCAATTGTCGGAATGCTACGTTGACCACCCTGCTCGGAATGGCGAAACCCAGCCCTTCGTTTCCTCCCGATTGCGACAATATGAATGTATTCACTCCCACCACTTCGCCATTCACGTTCACCAGCGGCCCGCCCGAATTTCCCGGATTGATGGCCGCGTCCGTCTGGATGTAGAAAAGCGGTGAATCCGGGTCCGTTTGCCTCGCCACCGCTGACACCACTCCCATCGTCACCGTATTGCGTAACCCTTCCGGACTCCCAAACGCAAATACTATTTCGCCCTGTCCCAATTTGCGGTAGCTGGCGAGCGCCAGTGCCGGAAGTTTCTGCCCATCCACTTTCAGCACCGCGAGATCGATTTCCTTCGCCACCCCCACAATCCTCGCCGCCACCACTGTAGTCCGCGTCGAAAGCGCCGCCTCCAGCGACCCTTCCTCGCCCGTATTCGGCAGCACCACTTGCACGCGTTGCGCACCATTCACCACGTGTGCGTTCGTCACAATGTACCCGCCAGGGTCAATCACAAATCCTGAGCCAATCGCACGCTGCCTCCCGATCACCGCGGTCGTGTTCCCGCGCTCCCCCTCTTCCAGCGGCCCATATCCCGTAACAAGGATCTGCACCACACTCGGCGAAACCTTCTTGATCAGCGCATCCACCGACCGATTCAGCTTCCGCAAATCCTCCGTGCGCGGCTCGTCCTTGGTCGAATCAGCAGACTGTCCCTTTGCCCCGGAAGCTAGGAGAAGGAGAGAAAATGTCCCTGCCAACCAGACGCAAAGGAGACGCGAAAGTCTTGGCGCTGCGAAATTGACCATAAGTGGTTTCTCCTGACTCGAAATGGATCCACTCTTAAGATGCCCGAAAAAGTGGATCGATGCACCACGCCAGATCCTTAACGCCCCGCCCCCTACGTCGTACTTCGCATGGCTGCGTAGCGCCTGCTTGGAGCCGGCATGGACTCCTGCCAAGAGTCGGCACCTGTAGTGGCGGGTCTTCAGACCCGTTCTCTCACTTTTCTGTCGCTACTGACCATTCGTTCAGGTGTTTAATCCGGAACCAACGACAAGTCCTGCCGTTTCCTTCGGGACTCTACCTTCTAAACTGGATGTGCAGTCTGCAAGGAGAGCGTATGACATCCCTCGTCCCCCGGAAGCTATTGATTCTTCTTATCGCCTGCGGTTGCGCGTCCTTTGCAAGTGCCCAGGTCACGAAAAGACCTCTTACCGACAGTGAGCTGCTAGCGCTGGTCGCAGGCAATGCTCTCAGCGAAAATGTTGCGCACGAAATTGACTCCCGGGGTCTGGCCTTCACCGCAAATAATGCTTATCGTTCTCAACTGACCGCCGCTGGCGCCGACGCGCGTGTTTCGGCCGCGCTGAGTAAAGCAAAGCCCGGCAAAGGCGAGAAGGTGTCCTCTCCTGAATTGCTGGAGCACCTCTCAGCCGCCGGAAAATTCATCCGCGCTAAACAATATGACAAATCGGCCCAGGAGTTAGACAGCGCCCTCAAATCGGGCGACGGCCCCGAAGCAGGTTTTGTTATGGGCGAACTTCTTAAGGTGCAAGAGAAATGGCCCATGGCTGCTTCTGTGTACGAACAAGTTCTCAAGCAAGCTCCTGATTTTCCAGAAGTCCACACCAAGTTGAGTTATTTGATGTATCGGCTGGGCGATTCCGAGGAAGGATTGCGCGAGGCCAAAACCGCGTTGACACAGACTCCCGACAATGCCGAAGCTCACAAGAACGCGGGGCTGCTACTGCAAGACATGCGCAAATTCGACGCCGGCGCCGAAGAATTCAAGGAAGCCCTTCGCCTGAAGCCGGACTACGCGCCAGTGCGCTATGACCTGGGGCTGCTGCTCTACAACAAGGGAGATCTGGACGGCTCCATCGCAGAATACAAAAAGGCTATCGCTCTCGACCCCAACGAACCCCACGTGCACGACAACCTGGGTTTGGCCTATCACGATAAGGGTGATATCAATTCTGCCATTCAAGAGTTTCGTGAAGCCAAGCGCCTGGATCCCAAGGACCTCAACGTGCGCCGCAATCTTGGCTCCACTCTTCTCCAAGGCAATTTCGTCGCCCAAGGTGTTATCGAGTTCCACGAACTGGAGGCCATGGACCCGAACTCCGTAATTTGCCACCTTTGTCTTGGCTCCGCTCTTTACCGTTCTTCCGATTTCAAGGCCGCGGAAAAGGAATATGGGATAGCGGCTCAGCTCGACCCTTCTGACCCTGAGCCATACGTTCATCTTGGCAATCTTCATGAATATCAGCAGAACTACACTGCGGCGTTGCAAGACTACAGCCGCGCTTTGCAGTTAGATGAGAATTCCGTCTCTGCCCACCTCGGCACCGGGAAAGTCCTGCTTTTCAAGAAAGACTATGCCAACGCTGTGTTTGAACTCAAGCAGGCTGCTCAGCTGAAACCGAGCGTCGCGGCCACCCACGATCTCTATGCGCAGGCTCTCCAAGCAACAGGAAAAACCGACGATGCCATCTCTGAATTCAAGCAATCCCTTTCGCTCGACGCGCAACAGCCCGAAGTCCGGATGAGGCTGGCGTCCCTGCTCGAGAAGAAAGACGACTGGGTCGGCTCGCTCGACCAATATCGTCGAGCCGCGCTCACCGGCCCAAACTTCCCACTTGGGAACGGCGTATTTCGCATCATTACCCCCAACCCCGAACTCCAATACAAATCGGCACAGGAACGTCTCGCCCAGCATCTCGCTGCTCTCAAAGCCGCTGGCAAGTCCTCGGAAGCCACAAAACTGGAAGCCAGCGTTGCCGCCACCAAAGCGGATGTGGGGCTTACCGAACAGATCGACGCCGCCATGCAAGCCGGCTCCAATGCCCTCATGCAACGGCAATGGGACGAAGCCACCCGCAATTACAAGCAAGCCGTGGAACTCGGCGAAAAATTGCATCCTCACGACGGCCGGCTCGGCGTTGCTCTTGGCGAACTCGGCAGAATCACCATGGGCCTGCAAAACTTCACCGAAGCGGACTCCCTCTTCCATCGCCAGCTAAAAGCCAACGAGGAAGTCTACGGAGCCCAATCTCCCATGCTCAGCGAGGCGCTTCAGAACCTCGGCATGATGGCCGCCTACCAGCACGATTCAGCAACCGCACAGAAGTACCTGACCCATGCCCTCGAGCTCAATGAAAAGACCTATGGCGAAAACAGCCCAGGCGTAGCCACCAGTCTCCGTATGCTGGCTACCCCTTATTTTATTGAAAACGACTTTGCCAAAGCGGAGCCATTCATGCTGCGCGCCGTCAAGATCGACCAAACTCTCTACGGTTCCGACGGCGCCAATGCCTTGCCGAACCTAACCGTGCTGTGCAGTATTTACGATAAATTGTCCCAGCCAGAGAAATTCGCGCCTTGCCAGGATCGCCTCCTCGCCATCCTGGAAAAACAGTACGGCCAGGACAACCCCATCATTGTTCCCGTCCTTACGAGCCAGGCCAAAGTCTTGCGCAGCCTGGGTCGCAACGAAGATGCCGCCAAGCTGGAGCAGCGCATAAAAGCCATCCCAGCCACCGCCATGAATCAGAACTGAAGCCGGGTGCAGGTTTTGCACCTGGGTTTTTGACTTTCGACTCGCTTCACTTTACGATCTCGCCCGCGGCGACGCTCGCCGCAAAGCTGATCTCCAGCGTTTCTGTCTTTTCCTCGATACTACTTTCTATCCGTCCCCGCTATTCCACAGTGTTCAAACAACTTATAGATCACTATTGACAAATAACAAAACTATGCTATAATGGTGTAGTTAAATCGGTATCACCCTCTGCCAGCCGCCGCAATTCTTGCAGGGTGCCCGCCAACTATGTGCGTCCGCCACGCGGTCCTCCTAACTGCCCTCACAGCAGATCCCCGCCTCCCTCATTTTGCACAGTTTTGGTGCAATGCAACTCCCTTTAAAATCAACACTTGCAAAAGTGCGTCAAAACAAACGACTTTAACCTCATTTAGAATCACCACTTTTGAAAAAACGGGGGAGGGGTACACCCTTCCAAACCAAGATGCCTTCCGATTCGTGCTCTTCGTGCCCACAGTTTCTGTGGTTGCTCCGTCTACGATCTTCCGTACACACTTCCAAGTTGCGTATCCCGCAAGTCCTTTCTTTGCCACTCTTACGAAAACACCGGGGGTGTGGGGGTATTCTTCCCGTTTCGGGACTCATCACAGCCATTCACCTTCCGTTGTATCATTCCACCCCGTGAACATTGCCCTCAACGAAACCGAATGCCGCGTCCTCGGCGCCCTGGTCGAAAAGGAAATCACCACGCCCGAATACTATCCGCTCTCCCTGAACGCCCTGGTCAACGCTTGCAACCAGAAATCGAACCGCGAGCCGGTCATGAATCTCGACGAACCTGCGGTCCGTCAGGCTCTGCATTCGCTAGATGGGCAATCCCTGGTTCGTTCCGTCAGCGCCTCGGACAGCCGCGTCACCAAGTACGAACACCGCCTCCAGGAAGCCTTCAACTTTTATCGTCATGAAATCGCCATCCTCTGCGTCTTGTTGCTTCGTGGCCCGCAAACTCCCGGCGAACTCCGCACGCGGACCGAGCGCATGCATTCCTTCGACGACCTCAGCGCCGTGCAATCCAGCCTGAACCATTTAATGAAACGCGAACCTCCGATCGCCAAAGTTCTTCCGCGGCAACCTGGTACCAAAGAAGCTCGCTACGCCCATCTCTTGGCGGGCGATGTCGACTTTTTCGAGTCAAAGCTAGAAGTTGCCGAGAGCGTCGCCGCGAACTCCGCCGATGCCGAGCGAGTCGCCCTTCTGGAAAAAGAAGTCGCCGCACTTCACAACGATGTGGCGAATTGTCAAAAGGAGATTGCCGACCTGCGCCAGCAATTCGCGCAGTTCAAGAAGCAGTTTGAGTAGTCAAGTTGGAGGTGCGAGCTGCTGCTCTTTTATTGGTTTGCGGATTAAAAATCAGTCAGCGAATCCGTAGGCAGAGCGACGCGCACAGCGTTTAGCACGGCAGCAAGGTCGATAATTTCCTGCGCCACCGCTCCTCCGATGGGCGGCAAATAGCCGAATGCGGCAGCGATCATTCCGATGATGCTCAAAGCCATTCCGCCAACGGCGGATTGCAGCGCAATCCGCCGCATGCGCCGCGCGATGTGGATCAATTCGTCCACACGGCCGAGCGAAGTTTCCAGGATGACGGCGTCGGCGGCTTCGGACGTAATGTCGCTCTGGACGCCAAACGCAACGCCGACCGTGGCTGCTTTCATCGCCGGCGCGTCATTGATGCCGTCGCCCAGAAACAGCGTTGGAGCCAGCGCGGCTTCTTTGCGGACGATATCCACTTTGTCTTCCGGGCTCTTGGCGGAATGCAATTCAGTGATGCCCACTTGCTGCGCCAGATGCCGCACTTCCTGGTCGCGATCGCCGGAGACAATCAATACGCGGTTGACCGCGTGCCGCGGTCCCAAATGTTTTATGAACGTGCGGCTCTCCGTGCGCGGCTTGTCGTGAAATCGAAAAGTTGCGGCGTAAACATCGTCGAGGAATATCAAACACTCCAGCCCGGGAGCGGCCGCCGGCAAAGCGAGTCCGCGATCGATAACCTTTTTGCGGTTCGTGATCCAAACACGATGGCCGCCGACATTTCCGCGCAACCCTTCACCGGGACGCTCGCTAATTTCCGAGACGAGTTCCATGGGAAGGTTTTCGGTTTTGGCCGCCTGCAGAATCGCCTGGGAAAGAGGATGCTTGGAATAGCATTCGAGGCTGGCGGTAATTCTGAGCACGTCTGTCTTTGGAAATCCGGGAGCGCACAGAATCTCGGACAGTGAAGGCTTGCCGTACGTCAGCGTTCCCGTTTTGTCGAAGATCAGTGTTCGGCAACGATCGATCTGTTCGAGCACGGCGGGATTCTTGATGATGATGCCGCGCCGCGCGGACAAGGAGATCGCGCCGATTACCGCCACCGGAATGGAAATGAGCAGCGGACACGGCGTCGCCACCACAAGCACCGCCAGGAAGCGATGCGACTCGCCGCTCAGGGCCCAGGCGATTCCCGCGAGAGCCAGCGCCACCGGCGTATACCACGCG
>Ga0209698_10008832_pt1 | contig 10357 bp, 9 predicted proteins | sample LitLauG_LLR_2012_FD_187203 | JGI IMG/M metagenome (GOLD analysis project Ga0209698, IMG submission 187203) | Freshwater sediment microbial communities from Pennsylvania, USA - Little Laurel Run_MetaG_LLR_2012 (SPAdes) (version 2) | ecosystem: Environmental > Aquatic > Freshwater > Creek >... | reverse complement strand
CCCCCGCGCCTCGCAACATGTTGATCAGGATCGTCTCGGCGAGGTCGTCCATGGTGTGGCCGGTGAGCACCCCGGCCGGCATGGCTCCGCGTCGGGCCGCGCGGGCGCGCGCCTCGAAGTTCGCTCCGGGCTCCACGAACACGTCGTGGACCTGGCAGGACACGCCGAGCTGATCACAGATCGACTCCACGAACGCCGCGTCGTCGCCACTGGCGGCCCGGGCGTGATGATCCACGTGATGGACCCGCACGTCGAGACCACGGGCGAGGGCCAGCAGCAGCAACCCCAGCGAATCCGGGCCGCCCGAAACCGCCAGATCCGCGGACGTGGCGTCCGCCGCGAAGTGACAGGCTCCGAGGAGTTCGCGCGGGTCGTGGCTCACGAATGCAGACTACGCAGGTCGCCGAGCCGGTCGGCCGCGCGCGGAGCGAGCCAATGTGCGCGCCACGAGGTACGACGTGGCGGCCAGTGCGGTGATCCAGAAACTCACCGGGCCGCCGATCCACACCCCGAGGAAGAGCCCCAGCCACGCGCTGAACAGGGCGACGCCCATCGACAGGGCGGCGGCGTGCAGCGGGCGGCTCGTCGTGGACTCGGCCGCGGCCGCCGGCGCCACCAACAGGGCGAACACCAACAGCACCCCCACGATCTGGATGGCCACGACCGTCGTCAGCGCGAGCAGTCCCATGAAGAGCAGCGACATCCCTCGGATCGACAGTCCCCGCGCCTCGGCCCCCTGGGCGTCGACCGAGACGAAGAGCAGCGGTCGGTACACGAGCGAGAGGACCACCAGCACCGACACCGACAGGATCGTCACCGTGGCCACGTCGCCAGACGTCACGCCGAGGATCTGGCCGAAGAGGATCGAATAGGTGGCGTTGGCGTAGCCGCTGTAGAGCGAGATGAACAAGACGCCGAGTCCGAGGGCGGCGGTGAGCGTCACCCCCACGACCGTGTCGCTCTCGTCAAGGGCGGCCCCGCCCCAGCCGATCAGCAGGCCCGCCCCGAGGCAGAAGACGAGCAGACCGAAGATCGGCGAGACGCCGAGCCACACGGCGCCGGCGGCGCCGGCGAAGCCGACGTGGCCGATCGCGTGGGCGGCGAAGGATTGAGAGCGCAGCACGACGAAGTAGCCAACGGCCCCCGCGGCGAGGGCCACGGCGGTGACCGCGTAAAAGGCGTGCTGTACGAAGGCGGTCGAGAGGAGCTGGCTGAGGGTCATCGGTCGGCCCTCGGGGTTTCGCCGCGGTGCGCCTCGTCATCGGACTCGTGGCCGTGGCCGTGGCCGTGGCCGTACTCGTGATCGTGCTCGTGGTCGTGGTCGTGCGAATGGTCCGATCCATGGGGATGGGGGTGGGCGAGCTCCTCTTCCAACCCGACGATGACGCGTCGGCCGCGCGCCGTCATCACGATCTCGATCGGGTGGCCGTAGAGGTCGCTGAGGGTCGCCTCGTTCACCACGTCCTCGACGGATCCGCTGCGCACCTGTCCGCGCGCGATCCACAGCACGTGATCGACGATGGGCGCCAGGGGGTTGAGGTCGTGGGCGACGACCACCACGGCGGCACCGGTGCGGTCCGAGATGAGGTTGACCAGGTCTACGATCTCGGCCTGCGCGCCCATGTCGAGGGCCGCCAGTGGCTCGTCGAGGAGCAGGAGCCCCGGCTGGAACACCGTGGCGTGGGCCAGGGCGATCCGCTGACGCTGACCGCCCGAGAGACTCGAGATCGGTCGGTCGGCGAAGTGCGTCGTGCCGGTGAGCCGCAGGACCTCTCGCACTACGGTGGCCTTGGTCCGGTCGCGGCCCCACCCGAAGCGCGGCCCGTCGAAGCCGAGCCCGACGTAGTCGCGGCCCGTCAGCGACGACATCGAGTCCGCGACTCGGGATTGGGCCATGTATCCGACGTCTCGACTCCCCCGACGGGGCTCTTCGCCGAAGACCCGCAGCGTCCCCTCGCTCAGGGGCACCAGCCCCAAAGTGGCTCGCAGCAGCGTCGACTTGCCCGAACCGTTGGGACCGAGCACCGCGGTGATCGTCCCCGATTCCAGGCGGAAGTTCGCGTCGCGCCACACCGTGCGCCCGCCCAGTCGAACGGCGCCGCCACTCATCTCCAGCACGCTCATCTCAGACATCCTTCCAGTCGCAGTGCGCGCTCGATGCGGTCGAGCACCCCCGAGATCCACACGGGGTAACTCGTACCGGTCATCGTCTCGGTGACCCGGACGACCGGTACGTGGAGACTCGCCGCGAGTTCGACCAACTGGTTGGTGAGTGGCGTGGCGGTCTGGGAGTTGTCCACGAGGAAGGCGGGACGCGCGCGCAGTTGGGCCTGCGCCGTGGCCAGGTCCTGGATCGAGGGGTCGACTCCGTTGCCGACGGCGAGCCGGAACGATTCGGGCGTCACGATACGCAGCCCGGCGTCGTGGAGCAGGTACGTCGCCACGTCCTCGGTGGCGGCGACGGGCACGTTCGAGCAACTCGAACGGATCGCCGACACGTGCGCCTGCACGACCCGCAGTTGGGCGACGAGGGCCGCGGCGCGACGCGCGACGTCGGGATGGCGTCCGTGGTGTTCGACGCTCGAGGAGAGTGCCGTCACCATCGCCACGGCGGCCCGCGGGTCGTAGAAGAGGTGGGGGTTCGAACCGGAATGGACCCCCATGAGCTTCGCGACGTTGACCACGTGGGCCTGAGGACCCTGCAGGCGCACCAGCTGCTCGAGCCACGTGTCGTAACCGGCGCCGTTCACAATGACGTACGCCGCACTCGACACGTTCGCCGCGTCCGAGATCGTCGCGTCGTGCTCGTGGGGATCGGCGTTGGGGTCGCTCAGCAGCGATACGACCCTCATGTCCGGACCCATCACCTGGCGCGCGAGGGCCCCCCATTGCGTGACCCCCGTGACGACGACCGGCCGAGAAGAGTTGGGCGGACCGAAGGCCCCGCGGACGAAGAGCACCGCCAGTACGAGCATCACCGTCGACATGGCGACCAGGAGTGCGCGGCGAGACCATACTGGAATCATTCCTATTACGATATCTAGAATCATTCCAGTATGCAAGTCGGCCTGAGGTAGGCTGTGACAGTGACCACCACGCGCAACACCGCCCAACGCCGCGAGGTCATCGGCGTGCTGAGCCGGGTCCAGGGCTTCGTGAGCGCCCAGGACCTCCACGGCTTCATCGTGCGCGACGGCGGACAGATCTCGCTGGCGACGGTCTACGCGCAGTTGAAGAAACTGACGGCCAGCGGGGAGATCGACGTGGTGATGACCGACCGCGGCGAGAGCCTCTATCGACGTTGCGTAGTCGACGCGCACCACCACCACCTCGCGTGTCGCCACTGCGGGGCGACCGTCGAGGTGGATGCGCCCGAACTCGAGACCTGGGCGCACGGCATCGGCGAGCGATTCGGCTACCGCGACCTGCACCACGTCCTCGAGTTGAACGGAATCTGTCCGACGTGCCAATCGAACTGAACCTCGTGCCCGAGGTCCGCGGACCGCTCAGCGTGCACCCGTTCGTCGGCGCACGAGACCACGGGGTCGACGCCTTCGTCACGGATCGTTTCGGTGGCGTGGGAGAGGGCCCGTACGAATCGCTCAACCTCGGTGACCACGTCGGTGACGAGCACGGGACCGTCCTGGAGAACCGCCGCCGCGTCGCCGCCGCGATCGGCGTCGCCCTCGACCAACTCCTGATCGTGCGCCAGGTCCACGGGACCTCGGTCGCCCTGGCGGACTCGTTCGACCCGGACGAACACGCCGACGCGATCTGGGGCGGCTCAGCGGAACTCGCTCTCGCGATCCTCGTCGCCGACTGTCTCCCCGTGCTCCTCGTCGATTCGTCCGGCGACGACTTCGCCGTCGTGCACGCCGGTTGGCGAGGACTGAGGAGCGGCGTGATCGCCAACGTGGTTTCGCGTTTCACGGATCCCCGTTCGGTCCACGCCTTCATCGGGCCGTCCATCTCGCCCGAGGGCTACCAGGTCGGTCCGGAGGTCGCCGGGAACTTCCTCCACATCGACCGAGCGGTGCTGGCCGACGTCGGCGACCGTTCCCGTCTCGACCTGCGTCGCGTGGCGCTCGAACAGCTGCGCGTCCTGGGAGTCGGCGACGAGAACATCTCGATCAGCACGCAGTCGACCGACGGTGGCGAGACCTTCTTCAGCGACCGCGCCGCGCGACCCTGCGGCCGTTTCGCGCTCGTGGCGAGACGCGCGTCCTAGCATGAGGACCGTCATGATTCGACGCCAACCATGAAGCCCCGAGGCGAGGTCTTCCGCTACACCGGGCTCGAGGTGACGGCCAACTCGCTCACCGGCCACTACGAGCTCGACGGCCGTCGATTCCAGGAATCCGTGACGTTCGAGGGAGTGGACGACCTCACCGCGCCCCCGGTCGTAGCGGTCGCTCAGCTGTGGTACCTGATCGCCGGTCTCTCGTACTTCAAGACCGCGGCCCCCCGTCGGATCGACGCTGGGACGACCCCACTCGGCGTCCGGGGACGTCTCCTCCTAGAGGCCGCCGTGCGCGACGGGCTCGCGGAGTTCGCCTTTCGAAACGACCTGCCGCTCGACGACGTCGTCATCGAGGGCGGGCTCGACGCGACGCGCCTTGACGTCAATCTCGACGCCAACCGGGTGCTCACCCCGTTCGGCGGTGGGATCGACTCGGTGGTGACGACCACGCAACTCAACCCCGAGCTGGAGCAGGCCCTCTTCATCGTGAGTCCCGCGAGCGGGCGCTTCGCACCCCTCGAGGCCACCGCGTCGCTGACCGGCTCGAAGGTCGTGCGCGCGACGAGGGAGCTGGACCCGCAGGTCCTCTCCCCAGACGAGTCGTTCTTCAACGGTCACGTGCCGGTGACCCTGATCATCACCCTGCTCGCGGCGACCGCGGCCGTCGCCTCGGGACGCGGCGGCGTCGTCATGAGCAACGAACACTCGGCGTCGGTCCCGAACCTACGCTGGCGTTCGATGGACGTGAACCACCAGTGGAGCAAGTCGTGGGACGCGGAGGTCCTCCTCGGCGAGGCGTTGGCCGAGCGACTGGGCCACTCCTTGAGCGTGGCCAGCTTCCTGCGCGACCGCAGCGAGCTGTGGGTCGCCCAGGTCTTCAGCTCCCTGACCTCGTTCCACCACGTGTTTCGCAGTTGCAACCGGGCCTTCGCGCAGTCGAGCGAACGTCGCGCGGTCCAGTGGTGCGGCCAGTGCGACAAGTGCCTCTTCATCAACCTCGTCCTCGCCCCGTTCCTGGCGAGGACCTCACTGGCCTCGATCTTCAAGAGCGAACCGTTGAGCGACGTCGCCCGGGTGGATCAGTTGCGCAGCCTGGTCGGGCTCGGCACGGTGCACAAGCCATTCGAATGCGTCGGCGACCCCGACGAGAGCGCCGCCGCGCTGCTTCGGGTCGCTGGGCTCGACGAATGGTCCGACGTCGGCTTCCTCCAACTGCTCGCCCACGAAGTATCGCCAAGGCGCTCATTCGAACAACTCCTCCAACGCGAAGGACCAAGCCGTGTTCCGGCCCACTGGCTTCGCTGAACTCGCGGGTCGGCGCGTCGGGATCTTCGGCGTAGGGATCGAGGGTCGTGCCACCGCCCGGCGCTTGGAAGGCGTCGCCTCCGCCCTCGTGCTGGTCGACGACGCCAATCTGGGTGACCCCTCGGTGCTGGTGAGCGCCGAGGGCGGCTTCGAGGCGCTCCTCGGGTGCGACGTGGTGGTCAAGAGCCCGGGGATCCCCCGTCGGCGCCCCGACGTCCTCGATCTGGAGATGCACGACGTCGCCGTCGTCTCGGCTCTCAACCTGTGGCTCCACGACGTCGAGCGCTCGCGCGTCGTGGCGATCACGGGCACCAAGGGCAAGTCCACCACCACCGCGCTCGTTACCTTCTTCCTGCACTGCCTCGACGAGCCGGCGCAGCGTCTGGGCAACATCGGCCAGCCTCCCTACGACCCGCAGCTCGACACCGATTCGGGCTGGCTCGTCGTCGAGGTCTCGAGCTTCCAGTGTGTGGACCTGGACGTCGCTCCCGGGGTCGTCATGGTCACCTCGTTGGGCGCCGACCACATCGACTGGCACGGTTCGCTCGAGCAGTACCGGCGAGACAAGCTCTCGCTCACCCGCTGCGGCGGGCCCCACGTCACGATCGTGCCCGACAACCCGACGTTCCGCGCCCTGAGCGACGAACTGGGTGGGGAGTTGGAGTTCGTCGCACCCGAAGAGACGCACCTGGCGGCGGCTCTCGGGCTCATGGGGGCGCACAGCAACTCGAACGTCGCGCTCGCGCTGAGCGCGGTGACCCACCTCACGCGACGCGACGCCGAGGAAGTGGCCGAAGTGGTGCGAGCGCGCGCCTCGGAGTTCGAACCGCTGCGCGGAAGACTGACCCTGGCCGCGGTCGAACGTTCCGGCGACGCCGTGCTCGTTCGTTACGTCGACGACGGCCTCGCCACCTCGGTCCTGCCCACGATCGCCGCGCTCGAGGTCTTCACCGACGAGCCGTTGGCGTTGATCGCCGGTGGCTTCGACCGGGGCGTCGACTACCTGCCCCTGGCCCAGGCGCTCTACGGACGCCGCGCCGCGACGACGCTCGTCACGATGGGACCCGCTGGGCGACGGATCGGCGACGCGTGGGCGGGTCTCGACGCGAGCGCTCGGGTGAGGCCCGTCGAGAACATGTTCGAAGCAGTGACCGAGGCTCGCCGTCTGCTGGGGGGAGCGGGCGTCGTGCTGCTTTCACCGGCGGCGCCCAGTTTCGACCGCTACGTCAACTGGGAGCAGCGTTCCGAGGACTTCACCAACGTGGCGCGCGCGGTGGCGGACGAATGGAGCCTGGGAGGAGATTCGAACTCCTGACCTACGCATTACGAATGCGTTGCTCTACCGACTGAGCTACCCAGGCGCAAGCAAAAAGACTACTTGATGGCGAGATCGGCCCTCCGGCGGGCCACTCAGAACTCCATCAGCGAGAGCATCAGGTCGTGCAGGAGGAGCGTCTCGTCGATGTTCGCGGACAGGCGTCGTGAAGCCTCGGCGAGCGCCTCGATGGCACGTATCGAAGCGCCGACCCGGTACTCACCACGCGAATCGGCCCGATCGCCGGCGTCGAGGTTGTCGATCATCCGCTCTCGGTAGACGTTGGTCAGCGCCGTGAGCCCGAACCGCAGCTCGTCGATGCGGAAGCGTCGTTGCTCGCGCTTGAACTGCGCTTCGAGGTCCCGGCGGTTGGCCACCGAGCGCTGACCCATCTCGCGGGCGTCCTTGCGCCGGATCTCGATCTCTTCGTCCTGCATGCGCACCAGTGGCGCCAGCGCCTCGTCGAGGGCCCGCGAAATCTCGAGCGCGACCGCCGACGCGGTGGCGGGCGTGCCGTCGAGGCGTTCGGGCACCGCCCGCCACTGGGCGATCCGCTCGGCCAGGGCGGCGTCTCGCACCAGAACGCGGGCTCGACGCAGGTTCCCGGTGGCGGCGTTCGCGGCGACCTTCGCCGCTTCGGGGTTCGCCCCCTCCCGCACCAGGATCCGCTCGAGGTCCGTCTCGGAAAGCCCCTTCAACTTCACTTCGACGCATCTGGACACGACGGTGTCGAGCGCCGTGGGGAGGTCCTCGGCGCTCAGCAGGAATATCGTCCGCGGCGCGGGCTCCTCGAGCGACTTGAGCAGCGCCGGCGCGCTCGGCGACGCTCCGGTCGTCGTCAGTTCGACGTTCTCGACGACGACGATCTGGTACCCCGCGCCCAACGGTCGGCGGTGGCTCACGCGATCGGCTTCGCGCAGCTCGTCGACGCGCCACGAGACCCCCGCCCGATCGGCGACGTAGACGTCCGGGTCGTTCCCGCTCTGGACCAGTCGGCACGTCTCGCAGGTTCCGCAACCGCGGGCGGGACACTGCAGCGCCGCGGCGAACGCCACGACGGCGTCGTGCAGGCTCGAGCCGACCGGTCCGCTGACCAGGTAGGCGTGCACCGGGTTCTTCACGTACTGGCGCATGGCCGCGGCCGCCCGCTCCTGACCGATGAGCGCGTCGAAGACGTCAGCCATTCGTCCAGGCGAGCTGGCGGATCCGTTCGTCGATCGCCTCGGCCACCTCGCTCTCGCTACCGGTTGCGTCGACGACGTACCAGTCGTCGGGATTCTCCCTCGCGATTCGCAGGTAGCCGGTTCGCACCCGTTGATGGAACTCGAGGTCGGCCGACTCGAACCGGTCGCGCGCGTCGCGCTCGCGTCGTTCGTTGGCGACGTCGAGCGGGATGTCGAGCAGGATCGTGAGGTCCGCCCGGCACGACCCGATGGCCAGTTCGGTGGCGGCGCGCAGCTCGTCGAGGTCGACCCCGCGGCCGTAACCCTGGTAGGCGATGGTCGACGCGAAGAACCGGTCACTCACCACGGCGCGCCCCGCGTCACGCGTCGGTTCGATGACCGTGCGCACGTGGTGCGAACGGTCGGCCAGCATCATCAGCGCCTCGGTGACCGGGGCCATCGGGGCCTCGGCGTCGAGGAGCCAACGACGGAGCTCCACCCCCAGGGGAGTGTCGCCGGGCTCGAAGGTGAAGAGGGCGTCGCGCGCTTGGGCGACTCGCCGTGCGTGCGTGCTCTTGCCGCTCGCGTCGATGCCTTCGAAGACGAGGAAGGTCCCTCGCCTCGTCATCGCTCGTCCGCGTGCTGGGCCTTCGCGGCGAGAGCGGCGTTGGCCTTGGCCCCCTTGGCGGCGGCCGTGCGCTTGGCCGCGCCGGTCGACTTGGTCGTCGCCTTCTTGGCCACCTTCTTCGTCGCCTTCTTCGCAGCCTTCTTCGCGACCTGGCGCGGCCGCGACGACGGCTCGGCGTTTCGACGTTCGGCCAGGAGTTCACAGGCCCGGTCGAGCGAAAGCGTCTCGGGCGTGTCGCCCAGACGAAGCGTCGCGTTGACCTCCCCGTCGGTCACGTAGAGCCCGAATCGGCCGGTGCGCACCACCACCGGTCGCTTGGTCACCGGATCCTCGCCAAGTTCCCTCAACGGTCCGGCCGCCGCACGGCGTCCGCGCTGTTTGGGTTGGGCCAGCAGCGCGAGCACCCCGGCCTCGTCCACCGAGAAGATGTCGTCCTCGTGCTCGAGCGACCGCGTCTCCTTGCCCCACGTGATGTACGGGCCGTATCGGCCGTTCTGCGCGAGGATCGGCTCGCCGTCCTCGGGGTGCAGGGCCACGACCCTCGGCAGCGACAACAGGCGCCGGGCGTCGTCGAGGGTCAAGGTCTCGGGCTTCATCGTCGAGAACAGCGACGCGGTCCTGGGCTTGTCCTTCGGGTCGGTCATCTCGCCGACCTGGACGTAGGGCCCGTAGCGGCCGGCCTTCAGCAGGATGGGCAGACCGCTCGCCTCGTCGACGCCCAGTTCTCGGTCGTTGCTAGGTGCGGCGAGCAGGGCGAGGGCGTGAGCGACGCTGAGCGAATCCGGCTCGGTCGCTTCGGGGATCGACACCCGGTCCTCGCCGTGCACGAGGTACGGACCGTAGCGGCCGGATCGTACCGTCACGACCAGGCCGTCGGGCGCGACGCCCAGGGGTATCGAGTTGATCGCGGCGAAGTCGAACTCGTGCTCGCCGTGGGCCATCCGTTCGAGACCGAGTTTGGCCAGTTCCGTGGAGGCGTCCGGGTCGCCGAAGTAGAACTTCCGCAGCCACGGCTCGAGGTCCTGGCGGCCCTGGGCGATCTCGTCGAGTTGATCCTCCATGGCGGCGGTGAACTGATAGTCGACGAGGTCGGCGAAGTAGATCTCGAGGAGGTTCACCACGGCAAAGGCGCGAAAGGCCGGCACCAGCGACTTGCCCTTCTTCCAGACGTAGCCGCGCCGGTCGATCGTCTTCATCACCGATGCGTAGGTGGAGGGGCGCCCGATGCCGAGGTCCTCCAGCTTCTTGATGAGCGTCGCCTCCGAGTAGCGGTCGGGTGGCTGGGTGTCGTGGCCCTTGGCCTGGGCGTCGACGACCGGCACGACCTGTCCCTCGTTCAGCGCCGGCAGGATGCGCTCCTGGTCGGCGAGTTCGGCTTCGGGGTCGTCGGTGCCTTCGACGTAGGCCCGCCGGAAACCGGCGAACTCGATGCGCAGTCCCGTGGCGACCAATCCGGCGGCGACCTCGCCGCTGAAGCCCGCCACCCCGGACAGGGTGGTCCCGAGGCGAACGCGGTCCTGGGTCAGGCGCGCGTCGACCATCTGCGAGGCGATGGTGCGCTTCCAGATCAGGTCGTAGACGGCCAGTTCGTCTCCCCCGAGGTGGGACTGCGCGTCGTCGAGGGTCCGAAACGCCTCGCCGCCTCGATGTTCGGCGACGACTACGTGGCCGATGCCCCGCGGCGCTACGACCGCAAGGTGAAGAAC
>Ga0209698_10008831_pt1 | contig 10358 bp, 11 predicted proteins | sample LitLauG_LLR_2012_FD_187203 | JGI IMG/M metagenome (GOLD analysis project Ga0209698, IMG submission 187203) | Freshwater sediment microbial communities from Pennsylvania, USA - Little Laurel Run_MetaG_LLR_2012 (SPAdes) (version 2) | ecosystem: Environmental > Aquatic > Freshwater > Creek >... | reverse complement strand
GGCCGAAGCAGGCGATGCCGGCGCGGCGAACCGCGTCCGCGACACCGGCGACCAGGGGGCCTTCGGGTCCGATGACGACCAGGTCGGCGCCCCAGCCGGCTGCGAGCCTGGCGACCGAGTCCGGGTCGCTGGCTGGAACGTCGAGCTGCTCGGCGATGGTCGAGGTGCCGGCGTTGCCGGGCGCGCACGCCAGCGCAGTGACCTCGGGGTCGGCGGCCAGAGCGCGGCACAGGGCATGTTCGCGCGCACCGGCGCCGATCACCAGGACCTTCACGCGGGCAGGCTATCCGCCCGCGGGTGGTGGGCGTCCACCCGGTCGGTGGGCCGTTCGGCTGCCTCGGCGCTGCCGGGCCGTCAGGGTGTGCGGGGGGCGGCCACCACGACCTCGCCGGCCTTCATGACGAAGCTGGGGTGTTCCAGCACGCGGACGTCCTGGGTGGGGTCGCCGGCGACGGCGACCAGGTCGGCGTACAGGCCTGGTGCGACCTGCCCGATCCGGTCCTGCCAGCGCAGCAGCTCGGCGGCCCACACGGTGGCTGTGCGGATGGCGTCCAGCGCGGACTGCCCCAGGTCCACCTGGTAGGCGAACTGTCGTGCGTTCAGGCCGTGCGGGTAGATGCCGCTGTCGGTCCCGAACGCGAGCCGGACACCGGCCTTGACCGACTTGGCGAAGCCGTCTCGTTGAACCTGGGTTGTCTCGTCGTTCTTGCGGAGCACCTCCGCGGACCAGCCGTGCAGTCGTCCTTGCTCGGCGATCCAGTCGCCGCAGAACACGTCGGCGACCAGGAACGTGCCGGCATCGGCCATCATCGCGATGGCCTCGTCGTCCATCAGCGAGCCGTGCTCGATGGAGCGGACTCCGGCCCGGACCGCACGCTTGATGCCTTCGGCTCCGTGTGCGTGCGCTGCCACGTCCGCGCCGTACAGCGCAGCTTCGTCCACTGCGGCCCGGATCTCGTCCTCGGAGAACTCCGGGGCTCCCGGCACCCCGCCGGCGGTCATCACAGCTCCGGTGGCGATGACCTTGACCAGGTCGGCGCCGCCGTGCAGGACCCGGCGGACGGCGGTGCGGACCTGGTCGACGGAGTCGGCGACGCCGGCTCGCAGGTCTCGGGGCACCACCACGTCGACGTCCTGGGCGAGTCCGGTGATGTCGCCGCCGCCGCCGGAGCTGGTGACGTAGGCGCCGGCCACCGCCATCCGCGGACCTGGCACCCAGCCGGCGGTGATCGCGTCGCGCAGCGCCACGTCGACGAAGGCGCGGAAGGTCCCGACGTCGCGGACGCTGGTGAAGCCGGCCAGCAGGGTGTCGCGCGCGTTGCGGACCCCGGTCAGGGCCTCCTGGGCCGGTGAGCGGGTCAGCAGCTCGGCGTAGCTGTGGCCGCCGTCGACCTCGCCGACCAGGTGGGCGTGGCAGTCGACCAGGCCCGGCAGCAGGGTCATCCCGGCAAGGTCCACCACGAGGGCGTCGGTGGCTGACGGGGCGTCGTCGGCCGCCAGCACCGCAGCTATGCGGTCCCCGGTGACCACTACCGCGCGCCCCGGCTGCAGCTGACCCGTGACGACATCCAGCAGCAGCCCGGGGAGCAGGACGGTGCGCGCGCTCACCCGGTGTAGTGGCGGTCGACGATGCCGAAGACCTCGTCCAGGATCGCAAGGCCTTCCTTGGCCTCGGTGTCGGTGACGGTGCACGGCGGGACCACGTGCAGGCGGTTGTAGTTCGTGAACGGCATCAGCCCGCGGGCGCGGCAGGCCGAGACCAGCTCGGACATCGCCGGTGAGGTGCCGCCGTAGGGGGCCAGCATCGCCTTGGTGGCCCGGTCGCTGACCAGGTCGAGGGCCCAGAACACCCCGAGGCCGCGCACCTCACCGATGACGGGGTGCCGGTCGGCCAGCTCGGCCAGACCAGGTCCGAGCACCGTGCGCCCGATCCGGGCCGCGTTCTCCACGATGCCCTCCTCCTTCATGGCCCCGATCGAGGCGACGATGGACGCGCACGCGATCGGGTGCCCGGAGTAGGTGAGTCCGCCGGGGAAGACCCGGTCGGTGAACGTCGCCGCGATCGCGTCGCTGATCACCACCCCGCCGACCGGGATGTACCCGGAGTTGGATCCCTTGGCGAAAACGATCAGGTCCGGGACAACATCGAAGTGCTCGAACGCGAACCAGGCGCCGGTGCGGCCGAAGCCGGCCATCACCTCGTCGGCGATGAACACGATGCCGTGCTTGTCGCACAGCGCCTTGACCGCAGCCAGGTATCCCGGTGGCGGCACCAGCACCCCCGCGGTGCCGACCACCGACTCCAGCAGCACCGCCGCGATCGTCGCCGGGCCCTCGTAAGTGATGACCTGCTCCAGGTGCGCCAGCGCCCGCTCGCACTCCTGCTGCTCGTCGTCAGCCCAGAACGGCGACCGGTACAGGTGCGGGCCGAAGAAGTGCACATGCCCGACTGCGTGCTCGTTCGGCCAGCGCCGGGGGTCCCCGGTCGCGGTGATCGCGGCACCGGTGTTGCCGTGGTAGGAGCGGTAGAAGCTGAGCACCTTGAGCCGGTCGGTGTGCAGCCGCGCCATCCGGATCGCGTTCTCGACGCCGTCCGCGCCGCCGTTGGTGAAGAACACCCGGTTCAGCCCGTCGGGGGCCAGGTCCGCGATCGCCTTGGCGGCCTGACCACGTGCCTCGTTCGCGTGCTGCGGGGCGATGGTGGCCAGCCGCCCGGCCTGGTCGGCGATCGCCGCGACCACCTTCGGGTGCTGGTGGCCGATGTTGGTGTTGACCAGCTGGCTGGAGAAGTCGAGGTACCGGTTGCCGTCGTAGTCCCAGAAGTACGAGCCCTCGGCGGCGGCCACTGGCAGCGGCGACAACGTGCCCTGCGCGGACCAGGAGTGGAACACGTGCGCCCGGTCGAGGGCGAAGACCTCGGCGCCACGCTCAGGGTCAGGTGTCGGGTTGATCATGAATGCTTCTCCCGGGGTGCGGTCGGCGGGGCCGGACCAGCCCAGCCTAGGAGTCCAGCCACCCCCCACGCGAGGTACAGGCTGTCAGCCCAGGCAGCAGTGCAGCGCCACAGTGTCAACCCGGGTCGATGTCGCGGGCCGGGCAGGCCACCAGACAGGCCACCGGGCAGGCCACGCGCTGGCCCCGGCGTGGGCGCTCGGGGGTGGTTCAGCCGGCGGCGAGCCTTGCGTTCAGCCGGGACCGGACCTGCGGCCACTCCTCGGCGAGGATCGAGAAGTACACCGAGTCCCGCCAGGTTCCGTCGCGGTGTCGCATGTGGTGGCGCAGCGTTCCCTCGCGAACGGCTCCCAGCCGGGCTATCGCCTGCTGGGAGCGTTCGTTGTTGTGGTGGGTCTTGAGGGCGACCCGCTCGTAGCCGAGGGTCTCGAAGGCGTGCGTGAGCAGCGCCAACTTGGCGTCGGTGTTCACCGCGGTGCGCCACACCGAACGCGACAGCCAGGTCCAGCCGATCTCGATGTGCTCGTTGACCGGGTCGATGTCCAGGTAGGACGAGGAGCCCACCACCCGGCCGCTGCCGGGCTCGGTGATGGCGAACGGGAACCGGGTGCCGGCTGCCCGGTCGGCGAGGGCCCGCTGGACCACGGCGGCCATGTCGTCGGCGTCCGCGGGGAAGGTCGGCAGCCAGCGCCACACCTGCTCATCGGCGGCCGTGGTCTGGGCGAGTGAGGGCACGTGGGCCATCGTGAGCGGCTCCAGCCGCACCACGGTGCCTGGCAGGATGACCTCCTGCGGGACGCGGGCCATGGCCTGTCCCTTCAGACCAGGGGTCGCACGGTCACGGTCTCGTCGCGACCGGGGCCGACGCCGATGGCCGAGAAAGGCGCCCCGGAGCGTTCCTCCAGGTACTCCACGTAGGCGCGGGCCGCTTTGGGCAGGTCGGCGAGGGTCCGGGCGGTGGACAGGTCCTGGGACCAGCCCGGCAGGTACTCGTAGATCGGCTTGGCGTGGTGGAAGTCGGTCTGGGTCATCGGGACCTGGTCGCACCGCTCGCCGTCGATGTCGTAGGCCACACACACCGGGATCTGCTCCCATCCGGTCAGGACGTCGAGCTTGGTGAGGACGAAGTCGCTGACCCCGTTGATGCGGGCCGCGTAGCGGGCGATCGGCAGGTCGTACCAGCCGCACCGTCGGGGGCGGCCGGTGGTGGTGCCGTACTCGTTGCCGACGCGGCGCAGCCTCTCGCCGTCGGCGTCGAACAGCTCGGTTGGGAAGGGGCCCTCACCGACCCGGGTGGTGTAGGCCTTGACGATGGCGATGACCTTCTCCACCCGGCGCGGGGCAACCCCTGACCCGGTGCACGCGCCGCCGGCGGTGGCGTTGGAGGAGGTCACGAACGGGTAGGTGCCGTGGTCGACGTCGAGCAAGGTGGCCTGACCGCCTTCTAGCAGGACGGTGTGCCCGGCGTCCAGGGCCTGTCCCAGCAGCAGGGCGGTGTCGGCCACCATGGGCCGCAGCCGCTCGGCGTAGGACAGCAGCTCGGAGACCACCGAGTCCACGGTGATGGTGCGCCGGTTGTAGATCTTGACCAGCAGCTGGTTTTTCAGGTCGAGGGCGCCTTCGACTTTCTGCCGCAGGATGTTCTCGTCGAACACGTCCTGGACCCTGATGCCGATGCGGTTCATCTTGTCTGCGTAGGTGGGGCCGATGCCTCGGCCGGTGGTGCCGATCCGGCGGCTGCCGAGGAACCTTTCGGTGACTTTGTCCAGGGCCGCGTTGTACGTCGGGACCAGGTGGGCGTTGGCGCTGACCACCAGCCGGGAGGTGTCGATGCCACGGTCCTGCAGCTGGCTGATCTCCCGAAAGAGCACGGCCAGGTCGATGACGACCCCGTTGCCGATCACCGGTACCACCCCGGGGGTGAGGATGCCCGAGGGCAGCAGGTGCAGGGCGTACTTCTCGCCGTCGATCACGATGGTGTGGCCGGCGTTGTTGCCGCCGTTGAACTTCACGACGTAGTCGACGTGGGCGCCGAGCAGGTCGGTGGCCTTGCCTTTGCCCTCGTCGCCCCACTGTGCACCGACGAGCACGATCGCGGGCACTGGCGTCCCCTTCCGTCGGCTCCAGCAGGGTGGCCGTCCGCTGTGGAAGCCGCGCAAAGGCTACCCGAGCCTTCGTGCCAGCTCGTGTCCCAGCGCACTGCCGGACAGGAACGCAGCTTCGATGCGGGGGCGCTCGCCCCACCCGTCGCCGGCTAGGCCGACCATCGCGTCGCCGAGAGCGAATGTCTCGGGGCGTCCCGCGGCGGGCCTGGCCACCCCCCAGCGCTTGACCTGGACCCAGTCCGGTGCCGCGGTGACGCCGAGCACCAGGGAAAGCTCGGCCAGCATCGCTGGCGCTGCCTGGTCCGGCTCGTCGAGGTGGCCGGCGGAGAACACCGGGTCGGCGTGGGCCACCAGGACTGGCGCGTGGTCACCGCGGCGGGCCCCGTCGTCGACGACGAACGTCAGAACGGGTGACTCGTTGACGAACGCGGCGTCGATCGTGGGCCAGCACCGGCGCGGCCAGGCGGCGGTCATCACCACAACCGGCTCCCAGGCGCGTTCGGACAGCAGGCGGCGCTCGGCGGGGAGGTCGTCTGAGAGCAGGTCGAGTGCCTGCGGGTCCGGCATGGCCAAGGCCACGGCCGCGACTTTGCCGCCGTCGACCAGCGGCCCGCGGCAGATCTCGGACACCTCGTGCGGGTGGGTCACAGCCAGGCCGGTCGCCAGGTCCTCGACCAGTGACCGCAGCCCGGCCGGGGCCGCGTACCTGGTCGGTCCGGTGGTGGTTCCTTGAAGTCCCTGGTCCGGGGTGGCGGTGTGGAAGGTGTCGGTCCACCGCCGGGCCAGGCCGCGGCCGACCCAGTCGTCGACTACCTGCCCGAACAGCGGGTCGTGTGCGGTGAAGTAGGAGGCGCCGTGGTCCACCGCCCGTCCGGCGGTGGTGCGCACCGCCATCCGGCCGCCGATGCGCCAGCCCCGGTCGTAGACGGCGACCTGGTGTCCGGCTGCGGCCAGGGCGCAGGCGCAGGCGACGCCGGCGATGCCGGCGCCGACCACGACGACCGGTGGGCCGTCGGTGGGCACCTCAGTGGCCTGAGGGTTCGGGGCCCGTTTCGGCGAGGGTGTCGGCGGCCAGTGGGGAGCTGTCCCGCAGGAAGTCGTTGCAGCGCTCGGCCTCGTCGGTCTCGCCGATCGTCGCGGCCGCCCGGCCCAGGGCGTGCAGGCAGCGCAGGAAGCCGCGGTTGGGCAGGTGCTCCCATGGGACGGGTCCGTGACCCTTCCAGCCGGCTCGGCGCAGCTGGTCCAGGCCCCGGTGGTAGCCGGTGCGGGCGTAGGCGTAGGACTCGATGACGGCGCCGCGGCTGTACGCGTCGTCGGCCAGGCTCGCCCACGCGAGGCTGAACTCCGGGTGGCCGGCGGCGACCTGCGCCGCCGGGGTGCCGGCGGCGAGCAGGTCACGTGGCTCGGGGTCGTCGGGCAGCAGCGTCGCGGGGGGCCCGGCCATCATGTTCTGGAAGCTCATGGCCCCATCCTGCCGTCTGGCGGCGGCTCAGGCGATGCGGGTGCCGGTCGAGCGAAGGTCGGCGCAGGCCTCGACCACCCGGGCGGCCATCCCGGCCTCGGCTGCTTTGCCGTACGCCCGAGGGTCGTACAGCTTCTTGTTGCCGACGTCACCGTCGACCTTGAGCACCCCGGAGTAGTTGGTGAACATGTGGTCGGCGATCGGCCGGGTGAAGGCGTACTGGGTGTCCGTGTCGATGTTCATCTTGACGACGCCGTAGTCGAGGGCCTCCCGGATCTCTGACAGCAGCGAGCCGGAGCCGCCGTGGAAGACCAGGTCGAAGGGCTTCGCACCGTCCCCGAGTCCGTACTTGGCGGCGACCGCGTCCTGCAGGTCGCGAAGGATCGAGGGGCGCAGCACCACGTTCCCGGGTTTGTAGACCCCGTGGACGTTGCCGAAGGTCGCCGCGAGCAGGTAGTGGCCGCGCTCGCCGAGGCCGAGCCGGTCGGCTGTCGCGATGGCGTCCTGCGGTGTGGAGTAGAGCTTGGCGTCGTGGGTGGCCTCGACGCCGTCCTCCTCGCCGCCGACGACGCCGATCTCCAGCTCGAGCACGATGTGGGCGCGGTGGCACTTGTCGAGCATCTCTTCGGCGACGTCGAGGTTCTCGGTCAGGCCGACCGCCGAGCCGTCCCACATGTGGGACTGGAACAGCGGCGCCTGGCCGCGGGCCACCCGGTCGAGGCTGACGTCGACCAGCGGTCGCATGAAGCCGTCGAGCTTGTTCGCCGGGCAGTGGTCTGTGTGCAGGGCGATGTTCACGTCGTACTTGGCCGCCACGACGTGGGCGAACTCTGCGAGGGCGCAGGCCCCCACCACCATGTCCTTCACTGGCTGTCCGGACGCGAACTCGGCGCCGCCCCAGGACACCTGCACGATGCCGTCGCTGCCGGCCTCAGCGAAACCTCGGATGGCTGCCACGACGGTCTGGGAGGAGGTGCAGTTGATCGCCGGGTACGCGAACTGGCCCGCCTTGGCCCGCTGCAGCATGTCGGTGTAGACCTCGGGGGAGGCGATGGGCATGGCAGAACTCCTCGGATCGACGCGGCCTGGATCGGCCCCATCCTTTCAGGATGTCGACGCGGATGGGAACTGACCGAACTCGTGACGGCGGACCCACGCGTGCATCGCTATCGCCGCGGCCGCGCCGGCGTTGATGGAGCGCGTCGACCCGTACTGCGCGACCGACAGCACCGCTGACGCGCTCTGGCGTGCCTGCTCGGACAGTCCGGGGCCTTCTTGTCCCAGGAGCAGCACGCACTCTCGGGGCAGGTCGTAGGTCTCCAGGTCGACGGCCCCAGGCAGGTTGTCCACACCCAGCACCGGAAGCTGGTGGTGGGTCGCCCAGCTGAGCAGGTCGGCGACGGTGCCGTGGTGGATCACATGCTGGTAGCGGTCGGTCACCATGGCGCCACGACGGTTCCACCGCCGGGCGCCGACGATGTGGACCGCGGCGGCGTTGAAGGCGTTGGCGGTGCGGACCACGGATCCGATGTTGAAGTCGTGCGTCCAGTTCTCCACGGCCACGTGGAAGGGATGGCGGCGCCGGTCCAGGTCGGCGACCACGGCGTCCAGCCGCCAGTAGCGGTAGCGGTCCACGACGTTGCGCCGGTCCCCGCCGGCCAGCAGCTCGGGGTCCAGGCGCGGGTCGTCGGGCCAAGGACCCACCCACGGCCCGACTCCGACGGCTGCCGGGCCCTGGTCCTGAGCCGGGGCTGGGACCTCGCCGGCAGGTGGCTGATAGCTCACGCAGGCAGCCTGGCAGCCGGGCCGGTTCTTAGCCGGGAGTTTGCGAACGGCCCCGTACGATTTGCCAGTGCTCTCACTCCTAGCAGTCAGTCTCAGCCCCGACAGCCTGATCGCGTCCTTCGGGCTCATCGGGCTCCTGGCGATCATCTTCGCGGAGTGTGGGCTGCTGGTCGGCTTCTTCCTTCCCGGTGACACGCTGCTGTTCGCCGCGGGTGTACTGGTGGCCAACAACTCCAAGCTGCTGCCCTCGTCGATCGCCCTTGTCTGCGTGCTGGTGTCGATCGCGGCGGTGGCCGGCAACCTGGTCGGGTACCGGATCGGGTACGCAGCGGGGCCGGCGATCTTCAAACGGCCCGAGTCGTTCCTGTTCCGCCCCGAGCACCTGGAACGCACCTCCGCGTTCTTCACCCGATTCGGCGGCGCCGCGATCTTGCTCGCACGTTTCGTGCCCGTGGTGCGGACCTTCATCACCGTGCTGGCCGGCGCCAGCAGGATGCGCTGGGGGACCTACGTCACGTACTCGGTCATCGGTGGCACGGTGTGGGCGACCCTGATGACGCTGCTGGGATTCTCACTCGGCCAGGTCGCGTTCCTGCGTGACCACCTCGACGTGATCGTGGTGGCTGCCGTTGTGCTGTCGACGGGCACCGCCGCGTTCGAGCTGCTGCGGCGCAGCCGCAAAGCCAGCCAGCAGACCTAGCGCACCACCGGGCAGCCCCAGCCCGTCCCAGGCGTCACCGGCGGTCCCAGAAGGTCCCGGGGGAGGCGCGCGCAGGTCGCAGGTGGCGGGTCAGAAGCTGACGGCGGGGGTGGCCCGGACCTGCGGGTCGTCGGCGGTGAAGTACTCGGCCTTGGCGAAGCCGAAGGTCTTGGCGACCAGCGACGACGGGAACGCCTCGACGCGGGTGTTCAGAGCCCGCACATTGCCGTTGTAGAACCGGCGACCGGCGGCGATCCGGTCCTCCGTCTCGGCGAGCTGGCGCTGCAGGTCGAGGAAGTTGGTGCTCGCCTTCAGGTCGGGGTAGGCCTCGGCGACGGCGAACAGCTGGCGCAGCGCCCCCGACAGAGCGTTCTCCTGGACCGCCTGCGCCGCCGGACCTGACCCGGTGGACGCTGCCGCGGCGCGCGCCGCCGTCACCGCCTCCAGGGTCTCGCGCTCGTGCGCGGCATAGCCCTTGACCGTCTCCACCAGGTTCGGCACCAGGTCGTGGCGCCTGGTGAGCTCAACGTCGATCTGTCGCCAGGACTCCTGCACGAGGTTGCGCTGCCGGACGAACCTGTTGTACGAGGCGACCAGCGCCACCGCAAGGAGCACGACGACGGCCACGAGGACCCAGAAGCCGGTCACGAGCTGGCTCCTTCGACGCCGGGCGCCGGTTGCGCCCCGGGGTGAGGTTCGTAGCCGTTGTCGTGCCAGACGAAGTCCGGGACGCCGTCGACCACGGCATTGACGGTCGACAGCCGCGACAGCAGGACGACCGGGTCGAGGTGGCCGCTGCCCCAGGAGACGACATCGGTGCCTTCGATCCGCCAGCACAGGCCCTGGCCGGAGGCCAGCAGACCTTGCATGGTGCGAGGGGTCAGCACGTCGGAGGCGAACTTGGGGTTGCGGGCGGTCACTTTGAACTGACGATTGAAGTCCTCGCTCTCCAGCTGGATGCTGCCGCCGAGGCCGACTGCCGCCGCGGCCCGGTTGAAGATGTTCTCGGGGGTGACCTCAAGCGTCGGCAGGAAGGTCGGCAGGCCCACTGCCACCACGAAGAAGTGGTGGGTGGTGCGCTGACGGCTGCCGTACCCGCTGCCCAGCAGGGCGCCGTTCGAGCCGCCGAGCAGGCCGGTGTTCGAGGACTCGGTGTCGTACTGGTACTCGAACCCGGCGAAAGGTCGTCCGTGCGCGGTGCCACGCAGAACGTTGCGGGCCCGCCTGCGGTCACCCCCCGGCGCCGGGGAGCGCGGCCTCGATCGCCCCCACCAGGCGCGGGTCCTCGGTGGAGGGGCTCACGCGCAGCTCGGTGGGGCGGCCGTCGGCGAGCACGGTGAAGGAGAGCTTCAAG
>Ga0209698_10008830_pt1 | contig 10358 bp, 11 predicted proteins | sample LitLauG_LLR_2012_FD_187203 | JGI IMG/M metagenome (GOLD analysis project Ga0209698, IMG submission 187203) | Freshwater sediment microbial communities from Pennsylvania, USA - Little Laurel Run_MetaG_LLR_2012 (SPAdes) (version 2) | ecosystem: Environmental > Aquatic > Freshwater > Creek >... | reverse complement strand
ACCGTAAACAGAACCACGGCCACGGACATAGCCCAGGCGGGACGCGCCACGCGGCCCTGTGTCAGCCATGAATACCAGCGTACCGGCGGGCGGGCCATTTCCTCGCGCAGGCGTGCCTGCAGACGGGTATCGAAGTAGGGAGACGGCTCGGGCGCTTGCCACTCATCGAGCAGCGCCATGGTCTTCTGAAAGTCGCGCAGTTGGGTGGAACAAGCCTCACAAGATGCGATGTGCTTTTCGACCTCCGGCGTGGAAGTTTCCATGCCAGCGGCCAGGTCCGGCAACAGTTCTTTGATTTCTTTGCAATCCATACAGCGTCTCTCTTACTTTCCCGAAACGAATTCTTTCAGCTGCTCGCGCAACGTTTCGTAGGCGCGAAACAGCAACGACTTTGTCGCCGACTCGCTCAATTTCATCACGGCGGCAATCTGTCGATAATCCATTTGCTGATACTTGTGCATCATGACGGCCAGGCGTTGCCGCTCCGGCAGCGCGTTGACCTTGCTGCGAATCGCCGCCAACCGCTCACGCCTCAAAAGTTGTTCCTCCGCGCTCAGCGTATGATCGGCCAGGTCGGGAGTCGTACCCGTCTCCTGGTCCGGTTCGTCCAGGCGCACCGTGTTTTCCGGGCGCTCGTGACGCGTATCGCGCGCGTGATTCACGGCCAGGTTCGTCGCGATCCGATACAGCCAGGTGGTGAACTTGGCGCTCGGCTCGTAAGTGGAGCGCGACCGGTACACGCGCAGAAAAACTTCCTGCGCCAGTTCTTCGGCGGTCGCTGGATTGTGGCACAGGCGGTACATAAAGCCGACCAGCGGCCGTCGATACTTCTGGATCAGGTAGGTGAAGGCAGATTCGTCGCCCGCCTTCACGCGCAGCATCACGTCGGCATCGGACGCAGGTTCGCCGGAATTGGCTACGGAGACGGGCGCAGACGATGGCGACGTCCCCGCAAAATTCAGCAGCCCGCGGTCCATGGCTACGCTGACGTTGGCTACGCTGCTCACACCTGTGGAAACCCCGCCAGAGGGGGAAAGTTGCGCTTCCGACGGATCGGGCTTACCCGTGGAACTGTCTTCCCCTGAATTACTTGCAGGTCGAGAGCCGGGGGTGTCGGAGGTGGCCATGAAAGGGGGTCAGAATGAGGCTATCGGGTGCCGGAAAAGTGGTCAAGAGGAGCCCTAAGCCAATGTTCTTGAGGCACTTAACCCTGATGCCGATTCGAGGTAACGCGCTCACCTAAACGGACGGCAGGAAACGACGTCAAATTAACCATCAGAATAAGCGCTCTGTCACAGATTTTCCTCCCGCCGGAGTGCTAGGTTTAGCTAAAGATTCGCAATCGCAAGTCACTAGCTGTGGAGTGCGGGGCAGGTACACTCCGCGTACGTGCTTGGGTTTTTCCCAGCTTGCGTTACCGGGTACCCCCACCGCACAGCTCCCAACCATACGTGAGGCATACTGCTATGCCCACCGAGTGGGAACAACTTTACGCGGAAGCATTCCATGAACTCGACGCTGAGAAAGTTCCTGAGCTCTGTGATCGCGCACGCCGCGCCCTCAACGACCGGCTCTGTGAACTGTCGAAGCTAGGCGCCCACGCCCAGCAGGAACGCGAGCAACTCTTCGAAGCGCTTCGCACACTTCTGCTTTACGAGTACGCACGGCGTCCGCCGAAGTGAACCAGAGACCGCGGTATCATGATGCTCTCGGCGACCGCACCGCAAACCGCCGTACAATAGTCGAATTACTGCGACAGAACCTCACCGACCCAAGACGAGGCCGATGCATGAGAAGAACACTCGTACCACTCGCGGCGGTCATTGCCTTAGCACTGATACTGCCTGGCTTGGCGGTTCGTGCCGCGACAGAAGACACCGCCTGGCAGACCGAACTCGCCTCCTGGAGAGCGCAGCGAGCGGCCGGACTGCAAGCGCCCGAGGGCTGGCTGTCGCTCATTGGCCTCGACTGGCTGCAGCCAGGTGACAACAGCTTCGGCTCCGATGCCGACAACCGCATACAGCTCCCCGCGAAAACGCCGGCCCACATTGGAGTCGTGCGTTTAGAGAAGAGCACGCTCCGCTTGTTGCCGCCCGCCGGTGGTTTTCCCAAGAGCCTGCTTGTCGACGGCCGTCCAGCCCAGGAACAACCGCTCGCGACCGACGATGCGGAGACGCCCTCCAAGCTGACCATCGGCACGATCACCATCATCCTGATCAATCGCGATGACCGTTTTGCGCTGCGGATCAAGGATGAGCAGGCCCCGACCCGTGTCGGTTTTCACGGCCTGCACTGGTATCCACCCAATGCAGCCTATCGAGTGCGCGCTCGCTGGATTCCCTACAACCCGCCCAAGGTTCTCGACATTCCGACCGTGCTCGGGACGACCACGCATCTTCCAGCGCCGGGTGCGGCCGAGTTCACGATCGATGGGCAAACGGTGCGCCTGGAACCCGTACTCGAAGATCCGAAGGCAACGGAACTGTTCTTCATCATGCGGGACGCGACCAGCAAGACCACAACCTACGGAGCAGGGCGTTTTCTGTACACGGAATTGCCCGACCACGGCGTCGCGCAAGCGGGCGAGTTGTGGCTCGATTTCAATCGCGCGGTTAATCCTCCATGCGCGTTCACCGCATATGCGACCTGCCCGCTTCCTCCGACGCAGAACCGCCTTACGATTGCGATTCCGGCGGGAGAACAGCGGTATCACGATTAGGGCGCGTTCCGCACGGAAGACGGTCGATCGAGAGCTTGTATATTCAAGAGCTTGTATATTAATGATGAACTCACGGCAGCAAAGTGGGCGCTTAACTCCGCGGTAGAGTGCCATCCTCACACTTCTCCCCGATCCAATGCTTTCAACAACTTAACAGGCTTGCGGAGACTGCCAAGTAGTTGAAAATACGTGCAAGACAGTGTCAGAGCGGGTGCGAGTGCGGGTGCTGCGAAAAAGTGTGTAGTCGCACTCTGGACCCTCTTGATTCGTTCCAAAATGCTCAAGAAAGTGTCGAAGTGCGACACAGAATAAGTCGCACTTCGAACTCTACGAACGCTCGCATGAAGAGTCGTATGTGGGAACTCGGGCGGGAGTAGTACCTGAGCCAAGGTCCGCTCGATCGGGCTCTTTCCAGGTTGACTATCCGGTCCTCCATGTGACCGCCATCACAATCGCTAGTGACTGGAACTACATGCGGAGCAGCTCAATCGCGTTCGAATGATCCCATTGCAGGTGGGGGCAGATGCGATCCGACTTCGCGATGATCTCTTCAGTACATTCGCCTCTCGGCATGATCCGCGCTCCGGTAAATGTCGCCAGTCGCTGCGAGACGGGAGAGTGGGTTGAAAGGCCGAAGCAGTAGCGCTGCCAGGGCTGAGGTTTGTCATACCGTAACAATGACCCCAGTGCACGGACTTTTGCTGGCACGATGATAGCTGTGACGCACTCCCGAATCAAAGTACACGGCATCGCCTGAGTCGAGGTCGAACGTCTCGGAGCCGATGGAGAGTTCCAGTTTCCCGGAAATCAGGTAAAGCAATTCCACGCCCGGATGCTGGTGAGGTCGCGACTTTTCAGCGGCGACGGGTTCGAATTCCGCGTAGAAAGCGCTGAGCTTGCGTTCTGTAGCCTTGAAGTCGAGGCTCTCGAAGTTGTAAGCGATGTTCCCTCCCCCCGGACTATCGGGAAACCGCAGGCGCTCCTTCTTGCGCGCAATCGCTACGACGTGACGCCTGCGTTCGTCGGTAAAGAAATATTCCAGCCCCACCCCGAACACCAGGGCAATTCGCAGCAGCGTGGGCAAGGTTGGGAACAGTTTGCCACGTTCCAGTTTTGAGAGCATCGCCGCCGAAAGGCCGGTATGCTTGCCCAATTCAACCAAGCCCATGCTCTTTCGGAGACGCAAGGCTCTCAGTTTCTCACCCAAGGCGTAGGGTTTGAGTCCGTCCACAATCGTTTTATTGACCATCGGTCGCTCCGGTTTTCCTGTGAGTACAAGGGTACGGTGAAGTTTTGAGTGTTGCTCACACGAGTTGCAGAATCTTCAATGATTATCCTGTAGAGATAATAAATGTTCTCTATAGTTAATTCAGCAAGAGGTTGAATCTTACTTGAAATCGAGACACAACAGCACTGGAGGAGAAAAATGAGAGCAGCAAGTTTTGCATTGATTCTAGGTGTTCTGGCAAGCGCGCTGCCGGCGTCAGCCGGCTCCACGAAGGACATCGTCGACACCGCGGTCGCCGCGGGAACCTTCAACACGCTGGCCACGGCCCTACAAGCCGCCGGTCTGGCTGAGACCCTCAAAGGCAGGGGGCCGTTCACTGTGTTTGCTCCGACAGACGAAGCCTTCAGCAAGCTGCCGGCGGGCACGGTGGAGTCGCTTCTCAAGCCCGAGAATAAAGACAAGTTGAAGGCCATCCTGCTGTATCACGTTGTGTCGGGTGACGTGACTGCGGCGCAGGTTGTGAAACTACCTTCGGCGAAAACCCTCAATGGCCAGGACCTGAAAATCATGGTCAATGACGGCACCGTCATGGTCAATGGCGCCAAGGTCGTGAAGGCCGATGTCCTGGCTTCTAACGGCGTGATCCACGTGATCGACACCGTGCTTATACCCACAAACTAAGTAATGGAGGAAAAAATGAAGACTCTAGATGTGATTGCAGCAGTGCTTCTCGTGATTGGCGGACTGAACTGGGGCTTGGTGAGCGTTGCGCACTTCGACCTGGTAGCCGCCATCTTCGGCATGAAATTCGGCGAAACTTCAACTCTCAGCTCCGCAGTTTACGCTCTGGTCGGATTGGCGGCACTTTACCAGGCGCTATCGTTCAAGGGAATTCAGCACCGCTGGGGACAGCAAGTAGCGGCGGTTCGAGGACGCTAACGGGGGCCGCTCAGACACGGGAGAGAACTCTTGAGTTCTCTCCTGTTCCGATCCCAAAGTTCGGGTCTTAAGAAAGAAGAGAACTTATGAAGCATCTTGTTTTGATTTGCTTTGCCATGATCGCCATCGCCGGACAAGCTCTTGCGCAGTCGATGATCGACAATCGGCCGGAGCCCTTGACACAGCCGATTGGCCTGCGGACTGTAGTTGGCTGTCTGTCAGAAACGGATCGGACATATGTCATCACAGGCGGCGCGCCGGGTCCAAAGCAATTCCGTATCGTATCCGGGGATGTGTCATCTCTGAAAGGCAAGATTGGTCACACCGTAGAAGTCGTCGGCATTGTCGGCAAGAACGACGCCCTGGCCAACCAGAATGGGATTTACAACGAGGGCAGCACCACTGGTGTAGGGTATCTCACAATCGATGCCCAGAAGATTAGGCAACTGTATGGGAACTGTAGCGAACCAGGGAAGGAATGGACTGGAGACCACATGTAGGCGGAGTGGAAACTGGGAGGAACTTGCTCATGGAGGGTCAACTACTGTCGCTAGATTTGGGCAATCATGCCAAACCAACGAAGGCGTGTGTGGTTTGTGGCTGCGCAATCCAGTGGCGCCGGCGGCGGGCCGCGGATTGGGACAAGCTGAAGTACTGCAGCGCATCCTGCCGGAGAGTTGCCGTAGCCTCGGCGAGAACTGCACGCGAGGGGCGTGTGGAAGATCGTACTCACCTTGCCGGCGCAGCACCCTCTGCTACCCGCGACAGGGTTTCATAGCCATTCTCCTAGGCCGTAGGTCTTATGGGATCACCATCTGCTTCCGCTAACGGGCCGCTGGTCTTGCTGACCGGAGCCACCGGCTATATCGGAGGCCGTCTTCTTAAGGCTCTCGAGAGGGCGGGTGCGCGAGTTCGTTGTCTGGCTCGGCGACCGGAATACCTGGAGCCACGTGTCGGTCGCGGGACCGAAGTTGTGAAGGGAGATTGCCTCGACCAAGATTCGCTTCTGCGGGCTTTGGCTGGAGTCCACACTGCCTATTACCTGGTTCATTCAATGGGCACCACGGGCAAATTCGAGGAAGAGGACCGCCGAGCAGCTCATAATTTCGCGATCGCTTCGCGCCAAGTGGGCGTACGCCGCATCATCTATTTGGGTGGGCTCGGTGCTGAGGAGCGAGCGTTATCCGCCCATTTGCGCAGTCGTCAAGAAGTGGCAGATATTCTGCGGTCTTCTGGAGTTCCCACCATAGAGTTTCGCGCTTCGATCGTGATTGGTTCCGGAAGTCTGTCGTTCGAAATGATTCGTGCTTTGGTCCAACGCTTACCCGTGATGATCTGCCCCCGCTGGGTTAACGTCAAGGCTCAACCGATCGCAGTCGAAGATGTGATCGCTTACCTGATGGCAGCGCTCGATTTTCCGGGGGAAGAAGGATCCGTATTCGAGATCGGCGGCGCGGACCAGGTCAGCTACGGCGAAATCATGCAAGAGTATGCACGGCAGTGTGGGCTTCGCCGATGGATGATCCCGGTTCCAGTCCTGACGCCTCGCCTTTCCAGTCTGTGGTTGGGCCTCGTCACACCTATCTATGCGCGTGTAGGCCGTAAGCTTGTCGATAGCATGCGCAATCCAACTCTGGTGAGGAACACATCCGCACTGACCACTTTCGCCATCAAGCCGAAAGGGTTGAGAGAAGCGATCGAAAGAGGTCTTCGCCACGAGGACCAGGAGTTTGCCATGACCCGCTGGTCCGACGCACTGTCGTCGAGCGGGAACGTGTCATCCTGGGGCGGCGTGCAATTCGGAACGAGGTTGGTAGATTCCAGGACTGCACAAGTATCGGTTCCTCCGGCTCTGGCGTTTGCTCCGGTCCGCCAGATCGGAGGTGCGAATGGCTGGTACTTCGGCAATTTTCTGTGGTGGCTTCGGGGATTCTTGGATCTCCTGGTAGGCGGCGTCGGACTGCGCCGAGGGCGACGGGATCCTCACACACTGGCCGCGGGTGATTCTTTGGATTTTTGGCGAGTCGAGAGCTTTGAACCGGATCGTCGTCTGAGTTTAGCCGCTGAAATGAAAGTCCCCGGCCGTGCGTGGCTTCAATTCGAGGTGGAACCAAATATCCAAGGCTCCGTTATCAGGCAAACGGCGATTTTTGATCCTGCCGGGTTGGCAGGGCTTATTTATTGGTACGCGCTGTATCCCATTCATCGTTGGATTTTCAGCGGTATGCTGGAGTCGATTGCATTTATGGCCGAGCGCAACGCGAGTGTTACGTCCTTTGGACGATAAGCCCATCTTAGCGAGGAAGGTCTGGGCTGGATGTCACCCAGGGATTTTTCGTTGAGATGCTGTCTATTCCATCAATACCCTGAGCCCAGGGGGCCGCTCGACCGGGCTCTTGGCACGTTGATTCTTCGTCCCTCCATGTGACCGCCATCACAATCGCTAGTGACTGGAACTACACGCGGGCCGGTTCCATTGAGTTCGAATGATCCCATCGTAGGTTGGGCAGATGCCATCCGGTTCCACATCCAATTCGTCGGTATTGGCTTCGCGATGGTGCGCCTCGAAAGCACAAAGTATTTGCCTTTCTACAACTTGTGTCGGCTTGCGTCATTTCACCGATTCCAGTGTGGCAGAAGGCCCATTCGCGAGAATCCCTGCTTTCGTCGGGTCCGTCCGCATAGAGCGTTTCGGTCTCACAAGCCTTCTGATACAAACACTTAAGCGACTGTTGAAAATTTCCACGCCGCACGTCAGAGCGGCGACCTTCGTGCAAGAGTCCCCCCGGAGAATCACGTGAGCACGCTCCCCCAATTCGCAAGCCAAGGTCGCAGCATCCCCCTGCAGACCGCCGTCCGCCCGCGTTCGTCACTCCAAAATCTGTTGCTGAGAATCCTGCTTGTTCTGAGCCTGACGCTCCTCTGCCGGATGCAACTTCTGGGCGCCGTTCACCCGGTCCCGCTTGATCCGAAAACGGATGCAGCCAAGTGCGCTGAGTGTCACGAGGACAAGACCAAGGGCAAGGCCGTCCACTCCGCCATCGCGATGGGCTGCTTGAGTTGCCATGAGATCCGCGTCAACAAGGACATTACGCGCGTCAAGCTCATCACCACCACGCCCCAGTCGCTCTGCATCACCTGTCATGCGGACAAGGATGCGGCCACGCTGAAGGGGACGGTGCATCCTCCGGCTGTGCGCGATTGCATCAAGTGCCACGATCCACACGTGTCGGACAACAAGTTTCAGCTGCTGAAAGCGACGACTGGCGAAAAGGGCAAGAACCTTTGCCTCGACTGCCATAACCAGGGCGTCAATGTCCCGGAAAAAGGCAGCCGTCATGCCGCGCTCGACATGGGCTGCGACACCTGCCACGTCACCCACAAGGTGGGCGAGGTGGGCAAAGTGGAATTCGACAAGCATCTCACCAAGGCCATTCCGGCGCTTTGCATCGACTGCCACGACGTGAAGGACGCAGCGCTCATCAAGACGCACAAAGATCAGCCCTTCGCCACCGCCAATTGCCTCCAGTGCCACGATCCGCATCAATCGGCGCAGCCGAAATTAATGGCGAAATTCCTGCATCCACCGTTTGCCGACAAGGGAGGCTGCGAAACCTGCCATGCCGCCCCGAAGGACGGGAAGGTAGTGTTGACGCAAGCCAACGTAAAAGACCTGTGCGTGACCTGCCACTCGGATAAGGCCGAACGGATCGAGAAGGCAAAAGTGCAGCATCCCGGCGCGGCTGGGGATTGCACGGACTGCCACAATCCGCACGCCAGTTCGCAGCCGGGCTTGCCGAAGACGGACGCGGTCAGCATTTGCCTGGGATGCCACAGTGATCAGGCCGACCAGTTCAAGAAGGCGCATCCGCACCAGCCGGCCTTCAAGCAGGGATGCGCGATCTGCCATGAGCCTCATGGGGGCGACAACGCTCATCTGCTGCGCACCAAGAAAACCAACGACCTCTGCCTCGAGTGTCATGGGCCCGAGGCTCCCGCCCCCAAGAAGCTGGAAGCGGACCACCTGCTCGCGATCTTCAACGGCTCTGTGAAGCTTCCCGACGACTACTTCACCAAAAGCAAGGTCGTCGTGCTGCCCTTGAAGTATGGTCGAGGTCACCCGATTGAAGGACATCCTGTTTCGGATGTGGCCGATCCGACCGATATCAGCAAGGTGAGGGCAAAAATTGATTGCCTCTCTTGCCATCAGCCGCACGCCTCGGCCAAGGCCGATCTGCTGGTGAAGGACGCGGTCAACAACGCGGCCTTCTGTGCGAGCTGCCACAAGGATCTGACGCGAAGATAAGAATGAGGAGAATCACGATGCCGAAAACTCACACAAGCTCGACACGCAAACGCTGGATTGGAATCGCGCGCCCCGCCAGGTCGCTGCCGGCCATCCTGCTGATTCTGGGCCTGACGCTCTTTTCGCCCGTTGCCTCGTTCGCCGGCAAAAAGAAAAAAGCCGACGACACCCCCAAGAAGATTCCGGTGATCGATTACTCGAACATCGTGTGGCCGAATCCGCCGGCCATCGCCCGCGTCCGCTACCAGGCGTTTTATGCCGCCCAGAAGATTTCTCAGGTTGAAGCCGGAATGCACACCAAGAAGGCGAAATGGATGGATCGTCTCGCTGGCACGCAACCCACGAGCGAAAGTGGCAGGGTGCTGTATCAATTGGGCGAGCCTTATGGCATGGCCGTCGATTCCAAGAACAACCTCTATGTGGCCGACCAGAAAGTAGGCGCCATCTTCATCTTCAACACGGAAACGCGCGAGGTCGAACTCATCAAGAACAAGGAACATGCGCATTTCCAGCGCATCATCGGGTTAGCCATGGACGATGGCGATCGGCTCTTTGTCTCCGATCCCGGGCTCCGGCACGTTCTGGTTTTTGATTCCACCCATAAAGCGATCGACGTGATCACCGATGGAATGGTCGAGCCCAGCATGCTGGCCTTGGATAAGGAGAACCGGCTGCTTTATCTCACCGACATCAATCTCGATCAGGTCCTGGTCTACGATGCGGACTCCTTCAAGCTGAAACGCAAGATGGGAACCACCGGCAAGAATCACGAGCTGACTACGCCCGGCGATTTCGCGAAGCCAACCGGCATCGCCGTCGATGCCGAAGGGAATCTCTACGTGTGCGACACGCTCAACGATCGCATTGAAGTGTTCGATGCGGATGGGAAGTTCATCTCCACCTACGGTAAGAACGGCGATGGTCCGGGATATTTTGCCCGGCCGAAAGGGATTGCGATTGATGGCGACGGACATATCTGGGTCGCCGATGGCATGCAGGACCGCGTGCAGGTCTTCAATAAAGAATGGCAACTGCTGATCACGTTTGGTGGACACGGACTTCTTCCCGGGCAGTTCCAGGGACTTGCCAGCATTGCGATTGACAAGAACAACCGCGTCTTTACCTCCGAAATCTATCCGGGCCGCGTGCAGCAATTCCGCTACGTC
>Ga0209698_10008829_pt1 | contig 10360 bp, 6 predicted proteins | sample LitLauG_LLR_2012_FD_187203 | JGI IMG/M metagenome (GOLD analysis project Ga0209698, IMG submission 187203) | Freshwater sediment microbial communities from Pennsylvania, USA - Little Laurel Run_MetaG_LLR_2012 (SPAdes) (version 2) | ecosystem: Environmental > Aquatic > Freshwater > Creek >... | reverse complement strand
TTTCGCGATCTCATGGCTGTGCTGAAACTCCGCGCAATCGATCTTGATTACGGATCGAGAATTCTTCAGCAGAGCCTCGGCGGTGGCCTCGACAACCCGGGTTTTCCCGGAGCCGGTAGGTCCCAGGAACAGAAAGTTTCCAATCGGCCGCCCAACCGGAGACAGTCCCGCCACGTGCGTTTGATAAGCCTTGACGATCTGGTGTATTGCTTCGTCTTGTCCCACGACGAGGTTGCGGAGTTGGTTCTCCAGATCCTCCGCCTGTCTCCCCGTCTTGTTGGGATCTAGTAATGTAAACTTCGGCATTTTGCATCTTCCTTCCGGCGCCCTCAGGCAACCTTGCAATTAAATTGGTGGCGTGTCATTGCATACCACGGCCTCAGGCGGCGCGAAGCAGGTCGCGACCCGGAGACCTCATCTCTTCGAGGCCGCGATCTGCGGATTCCTGGCACCGTATACAAAATGTTGCCCACGGCACCGCGGCAAGCCGCTTCGTGTGGATATCTCCGTCGCACTTCTGGCAGATCCCAAAGATGCCTTCCTCGATACGACGGAGAGCCGCACGGGCGTCTCGAAGGTGGTTGAATCCCAAGTCGAGGTTGCATACCGCGAGTGCGCGCTGTGAGGCCGCCTGGATCTCATCCAATTGATCGGCGCTTCGCTCAACCGTGATCCCGTCGCGGTTGCGGGTGAAACGCTCCAGTTCGGCAACCCTTGATGTTAGAACGGCTCGAAATCGGTTCAATTCAGTCTCGGTCATTGGTCCCTCCTCGTTCTCATGAACCGATTGTGGAACCATTCCCGCCTGCTGCCAAGCCTGGATAGTCGGGCCACGTGTCGGTTCTATAGTGGGGCAGCCGGTTACCAAGGTAGGGAGATCCAACGCTACCACTTTAGTGGGGGAAACAAGCGCCTCTAGAGTTCCGGCAGATCGATGCGCTTCCTGCCGAAGAGCCGGGCATCGATGGACCAGGCGCCAGGTCCGACCATCGCCAAAACGGCGCCGAGCACAGCCTGTACGATGAGAATCCATGGATCGCCAGAATGTGAGAAATACCGCGAGAAAGCGATCGACACTTTGACGATGGCTGCAAGCGTTCCCGCGGCCGGAGTCCACAGACCGATCAAAAGCAGTACCCCAGCTGCGGCCCCTGTGATTTGCAGCACGACCGTCGCCAACGGAGATGCCTCCCGCAGGCTGGCCATCCCAAAATGGATTAGCGCAGCTCCTGTTAGCAGCCGCAAGAGAAGAAGTCCTGTGCCTGGCCAGCCGCCAGCGAAACCTGAGAATAGCCGTTGCAAAACGTTCCCGCTTACAGCGTAAGAGATTCGCAACGCAAGGGAAACACCTGAAACTGGGAGCGGCCTACCCCACTTTCGTGGGGATCTACAATTCGATAATTCCGCGCTTTAGGGCCAGCGTGACGGCATGGGTCCGGTCGTTCGCTCCAAGCTTGGCGAGTATATTCGTGACGTGGCCCTTGACCGTGTCCTCTGTAATGGAGAGCTGAGCGGCAATCACTTTGTTCGCGTTCCCGGCCGCGATCAGCCGGAGCACATTGATCTCTCGTGAGCTCAAGTCGTCCTCAGCGCAATGTTCAGCCAGCTCGGCGGCGACCTCCGGGGGGATTCGCTTTTGGCCCGCATGCACAGCACGGATGGTGTCCAGGAGTTCTCTGCGCACGTGTGCCTTCAATATGTAACCCCGCGCGCCAGCTTTCAGCGCCCGTAACACCTGGACGTCGCCTGCGTACGTCGTCAGGACGATGACTCGGGCGTTGGGGAATTCGCTCCGAATCCCGATGATTGCGTCGATGCCGTTCAGGGCCGGCATCTGGAGATCCATTAACGTTACATCCGGCCGGTGCGATCGGAACTTCTCGATCGCCTCCTGTCCGTTGGTGGCTTCCGCGACCAGCTTCATGTCGGATTCAGCGTTGACCAGCGCTGCGATTCCTTCGCGGAGGAGGGGGTGGTCGTCCACTGAGAGAACCTTAATCATCGATTCGCCGCCTTCCTCCGGAATAGCCCGAGAACGGTGCGGCCAGGAGATGTTCCGTACGCAACCGATCCGGGGATGCTCAACTCTATCTCCGTACCTGCTCCGGTTCCAGTCCACACGTCCAGCTTGCCACCAATGCGCCGGGCGCGCTCTCGCATTCCAGGCACACCATAGTGACCGGCGCGCCCTTCCGCTACGATTCGCGGATCGATGCCTCTTCCATCGTCCCGGATGCGCAACCGGAACGAACTCCCGTTATACGTGATGTCCGCTTCGATATTGCGCGCCTGTGCGTGGCGGAACGCATTTCGTACCGCCTCGCGAGCAATTGCGTAGACCTCGTCGCGCAGGATAGGATGCAGGTCCCGTGGCTTGCCCTCCACCACCACATGGAACCTTGCAGAGCCATTGGCCGAATCCGGGGAGGCCACTTGGTGGCTCATTTCTTTGCCCAAGGCTGTCACGGCCTGCGCCAGTTCGTTGGTGGCCACTGTCGAGGCACGTAAACCATGTATCGCGTCCCGGCCCTCCACGATGGCCTGCTCCGTCCGTTCAAGGGCGCTGTCGAGAGCTTGAATTGCTTCCTCGGGGCGCCGGGGAAGCATGTTGCGAACCGCCTGAAATTGGAACATCAAGCCGTGGAAACTTTGCAATAACGTGTCGTGCAGTTCGCGGGCGATCCGCGTCCGTTCTGCCAGCCTCTCTTCGAAGCGTAGATTGAGCTGATGCGCCAAGTGCCGCACTCGGAGGCGGTAAAGCGCAAGCATGGCGGTCATGGTCAACAACACGAAGGCCGCGCGAACCGACCACCAGGTCCACCAGGGGCCTAAGATTCTGATCTGGACGCTGGCGCCAGTGGTGTTCCACACTCCCAAGCTGTTGCTGCCCTGCACGCGAAAAACGTAGTCGCCTGGCTCAAGAGTCGTATAATTCACAAACCGCCGGGTGCTATCCCTCTCATTCCAGTCCTCTAGCGGTTCCAATCTGTATCGGTACCGATTTCGCGCCGGGTCTGAATAGCTGAGAGCGGAGAATTCAAATGAAAAGATCTTTTGCCAAGGCGCGAAGGTTAGTGACCGGGTGAAGGAAATGGACTGCTTCAGGGGGTCCTTCCCTACTGCCAAACGATCGCCGAATAACCAGAAATCGGTCAATACAACCGGCGGAGGAGAGGTATTGTCATTCACGCGCTCCGGGAAGAACGCCAGCAATCCCTTGGACGATCCGAAGAACATTTCGCCGGTCGAGCTCTTGGATGCAGCGCCAAACCGGAACTCATTTCCGGGTAGACCGTCCGCGGCATAGTAATTCCGGACCGTTCCCGTGCGGGGATTGAACCGTGAAAGCCCGTCGGCGGTGCTCAACCAGAGATCGCCGCGTTCGTCTTCGAGTATCCCTTTCACTGCGCTGTCGGCGAGGCCGTCGCGTGCGAAATATGACGTGAAGGTCTGGCTGGACCGATCAAGCCGGCACAGTCCGTGGTTGGTGCCGGCCCAAACCGTCCCCGCGCGATCGACGTATACCGAATTCACAACATCATTGCTGAGGCTTCGTGGATTACCGGGTTCATTTTGATAAACCGTAAACTGGCCCCGCTCCGGATCGAAGCGGTGCAACCCATTTCCCAGACTGCCCAGCCACAACGCTCCGCTGGAGTCTTCCGTTATTGCCCGGTACTCGCTTAGCCCCGAAACCCCGCTCCTATACGCCTGGAACCGTTCTGTCGTGGGGTCGAAACGATTGAGGGCGTCGTAGGCCCCGACCCACAACGTACCCCGACGGTCGACGAACAAACTCTCGACCACATCGTGGCTTAGGCTGGAGGGGTTGTCGGGATCGTGACGATAGGATTTTATGTCGCCCGTTCGAGGATTCAAGCGGTCGAGTCCGTTCCCCCATTCTCCAAACCATAGATTCCCTGCACGGTCCTCAGCGATTGCGTGTACGGTTCTGAAAATCAAGCGGCTTGAGACGCGTTTGCCAGAATAACGAGTGACCTGCCCCGTTTTCCGGTCGACTCGATCCAGCCCGTACAGGCTTCCGATCCACAGAATTCCACGGCTGTCCTGAAGTGCAGACACAACGGCGCCGTCGCTCAGGCTGTTTGGATCGCCAGGATCATGGTAGTAAGTTCGGAAAGACGGCGGGCGAGGGTCGAACCAGTCGACCATTCCCGGGTCGATGCCGACCCAGATTCGATGATCGCGATCGTGCAGCAGCGTCATGGCCCCACCCGCACTCAAACTGCTGGGGTTGTTCGGATTATTGTGGTATCGAATAGCCCGCCTACGGTCTCGGTCCAATTTGACAATTCCCTGGCTCCAGTTGGCGAACCACAGCGACTGGTCCTCATCCTCGATGATCGCGAACCCCGTGTCGGCTGGCCCGTCACCGAATGTATAAGCGCTCTGAACGTCTAAGCGTGGGTCAAACGATGCCAGCCCGCATTCCTGTTGGCCAGGGATTGAGATCCAGAGGACACCTGCGTGGTCCTCGAATAGGGTTACCTTGTTCCCATCCAGGCTGAGGCTTGCTCCGGATGGTCCACGCAACGTGACGCGCCGCCTCGTCTTCCCGGTCCGCGGATCGAAAGTCTCCAGGCCAAGGGTGGTGGCGACCCAGAGCGTCCCATCCCGAGATACAAGCACAGTCTTAACAAAATCGGATGCGATGCTCGAAATATCATCCTCTCGATGCTGATAGCAGCTTAGTTTCGATGTGGAAGGGTCGAGGCGCTTCAAGCCGCTGTCCGTGGCGAGCCAGATCATTCCGCTCCGGTCCTCAGTAATGTCTCGAACCCTGTCTATCGGCCCACATGCATTGCTCGCACCCATCGGGAAGTGTTTGAAAACGCCTTTGACTGGATCGTACTGATCGAGACTCTGGCTGGAGCCGATCCACAAGTTCCCCATGTGATCCTTGAAAAGCGCCCGGACATTTACAGGTTCCTGAAGGAACGCCCGGAATTGATATCCGTCATAACGCAGCAGACCGTGGTAGAAACCAAACCAGAGGAATCCCTGATCGTCCTGTACGATTCGATTCACGATGCCGAGGGCCGGCCCTTTTTCAAGCGAGATGTGCGTGAACGGGATGTCTCCTCCGTTGACAATGGGAACCCGCACGGATCGACCTTGAGGCGAGTTCGCATTACCAATCGCCAGCCAGCAACCCGCAGCCAGGATCAGCCGGACTCTGTCGTGCACGAAGCGTGGCGTCAAATAACGCACCGGTCGTCTGGTGGTGGCGTAGCCAGAACTGCTTCTATCAATGCGGCAGCCGGGAGCGCCACCCATCTTGTTCCCTCTGGTCTGTTATATCGCACTCTCGCCTGAGGGTTTTGGCCGCATCGCCCGCGAACTCTTCCGATCACCATATCAGCCGGCCCGCGAACTGGATCTCTCGATTATCGATCGAAGTGGACGTGATATTCCCAAATGATGCTGTTCCAAAGACTGCAGCCGGATTGCTAAACTCGGACGAATTCCAGAGATTGAAAGCCTCGACGCGAAATTGGAAGCGGAGCCGTTCGGAGATCGAGAAGTTCTTAGCGACCGAGAGATCCGTGTCAAACAGGTGCGGCCCGTGGAGCAGATTGCGTCCCGCCGTGCCGTAGGTGGACTGCGGGGGGATCGCGAAGGCTGCCGTACTGATGCACCCGCTTAGGCGCCCGCTACCGCAGTTGGCGGAAGGCGTGCCCACCAGGTTCGGCCGGTACAAGCCGCGGGCGTTGGTGTTCGCCGTGTCGGTCGAGATCGTGACGTTGAACGGCATGCCGCTTTGCAGGGTGGTGATGCCGCTGAGTTGCCAGCCTCCGAGGGCAGTGTGAAGAGTGCCTTTGGATTCCCGAAAAAACGGCAGTTCGTAGAGGTAATGAGTCGCGAAACGGTGACGAATGTCCCAATTGGAATTGCCATAATCCAGCCGCCAATTGTACGGGTTCATCGGCTGTCCACCATTGTTCGAGTCTGTGGAAACATCAAGCGTATGTGACCAGGTGTAACTCGCCAGAAATTGCAAGCCATGGGAGAAGCGATGGCGTAAGACGGCGCTCAGACCTTCGTAATTCGCAATTTCATCGTTTTGAATGGTGCGGATCTGTCCGAAGAGGGGATTCGGACGGCGTGCCGCTATGTCGCCAGGCCCCGGCAGCGGTGTGTTGTTGTAATAATTCCGGTCCAGGTGCACCGAATGAGACCCGATATACTCCAGTACCACGGCGCTGTTGCGCCACAGTTCGCGTTCCGCTCCGAAGCTCCACTGACTCATGTACGGTGTGGGAAGATGCCAATTGAGCGTGATCACGTTAGGCAATGCGGGCACGTTGACGGATCCCGCTGGGCTGGGATTTGCCAGGGAGAGCGTCGGCGTGGACGGCAGCGACGTAAAAGTAGTCGAAGATGCGAACGGCGGGTTTAAATTCAGGAAAGTAAAGTCATCGGTTTGGTTGGGATTGTAGTAGATGCCGTATCCACCGCGAAGTACTGTCTTTCCAGTCACACGGTACGCGAAGCCGATGCGCGGCGCCCAGTCCTTGCGATTCGGATTAATGAACTTGAATCCCGGCTGGGGCGGATTCACGGGTACCAGCAGCGTCTGTTGCGGGTTCAGTTCGGTGGCGAAGCCGTTCACCGAGTAGGGCACAGTGGGCAACTCATAGCGGACGCCGTAGTTGAGGGTGAGTTTGCGGGAAACCTGCCATTGGTCGAGGACGAAAAATCCATCCCGCCATTCCGCAATCACCCCGCGCGTCTGCGCCACGGGAGTAGTGAGACTCTGCGGGAGCCCGAGGACGAAATCCGCCGGCGCATACCCGGTGAACTGCCCGGTGAAGTTGAAGACACCGCGCGAGCTGGTACCGCCTTCCACGCCGGTGATCAGCTTGCGAAGTTCGGCGCCGGCCATGATGGTATGCGCACCGCGCGTCCAACTGACCTGCTCCGAGCCCTGCCAGGTCTTGTCGGAGACAAAGGAATTCGTACCCATGTTCAAGAAGGCCGTGAACCCGGAGACCGTAAAGTCGGGGATTCCGGGATTGTTGTAGCGCACATCGGCGTCGAAGCCCGGTATCTGGAGTTTTGCGCCTGCGTCCCCGATGTTGTTGAGGTAAAAGTCGTTGACGAATGATGCGTTGGAGGATTGCCGGCCGAAGCGCAGGTCGCTCACAACCGACGGCGTCAAAGTATGGGTGTAACCGATGGTGTAGTTGTTGCTGTCTACCGGTGAGGTGGTGGCGTTGGCTGGATTGGGCGAACCTGCCAGCAAGGTCGTTGCCTGGCGCTGATACCGGAAGAAAAGCCGAACCTTGTCGCCGATGTTCTGGTCCATGCGATCCACGGTTTGGTCAGTGTTGTTGTTGTTCGGGGTCACAGCGGCGAGATTGTTCGTGATGCCGGGTGCGTTGGGCTGTGGGTAATACTGCTGGAGCTTCTGCACCACGGGCGATACTTTGGAGAAGGGAATGATGTTGCCCGGGAACGGCTGCCCTGTAGTGGGGTCCTTGATCGCCATCGGCGCCTGAGAAAGGTCTCCTTGAAACATCTGAGGCGTCATCATTGTGGCCAGCGATGCCGTACCGCGGACCTGTCGCAACCCTTCGTACGACCCCATGAAGAAGGTCCGATTCCGGCCATTGTACAGGCGCGGAAGGATGACATGGCCGCCGAGTTCAAATCCGAATTGATTCTGGCGGAGCGGACTCTTGTTCGCGTTGGCTGGCAGAAAGTACGGCCGGGCGTCGAGAATATCGTTGCGCAGGAATTCCAGCACGCTGCCGTGCAGCAAATTCGTACCGCTCTTGGTCACCATGTTCAGGTGGACGCCCATGTACGCGCCGTATTGAGCCGAGTAGGTTCCAGTCTGGACCTCGAGTTCCTGCACCGCATCTACCATCGGCCGCGTCGAGACATTGGTGATCAGGTTGTTTACGATACTGATTCCATCGAGTGAGATGCTGTTCTGGACTTCACGCGCGCCGGCGCCGATGAAATCCTCGCCGGGCGGGAACCCGGTAGTCGTCTTCAGTCCTTGAATCACACCTGGAGTGGTCGTGGCCACGCGCATGGGATCGCGTCCGAATAGCGGCACCTCTGAAAGGACGCTGCTGGCAACATGTTCCGAGACGGTGGCGTCATCCGTCTGAATCACCTGGGCGGCGGCCCGGACCGTGACCGACTCCGAGTGTACGCCGAGCGTCAGTGTAATGTCGTTGCGGACCACCTCGTTGTTCCCTACGACGATCCCTGTTTTCTCGAGGCGCTGAAACCCGGGCCTCTCCACAGTGAGGTTGTAAGTTCCCACGTGAACGAATTGGATGTTGTAGCTCCCTTTCTCGCTCGTAAGAACCGAGTAGGTGTCGCCCGAACCCTGGTTCACCGCCCTGATGCGGCATTCCGCAATAGGTTTGTCACTAGCGTCCGTAATGGTTCCCACCAGCGAAGTCGTAGTTGCTATCTGCCCGAACGCTTCCGCCGCCAAGAGCGTGGCCGCCACGGCAACATAGATACGTCGCATTGGTTCCCCTCCGTTAGTCTTGGCCGCAAAGGCCGCCGGCTCCCTGTCTGCGTCGATAACGGCAGAACGGAAGCGGTTGTTTGAAACGTCGAGCGCCGCAGCCGTTGGCCGTGCCCGCCGAGACGCCGGTCTCGCGGTTCTCGAGAGATCGCCGGCACCCAGTCGGCCAGCAAGCTGTTGGGATGGTCTTCCTCAGAATGGGGCCGCAGCAGCAGCTCGCGACAGCCACGCGGCGCCTTGCTGGCGATGGATGCCCAACCGCCGCATCTTAGAGATCAGAGTCGTCCGCGCCAGACCCAGCCGGTCGGCTGCGCCATCCCGGCCGCCGATCACACCCTTTGTCCGCTGGAGAGTCTGCAGGATGTGCGAGCGCTCCGCCTCTTCCATCGTCACAGGCGCGGATACGTTCACCATGCCCGTGAGTTCGGGCAGCGAACCACTCAGCACGGCGCCGGTCGAGAGAATTACCGAGCGCTCGATGAAGTTTTGCAATTCCCGGACGTTGCCCGGCCAGGAATGACGCACACAAGCCGTCATGAATTCCTCTGAAATGGCCGTAATTCGCTTGTTCATGCGAGCCGCGTAATCCACTGCAAAATGGTGAACTAGCAGACGGATATCTTCGCGGCGATCCCGGAGCGGCGGTAAGTCGATTGGAAAGACGCTGAGCCGATAGAAGAGGTCGGCACGGAATTCACGCCCATCGACCATCTCAATGAGATTCCGATGAGTGGCGCAAATGACGCGAACATCCGTGTGAATCGTCCCAGTACCGCCCAGACGCTCGAACTGTCTTTCCTGCATCACGCGAAGAAGCTTTGGTTGCAACTCCAGCGGAAGATCGCCGATCTCGTCTAAGAATAGAGTGCCCCGGTTAGCCCGCTCGAACCGTCCAATACCGCGCGCAACCGCCCCGGTGTAGGCGCCGCGCTCGTGACCAAACAGCTCGCTTTCCAGTAAACCGGCGGGAATGGCGGCACAATTGACTTTCACAAACGGGCCGTTCGATCGGTCGCTGGACTTGTGAATGGCTTCCGCAATCAGTTCCTTGCCAGTGCCCGTTTCCCCCTTGATCAACACCGTGGCGTCGGTCGGCGCCACGATTCGTACCATTCCAAGTACGCGCCGGAGAGCGGCGCTGTTACCGATGATGTGGGGTAGGCCGCTGTCGCGGAGTTCGCTCTTCTCAAGTGCGATTTCCCACGACTTCGTCTCTTCGATTTCAAAGCATGCAGTATGGTTGATTGCGGGTGGTTCAATCGCCCGACTCGCATTTGCAGCCATCTCGTGACTCCTTCCTTCCGTTCTGCCTTCGGCCTTTCCTTCTTCTGTCTAAATTGTGGAGCCAGTCCAACTTGGAGCCAACCCTCGATGGAGATCACGGGACCACCATATGGCAACTCCCGGGAACCCCTTTTGAGGCAATGGATACCCTCGTCCGAGTCTTAGGGCTAGCTCTTCTGGTTTCTAATGTCGATACGCTTCCAGCCGAAGAGGCGAGAGTCGCCCGACCAGGCGCCGGGCCCCACCAGCGCCAAACCAACCCCGAGGGCTACCACTAGGATATGAGCCAACGGATCCCCAGGCTGCGACCACGCGCACCACAACTCACTCACGGCCGCAAGCGCGCCCGCCATGGGCGTCCATAAGCCTGCAAGCAAAAGTATTCCCGCACCGCCTGCGAGCACGAATACTACGGCTCGTTCGAGCGGAGGCTCGCCCTGCCATCCGCTGATCCCATGATCGACTAATGTCAAGCCGGCAACCAGCCGCATCAGCAGCAGGCCGATGCCGGGCCAACCGCCTGGGAATGTTGAAGAGAACCGTCGAAAGAGCAGCACTCCA
>Ga0209698_10008828_pt1 | contig 10360 bp, 8 predicted proteins | sample LitLauG_LLR_2012_FD_187203 | JGI IMG/M metagenome (GOLD analysis project Ga0209698, IMG submission 187203) | Freshwater sediment microbial communities from Pennsylvania, USA - Little Laurel Run_MetaG_LLR_2012 (SPAdes) (version 2) | ecosystem: Environmental > Aquatic > Freshwater > Creek >... | reverse complement strand
CCAGATTCCCATACCTCAGGCTCCCTCGGTGCTTGGGAAAGCATTGGGCGATTCGCTCGTAGTGCTCTTGTGTCAGGCGCATCCACCCTTTTCTCACCTTCAAACGCTCTTCGCAAGTTTTACGTTAACACGCCCTAAACCAAGAGATGATGTCGAACCACAGCTGCTGGTTGCGCTGACGCATCTTTGAGAGTTGGGCGGATGTAAAGACACCGTCATAGAAGGTTGAAGCATTGATGTATTTCGCCTCCGCACTGGTAGAAATACGCAGTAGTACCTTATCATGGCCAACTGGCAGCGCATACCAGCTACTCTGTTCGCCTGCCGAATGCACGCCAGACCAGGCGGCCACGCCGCCGGGCGATGAAGACTGCGTCAAACCATGAGCTATGAGCCACGAGTGAAAAGCCACCTCAGTTGACTGCAAGGACTCGTTGCTTTTCGAGTGGTAGAGGCCTAGAGAGTATCCGAGGTCTCTATGTTCTCGATGTTCCCCGCACGAACTCATGAGAAACGCGAGCGCAAAAGCAAAAAGGTGGAGTTGCCGCGCCATGTTAGTGGAATGAGGCCTAACAGCGAGTAGGCGAAACGGGCAACCGAAAACGGGCCCGTTGCGGATAGTATCCCCGCTTGCCATGCGGCGGTTTTCTCCGGCAGTTTCCGCGCGTGCCAAAACCCTCCGACATCCGCATCCGCGAAACGCAGCTCCATTTCATCCCGACGACGCTGCGAATGCCGCTGAAGTTCGGCGCGCAGGTGGTTGAGCGGGCGCTGTGCGCGAGGGTACGCGTGACGGTGGAGGACCGCGCGGGGCGCACGGCGACGGGCTGGGGCGAGACGCCGCTGAGCGTGGCGTGGGTGTGGCCTTCGCCGCTGTCGTGGGAGGAGCGCGAGGCGCGGATGGTGGAGTTCTGCAAAATCATCGCGGCGGAGCTGCCGAAGTTCGATCTCGCGGGACATCCGATGGAACTCGGCGACGCCTTCCAGCGCCAGCGGCTCGATGCGCTGCTCGCAGCGGCGGAAGCAGGCCGCACGGAGCCGATGCCGCACCTCGCGGCGCTCGTGTGCCATTCGCTGTTCGATCTCGCGGTGTTCGATGCGTTCGGGAATCTGTTCAAGCGTCCGGTTTTCGAGACGCTCGGTGAGGAATTCCTTACGGCGGATCTCGCGCATTTCCTCGACGGGGACGCGCGCTTCGCGGGGTTGCGACCGCCGCATTTTCTCCGGCCAAAGCAGACGCGCATCCCGGTGTGGCATCTCATCGGCGGGCTCGATCCGCTCGAGGCATCCGACCTCACGGGCAGCGAGCCGAAGGACGGCTACCCGGTGCTGTTGCGCGAGTGGATTCGCACCGACGGGCTGAAGTGCCTGAAGATCAAACTGCGCGGCACCGACGCGGCGTGGGACTACGACCGCATCGTGCGCATCGGCCGCATCGCCATCGAGGAAGGTAGCGACTGGCTCACTGCGGACTTCAACTGCACCGTGACCGACCCCGTCTACGTCTGCGAAATCCTGGATCGCCTGCTCGCCACCGAGCCGCGCATTTACGGGATGCTCCTCTACATCGAGCAGCCGTTCCCCTACGACCTTGAGGCGCACCGCATTGACGTGCGCAGTGTGAGCGCGCGCAAGCCGCTCTTCCTCGACGAGAGCGCGCACGACTGGCGCTTCGTTCGCCTCGGCCGCGAACTCGGCTGGAGCGGTGTCGCGCTGAAGACATGCAAGACGCTCACCGGTGCGCTGCTCAGCCAGGCATGGGCGCGCGCGAACGGCATGACGCTGATGGTGCAGGATCTCAGCAACCCGATGCTCGCGCAAATCCCGCACGTCACGCTTGCTGCGCACGCGGGCACGATCATGGGCGTGGAGAGCAACGGGATGCAGTTTTCGCCTGCCGCATCGCTGCCCGAGGAAAAAATCCACCCCGGCCTTTTCCGCCGCCGCAACGGGGTACTCGATCTCTCCACGCTCGGCCCGACGGGGTTCGGCTACCGCGTGGAGGAAATCGCGAGGCAGTTGCCGCGGAGCCCATCGTAAACTTTGCCGATCCGGGTGTGGAGCGCCAAAGATGTGAACCATGCCAGCCCCTTGGCCCCCGGCATCGGATGGGGGAATTCGTTTGCCGCCGTTCCGCCCGCCGCTAGCCTCGCGGGCATGAGTTTGCTTGGACAGATTGATTCCGACATCAAGGACGCCATGCGCGCACGCGCGGCCGAACGCCTGGGCGTGCTTCGGATGCTCAAGAGCGCGCTGAAGGCGACGGCCATCGAGAAGGGCGTCGCCGACGAGGCGCTGGACGAGGCGACTGCACTTGGCGTGCTGCGCAAGGAGATGAAGAAGCGGCAGGATTCCATCGAGAGTTTTGAAAAGGGTGGGCGGCTCGATCTTTCTGCGAAGGAAAAGTCCGAGGCGGAAATCCTCGCGGCCTATCTGCCAAAGCCTCTGACCGCGGAAGAAATCGAGGTGCTTGTGAGCACCGCGATCGCTGAGAGCGGCGCAACATCGAAAGCGCAGATGGGCGCGGTGATGAAACTCGCGACCGAACGCGCCGCCGGCTGTGCGGACGGGCGCACGCTCAGCGCCGCCGTGGGCAAACTGCTGCCGTAGCGCCGCACATTTTTCACACGCAGGATGAACTCAGCAATCATCGTCGCAGCCGGGGCGAGCCGGCGCATGGGTTTCGACAAGGTCTTCGCTATGTTGCACGGCAAGCCGGTGCTCTACTGGTCCATCGCGGCATTTCAGGAGTGCCCGGACATTGACGAAATCGTGGTCGTTACGCGTGGGGAGAGGGTGGCGGAGGTGCAGAAGCTCGTCGCCGCGGAAAAACTGGCGAAGGTGACTTCTGTCGCCGAAGGCGGGGCGGAACGGCATCTCTCGGTATGGAACGGGCTGCGCGCAATCCATGCGGAGGGCAGTCAGTTTGTCGCGATTCACGACGCGGCGCGGCCGCTCATCACGCCAAAGCTCATCAGCGAGTGCATCGAGCTCGCGAGGAAGAATGGCTCCGCGTGCTGCGCGTCGCCGATTCCCGACACGGTGAAGCGCGCTTCGTACGAACTGCTCGTCACTGAGGAGGTCGAGCGCCGGAACCTGTGGGCGATGCAGACACCGCAGGTCTTCAGCAGCGCGCTCATCATGCAGGCCTACGCCTCGCTGATGGCACGCAACGAGCTCGTGACCGACGAGGTTTCCGCGATCCAAAAGATAGGCAAGCGCGTGGCGCTGCTCGAGAACGACGACTACAATTTCAAAATTACCTTTCCCCGCGACCTGCCGCTCGCCGAGCAGGTCATTGACATCCGTCTCGGACGCGAGAAACGACGCTGAGCGCGGGACTCCGGGACAGGGGCGCTTTTTCGGATAAGATGCCGCCGCTTGCGCTGTTGAAGAATGTGAGCATGTTCGCTGCCCTCCAAATCGTCCGCGCCACACGAACCTGATGACCCACACCTACAACGTTACGCGGCTTCCCAACGGAGTACGGATTGCCTCCGTGGAAATGCCACACATGCGCAGCGCGACCGTGGGCGTGTGGGCCGGAGTCGGCGGACGGCACGAGCGCGCGCATGAAGGCGGCATTTCGCATTTCATCGAGCATCTGCTTTTCAAGGGAACGAAGCGGCGCAGCCCGCGGCAGATCACGGCGGCAGTTGAGGGCGTGGGCGGATACCTGAATGCCTTCACGACCGAGGACCACACATGCTATTATGCGAAGGCTGGCGCACCGCATTTCGAGCGCTTGTGCGACGTGCTTGCGGACATGTATTTGGACTCCGTTTTTGCAAAGGAGGAGATTGACCGTGAGCGCGAGGTCATCCGCGAGGAAATCCTGATGTATCGCGACCAGCCCGCGCACCATGCGCAAGAGTTGCTGACCTCGACACTGTGGCCGAGGCATCCGCTTGGGCGTCCGCTCACGGGTACGGTCGAGACGGTTTCAAAGCTGGGACGGCGGGAGATTTCGGAATTTCACAAGCGCAACTACAATGGTGCGAGCACAGTCATCACGGTTGCCGGTCGTGTGCCGCACGCGGAAGTTGTGAAGGCGCTGGGCCCGGCGCTCGGGTGCCTGCCCGCGGGAAAACGCGCGCGATTCCAGCGTTCGCCGATCCATCCCGGCCGGCCCTCGGTGAACCTGCACACGCACGAGTCGGAGCAGACGCACCTGGCGATGGGTTTTCACACGTGGGGCCGGCGCGACGAACGGCGCTTTGCACTGAAGCTGCTCAGCGTAATCCTCGGCGAGAACATGAGCTCGCGCCTTTTCCAAAAACTGCGCGAGCGCCACGCATTTTGCTATTCGGTGTCGAGCGGGATGGTGACGCTTGCGGACACCGGTGCGCTGCACATCAGCGCCGGACTCGATCCCGCGAAACTCGAACCGGCCCTGCGGATGATCCTCCGCGAGATTGCCGCGATCGCAAAGCGCGGGCCGACGCGCGCGGAATTGAAAATGGCGCAGGACTACACCATCGGCCAGACGCTCATGGGGTTGGAGAGCACGACGAATCAGATTTTGTGGATGGGCGAAAGCCTGCTCGGCTACGGACGCGTGCTGTGTCCGGTGGAAATCGAGCAGCGCATCCTTGGCGTGGCGTGCGCTGAAGTGCAAGCCGTCGCCGGCGAATGCCTCAAGCTCGGGCGCCTCGGCATCGCAGTGGTCGGTCCGCTCAAGGACGCAGAGAAAATCGAGAGCTGGCTGTGCTAATCGCGCGGAAGGAAGTCCGGCGTTTGCGTTTTGGAAAATAGCGCGCCTGTGAAGTGCGGACGTCGGGGATTGTCACTAATCATGCTTCCCCGCCGTGCGCTGACGATTTCCCTCCTGCTTGTCACCCACCTTTGCTTCGGTGGAGAATCGCTGCCCGGTACGCAACCGCTGACGACGGAGGGCGATCTTTCCGCACAGATGGTCGCGGGCATTCACCGCTGGTTGGCTGCTGAAACGGCACGCGTGGACGCGCAGCGTGCTGAACTCTGGGTGAAAGATTCAATGAACAAGGAAGATTGGACAATGATCGCCGCCAAACGTCGGGCGGAACTTTCCAAAATGATCGGTGCGGTGGACGAGCGGCGGAGCGGAGCACTCGATGTGCAAATGGATCCCGCAGAGAAAGCATCGGCGATTCCGCCAAGATCGTATGCAGTGCGAAAAGTGATCTGGCCGGTATTCGAGGGTGTCCGCGGCGAGGGACTGATTTTGCAGCCGGCAGAAGCAGCGAAGGCTGCAGTCATCACATTGCCCGATGCGGATCAGACTCCGGAGCAATTTGCCGGAATTCAGCCCGGTGTTGCGCCAGAGTTGCAGTTCGCACGCAGGCTCGCAGAAAAAGGATTCCTCGTCGTTGTTATCACGCTTGTCGATCGGCGTGACGACTGGTCCGGAAGTGAGAAGCTCAAACGTTTCACGAACGCACCGCACCGGGAGTGGATTCACCGGCAGTGCTTTGAATCAGGTCGCACACTTGCCGGATTTGAGGTGCAGAAAGTTCTCGCTGCAGTGGATGCGCTCAAAGGGCCGTCGGCGAAACTGCTCGTGAGCGGCGCAAAGATCGGCGTGCTTGGACACGGCGAGGGTGGACTGATCGCGCTGCATGCAGCCGCGCTCGATTCTCGGATTGATACGGCAGTTGTGGACGGCTACTTCGGAGCGGGGGAAAGCGATGACGTGATCTATCGGAATGTCTTCGGAAAACGCCGGAGATTTTCCGATGCGGGAATGGCCGCGCTGATTGCGCCACGACCGCTCGGGATTTCTTCCGGAGATGTCCCGAAAATTCCCGGACCTCCGGCAGTGGAAACTGGCCGGAGAGGCGCGGCACCCGGCAGTCTTGCCGCGTTAAATCGTGGGGCGGTCGAGCGGGCCTTGCATGAGGCGGACAGCTTTCGGAAACGATTGGACGCATCATCGCTGGAAGTTTGCGGCATCCGTCAGGAGATCGGTGAGTCCCGGCGTACATCCGAGGCATTCATGGCGGCATCGCTTGGCGTTCAGTCCGGAACAGAGCGGCTGAAAGGCATGGTGCAGTTCAGCAGTGACGTTGCGGACGTGGATGAGCGCCAGCGGCGGACGGTGAAGGAACTGGAGGAGTTTTCTCAGCGCATTTTCCGCGAGAGTGAGGCGGTGCGAAAGGCTTCGCCGCTTTGGACGAAGCTGAAGCCCGGTGCGGAATGGGGTGCGGTGCAGGATGAGGCGCGAGCGGATTTTTGGGAGAATGTGATCGGCAAATTGCCGACGAATTACGCGCCGCCGAATCCGCGGACGAGGCTGGTTCACGACAAGGAAAAGTGGCGTGGTTACGAGGTGATGCTCGACGTGCAACCGGATATTTTCGCGTGGGGAGTCCTGCTCGTGCCGAAGGATCTCAAGCAGGGCGAGCGGCGGCCCGTGGTGGTCTGTCAGCACGGGCTGGAGGGATTGCCGGAGGATACGATCACACAGGACGAATCCGCACCGGCGTGGAAGTACTACAAGGGCTTTGCCGCGCGGTTGTGCGAGCGCGGGTTTATTGTTTATGCGCCGCACAATCCGTATCGCGGCGGCGACGCTTTCCGTCGGATTCAGCGCGAGGCGAATCCGCTCGGGTTGTCGCTGTTTTCATTCATCATCGCGCAGCATGACGTGACGACGCGATGGCTGGCGTCGTTGCCGTTCGTGGATCCTGAGCGCATTGCATTTTACGGGCTGAGCTACGGCGGGAAGACGGCGATGCGCGTGCCGGCGGTAATGGAGCGCTACTGCCTCTCGATTTGCTCGGGAGATTTCAACGAGTGGGTGCTCAAGTGCGTTTCGAACACGCATCCGGCAAGCTACATTTTTTCGCCGGAATGGGAAATTTGGGAGTGGGATCTTGCACACACTTTCAACTACGCGGAAATGGCGCTACTCATCGTGCCACGCCCGTTCATGGTTGAGCGTGGGCACGACGACGGCGTGGGGCTCGACGAGCACGTGGGCTACGAATGGGCGAAAGTGCGGCGCGGCTACGACAAGCTCGGCGTTTCCGAGCGCGCGGAGATCGAATGGTTCGACGGACCGCACACGATCCATGGCGTGGGGACGTTCCAGTTCCTTCACAAGTGGCTGCGCTGGCCGGAGCCGAAGTGACAAACGTCAGACCTTGAGCAATTCGCGCTGCCACGGGAGGAGCTTTGGGAGCGCTTCATCGGGACGGAACGCGAGTCCTTCGAGCACCGCCTTCGCGGCGATGAGCGAGGGATCAAGTTGCACTTCGGTCGCGATTTGGTCGCGGTGCTTTTTGAGTTCGAGGAAGCGATCAAACTGTGCCTGCGAGGGGCGGTTGCGCGAGGTGCGGATCACCTTCGGCCACTGAGACTCGTCCATTTCGAGTCCACGCTTCGCGGCAGCAAAAAAGCGGTCTGCGCGCGAGCCGCGCAGGTGGCGGATTTCGATCTGACGGCCGGCGTCAAGATCGATCGCGGCGTCCACGAGTTTTTCGCTGTGCAGAATGTGGAAGGTGGGCTTGTCGAGGCGTCGCGCCTCGTCGTCGCGCCAGCGCCAGAGTTCGCGAAATATCGCGGCGGCGCGTCCGCGCAGGTGGCCGCTGCCGGAGATGCGCCAGAGCTGATCGGGGTCAATTTCCTTGTCAATTTCTGCGGAGCGGATTGCGCGCTCGCACGATTGGCGGAACCATGCGACGCGGCCAAGGCGTTCGAGTTCGGCGTGAAGAATGTCCGCGATTGCGTAGAGGTGGCGCGTGTCGTTCACGGCGTAGTCGAGCATTTGCGGGGAGAGCGGACGCGTAGCCCAGTTGGCTTTCTGCGATGCTTTCGCGATTTTCACGCCGAAGTATTTTTCCACGAGCGCGGCGTAGCTGAATTCCGCGACGCCGCTGAGGCGTGCGGCGAGCATGGTGTCAAAGACGCGCGTCGGCATCGGGCAGCCGGTGCGGCGCAGCAGGCGCAGGTCGTAGTCGGCGCCATGGAAGAGCAGTTCCTTTCCTGCCCAAGCGGACCATAGCGGACTCATGTCCATCCTGGCGAGCGGATCGATCAGCAGATCTGTGCCGGGGACGCTGATTTGAATGAGGCACAGCTTTTCAAAATAGCAGTGAAGCGAGTCAGCCTCGGTGTCCACGGCAATGCGGTCGTGCGGCACGAGGAGCGGCAGCACGGCTGCGAGCGCTTCGGGAGTGTCGGTCATCGGAACCATGAGCAGAGCTAGCCCCGGAGTCCACCCATGAGCAGTTCGGCGTTCGATTTTGTGCTTCGCAGTGCGTGGAGCAGCACCTCGGTCGCCTCGGCGGGCGGGAGCGCGGCGAGCTGTTTGCGGAGGACTGCGATGCGGTCATATTCCTGCGGGTGGTAGAGGAGCTCGTCCCGGCGCGTGGCGCTTTGCAGCAGGTCAATCGCAGGAAAAATGCGGCGTTCGGCGATGTAGCGATCGAGTTTCACCTCCATGTTGCCGGTACCTTTGTATTCCTCGAAAATCACCTCATCCATGCGGCTTTGTGTCTCGACGAGCACGGTGGCGAGAATCGTGAGGCTGCCGGCTTCCTCGGTGTTGCGCGCGCTGCCGAAGAATTTCTTCGGTTTTATAAATGCCTTCGTGTCCACGCCGCCGGACATAGTGCGTCCGCGACCGGGCTGCGCGTTATTGTAGCCGCGCGAGAGGCGTGTGATGGAGTCGAGGAAGATAAGGACGTGCCCGCCGAGTTCGACGAGGCGGCGCGCGCGGTCGGCAACAATCTCGGCGACTTGGATGTGGCGTGCGCTCGGTTCATCGAATGTGGAACTGTAGATTTCCGCGCCTTGGACGCTGCGGGTGAGGTCTGTGACTTCCTCGGGGCGCTCATCCACGAGGAGCAGGATGACGTGCAGGCCCGGGTTGCAGCGGATGGCTGCCTGAGCGAGTTCCTTCATGAGGATCGTTTTTCCGGCACGCGGCGGTGCTACGAGAAGCCCGCGCTGGCCGCGGCCAATTGGCGCGATGATGTCCACCGCGCGCGCGGAGAGCGAACTGCCCGCGCCGTTGTCGAGCGTCACGCGGGCGTCGGGGAAGCGCGCGGTGAGCGTGTCGAAATCCTTCGGTTCCTTCCAATCCGAGATCGGAATGCCCTCGATGGCGAGGATTTCCTCGGCGGTCATGTATTTCTCGCGATGGTTCGGTGGGCGGAAACGCGCGGTGACGAGGTGCCCGCCCTTGAGGTTCAGGCGTTTTGCGAGCTGGAAACTGATGAAGGGATCCTGAGGGCCGGGCCGGAAGCTGTAGCGCTGGAAGCGGATGAAGCCGCAGCCGTCGCTGGTGATGAATTCCGTGATGCCCTGCGCGAGCAGCGTGAAGCCGAGCGCGTGGTAGGCGCGCAGCAGATCGAACACGAGGTGATGGCGGCTCTTTTCCGCGTTCACGCGGAGCCGCAGCAATTCGGCACGTTCGAGAAGTTCGCGGTGTGTGAGCGCGTGGAGTTCCTCGATCCAAAGGTCACGGGGTTGCAATTCGGCCGGGGGCTTTTGTTCCGAGGGTGGCGATGTGGGCGCGAGGGGGCCGGTAGCTATTTCCGCAGTTTCCGGCGCAGCCATGACTTCAGCCGCGGTCGCTGAGTCTGCGGGCGGGATCGTTGCGGGCACAGCGAGCGGTTCAGGCGAAGTGTCGCCGGAGGCAGGCTGCGAGGATACGGGATTGTCCGTCGAGGTTTGGGACGGTGCTGTCATTCCAAATTACGTGGTCTGCTTTCTGTATTTTCTCACCCAAGTCGAGTTGGGCGGCAATTATCTGCCTAGCCATGCCGGGTGCAAGCCCACGCTCACGGGTGAGGCGGAAAAACTGCGTATCGCGATGGCATGCCACGACGACGATACGGTCAAATTGCCCTACCACCCCTGTTTCGTAGAGCAGCGGGATGTCGCTCAGCAACCATCCGCCGCTGGCACGCGCGAATTCTGCAAGCGTGGTCCAGTGGGTGCGGACGATGGGATGGAGGATGGTTTCAAGGGTCTTGCGCCGTGCTTCGTTGTTGAAAACGAGCGCACGAAGTTTCGCGCGGTCGGGTCTGCCGGTTTCATCACAGGCTTCATGCCCGAATGCCGCTAAGATGGCATCGCGAACAGTGTCATCCGTCGCGAGCAGATTATGCACGCAACGGTCAGAGTCGAAATGCTCCATCGGCAATTGATCGAGCAGGCATCGTGTGAACGTGCTTTTTCCCGTGGCAATGCCGCCGGTGAGGCCGATGACAGGCAAGGGAGAGGTGCACCGACTAGGGTTCGAGCCGCCGCGCCGCCGGATTCAAAGCGCCGCCGCTCGTGGCGGGCGCGGCGGTTCGGATCGCCCGGTAGGAGCGGCTGGGTGATTCGAGCGGGCGATAGGTCTTGCCGCCGATGTCAGGCGACGACGGCG
>Ga0209698_10008827_pt1 | contig 10361 bp, 9 predicted proteins | sample LitLauG_LLR_2012_FD_187203 | JGI IMG/M metagenome (GOLD analysis project Ga0209698, IMG submission 187203) | Freshwater sediment microbial communities from Pennsylvania, USA - Little Laurel Run_MetaG_LLR_2012 (SPAdes) (version 2) | ecosystem: Environmental > Aquatic > Freshwater > Creek >... | reverse complement strand
CATTGCGCCGGATGCCATGCGCTACCGCGACGCATGTCGCGGTAGCGCATGGCATCCGGCGCAATGAGAGCACTCAGCACGGTATCCGCCCGCGTCAGTGCCCGGGAAACGCCTTCCACATCGCGATTGCGCTCCGTCTGGTCGTCGGTAACGATCACAATGGCCTTGCGAGCCTCCCTCCGTCCGTTCCGCTCGATGAACGAAGTCGCATCCAGCAGCCCGCGCGTGATGTCGGTGCCGCCGTGAAAGGTCTCCTGATCGAGCAGGCGCTGCATCTCGCGATCTACATCGGAGCGGCCGCTGCGGAAGGCCATGCGCACGCGTGTCGACCGGTCGAACACCATGATGGCGATCCGGTCGTCGTCGCGCAGCTGGCGCATGGCTTCGTGCGACGCTCTGGCAATGCGCTCCACGTGCGGCCGCATGCTGGCGCTCACATCCAGAAGCAGCAACAGGTCGATCGGCATCTTCTCCGAATCGACGCCCTCGATCTTCTGCTGCCTCCCACCTTCCCGCAGAATGAAATCCCGCGGACCCAGCCCGGTGATGGTGCGGTTATCGCGGTCCACCACTTGGGCGTCCACGCGCACCAAAGCTACATCGCTGCGGAACACCACCGGCTCATCCGCCCGTAATCCCGCCCAGCCCCCCAACAACAGAAATAAAGGTAGATATTCCCGGTGGCTCATGATTTCCTCTCCGTGCGGTTACCTACATTCTACGTGTGGACAGCGGCCTGCGTTTCGGTGCTCGACGCCGGCTGGGCTGCTACCATAGTAGATCTTCAGGAAACCGTATGAAAGCGAACCCAGCCATGCGCGCGACCCTGGCGTGGGCTTTTTTAGGGGCGGGCATCCCCGTCCTGGCCCAGCAGTATGCGATCACGACGGTGGCTGGGGGCGTGCCTCCGGCGTCGGGCACACTGGCGTCCCAGGCCTCTATCGGAGATCCGCCACGCGTGGCGGTCGATCCATCGGGCAACGTGTATTTCGGCAGTCTGAGCTCGGTGTTCGAGGTGGACCGGACCGGCACTTTGATCCGCTTGGCGGGAACCGGGCGGCGCGGCTACTCCGGTGATGGTGGTCCGGCCCTCAGCGCACAACTCGGGTTGCCGAACAGTATCGTGGCGGATGGCGCAGGCAACCTTTACGTTGCCGATCCGCCTGCGCACGCCGTCCGGAAGATCTCATCATCCGGTATCATCAGCACCTATGCCGGCAACGGCACACCGGGTTTTTCGGGCGACGGGGGTCCTGCCATTGCTGCCCAGCTGAACAGCCCCAACGGCTTGGCTCTGGACGCCGCGGGCAATCTCTACATCGCCGATAAGAACAATAGCCGCATACGGGTCGTGTCTCCCGATGGCCACATCGTCACCGTGGCCGGGAATGGGGTTCCCGGCTTTTTCGGCGACAACGGCAGCGCTCGCGACGCTGCGTTGAACAACCCCGAAGGCGTGGCCCTGGACGCGTCCGGAAACCTATACATTGCCGATACGCAAAACTACCGTGTTCGCATGGTAGGCAGCGACGGGACCATCACCACCGTCGCCGGGGTCGGCAATGGCAATGTGTTCGGCGATAACGGCCCGGCTACCGCCGCCGGCCTGGTGCTTCCCACAGGCGTGGCGGTAGACCGCCTGGGTAACCTCTACATTTCGGATTTCGGGAACAGCCGCATCCGCCTGGTGTCGCCCGCGGGGACGATTTCCTCGGTCGTCGGCAGCAGCAAGGGCGCGCCCTTAGCAGGGCGCCAAAATGCCCTCTCGGTGGCTCTCAACGGCCCGACAGGAGTCGCCGTGGACCTCCTCGGCAACCTGTACTTCACGGAGGGCTCCATCGGGTCCGGTACCGGCTTGGCGCTCGGCGACTACCGTGTATGGAAGGTCTCTCCGGACGGTGTCCTCACCGCCTTCGCCGGCACGGGCGCTGCCAGCTATTCCGGGGACGACAGTTCGTCCGCGAACGCGCAGTTGAACCACCCGGCTTCGCTGGCGCTGGATGCGGCCGGCAGTCTCTACATCGCCGACACTCGGAACCATCGCATCCGCAAAGTGACTCCCACCGGCCTGATCACGACCGTTGCCGGCACGGGTGAGCCGGGGTTCTCGGGCGACCTCGGGCCGGCCATCCAGGCGCAGCTCAACTCTCCGCAAGGCGTCGCCGTGGATTTCGCTGGATATCTGGTGATCGCCGATAGCGGCAACTCGCGGATCCGCAGAGTCGCGCCCAATGGCTCCATCGACACCTTCGCCGGCAATGGCAATTCCAGCTACTTTGGAGACGGCTTCCGCGCCCTGCAGGCTTCGGTAAACCACCCTCAAGGAGTTGCCGTGGACGCTGCCGGCGTCGTCTATATCGCGGACACGCTCAACAATGCGGTCCGCAAGGTAAGCGCCGATGGCAGTATCAACACCTTTGCGGGGACTGGTCCCGCGGGCTTCGCCGGTGATGGCGGCCCCGCCACGCGGGCGTTGCTGAGCGGCCCGACCGGCGTCGCCGTAGATGGAGCCGGGAACGTTTATATCGTCGATGCCGGAAACCAGCGCCTGCGTAAGGTCGCGCCCGACGGCACCATTACTTCGGCAGCTACTTCTCTGCTGAATCCGCATTCGGTGACCACCGACGCGGCAGGCAACGTTTTTGTCACGGCGGGCGGCGACCACCGCGTTTGGATGGTCGCCGGCAATCGCAATCCAACCCCGATCGCTGGAACCGGCGATTGCTGCTATTCCGGGGATGGTGGTCCGGCTCTCAGTGCGCAACTCTACGATCCCTCGGGCGTGGCTGTCGATCGTTCCGGCGACGTCTACGTTTCCGACGCCGCCGCCAACGCCGTGCGTGTGCTGCTTCCCTCCCTTTCCGCCGCACCCATGCTGGTGAGCGTAGTGAATGGCGCGAGCAATCTCTCCGGGCCGGTCGTTCCCGGTGAGGTCGTGGTGCTCTACGGAACCGGACTCGGACCCGCGCAACTGACCCAGGCCGCCCCGGCCGGCACCAGCGTCCTGTTTAACGGGACCCCCGGAGCGATCGTCTATGCCTCCGCGCTTCAGGTTTCGGCTGTGGCGCCGGCATCGCTCAGCGGCGCCAACGTGCAGATTTGGGAGCAATACCAAAGCCTGGCGACGCCGGCCTTGACCCTGCCGGTTGCCGCCGTATCGCCAGCCCTGTTCACCCTGGATGGCTCCGGCAGAGGCCAGGCGGCGGCCCTCAATTTCGACGGTTCCGCGAACTCCGCGAGCCACCTTTCGGCCGGCATTATCAGCCTCTATGCCACCGGCGTGGCCCCCACGACGCCGCTCCAGGTACTGGTGGGCGGCAAGCCGGCCACAGTGCTCTCCCAGAACCTCGTGTCCGCCGTCGTGAAGATCACGCTGCAGCTTCCTGTGGGCGTGCAGGGCGCCGCAGTGCCGGTGCTCATCCAGTCCGGCAGCGCCACCAGCCAGGATGGCGTAACCATCGCCATCGGCGGCAATTAAGAGCTCCGTGCCGAATCCTTCGGGCTCCCTGGGTTATCTGTTACATTAAGGAATTCCATGAGAAATGTGGTGATTATTGGTTCCGGCTGCGCCGGAAACACGGCGGCCATCTATGCGGCCCGCGCGAATCTCAAGCCGTTGGTGGTGAGCGGGCATGAGGCCGGCGGACAGCTCTCCTTAACTACGCTGGTGGAAAACTTTCCGGGCTTTCCAGAGGGCATCAACGGCCCGGACTTGATCGAAAACATGAGGAAGCAGGCGGAGAATTTCGGCGCCGAATATCTGCACGGGGCCGTGCTCAACGCCGATTTCTCCGCGCAGCCTTTCCGCCTCAACCTGGAAGGCGAGTGGGTCGAAACGCGGACCGTCATCATCGCTTCGGGAGCTTCGGCGCGCTGGCTGGGGCTGGAATCGGAGCAGAAGCTTATCGGCCACGGCGTCAGCTCCTGCGCCACTTGTGACGGCTTCTTCTACCGCGAGCGGAAAATCATGGTGGTCGGGGGCGGTGACTCCGCCATGGAAGAGGCCAATTTCCTGACGCGGTTCGGCCGCGAGGTGGCACTGGTCCACCGCCGCGAGGAGTTCCGTGCGTCCAAGATCATGCTCGATCGCGCCCGCCACAACCCCAAGATCCGCTTCCTGCTAAACACCGTGGTGGAGGAGATCCATGACGTTGCAACCAAGGTGGTGACGGGCGCCCGCCTGCGCGACGTCAAGACCGGCCGGGTTTGGGAGGAGCCCGTGGATGGTTTCTTCGTGGCCATCGGCACATTCCCAACACGGCCGTGTTTCGCGGCCAGATCGAGACCGATCCGGAGGGATACATCCTCTCCAAGGGTGGAGCGCGCACCAATATTCCGGGAGTCTTCCACGCCGGTGACGTGCAGGATCGGGTTTACCGGCAGGCGGTCACGGCGTCGGGCGCCGGCTGTATGGCGGCCATGGAAGCGGAGCGCTACCTGGAAAAGGAAGGACACTGAGCATGATCGAGCGCATCAACCCGCCGGGGGCGCCGGCCCCACGCGGCCCCTACTCCCCCGCCGTACGTGCCGGAGATTTCATCTTCGTCTCCGGGCAGGTCCCCGGCGAGCCCGGCGAGGTGGGGCACGAAACCCGCCAGGTGCTCAGCCACCTCAAGCGCATTCTCGAAGGTTGCGGAGCGAGCCTCGCCGACGTGGTAAAGTGCTCAGTCTTCCTGGCCGATGCCAATGATTTCCCGGCCATGAATGAAGTCTACGCCGAGTTCTTCGGCGAGGCCAAACCGGCTCGGAGCACGGTGGTGACCGCCTTCGCGATTTCGAATATCCGGGTGGAAATCGACGCGATTGCGTATAAACCGAAATAACCGGGACCGCTCCGGACTGATGCCCGTGGCATCACCCTAGCCCCGGCACGCCACCCAGCGTCTTGGCCAGCCGCACCGCGCGCAGGATGGCCTCCGCCACGGCTTCCGCGGCGGCTGCCCCGAGCGTGTTGATGTCGGCGCGCTGGCTGCCGAGCGAGAGCGCGAACAGGGTGTCGCCGTCGTTGGTGGTGTTCACCGGGTAGATGGCGCGCGCCATGCCGAGCGCGGCGAACTGCGCGAGTTTCGTGGCTTCCACCTTGCTGAGCCGCGCGTTGGTGGCGACCACTGCGAGCGTGGTGTTGGTGCGCACCAGCGCCGCGGGGGGGCGTTGCTTGATCACCTCCACGGCATTGGCGAACTCCCGGCTTTCGGGCGCTTTCCGCGCGCCGGCCACAATTTTTCCAGTGGCCGGGTCGCGCACATCGCCGAAAGCGTTCACCACCAGCAGCGCCGCCACCAGCACGCCGCCAGGGAGCGTGACCGTGAACGACCCGACCCCGCCTTTCATGGCCTGTTTCATGCCCAGGGCCTTGCCTACCGTGGCTCCGGTGCCCGCGCCCACGGAACCTTCCACGACGGCATCGGTTGTGGCCGCCGCGGCCGCCGCTTCCCCCATCGCCACGGTCGGCCGCACATGGGCTTTCCCAATTCCCAGGTCATACAGAATGGCCGCCGGCACGATCGGTATCTTGCCGGCCGGTGTGGCCACCCCGGCGCCCCGGCTCTCCAGGTACCGCCGCACTCCCGCCGCGGCTTCCAGACCGAAGGCGCTGCCGCCCGCCAGGAGGATGCCGTGCGCCACCGGATCGACGTGCAGCGGATCGAGCGTGGGGGTTTCCTGGGTGCCGCTGGCCGAGCCGCGGATGTCGACCCCTCCGGCCGCGCCCGCCTCGCACAGAATCGCCGTGCAGCCGGTAATCGCCTGAAAGTCGGAGATATGTCCGACGCGGATTCCGGGGATGTCGGTAAGCCCTTTCATCGCGCGATTTCTATTGTATGGTAGCATCGGAATTCGAGGACCGACCTATTTGCTCGACCTCTTGAAAGGGCCCGTGCTGGCGGTGCAGGAGCTCTTCTTGCTTACGGGCCGGTCGATTCGCAACGTCTTCCGCACTCCGCATTACGGCGACGACATCTTCCTCCAGATGGACACCATCGGAGTGGGCAGTGTGCCCATCGTCGTCATGATGGGGTTCTTGAGCGGCGCGGTCATGGCGCTGCAGATGTCCCGCGCGCTGGCCCAGTACGGGCAGGTCGAGCGGACCGGGATGATCGTGGCCATCACGCTGGTGCGCGAGCTCGGGCCGGATCTGACGGCCTTGATGGTCGCCGGGCGCAACTCCTCCGGGATGGCCAGCGAGTTGGGATCCATGAAAGTGACCGAGCAGATCGATGCCATGCGCGCGCTCGGCACCGATCCCATTCAGAAGCTGGTCACTCCTCGCCTCATCGCCACCTGCGTCATGCTGCCGCTGCTGACGATCATTGCGGATTTCGTCGGAATCTTTGCCGGATGGGTGATTTCTTACCTGCTCCTGAACTTGCAATCCCGGCAATACTGGAGTTCGGCGTGGCGCGCGCTGGAGTGGAATGACGTGGCGCAGGGGCTGGTCAAGCCTTTCGTATTTGCCTTCGTGGTCGCGCTGATCGGCTGTTACTACGGTTTGCGGGCCAGCGGGGGGACCCAGGGCGTGGGCCGCGCGACTACCCAAGCCGTGGTGACGGCCTCCATCCTGATTTTCCTGCTGACTTATTTCATCGGACAGATCTTCTTCGCCTTGGCATGACCCCATGTCCGAACCTTCCCAATCCATTCTCCGGTTTGAAGGGGTGACCGTCGAGTTCGACGGCGCTCCCGTTTTGACGGACCTTTCGTTCGAGGCGGTCGAGGGAGAATCACGGGTCATTTTAGGGGCTGCGGGCAGCGGCAAGACAGTCTTGTTGAAGACCTCCCTCGGATTGGTGAAACCGGATCGGGGAAAGGTCTACGTGTTTGGCCGGGACTTGACGGGCCTGCGGGAAAAGGAATTGTTCGATATCCGCAGCCGGATCGGAATGCTGTTCCAGGAGGGAGCGCTCTTCGATTCGCTGACCATCGAGGAGAACGTAGCCTACCCGCTCATGTATCAGAAAGCCATCCACTGCCCGCCCGAACAGATCGTTCCGAAGGTCACGGAGGCGCTGGAATTCGTCGAACTGGGCGAGACGTTGGAAAAATTCCCCAGCGAGTTATCGGGAGGGATGCGGCGCAGGGCCGCGCTGGCTCGCGCCGTGGTTACCAATCCTCCCCTGCTGCTGTGCGATTCGCCGACGGCCGGTCTGGACCCAATCACTTCCCACACCATCATGACGCTGCTGATCAAAGCGAGAGATGTGGCGCGCACCACCACTCTGGTGGTGACCCACCGGTATCAGGACGGGAATCTGATCGCCAATTTCCGCTACAATTCGGAACAAGGGCGATTGGAGCCGGCTCGCAACGGCGCGAGGCGGGACGTTCGGACCACTTTCATGGTGCTCCAGGAGGGTCGGTTACTGTTCGAGGGGAACCAGGACCAACTGGAAGCATCGAAGGATCCCTACATATCCAAGTTTGTGAAGCGGCGGGAATAGAATGGCAGAGCGCAGCAGAGTCCGGTGGTCGCAGCTCAAGGTCGGAGTCGTGGGACTGACGGCGGTTCTGATCGCGGCTGCCCTGATTATCCTGCTGACCACCAAAAAGGGGATTTTCACGCACTTCGCGCTGCTGCGGACCTATGTGAGCGATGCGTCGGGGATGCAGGAAGGCACCGCCGTTCTGCTCAATGGCATCAGCGTCGGGTATCTCGACAAACTGCACCTCACCAACTCGAACGACCCTAAGCGGGTAGTCGAGTTCGACATGATGTTGGACGACAAGTATTTGTCCGGGATCCCTGTGGATTCGGTAGCGTCCATCCAGGCAGCCAATTTGCTGGGCGGCAAAGTGCTCGATATTTCCAAGGGACGCTCGCCCCAGCACGTGAAAGAGGGCGACGAACTGGCCAGCATGCAGGTGGGGGATATTCCCGAGCTGACCGCGCAAATGGCCAATGTGCTGCAGTCGTTTCAAACCATCGTGGGCCGGGTGGACAACTTGTTGGTAGGAGTGGAAGAAGGCAAGGGAAATATCGGCAAGTTTCTGAAGGATGAGGAGCTCTACACGCGCTTGAACGGGATTGCCACCGAAACCCAGAAACTGATCGTCGATGTGCGCACGGGCGGCGGCACCATCAGCAAACTGATTTACGACGATGCGCTTTACCAGCAGTTCCAGTCGCCCATCAAGCGCCTGGATGCGATTCTGGCCGACCTGCAGGCCGGAAGGGGGACAGCGGGCAAATTCATGCAAGACCCCGCGCTCTTCGACCAGGCCATGCAAATCGCCGCCGAGATGAAGAGCCTGCTCGCGGACCTCAACGCGGGCAAAGGCACGGCGGGAAAGTTGCTGAAAGACGACGAGCTAAACCGCCGCCTCGACGACCTGCTGGCGAAGTTCAACGGCACGCTCGACAAGATCAACTCGGGTCAGGGCACCATCGGGCAGTTCGTGGTGAACCAGCAGCTTTACGAGTCGATCAATACCGCCACGCGTGAGTTTCAGGGCCTCGCCAAGGATATCCGCACGAACCCGAAAAAGTTCCTGCGCATCAAGCTGGCGCTGTTTTGAGCGCGCGCAGACTTTTGGTGGTCAACGCAGACGACTTCGGCTTCACGCCCGACGTGAACGACGGCATCGTGGAAGCGCACCGGGACGGCATTCTGACCGCCACGACATTGATGGCCAATGGAGCGGCCTTTGACCACGCCGTGCGCCTGGCCCGCGAGACGCCGGCGCTGGATGTGGGCTGCCATCTGGTGCTGGTCGGCGGCCCGTCGCTGGTAACCGGAGTCGGCCTTCCGGCCACGATCGGCCAGCTGCTCCGCGCCCTGGCGCGCCGGCAGATCTGGGTTTACGAAGAGTTGCGGGCGCAGGTGCACCGGATCGTCGGCGCTGGTATCCAACCGACCCATCTCGACACCCATAAGCACACGCATCTGGCGCCGCCCGTCCTGGACGCCGTGGTGCGCCTGGCCGAGGAGTTCGGTATTCCCTGGGTGCGCCGGCCGTTCGATTTTCCGCTGCACGCCCTCGGCGGAACGGTGCCCCAGCTCCAGCGCCTGACCAGCAGCGCTTTAGGAACCATGCGCCGCCGCTTCCACCGCGTCCTGGAGCAACACCACTGCCGCGCCACCGATCACTTTGCCGGATTTCAGATCACCGGACGTTTCCGCACCGCGGAATTGCTGGCGTTGCTGCGGATCCTCCCCGAGGGCAGCACAGAGCTGATGTGCCATCCCGGCCGCTGCGGCGACGCGCTGCGTAACGCCCGTACGCGGCTGAAGGAAAGCCGCGAAGCCGAGTTGCTAGCGCTCACCGCGGTGGAAGTGAGGGAGGCCGTGAAGCGCGCGGGCATCGAACTGGTGAGTTATCGGGAGCTGGAATTAGCGCTCGGTGGGTGAGGCTTTGGCCAGCTTTTCGAGTTGTTCCAGTTGGGTGCGCACGGTTGAGGCGTCCTGCGCTTCCGGCGCGAACTTCAGGTAATCGCGCATCTGTTCGGCGGCAGCGGTGAAGTCCTGACGATCCGCTAAAATCACTCCCAATAAATGGGAAACCTGCGGAATCTGGTGGCGGGTATCCAGTTTCTGGGCCCGCCGGACGCTCTCTTCGGCGGCAGCGGCCTTATGCAGGTTGTAATTGGCTACGGCGTTATAGAAGAAAACCTGGGGGTAACTGAACGGATCCAGTTGGGTGGCTTTCTCGCTGGTATCGGCTAATTGCTGCCACTCCCGCGCGCGCATCTGCAACTGCGCGATTTCCACATACGGGAGCACATACTTCGGATCGGCCTGGACCGATTGATCGAAAGATTGGCGAGCCGCATCCAATTGGCCCTGGGCTACCTGCAACTTGCCCAGCGTGTGCCACGCCACGGAATATCGCGGATACAACGCTACGGCTTTTTCCAAACTGGCGCGGGCCTCATCCATTTTGTTCTTTTTCGCCAGATCGAGTCCTTTTTCATATGCCTTTTTGGCATCCTTAGGAGCCGCCAGTGTGGTCGCGCTGACCGTGGTTCCCTCCGACGCGCCTAAGCGATGGAGCAGAATGGTTCCGAGGTCCGGGTTATCCAAGGCGCGGCGGTTGGCCAGGCTGACCGATTGCGACTGGTAACCAGCCAAATAAGCGCGCAGCTCGCAATTCATCAACTGGCGTTCCGAGATTCCACCGCCTAAGGGTGAATTGGAAGATCGTCCGCTGGGATCGCCAAAGTCGGGCAGTCCGCTGGTGCTGGCATCCTGCAGGGAGTCACTGGAATTCGAGCCCAGTTGAATACTGAAGTAGCCGCGCGAGTCGGTATACCCTTCCGTTCGCGGAGTGGTGCTGCAGATGCGCTGGATGGCCACCCGGTTCGGCGGGGGAGTGCCATCGTCGAGCATGACGCGGCCGCTGAGAAAAATCAACTGGTTCGGTTGCCC
>Ga0209698_10008826_pt1 | contig 10363 bp, 17 predicted proteins | sample LitLauG_LLR_2012_FD_187203 | JGI IMG/M metagenome (GOLD analysis project Ga0209698, IMG submission 187203) | Freshwater sediment microbial communities from Pennsylvania, USA - Little Laurel Run_MetaG_LLR_2012 (SPAdes) (version 2) | ecosystem: Environmental > Aquatic > Freshwater > Creek >... | reverse complement strand
TGACGCGTTTTGGCGAGCATAAATCTAGCTCCTGATTGCGTTATGTGCGTGCGCTCGCCATCCCGGCAGCCTGATCGATGAGTTTGTTGCTGAGCCTTCCTTGCGCTGCCAACAGGGTACGCAGCTCTTGTAATAGTCGATCGTTACTCTTGCGGCGGGCTTGGCTGGAAAGAATTTTCTGCGCCAGCTCAAAGGTCTGCTGGTCAACAATTGCTTGGTGCGCACCCGGGCGAATCACCCATTCACTTCTCGGTACAGAACGCCAGCGGGTTCCCAGCCTACGAGTTGTTTGATTGAAAACGACACATCCAACGTACTTGGGATGTGATGGCACAGTACGGACCATCGAATGTGTCCAGTTTGCATTGTTCGGACTTGCTACTCCACGCCGGTTGAGGTCGCGGGCGATTGCCTTAAGGCTCATCTTTTCGGCGGTGAACATCCTGGGAAGGCTGGGAGGCAGTACGGGGCAAACCTTGCAACTGCTGCTGAGAACGGACTGTCGTGCTTCCAGTACCTATACCCGCCTTGACTCACGCACCGGAGGCTTCTAGTCTGATACGAATGGTTTTTGCGAGACGAGTTCTTCTGGCTGTGCTCACCGTCGCCGTCGCTGCGTATGCATCCGATTGCGGGGGCATGACTACGCCCGAACAGGCGATGCAGTGCTGCAATTCGATGCGGTGCTCTGCACACGGTCATCATGGTCAGGAGTGTTGCAAGACCATGCCAGCCATGCACGCTGTGGTCGGCCAGCCCTCATCCGTGCAGGGCATTTCCTTTTCCCCCGTCACGTTAGCCGCGGTGCAGTTGTTTAACGAGGCTCAAAGAACAGAGTCTTCCGCCCGCATGATTGCGGAGTATTCCCACGGTCCGCCAGCCTCTTGCTCACCAACCGTCCTGCCTCTGCGTATCTAGTCTGACCTCCAGTCGGCTCCCCGGCTTCACGGAAACGTGTGCTTGGGAATCCCCATCTTCGCTGGAGGAAAAGCTGTGAGATTGAGAAGGGTACTCCATGATATTTCCGGAAAGTGGGCATCACTGTCGTTAGTAGTGTTGCTTTGTGTTTCAACAACTACGGCGCAAGGCCCTGCGCCCGAAACGGCACCACCGTTGTTTCCCGGCGGCGGACTCGTTTCCTACAACTCCATCTTCACCACACGCGGTCTGATGCCGCAATCGGCAGGAAACATTCCCGCGACGGCCCGATCTACGTTTGCACATGAGGGTGACCTCAACTTCACGTGGGGCTTCTATCGCAATTTCGACCTAACGATTCTCGTTCCGATTGTCACGAATCACTTTGATGTGGCGGGCACCCCGACCGTTGGAGGAACAGGTCTTGGCGATACCATGGTGCTCGTAAAGTACCGTTTCTATCGGCATGATTCACAACGAGGGACAACGCAGGCATCCGTCACTCTCGGCCCCAAGATTCCGACAGGTCGGACAGACTTAACAGGTAGCAATGGAAGTCTGCTCCCTGCGAGTTTGCAGCCCGGCTCAGGTTCGACCGACCTCTTCCTCGGAGCGAACTGGACTTATACGGGGCTTTTCAACGTCAGGCGTCTCGTGGCGGATGAGGACTTTCACTCCCTGATCCGCTCACAGGGGACACAGCAAACACGGCTGGGCAGTGACACCGAGTCACGCTTCTGGCTGTCGTACCGACCTTATGAGTCGAAGAACGTAGCCCGTGAGTGGTTCATCGGCCCAGTATTGACTTGGCTGCATTCTCAGGACGACCGCACCGGCGGGTTCACTGAGGGCGGGAGCGGAGGCGACCTGTTGCTGGCCGGAGTCACGACCTATGTGGGCGTGCGACCCGGAATGCACGTTTGGCTTGGAATGGATTGGGATGTTGCGCATTCCACGGGCGCACTGTTCTTGCCCGTGCGCCGTCACATCAGTTTTGGGATCACGCAGCAATTTCGGCTGCACCTTTAAGAAATGAGGAACGATGAGCACGAAGAGAATCGCACTGCTTGTTCTGCTCGGTTCGATGGTTGTTGTGCCTGTGGATCAAGCTCAAATCAAGCACATCGAAATGCGTGTTGAAGGCATGACATGAAACTTTTGAGCATACGGGGTGAAACAGAGCCTCGGACGCCAGTCTGGCGTTCAAACAGTAGAAGTGAGCTTGATTGATGGAAAAGTCGATGTCGTTCCCAAGGAGGATGGGCAGATTGACCCTGCTCAACTTCTAAAGGCGACATACGACAGCGGCGTCAGCGTTGCCGAACTGGACATGACCGCACGCGGGAAAATAGTGAAGGACTCTTCGGGCAATTTTGCCATTCAGATTGCCCCCAATCGGTCATTCGTACTTGCCCCAAACGAATTATCGAAAGGGCTTGAACCGCTTGCGGATTCGCCGACGCTGGTCACTGTGCGTGGGCAGTTGCACAAAAAACCCGCAGGGAAAAAGAAACCAGACGCTTCGGCTCCCCTGAAACTGCTGATTCTCGAAGTGCAGAAGAAGGAATAGATGCTGAGAACATGTCTACTGTTTCTGAGCCTCGCTGCGGTTGGACTCGTCGGATGTAATCGGCATTCGGCGAGTCCCACTCAGCCGAAAGAGCCTGCAATTGCGGCAGGTGAAATTGGTTCACGCTTGCCTGATTTCTCTGTGAAGGATTTGCAAGGACACCCCCTGTCCTCGGCTGACCTTCGCGGAAAGGCGGTGCTTGTCGATTTTTGGGCGACATGGTGCCAACCATGCAAAAAAGAGATGCCGGGCTACCAGAAGCTGGTAGATAGCTATGGCTCTCGCGGATTCGTAGTGATCGGATTCAAATTCGACACGATGCCTGACATGGAAGACCCGCTTCAGTTTGCGAGCAAGATCGGAGTTCGCTATCCGCTGGCGGTAGCGACTGAGGAAGTGAAGCAGAAGTTTGGTGGTATCGAAGGATTGCCGACCACAATGCTCTATGACCGTCAGGGCATACTTCGGACGAAAGTCATTGGGTTTGAGTACACAGATAACGTCGAGCAGGCGTTGAGGCCGCTTCTCTGAAGTGCGACGTTGCTTTCGGTTCGCAAGACCGTGACCAAACCTGACCGACGATAGTTCGACCTTAAGAGTGACAGAAATTGTCAGTCACACCTCTGGGAACTCTTCCCCAGACGCGATCAGAGTTCTAAAATCATCCTCTAGCCTCCGCCAACTTTTCGACCGGTAACTTCTTACCCCTTTTGAGTCCAAAGCGCCTCAATCAGCCAGGAGAAGACTGTCGAACCTTTCGCCGGAGCTTCTATGCTACTTCTTATCTCTTTTTGTGCTCAGCCCGAGCACGCGATACGTGAGTCATATGCCGCATGTCCCGCTAAGAATTACCGAAGCTCCGGCAATTCCCAGCGCGGAGCCAAGGTAAGGATGACCATGTACGAGGATTCCCGCGATCCCGAGACCGACTCCCAACACTATGCGCACCGAGCGATCCATTCGCCCCACATTAAAGAAACTCGCCATCTATCCTCCTTCCTGCAACAAAACAGCGAATCTTCGCGATAGCTTTGCTTCAAAGTGGCTTTTTAGCACAAATGAGGGCATAGCCGAGATGCCCTCGCTTAATTGCTGCCATTGCGCTGTTCGCCATTCGCTTCGCCGCTCCCAGATCAAGACCGGGCAATTGAACTCTTTTCACTCCAGTCATGATCTCGGCGCCTAGCAATTTGAGTCGAATGTGATTCGCCATTTCCTCTAGCGCATCATTCCGCTCTTTGATGCAGCTCACGGAGAAGCCAGCACCTCGAAGGAATGCGGCGTAACCGTCGATCGTGTGAGCGTCACCAATACAAGCGATCCAAGCGAGCAGACCCTGCAGTTCCTCCGGCAGGACTTCCTGTCGTGTGAGGTCACTGATGCCTACTTGTCCTCCTCGACGAAGAACACGGAAGAATTCTTTCGCTGCGGCGATCTTATCGGGGAAAGTGCAGAAAGCACACTCGCAGATCACAGCGTCGAAAGACGCTTCCGAAAAAGAGAGGGATTCGGCGTCGCTGCGTTCGAATTGCACTCGTGATTCAAGATGCTCCGTCTTCGCGAGCGATCGAGCTGCCTCAACATTCTGGTAGCCGTAGTCAACGCCAACAATCGTGCATCTGAATTCCTTAGCCAGGTACGCGGCGGTTGTTCCTTTGCCAGATGCTACGTCCAAAACACGGCTTGCCGGGTTCAGGCCAAGCATGCGCCCGAGTTGTCCCGTCAATTGCAAGCCGCCAGGGTGGAAGGAGTCGCCGAGCAGAAAACGAGCCAAGTCGCTCTCGTACAGGTTGGCGCAACACTGCTTCACCTGCTGTTGCTCACCGTTAACGCGAATTGGGTTGTCGAGGTTCGACATGAATCACCGCTCGGAGTTTATGCCAATGAGTGACGACGAAGAATTACTCAGCTGTTTTACGTTGAACTCGATCGGGCGCAGTTCGAACTTGCGGCCCTCCGCTTTCGCGCGCTTGCGCTCTGGTTCCATCGCCTGCAGTTGAGCGCGGGCCTGTTCACGATAGCCGACCGTATTGTAAGCACAGAACGGGATCTGCTTGCCTCCGGGCAAGAGAAATTCCTTGCAGCACTTCATGACATTTTTTTGATTGAACGTCCAGGGGTCCATAAAATCCTGCAACATAATCATCAACACGTTCTTGGCGATATCGCCAATGGTGAAGCTTTCAGGAATCCCGCAGGCCTGACACGAGAGGGCAAACTGCTCAGCTGATTTCTGTGATCCTGGGACGGAGGAAGATGACCACAATCCTTCCAAAGCTCTTTTAACCTCCATGCTGAAGTCGGGCACAACGCGATTAGTGATGTAGTCGAGATAGTCGTAGACGTTCACAATTCTTGATAACGGTGTGACTTGCTCACCCTCGATGAAGGCGTAGGTTACTGAATTACACGTAGGGAAACAGCAAGGAACGGGAATGAAGTCGCTGATCAGAAATTTGCCGGCGGTTTGCTGCTCGATTAACTTTAAGACATCCGGGATCGTCATGCGCTGCAAAGGATCGTGCTGCATATGGCGGCCGGCATGAAACGCGGACTGGAAGTTGATTCCGCGCACGGCTGGATGCTGAATGGCGAGATCGATAATCTTGCCGATCTCGTGTTCGTTTACGCCGCGCTCGATCGCGGGCACCAGCGTCACGCTAAGGCCGATGGAAGCGAGGCGACCCAGTGCACGAAGTTTTTCCTCGAGGATGTTCGCCTCACCGCGGATGATGCGATAGGTCTCAGCATCAAAACCATCGAATTGAAAATAGATCGAGGGGCGCACTTCGTTCAACTGTTCCAGAAAGCGATCGTCGTGTGCGATCCGCTTTCCGTTGGTGTTAATCATGACGAAAGGAATGCCGCGAGCTTTCGCCGCCTTCACGAAGTCGATGATCTGGGGATGGATGGTCGGCTCACCTCCCGAGAACTGGACGACTTCCGGGCTGCCCTCGGTGCGGACAAACTCGTCGAGCATCGCCTCCACTTCTTCCAGAGTCAAGCTGAAACCGGGGCTGGCCTCGGAGAAGCACAGCGGGCAGGCCATGTTGCAGGCGCTGTTAACCTCGATGATACCGAGGCAAGTATGCTGCTGATGGTCTGGACATAGACCGCAATCATGAGGGCAGCCTTCTTTGATTTCCGAGCCGTAAGCAAGGGGAATCGTTCCCGGCTTGTTGAACTTGCTGAAACTCGTGTAGGCTTCGGCGTCCCCGTAAACCAAAGCTTCAAATGGGCCACAGTCGGGACATCGCTTGGCCATGAACACTTTGTTATCTCGGAGCAGGAGTTTGGCGTCGATTACCTTCTTGCAATTGGGGCATATGCTGCGGGTGAGCTCGTAGAAGACGTAATTGGCATCTTTCTTTCGACTACCGTTCACAACCGGATTCTGGATCGAAACTGCGGTGTTGGTCATCGTCCGTATGCTCCCAAGGCTCAGAGGCGGTTCACAGGACCGGTTTAAGAAAGAGCTGAATCATTAGAGGTGGTGTTATCAAAGCGTCGGCGACTTGCCCGGAATTGTCACAATTACGTTCCGGACTTCTCCAGATTCAGAGCTTCACTGAGTTTTCGTTGATCGAATCCCACAATTACCTTCTCTCCGATGACCGTGACTGGCGTCGTCATGAAGCCAAGCTTCTGCAGCTCTGAGATCGCTGATGGATCCACCGTGATGTCGCGGTCCTCGAAGGCAACGTGCTCTCGTGAAAGATACTCCTTCACTTTTGTGCAGAACATTCAGCCAGGTTGGCTGAACACGGTTACTTTGCTTTCCATAGCACTCCTTTCATCATCTCAGCTGCCAGATCGTCCACAGCAGAACCGGGGAGAGAGCAGTAGTGAGCATGCAATAGAAGCAGAAGCTGCCAAGGTTTGCCATGTCGCGCACGCCCAGGAAATTCGCCAGCGTGGCCAGTGAAGCCAAAATCAGCAGCGGAATCCAAACCCAAAGTTTCTCTACAGGGCCTAGAAGAAGCAAGAGCATCGCCAGGTAGAGGGCAACCGCGATGTACCCATCTGGAATCCCAAAAGGCTTGGCGAACGCAGCATCGGCAACCGCTTCGCAACCTTTCCTGAAGACAGGGCACCACAGGTGCCTTACCGCCCGACTTTGATAAAGGCCGACATAGAACATTGCTGCGGTGCTCACGGCCGCCAAACCCATCGCGACGAGGCGATCCGAAGATTGTGCTAAGTGTGGCTGCATCCGGTTCCCTGAAAGTCTAGAACTGCAAATTGCATCGTGGCCCTTCTATTCCACGATTCATGAATTCAATAAACGTTACAACTTCGTTTGTAATTCTGCCTGAAAGTTGTCGCATGTAACGCAAGGCCGATTCGCGAATCGTTCGTGATGAGTGCATTTAACCCTGTCGCAGGCCAGATGATGCTCCGCGACACGGTTGTTGTGCATTGAATTCATTCCATGACGAGGAGAGTCACAATGAACCACTTTGGACGTCTACGCCACACTACATTACTTGCTGTCCTGTTTGCCGCATTCGCCGCCACTACGGCTTTCGCGCAGGAAGCTCGTGTGAGCATTCCCAGCAGCAAATCTTTCGACCAAACAGTCGATGCTTTCAAGATGGCCGTCAGCAAGGGCGGCATGATGGTGATGAGCACCGTCGATCAAGGCAACATGCTGAAGATGGCGGGGCTTGAAATGAAGGGAACCCTGTTTCTCGTGGGCAATCCCAATGTCGGCAAGCAAGTCTTTGAAAAAGATCCTGCTGCCGGACTCTACCTGCCGCTGCGCGTGTACATCTACCAAGGCTCTGACAACAAGACCTACCTGAGCTACGACAAACCCTCGGTTGTCTTGAAGCCGTTCAACAATGCGAGCATCGATCAGACGGCAGGGATGCTCGATCAGAAGCTGGACATGCTCACTCACATGGTTGCGCAGTAAACAAATCTTCGTGGAAGGGGGGAACGATAGGTTCCTCCCCTTTGGAGAACTTTCATGAAACGAGTAATGACGATTCTCATCCTTCTCGGAGCCGCGTCGATTTCCCCTCTTATCTTCCCTCTGGCAGGATCGGGGCGAAGTTCGATGGATGTGTTGGCTAAGTTGGCGCTGTTGCCATCAATCGTCGTGATCGGTGTCTTCTTGGGATTCCTGTACCGTCGTAATCATCCACTTGCTCGCCTGGCGGTCGTCGGACTGGCGGCCGGCGCCGTCGCGACCCTTGCCTTGGAGGCAATCCGACTGCCTGGATTCTGGCTTGGCTTCATGCCGGGAAATCTCCCCCGCCTTATGGGCGTCCTCTTGCTTGATCAGTTCGCCACAGGACCGACGCAGAAATCCGATATCGCAGGCTGGGCCTATCACTTCTGGAATGGGGCAAGCTTCGGGCTCATTTACGTGCTTGTCTTCGGAACCTGCAGACGCTGGGTAGGACCTGTTTACGGTGTGCTTCTCGGTTTTGGTTTTATGTTCAGTCCGGTAGTTGCTGCTCTGGGAGTAGGATTTCTTGGACTGGAATTTTCGCCAGGGTTTCCCGTTACCGTGACTCTCGCGCACTTCGCTTTCGGAGCAGTGCTGGGTTGGTTGTCGGCAAGGTGGCTTGGATACGAGGGGAGTCCGGCATCCGATGCAGTTGGAGTGTGTCTAGGTGGGAGTGGTCAAAAGCGAGATTCCGCCCAACAAATCCTTTGAAATCAATGCCAGTAACGTTTTTTGCTTTCAGGCATCATGGTTGATAGGGCTGCATGATCCTGCCAATGGAAGAGAAGGTCGGACAAGAGAACACGACAGAGCCGCTTATAATCCGGCGAATCCTTGCCGGCGAACGTGAACTCTTTCATGATCTCATCCGACCGTACGAGCGCGGTGCTTTCGTCTTGTCATATTCGATCCTTCGCAATCGCGAGGACGCCGAGGAGGCGGTGCAACAGGCTATGCTCCACATCTTTTCACGTCTGCCGCAGTTGGACGACGTAGAGAGGTTCAAGCAATGGGCCATGCGCGTCGTTGAAAACGAAGCCAAGATGCGCAGACGAAAACGCCGTCAGCACCTTTACGAATCTATCGAAGGCTCAGACCCCGACCCGGCGGAAGAGAAGCCGTTCCGGCCGCGACAGTTTGCAGACTGGCGCGAACTTCCGAGCGACATCGTGGAGCAAGCTGAAGTACGGAATGCAATCTGGAAAGCGCTGGGCGAACTGCCGGACATTTATCGAGAAGTCTTCGTTCTTCGAGACGTGCAGCATTTGGACGTCGCAGAGACCGCGGACGTTCTCCAGATCGGCGAGTCGGCGGTAAAGACCCGGCTGCACAGAGCGCGACTCATGATGCGAGAGTCGCTAACGCCGATGTTCGCGAAGCCCAAGGCATCGATTTGGGATCGCTGGAAAGGAATGAACCCATGGTTAGCTGCAAAACGATAGTCGCAAATCTCTCGGCTTACCTGGACGGAGATGCCTCGCCGGAGATGCGTCAGAAGATCGAAAAGCATTTGCGCAGCTGCCACCGCTGCACGGCAGTTTATGACAGCACGCGGAAGATGCTGGTCATCACAGGGGACGAGCGGGTCTTCGAAGTTCCCGCGGGCTTTAGCGAGCGTTTGCATGGCCTCTTGGAGAAGGTGATCACGAATCCTGAAGCTCATTGAGCCCCCTGACCAATCACGTCGTTTACTTCTTGGGCAGGGATGAGACGAACTGTATGCCCAGTTGAATCCAGGATTTCAAGTCCCGAGTCAGACGGCATCCCGGAGGCGCTACATAAAACAAAACCGCGCATTGAGCGGCCGGTAAAGTCCATCGGCCGCGCGTGCGGCCGAGAGAGTGCAGCTTGGAAATTGTCGAGTCTCGTACGGACCACGAAGTCATCACCTACAATTCCGCAGCACATGTGGCCGTTTAGCATGAACGCGAGTCCGCCGAACATCCGCTTTTCCTTCAACGAATGATTCTCTCGGAGGACACTACGGACTCGTTTGGCTAGCCTTTCATTGAATGGCATAATTCACCGGCACGAAATGTTTTGAGCTTGTCTCTGGACCGTACCCTACCCGCTTTATTCGACTCGGCAGTAGCAATACAGAAACTGCTGGACCGTCTCGAACGGTGTGCGGTGTAGTTCCTTGGAACTGCCCAACAGTCGGAAGTGCACACCAAACTCTCTGTGCAATGATTCGGCATCGTAGCGGACAACATCGAGACCGCTACATCTGGTAGGGCCCTCGGGTCCGAAGGTGCTTACAATTACGTGACCTCCTCGCTTCACGGCGTAAGCGACTTGGCGGATATACGCGACGCGGTCGCTCGGCGAGGTAAGGAAATGAAACACAGCGCGATCGTGCCACACATCGTAAGCAGATCGTTCCAACTCGACTTCAGTGATGTCCGCAACCATCCAACGAACCCCCTCCGAGGTCTTGCCTAGTCGTTTCCTGTTTGCGTCGATGGCGGCTTGGGAAATATCGAGAACGGTGACCTTTTCGTATCCATGGGCGAGAAGGTCATCGACGAGAGTCGATTCACCGCCTCCGACATCGATAATTGCATTGGAACGAACCGCAGCTACCGTTTCGATGAGTTCCAGTGAGGTCTCAAGGTGTGGACGATACCAGCTAACAGCATCCGGAGCTTGCTCAGTGTAGATCTTTTCCCAATGAGTCTGTTTATTCATACAAATCACCACCCCTGTGTTGGTCGACTCTTCCTAATCATACCGCCACTCAATGGGCGTCGCCTTCGATTCCGTGCAAACCGTGAGCGTGAGGAAAGCCAGAACGGTCAGGGTGGTGGCGTGCAGAAAGGTGCTGCGCTTCATAACGTTTCTCCTTAGAGAGGTCGGTGTAGTAACGAGATCGAATCCGCTGCCCGCTGGAGTATTTCTCGTTCCACACACATAGGCGA
>Ga0209698_10008825_pt1 | contig 10363 bp, 10 predicted proteins | sample LitLauG_LLR_2012_FD_187203 | JGI IMG/M metagenome (GOLD analysis project Ga0209698, IMG submission 187203) | Freshwater sediment microbial communities from Pennsylvania, USA - Little Laurel Run_MetaG_LLR_2012 (SPAdes) (version 2) | ecosystem: Environmental > Aquatic > Freshwater > Creek >... | reverse complement strand
CGTGGCCAAGGCTCAAGAGCTCAGACCCAAGCTCATCATCGTCGACCTGGTGATGCCTTTGATGGATGCGGCCCACGCGAAAACACGTTCGGGGCGTGCTGGAAGTTCGCCATTCGCTGTCGCCCAGCTCCACTTCCCCGCCAGCGCCACGCCACCAAATTTAAGCTCCCAGCATGTTTACTAGTTAATCAAGCGCTCTAAGGGTGCTCCATTCCCTCTTCCCAATCCGGATTTGACGGGTGGTGTTTTCCGCGATAGGCTAGGCGAACATATGGCGAAAGCTCCCGAAGTCGCGATGCCGTCCCTTTCGTTGGTTCCGGAAAACTGCAGAGGCATGTTTCCGGAAAGTTGCGAAGATACGGGGAACGACCTCCCTGCCGGGGATTCACGGTCGAAGCTGGTGGGGATCGCGCGCATGGCGGCGGAGGGCGAGTCGCTGCGGGAGGGACACAATGTCGAATATTTCACGCTGGAGTCGCGTTCGGTGCTCAGCCGGGTCGTCAGCCAGCGCAATCTTCCCTTCACGTGGGCGATTAATCCTTATCGGGGATGCGAGTTTGCCTGCAAGTACTGTTACGCGCGCTATACGCACGAGTTCATGGAACTCCGCGACGGGATCGACTTCGAACAGAAAATTTTTGTGAAGCAGCAGGCGGCTCAGTTGCTGCGCCGTGATTTGAAGAAGGTGAAGGCGGGCGAGCAGATTGCGATCGGGACGGCAACCGATCCGTACCAACCGGCGGAGCGGCGGTTCGAGGTGACACGGGCAATCCTGGAGGAGATGGCACGGCACTCGGGGCTCGAGATCGGGATTGTGACGAAGTCGAACCTGGTATTGCGGGATGCGGCGATTCTGCGGCGGGTGGCGGAGAAGAACAGCTTGTTTGTCAATGTGACTGTGACTACGGTGGACGCGGAACTCGCGCGGAAGCTGGAACCGCGGGCGCCGCGACCCGATCTGCGGCTGGAGGCGGTTCGGCAACTGAACCTGGCGGGCGTGGATGCGGGAGTCATCTGCGCGCCCGTGCTGCCCCAAATTACGGATAATCCACGGGATTTGGAAGCATTGGTAAAAGCGGCGCGCGCGGTGGGAGCGAAATATATCTATGCAAATGCGCTCTTTCTGAAGCCGTGTTCGGCGGCCGTGTTTCTGCCGTTTCTCGCAGAGCAGTTCCCTGCCTTGGTGGAGGTATACCGGCAGCGCTATGCGGATCGGGCGTTTCTTCCCAAGGGATACGCGGAGCGGCTGTCGAAGTTGATGGCGGCGTTGCGGCGGAAATATGGATTCGGAAATGAGCACGCGAGAAGCAGCCAGCGGGCGCATCCGGCCTATGCGGGGGAACAGATGGGACTGTTTTCGGCCGCGGGTTGAGTATCCACCGCCGAGACGCCGAGAACGCCGAGGAATCAAAGGAAACATGCGGCAATGGTTTTGCGGGATCCAAATTTTTCGCCAGGAGAAAAACATGGCGCTGGCCGGGGGATTCAGATCATAGCTCACGAGCGAACGGGCGAGGACGCCCCTCGCTCCATTCAACGACACGCTTTGCTCCGTTGAGCACAATTTATAATGGTCACTCACCATGGCAGGCACGCAGCAAGTTCCCCCACCATCAACTCTGAAGGCAGAAGCCGCGCACTTTTGGCAGCGCGTCAGCGAGGGGCTGGAGGTGCGCCAGCTCTGGGGACAGTTTGTAAAAGACGCGCGCTCAAGTTACCGGCTGTACTCGGCGGAGCTGAGCGAGCGCCGGGAAGGGCAATCGCGCCGGCAGCGCATCTGGTACATGACCAAGGCGCTGTTCTGGGCAATCATCGAGAAACTGTCCCCCGCGCGACGCGTGCTCTTGCTGCTCGGGCTTATCCTGCTGTTCTTTGCGGGCGGATTCACCTACGGCAACAAGGCGGGAGAAGTCCACGTCTTTGAATTTGATCTGCGCGTCTGGGGCGGTCTCCTGGTCTTTGTCGTGCTGCTGCTGGAGCTGGCGGACCGCGTGGTGATGAAGCGCGACCTGGAGATTGCAAAGGACATCCAGGCGTGGCTCTTGCCGGGAACGCCCCTGCAGATTCCGGGGTACGGGATCGCCTATGCCACGCGGCCGGCAAATACGGTGGCGGGCGACTACTACGATGTGATCCTGCGCCCGGGCGCGACGCTAAAAGAGGATCGAGTGCTCTTCGTGGTAGCTGACGTGGCGGGAAAAAGCATTCCGGCGGCGATGCTGATGGCAACATTCCAGGCCAGTCTGCGGACGTTGTCGAATAGTCGTGTGGCGCTCGCGCAACTGGTGTCGGATTTGAATCGTTACGCGTGTTCGAACAGCCAGGGGGGCGCCCGCTTCACGACCGCATTTTTGGCGGAGCTGGACCCGGCAACGGGAGAACTGGTGTACGTCAATGCCGGACACAACGTGCCGATTTTGCGCCGGCGATCAGGCATGGTGGAGCGGCCGGGCGTGGGAGGGATTCCTATCGGCGTTCTGGCCGACGCCACCTACGAGGTGGGCACAACGCGGCTGGACAGCGGCGATTGGCTGGTTATCTTTACCGACGGCATGGTAGAGGCCATGAATGCGAATGGAGAAGAATACGACGAACCACGGCTGGTTCAGGTGGTCGATCGCGGCTGCGGGTCGCCGCCGGCGGAACTTCTGCGCAGCCTGCTCGGGGAACTGGATGTTTTCGTGGGAAACACTCCACAGCACGACGATATGACTTGTTTGCTGCTCAAGCGAGGCTGAGGCATCGGGCGCGAACGGGTGAATCGGTGGCTGATCTTTGGTGGTTAGTCTACAGAGGTTTCAATCCAGCTAAGTCCAGGAAACCGGCCACGGCTTCCTTCGCCTCGGTTAGGTTCGCGGAGATGGAACGGGCTTGCGCTTCGGCGCGCTCGCCTTCCGCAGTCTGACCGGAGCGATGGAAAGCTTGTGCGAGCAAAAGGAAATTCACATCGCTGGGGTGGACTTGCGCCGCCAACAAAAAGTGTTCTACCGCCAGCCTGAAGTCTCCCGAACGCAGAGCCAGAACGCCGCTGCCGACGAGCGCATCCTCATCTTTAGGCTGTAGCGCCAGCGCGTTTCGGTAGCTCGCGGCGGCCTCATCGTAGCGGCGCAGTTGTAGAAACGCGCGCCCCATCTGGGTTAGGGCAGCCCCCTGCAGTCGCGGATCGGAAGATGAGGCGAGCACCTCTCTGCAGTCTTCCACAGCCTGCTGGGCATGACCCACGCGCAATTCGTAAATTGCAAGCGAGAGGATCTGGTTGGGTGGATATTTGTGCAGAGATTTTGCCGTTCGAAATTCGACAACCGCCTCTTCGGACCGTCCGGCCTTCGCTAACATCAGCGCGAGGTTGTTGTGCGCCACATAATTTCGGTCGGTGACGCGCACGGTATAGCGCCAGAGGATGTCATCGTTCTGCCAATAACCGAGCTGGCGGTAGGTGAGTCCCCCGAGCGTGAGAAGAACGATGAGGGCACAGCCAACCCGCCATCCCGTCGGGATGCGGCGATTGTTGGCCACCGCCTCCACGGTCCAAACCACCGCGATAAATAATCCGATAAAAGGCAGGTAGGCATAGCGGTCGGCCATGGCTTGATCGCCGACCGTGATGAGCCCAATCATGGGAACTGCCGTCCCAAGGAACCAGCACCATCCGGCCGTGAGATAACGACGATCGCGCCAGTGAAATACCAGTGCGGAGATAAGGAGTAACAGAACTGCCGCTCCCGCCACTTGCCACGCCGGCAGCAAGCCTTCGGGCCTCGGATACATTGGGGCCAGAGGCGACGGCCAAAACGCCTTCCCGAGATAGCGAACGTAGCAGACAACTGCATTTTCCAATCGGGCAGGCACGGAAAATTCCGAAACCGTACGGACGGCATTCCCGGCGCGCTGGGCGATCGCGGTGACGACCGAATCGACGGCGGTCAGAACGAACAATGGCAACTTTTCCCAGAGCAAAAACCTGAGCGAACGCGGCGTGGAAGTCGCCGTGATGCCATCGGATGCAGGGTAGCCGATTCGCTGCAAGGGCCAGTAGTCCCAAAGCAACAGGACAAACGGCAGCGTGACGATTTGCGGCTTGGCCATCAGGCCCAGAACAAATAGGAACACTAACCAACCATAGAGAGCTCGCCGGCCAGTGCGCGCATAGCGGTCGTACGCGTGCAGCGCGAGCAGAAAGAAGAACATGCTAAGCACATTCTTGCGCTCGGACGCCCAGGCAACCGATTCGACATTGACCGGGTGCAGGGCGAACAGCGCGGCCACCACCAGACTCGACCCGAGAGATCCGGTCGCACGCCACAGCAACAGAAAAAGCAGGACGGCATTGGCCGCGTGGAACAGAAGGTTTGTGTAGTGATGTCCGACCGCATTGAGGTGAAAGATCTGGCAGTCCAGGGCATGCGAGAGCCAGCTTAATGGGTGCCAGTTACCCTCCTGAAACGTGGTGAACGACCACTTCACGGTGTCCCATGTGAGGCCGCTCTGAACGTGCGGATTTTTCAGGATGTAATTCCAGTCGTCGAATCCCGTGAACTGGTTGTGGATGATGGGATTGTAGAAAACCAGGGTCGCGGCCACTAACAACAGGCACGAGATGACAACGCTGCTATCGCGGGAGGCGGGCGGGTTGGCAGGTGCGGACGGCCCCGCCCGCTCAGGCTTACTACTGCTCGGCAATGTCGCGACCGACAACGCTGCGATCCTCCCGTCGAAGCCGATTCTATCGCGCTCGGCAAGCGCCGGGATGAATTCGCCGCTCCGGACAAATCCACGGTAACAGGCGGGCAGCGGTTGTGCGTCGGGCTTTGGGGACTTCTTCAGCAGCCGCCTACGCCGGCATGAATTCGCGATACATCTGGTGGAAGGCGTGGACGCCCTTTTCCTGCTTCACGCTGTAACGGCCGCTGTGGTAGCTGCGCGAGTGGAGATTTTTTTGGACAATCTCACAAATGGCTTCGTCCTCGAGCTGGATCTGGTGGCTGAATTCGAGAGACTTCCGGGCGGCGGCGCTGACTAATTCTTTTTCCGGCAGATACCACTCGAAGATTCCCACCGTGCGCTCGGGCGTGAGCGGCAGGATGATGTTGAGCGAGACATTGTCGGGATAGCAGTTGAGCATCCAGTTGGGAAAAATCCAGAAGTAGTCTGCGGTCAGATTCTCGCGCGCCTGCTGGTAGCGGCGGGGTGAGTCGTCTCCGGGCTGCGCGCCGCGAATTGGGGTCCACTGGCGCACGTATTGCGGATAGGGTTCGACGGTGTATGCGTTGTAGTCGATCTCGCGGTTGAGGCCGGGATGGACGCTCGGAACGTGGTAACCCTCGAGATAGTTGTCAATGTAAGTCTTCCAATTACAGTTCATGTCGTAGATTCGGCGCTCGGAAAACTTCATGCTGCGGAAATCGAATTTTTCAGCCTGCGCCGGCAATTGACCGAGTGACCCGCGCAAGGGGCCGGCATTGGGATCGAGACTGACGAAGATCAGGTTGAACCATTCCTCGACCCGAACCGGGACGAGACCGAATTCTCTCGGATCGAACTTTTCGACGCCTTCAAACTCGGGCGTAGTGAGCAGAGTGCCATCCAGACGATAGGTCCATCCGTGGTAGCCGCAGCGGAACAGCTTACGGTTTCCGCAGCCGGTGGCGGGGTTGCCGGCACGGTGGCGGCAGACGTTATAAAAGCCACGGAGCACGTTATCTTCGCCACGGGCGATCAGGAGCGGTTCTCCGACGAGGTCGAACGTGAAGTAGTCGCCGGGATTGGCCGCCTGCCGGACGTGTCCGACGACCTGCCAGGTCGTGGAAAAGAGCCGCGCCTTTTCCTCCTCAAAAGTGGCCGGGCTAAAATAGAGAGCGGACGGAAGCGTGAAGGCACGGGCGATGTCATGTTCGGCAAGAAATGGAAGGTTGGACATGGCGGTTTCCGAAGAAGATGATTCTAAAGCATCGGGACATCGCACCAGAGGTCACCCGTCATCTGGACATCGTGAAGGCGAAATCAGGCAGCAATTTTTGTCGTGCTTTCGTGCGCCACAGTCGCGACGAGGGCCGATGAAATTGCATGCAAGAAGATGAAGTCCCAAGCGTTCTAGGCGCGGGATATCTCGCGGTTTCGGGCGTCGGACGGGCGTTTCAGGGGGTAGGATGGAATGACAAAAATTGTCAATCCGGGTCCCTGAAAGTGTCATACTGGGAACAGAGGGCTTCCGGCAGTGGTGACTAGCCCGCAGAAGTCCATTGAAAGAAAAGGATTTGGTACAGAAGGACATCTGACTTCCGTCACTTGGGGCTCTGGCACTTCGAGTGCGATAGTAACGGCGAGTTGGTCATCCAACCAAACAGTCAAACGGAGACGAGGAAAACATCAATGCGGAAACAGAAAGGCTTCTCACTAATCGAACTGTTGATCGTGGTCGCGATCATTTTGATCATCGCCGCGATCGCCATTCCGAACCTGCTGCGCGCGCGCATTGCGGCGAACGAGTCGTCCGCAGTGGCAACGATTCGCACTTTGAACACAGCTCAGATCTCTTACAACTCGTCCTATCCCACGGTGGGCTATGCTAGCACCCTGGGCGCTCTTTCGGGCACCAGCTGCACACCGCCCAGCTCGGCCGGTGCTTGCCTGATCGATACGCAGGTGCAAAGCGGCACCAAGAGCGGCTACTCGTTCACTCTGTCGGGCGTGACGGGAACCCCGGCCGGGACCTACCAGGTCCGTGGCGATCCCACCAGCCCGAACCAGACCGGTGTCCGTTACTTCTGCTCGTTCGCGGATGCTGTGGTTCGCGTCGGCAGTGCGACGCTGACCACCTGCGACGGCACCGTGGCCCCCTTGCAATAAGTTTCAGTTTGGCAAAGTACCTGGGGGAGGGTACAAGCCGGGAAAGCAGAGGAGAAATCCTCTGCTTTTTTTTGTTTCGAACACTCCTCGTCGGTGGACATTCCCGCCCTACACCCAAAGCGCTCCTCGTGACAAATTTTGGCAGAAGGACCTGACAAGCTCTGCCAAATTCTGTCACTCTCGAGAACGCGCCGCCGGTCCCAAACGGAACATAATCCATCCCTGATCGACCTGGGCGTTGGCAGAAGCGGCCGACCCACCTTGAACTTACCTTCGTGATGCTTCTGAGATAGCGGTCACTGAAATGCTAACGTCCAGCGGTTCGGCTCGTTTCAGAGGGCCCATGCTTGGTGTGGAGAACTTAAATTACATGCAGAAAGAAAAAGGCTTTTCGCTCATCGAACTTCTGATCGTGGTGGCCATCATTCTGGTTATTGCTGCCATCGCTATTCCCAGCCTCTTGCGGGCGCGAATCTCGGCCAACGAGAGTTCGGCGGTTTCTTCGCTGCGCGCATTGAATACGGCTCAGATTTCCTATGACTCCAGCTATCCGACAGTGGGCTTCGCATCGACGCTCGGTGCACTGGCGGGAGTCAACTGCGCGCCTCCTGGCGCCTCTAGCGCCTGTCTGATTGACACCCAACTGGCGTCGGGCACCAAGAGTGGCTATTCATTCACGCTGTCAGGGACGTCGGGAACGCCAAATGCAACCTACCAGATCCGGGCCGACCCGCAGGTTCCGAACCAGACCGGTGTCCGCTATTTTTGCAGCTTTGCGGATGCGGTGATTCGCACGGGAAGCGCTACGCTTACGACTTGTAACTACGGAGTCGCGCCATTGCAATAAATTGATTTTGGCAAGTGCCTTGGGGAAGGTGAAAGCCGACTAAGCAGAGGAGAAAAATCCTCTGCTTTCTTGTTTAGGTCTTCTTAGAATTGCCCCCGGATTCCCGAAATCGACTGACATAAAGTGTCACTTCGGTCGGGGCGGAACACCGAAATGTGGCGCCGCTCCTGAACCGCACGGCAAACGCAAGGACTTACGGGCAGCTCAGAGCAGCCGGGGTGCGGCACTCAAGTTGCATGTAAGTTGTACGGAACTCGCCGGATTCGTCCTGCAGGGTCGGGAGAGAGTAAATGCGACGGGCAAAAGGATTTTCACTCATTGAACTGCTGATTGTGGTCGCGATCATTCTTATCATTGCGGCGCTCGCCATACCCAGCTTCTTACGCTCGCGGATGGCCGCCAATGAATCGGCGGCGGTGGGCGCGCTCCGGACAGTGAACACGGCGCAGATTTCCTATAACTCGGCTTATCCCACCGTGGGCTTTTCCTCGTCCCTCACCGCACTGTCCGGAACCAGTTGTAGTCCTCCCAACTCGGGCAGCGCTTGCCTTATTGATTCGGCGTTGGCGGCGGGCACGAAAAACGGATACGTCTTTGCTCTGAGCAATGTGACAGGCACACCGAGTGGGACCTACCAGATCAATGCCAATCCGACGTTATGGAATTACTCGGGCATCCGTTATTTTTGCTCTTTCCAGGATGCAGTCGTGCGTGCCAGCATGACGACGATCACGACCTGTGATGCGTCGGTCCCGCCACAGAACTAAGAAATCTGCCCCGTGGAGAGCAGGGGCAAGAGGTTTCGTGCCAGCTCTGACTCCCATGGGATAGGTTTACCTTCGTAACCCGCGGCGTTTCCTTCTGCCGCAACCCGCGCAAGCATTGCTTATAATTTCCTCCATGACACTCCATGGAAAGGGCTCGGCGCACGGATAGCCATGGCAGCGATCGAAATCCTGGATTTGGAAAAAAGCTATCTTGTGGGCTTCTGGCGTAAGCGCCCGAAGCAGGCGCTGCTCCCACTGCGGTTGACAATCGAGGAAGGTGAGGTATTTGGATTCCTCGGCCCCAACGGCGCAGGCAAAACGACAACCCTCAAACTGCTGACGGGTCTGGTATCGCCGACGGCAGGCAGCGCGCGGATTCTGGGAATGGACGTTGATGATCCGCGAGTGAAGGCGCAGACCGGGTTCTTACCCGAACAGCCTTATTTTTACGACTACCTGACCGCGCAGGAGCTCCTCGACTATTACGCACAGCTCTCCGGCGTGCCGGCGAAGGAGCGAACGCGGCGGGTGGCCGAGATGCTGGAGCGGGTTGGACTGACGGATTCGGCGCGGACGCAGTTGCGGAAATTCTCCAAGGGAATGTTGCAGCGAGTCGGACTGGCGCAGGCGATCCTGCACGATCCGAAGCTGGTATTTCTGGACGAGCCGATGTCAGGCCTGGATCCGATGGGGCGGCGGGAAGTGCGGGAGATGATCCAGCAGATGCGCAATGAAGGGAAAACTGTTTTCTTCTCGACGCACATCCTGTCCGATGCGGAAGCGTTGTGCGATCGGGTGGCGATCATCAACCGCGGTGAATTGCGCGGAACAGGTGCAGTGGCCGATTTGACCTCGCAGGTGCAGGGCAAGGTGGAAATCATCTTCTGCGCGCAGTGCGTGCCCGCAGCCTTGACGAAACTTGGGATTGAGGCGCGCGTGAGCGGCGATATGGTCAACGCGGTCGTCGCCGAGTCTCAGCAGGATGCGGCCCTTGAAATCTTGCGGCGCGAGCACATCCGGCTAATCTCGCTGACCCCGGTGCGCAGTTCGCTAGAGGAGTATTACATCCAGAAACTGCAGCCGCGCGAAAACGGCAAGGGAGCAGGGGCATGAACTCACGAATCGGGTACATTGCCTTCAACACGTTTCGCGAAGCCGTTCGCGACCGTGTTCTTTACAACCTTGTGGCCTTCGCGGTCCTGCTTTCCGTTGCGGCCATTCTAGTAGGGGAGATTTCGATCGACATCGAGCGCCTGGTGGTGGTGAACCTGGGACTGACGGCGGTGTCGCTGTTCGGAGTGGTGATCGCCATCTTCATGGGAATTGGCCTGGTCTCAAAAGAGATCGAAAAACGCACGCTTTACACCGTGCTTTCGCGCCCGGTGCGCCGCTGGGAATTTGTAGTGGGGAAGTTTTTCGGGCTTACCGGGACGCTGGTGGTCAACACATTTTTCATGGCGATCGGCGTGTTTCTGGCACTCCTGTACGTGGCCCACAAATTCGAGAGGGCAGATGTGTGGGTGCTGGTGGCGCTGTACTTCATCGTGCTCGAGTTCTTGGTCGTATGCGCGCTGGCGCTATTCTTCTCGTCGTTTTCGACGCCACTGATGTCGGCGCTATTCACGTTTGCCCTGTTCATCATCGGGTGCCTGGCGGATGATCTGCGGGGCTTTGCACGAATCACCCAGGGGTTGACTGGGGCATTGGCGACTGCCGTCGCGTACCTGGTGCCAAATTTTTCAGCCTTCAACATCATCAACCAGGCCGCGCACGGGGATGCAGTGCCGGGCCGGCTGGTGCTCTTCAACACGGTTTATGCGCTGCTGTATTCGGCCATGGCGATTTCCGGGGCGGTGCTGATCTTCCAGCGCCGAAACCTGAAATGAGCAGTGCGCGCCGCATC
>Ga0209698_10008824_pt1 | contig 10364 bp, 10 predicted proteins | sample LitLauG_LLR_2012_FD_187203 | JGI IMG/M metagenome (GOLD analysis project Ga0209698, IMG submission 187203) | Freshwater sediment microbial communities from Pennsylvania, USA - Little Laurel Run_MetaG_LLR_2012 (SPAdes) (version 2) | ecosystem: Environmental > Aquatic > Freshwater > Creek >... | reverse complement strand
TCGGCTTTGCCCCCACCGCCGCTCCTGCCGCCAGCATCAGCCGGCAGCCACAGCGACCCCTCGTTGGCTGCCAGTCGATTGTCAAGACCCGGTACCCGGGTGACAGATTGGCTCCGGTACGTGTGCGACACCGGTAACCCTCTAGGCGCCTCGGGCCTTGCGGGGGCGGCCGTTGGGGGTGGCGAACGCGCCGTGCTCCTTGGCCCGGTCGTGACGGATCGGGTGCACGCGGATCACCTTGTCGTCGACGGACAGCTGAACCGAGCCTGCGACGATCGCCACGGTGATCTGGGCCCGAGCCCACGCCCGGCCGGCCCGATAAGAGGCGCCCGCGAAGCTCACGCCGCCGTTGGCGTCGGCGATTCGCATCACCGCGGGCCCGCTCGTGGCCGGCCGGGGCCGACGCTCACCCAGACCCTGGGCGGCCTTACCAGCGACCGGTGTATCCGGGCGGCGGCGCTCGGCGTGCGTGGCGATCAGCGTGGCCTTCTAGACGAGCTCGATCAGGCCCCGTTGACACACGACCTCGACCGGCTCACCAGCGAACACCCGCCCCGCCTTGTAGCGCACCTTGCCCACGCTGACATGTCCGCTCGCGTCGACCCAGCGCATCACCCCAGCCGGCCGCGGTGACTCGACCGGACGCGCCGCGGGCTCGTCGGGCGCGCCGTCGACAGCCTCGAGTCGATGGGCGGCCAACCGGAACCGCTCGAGTGGCGGGACCATCCCGATCGACTGGTGCGGCCGCTCGGTGTTGTACCCGACGACCCAGGCGTCCAGCGCGGCCTGAGCCTCAGCGAGCGTCTCGAACGTGTAGTCGTTCGGGCCGAAGAACTCGGCGCGCAGCGTGCGGTGGAAGCGCTCCACCTTGCCGGTGGTGGTCGGCGAGTACGGGGCGGTCAACAGGTGCCGCACCCCGTTGTCGGTGCAGATCCGGTCGAAGAGCACCGGGCCCGGGCCCGGCCCGAAGCGGGCGGTGAACACCTTGCCGTTGTCGGTGAGGACACCGTCGGGCACCCCGTGGGCGCGCATGGCCGCCGCGAACGCGTCGCACACCGGCGTAGCGGGACAGTCGTGCGGCCGTCTGCGGTGCAGCGTCGATCTGCGTCATGGACGGCCTCCCTCATCGTGCCGGACGCAGGGTCGGGGATCCGACGAAGGGTTGACGGCATCGACCCCTGCAGCCGAACGAATTGTCGCCGGGGTTCAGACGGTTGTCGAGGGCTCGCCACCTACAGCTGCCGGCTATCCAGCATCACTCTCGACGGTCGCGTGCCCAGTCCTCTCGCGAGGCTGGGATCATCGAGCGCTGTGCGGGCGCTCCGTTTCCACCCTTCGCGATCGCGCGGCCTGGGAAGCTGGTGGCCCCTGTTCGCTTTCATGCCCTCCGGCCCACGGCGGTCATCTAGAGTCCGGGTTCCGGCCCCTTCCTGGTCGGTCCTCCGTCCCCCACCATGCCCACGCCGACAGCACCGACGTGACCCGCCGTCGCACCCTCGTACCCGGGCCGGTCCGACGGACGGACCGGGCAAAGCGCGGGCACCCTCGCGTCAGGACATCGTCGTGAGCGATGTGAACGCTGCCGTCGCTGAGCTGGAGGCCGTCGACGTGCTCGCCGGCGCGCCTGACTCCGCGCTTCGCCGGCTCGCCTCACTCCTCACGCCGTTCACCGCACCGGCCGGCACCACGTTGATGCGCAAGGGCGAGCCTGCCCACCACTTCGTGCTCCTGACAGACGGAGAAGCGCGGGTCGTCGTCGGCGACGATGACGACAACGAGGTCGCGGTCGTGGCGGAGGGATCAATCATCGGTGAGATCGCGCTGCTTCGCCGGCGGCCGCGTGCCTCCACGGTGACCGCGGTGACCCCGGTGCGCGGCCTCATGGGAGGGCCCGCAGCCTTCACGCAACTCCTCGCCATCGAAGGCGTCGCGGACAACGTTGTGACGCGCGCCCGTCGCCGCCTCGCCGCGGGACTCGTCCCGGTTCCCGTGACGCTCGGTGATGGAACGGCGCTCCGGCTCCGGCCGGTCTTGCCCGCCGATCAATGGCGGCTGCTCCAGGCGGCCGAGCTCGTCTCGGCCGAGACCCGGTACCGGCGGTTCTTCAGCATGTCCGGGATCACACCGGCCGCCGCCCGATACCTGACCGAGGTCGACTACGTCGACCACTTCGTGTGGGTCGCGATCGACAATGAAGACATCGGCGTCGGCGGCGCGTCCTACATCCGGTCGCGTTCGGACCCGTCGGTCACCGACATCAGCTTCTCGATCATGGACGAGTTCCAGGGACGAGGACTTGGTGGGCTGTTGATGGGCGCGCTCGCGGTCGCGGCCCGGCGTCACGGCATCTCGCGCTTCACGGCCGATGTTCTCGCCGCGAACGCCCCGATGGTCGCCATCCTCAACCGCGCCGGAATAGAGTGGGACATCGCGCAACAAGGCGTCAGGCACGGCACGATGGCAGTGCCCGAGCCTGCCCTATTCGGTATCGCACCGGACGCGGAAGGGCGGTTACGCGCGCTCGTCGACGAGATCGGGTTCCGAGCCTGGCACAGCCTCGGAACGACCAAGGGCTCCGCGCCGTAGCCCAACACTGGCCGGCGCCCGGGCCGACCACCAAACCCGTGCGCGCCGCTCGCTCTCCAAGCGGCCCTTCTTGGCTGACCGTCGCGTCGGAACCGAGATCGGGATCGGCTCTCATGATTTCGACAAGCCACTCCGCGTACTCGGCGAGAGTCGGAATGGAGACCCAGCTCCCTGCCCGCGCGGCCCGCGTGTTGTCGTTGCGGAACTTGGTCGCAACGTCGGGGTAGTCGACGGTCCCTCCGATCGTGTCGGCCCGGCCGGCCCGCCGTCGCACGACCCGAGCGGCCGCGCCTCGTGGCATGCGCTGCCCGTCGCCCCGACGAACATAAGGCCGACCGCCGATCGCCGACCGCGAGATCAACAGCCCTCGCGATTCTCGGTGCGAGCGGGACGGTCACCGTGTTGCCGCCCCTGCGGTGCACGACCAGAGTGCGGTGGCCGCTCCAGGCCGAGCTGTTCGATGTTGGCGCCGAGCTCGTCGCGGTTGAGGCAACCGCGCGCGACTCGTCGTCGAGCCGGGGTGGCGCACGTGCACCGCTGGCGAATGCTGGATCAGCCCTCCTCCGCGGCATCGCGGTGGAAGCTGGCCAACGTCGACAAGCGACGGCCAATCGTCGCCGGTGCCCGCCCGAGGTCCTGAGCTCCCGCGCGTACAGCTCGATGTGCGTCCGACGAGGCGGCGCGTCATGGACCCCGAGGAGGGATGAGGGAAGCCACCGAGCCCCGGCTAGCACAGCGGACACGGACCGCCACCAGGTCGGGGCGACCGGAGGGGGTCCCGCATCGCCAGACTTCTGCATTCTGAGGAACCAGGCTGGCTACGCTGCCTCATGCGTGACGGAGAGTGTGATCTCGACGGCCAGCGCTTTCGAGAACGCACAACCGACACGAGCGCGCTCCGCAAGGTCCTGGAACGACGCCGCGGTCGCTGGAGATACGACGCCGTGCGTGTCCAGATGCACGCCGAGGATCGCGGGACCCGTGTCGTCTCGCCCCATCGTGACGGAAGCTGTGGTTGTGACGGCGTGGACGTCCAGTCCTCGTAGTTGCGCGATGTTGGCGACTGCCTGGTTGAAGCAGGCGGCGTGGGCAGCGGCCAAGAGTTCCTCAGGACACGCGCCCGGCGCTCCCTCGAAACGGCTCGCATACGTGTAGTCGACGTCGGAAAGCGTGTCGCCTGCGGTCGCTATCGTTCCGGAGCCTTCGCGGAACGAGCCTTGCCAGGTAGACGAGCCGCTCACGACTCGTCCACCGCCATATGAAGGCAGTGGCGTGGGGGCTGCAGATGCCATCACTGACCCGGCCCGTACCAGTTCGGTAGGTCGAGCTCGGCGGGCCCGAGTGAGCCACCTGCTGCCTCACGCACGCGCGCGGAGATCGCCTTGGCTTCATCGGTGACCGCCAGCCGTAGGATCGCGTCGAAGCTCTCTTTGAGTTCGTCGACGGCGGGCACGGGAAGCCGTTGGCCGATGAGGCGCTTGGCTGTGGCTAGTGCCGCTGGGGAGAAGCTTGCGATGCGCCGGGCGAGATTGTCGACGTGGTCGTCGAGGTCTGCATCGCTCACGGCGCGGTTGACCAGCCCGTAGAGTTCGGCGGTGGCGGCGTCAAAGTCGTCGGCGCTCAGAACGACTTCGAGCGCCCGGCCGCGGCCGATTTGCTTGGGGAGCCACTCGAGTCCTCCACCGCCGGGGACCATGCCGAAGCCCACTTCGATCTGGCAGAAGCGGGCTCGCTCGAGACTCGCGAAGCGAATGTCGGCCGCGAGAATGAACTCGTTGCCGATGCCTCGCGTTCGACCGCGGACCTTCGCGATCGATACTGCGGGCGATGTCGAGAGCCAATGGCTGAAGTGCGGCCATCGCTCAATCAGGCTCTGCCCGCCGGGGATGTTCGGAACGTCGGCGAGTCTTGGAAAGTCGATGTGCGCGATGAAGAAATCGGGGTGTGCGGACTCGAATACGATCACTCGAACGTCGTTCGAGGGATCGTCGACATACTGCTGGAGGAGGTTGAGCCCGGCGAACACCTCAGGGCCGAAGAGGTTGATCGGAGGGTTATCGAACACGACTTGCAGGTAGCCAGGGGACACTTGCGTAACCCGAACGACGTCGCTCGCAACCAGGGAAGTGGGTGTTGTGGTGTGCATGGAAACTCCTTCGTGCCGATCAACGGTGGTTAGCCGAGACGGATCCCGGCGAGTTGCGTTGCTTGGGCGACAAGACGCCCGGTGCTGTCCCAGACGAAGCACGTCTCGTCGACCCGTTGGTCATGGATGAGCCCTGCACGTTGTAGGACGCGGAGGGGACCGGGCGCCGGCGTGGCGCGGATGTACGCGGTCAACTCGAGGGTGGGCACCCAACCTGACAGCGAGATGTCGAACGTCGCCGGCGGGAACGAATCAACCGCGAACAGCAGTGAGATCGAGTCGAACGGTTCGTCATTGGCCAGACGCAGCCAGCCCGCCAGTTCACCTATGCCTGAGGGAGTGCCCGCCGCGAAGCCCATCGACCCTGGATCAAGCCGGAGGTCGACCTGATCAAGGAGCGCGACTTCGATGCCGTTCGGCGTTGGTCCCTTCAGCGGCCGCGCCTTGTCAAATCTGAGGTGCGCCGGTTCTGGGAGGCCACCGTTCCAATACGGGACGGAGCCGTCGACCAGGTGGCCGAGCGTGATCAGTGCCTCGACGCACGCATCGCCAGCTTGCGACATTCGAGCACGGACCTGGGTTGCTGACCGACCGGTCCGCAACTGCTCAACTGCAATGTTCACAGGTCCGGGTTCCGGGGAGCGGAGGTAGTGCGCGCTCGCGGCAATCACGTGTTCGTGGTCCGCCACCGCCCTCGCTGCGCGACCCAAGATCGCGAGGAGGTAGCCACCGTTCAGGCGGCCCCCGATCGACCATTTGCCATGGAGCTCCGCAGCGAAGGAATCGTGTGCGAGCGGTTCGATGGCAGTCACCTCAGCGAAGCCCGGCGCCTTCGGTGAGTCCACCTGTGCGACAGATGTCGCAGGTTCAGACACTCCCGGCCTTGCGAGGCGGTCCTGGTGAGTCTCCGTCCCTATGTTGAGCTCAGCTGAGACCGTGTTCACGCGTTCACCTCCTCGGCGAGGGCGACCGCCTGGAACGCGGGGAGCTCGTCCCCAAGCCGAGCCCCGCGCCGTGACTCCGCGTCTTGTCGCGTCCGAAGTAGTGCGATTGCGGGGAGGATCCCGCCGGCCGCGAGCGCGGCGGTAAGCAGCCAAGCATGTTCGAAGGTCTTGATCGAGGCGGGGCGGGCACTCGTCGTGCCAAGCACCGCGACGAGTGCCGCTACGCCGAGAGCCAGTCCGGTCTGGCGGATCATGTTGATCACCGCAGAGCCCGTCGAATACACGTGGGCCGGTAGAGATGCTGTCGCGGCACCCATGAGGGTCGGAAGGGTAAGTCCGACGCCAATTCCGGTGAGGACCACGCCGCCAAGCACCCCTGTCAAGTAGTTCGGTGCGACGGTGACGGTACGAGCCCACCACACGAGTCCGGCTGCGAAGCTGAGGCTGCCGAGGACGATGACGGTGGCGGGCCCATACCGGCGGATGAGTCGTCCGGCGAGTCCAAAGGTGACGATCGGAACCATGAGTGGCCCGGGAGCAATCGCGAGCCCGGTTCGGAGTGCGGACCAACCCCACGCTCCCTGTTCCCACAGGACGTTTGACAGCAGCATGGCCCCGAAGGCCGCGGAGAAGAACACGGCAACAAGCGACGCCCCGGTGAATCCTCCAGAGCGGAACAGGTCGGGTTGGACAAGCGGGCTGCGGCCATGCAGGCAGTGCCACACGAACGCAGCAAGAAGAATTGCTGCAGCGAAGAACGTCCACGCGGTCCGCGGGGACGCCCATCCCCAATCGGACCCCTTCACGAGTCCGAATGTCAGCGACGCGATGGCACCGGTGGAGATGACAACGCCGAGTGCGTCGGGGCGTTCGACCGGATGCCCGGGCACGGCCGGCAGGCGGCGCCAGCCGACGATGAGCGCGACGAGCCCGATAGGGACGTTGACCATGAACACCCAGCGCCAGTTGGCTTCAACGAGCAGACCTCCAACAACAGGTCCAACCGCCGCCCCAAGCCCACCGACGGCCGTCCACGCTCGCACGGCGCCTTCGCGGCCTTCCGGCTCGTACGAGGCGAGAACAAGCCCGAGCGAGGTCGGCGTCAGCAGCGCTGCACCCGCTGCCTGAACGATGCGGAACGCGACCAACATCTCAACGGTGCTCGAAGCAGCACAGGCGGCCGAGGCGGCCGTGAAGATGCCGACGCCTAACAAGAAGGCACGGTCGCGACGATAGCGGTCCGCCTGGCGACCGAAGAAGACCAGGAGCGACGCGTAGGTGATCGCGTAGGCGTTCAGCACCCAGGACAGATCAGACAGCTTGGGCGCGTTCAGGTCACGCGCGATCGCCGGTAGCGCGACGTTCACGATGAACAGATCCAGGCTGGCGAGGACAACCCCGGCACAGACGATGAGCAGTACGCCTCTTGGCGAGGAGGGAGCCGGCGCCGACGCTCTTCGATGGCCGCCGCCCCTCCCTGGTGTGGTCCGTGCTGTCATGCAACTGACTCTACCCGTTGCGGTTCTATAATGCAACCCTCTACCATTGGGGCATGGAACGTAAGCGCTTCGAAGACATGCACTGCTCAGTCGCTCAGTGCCTCGAGGTTGTCGGCGACTGGTGGACGATGTTGGTCGTCCGGGACGCATTCTTCGGTGTGCGGCGCTTCGACGAGTTCCAGGAACGCTTGGGCATCTCCCGCAACATCCTCACTCAACGGCTCAGCTGGCTAGTCGAGCAAGACGTAATGGAGAAGGTCCCCTACAGCGAGCATCCGCCGCGTTACGAATACCGTCTGACTGCGAAGGGCCGCGATCTGTGGCCGATTCTCGACGCCATGCGCCAGTGGGGAGACAAGCACGCTGCCCCCGACGGACCACCTCTCAAGCTTGTTCACAAGGCATGCGGTCACACCACTGAGCCGGTCTTGACGTGCTCACGGTGCGGACAGCGGATCAGCTCACGTGACGTTCGCTCCGAGCCCGGTCCCGGCGATCTCGATCGCATTGTTGCCGACGCCGTCGCTCCGGTGATGGCGGCACGCTGACTCCGCACCGTCGAATGGCGACTTGCGGCGCGTGACGGCACTCGAGCTTGATGAGCCCGTGCCGACAGCGGCGTGCCAGAAGGCAGCTACCTGTGAGAGATGCAACTTGGCTGGGACGGAGGCGACGAGTTGCGGCAGTCAGGCGCGCGTGTAACTCGCGACCACGGCGGCGTTATCGCAGTGGAAGCGGCGCGAAAGAAGATGGGTGCCGGCCGGGGTCCGGAGGAGGTTTGCGGCTGCTACTCGAGGAAGCTCAACACCTCGCGGGCGAAATCCTCGCCGTGTTGGAAGAGAAACCCGTGGCCTGAGTCGCTGTAAAGGACCAGTTTTGCGTTCGCGAGCGCTTTGGTCATCGCGAAGCTCGCGTAAGCGTTGATCATCACGTCCTGTGCACCGTTCGCGACGAGCACGGGCATTGTCAGTTCGTCCATCCGGTCCCAGATCGATGAGCCGATCGTCGTGACGGCGGATACCTGAGCCGCGATGGCCGCGGGCGACACGTACGTGGGTGGCCTCCAGCACCCGCTGATCGATCCGCCGCAGTGACGCGACACCGAGTTCGCGGTCTGTGGGCGTATCCGGATAGAAGAGGTACAGGAAGTCCTCGTCGTCGTTCGCCTCTTTGAGCGCGACCTCCCACACACGCGGATCCGGGCTCGGTTGGCCAGGGACACCGCCGCCCGGCGAGTTGCCGGCGACGATGAGGCGTCGAATGACTTCAGGAGCCTGCAGCGCTGCGGCCTGCACGACGATGCCGCCCAGCGACCAGCCCAGGAGGTCGACTTCGCCGAGTTCCATCACCTTGACGAACTCGAGGAGCCCGGACGCCAGGCCGCCGATTGTTGTCGGCGGTTCACCCGTTGATCGTCCCGTACCAACGTTGTCGAAGACGATGACATCGCGTTCGAACGCAAGCGGGTCCAGAAAGTCCGGGTCCCAGTGGTCCATCGTGCCTCGGAACCGCAGAGCGAGGACCAGGGGAACACCTCCACGCGTGCCGAAGCGGCGGTAGGCAAGACGGCCGCTGGGCGCGTCTGCGTACTGCGTCACGGCCCGGGTTGCAGGTGAATCACTCATCGGCATGAACTCCTCGTCACGTGAGCGGGCTCAAGGCGCCGCTCATCACAGGAACAGATGCCGTCAAGGCTCTTGGCGGAAGAGCGCCTGTGCGCCCCCCCACAGCGCCCCCGGGTTGACACGATCCGGGAACCGGTCGAGCATCTCGTTGAAGAAGTCGAGCGCGTTGTCGAACTTCGGTAGCAGTTCGGCAACGGTGTCCAGGTAGTGTCGAGTTTCGGCGATCTGCCGGTCGGCGCGATCGTCGAACTCCTTGTTCTTGTGGCCCGCGACGATCCACCGAGGTTGGAGCGCGGCCACTGCGTCGATGGCTCGGCTCCACGCCTGAAGCCCACCGTTCTTCGATTCGACGAGGTATTGGTGTACGCCGTTGTAGATCACGTCGCCGGCCGCGACGAACGCGAGGTCTGGCACGTGCAGGACACTCGTCTCGTCGGTGTCGCTGTGGCCGACTTCGATGATCACAAGTTCGTGACCTTCGAGCTCGAACCGATTCTCGGGGACCGTCACCGCCGTGACCGGTGCGTCGGGAATCTGGCCTGGCAGCAGCGGATCCCAGAAGGTCGGGCGAATCTCGACGTTGCGGCGCATCTGCGCGATGGTCCCGGCTGAGGCCACGACGGTGGCGTCAAACCGGGCAGCCAAGAGACCCGCCGTGAACCAGTGGTCCCCATGCCCGTGCGTCGCGAAGATGTGGGTGAGGTTCTTGCCGGCGGACTCGATCCAGTCGCCGACCTCCTGTGCCTGGTCTGTTGTCATCGGCGGGTCGACCAGTACCGCGTTCGTGCGCCCGTGAATGAGCGTGATCGATAACGGCGAGAACATGCGGCGGTCGCCGTTCGGGACGGGCACGCCGACATTGAGGGGAATTGGATCGGCGATGAAGACCTCGTAGCCGAGGCCACTGCTCGTCTCGTCGGGCACAGGAAGTCCTATCTGTCAGAGGGTGGTTGTGGTGGCTTCAAGCGGCCAGTTCGTAAAGGGTGGCGTTCGCCAAGCCGCCGGCTTCGCACATGACCTGCAGGCCGTAATGAGCGCCGCGCTGCTCCATGGCATTGAGGAGCGTCGTGGCGAGTCGTGCGCCCGAGGCTCCGAGCGGATGACCGAGAGCGATTGCTCCGCCGTGCACGTTGACCCGGCTCAGATCTGCGCCTGTCTCCTTCGCCCACGCCAAAACCACCGGCGCGAACGCTTCGTTGACCTCGAACAGGTCGATGTCGTCGATCCGAAGTCCCTGCCGAGCCAACAGCTTCTGGGTGACAGCGATGACCGCGGTCAGCATGTACAGCGGGTCATCACCCTCGACGCTCATTGCGCGGACGCGCGCCCGGACCGGCAACCCGAGCGCTTCCGCGCGCTGGCGGCTGGCGACCATGACCGCCGCAGCGCCATCGGTGATCTGCGAGGACGTACCCGCGGTCACCGACCAGCGGATCTGAGGGAACCGCTGTGTCCAATGCTCGTGCTCAAACGCCGCAGGCAACGCCGCGAGGCGCTCCGGCGAAGTGTCGCGAAGCCCCTGGTCGAAGGCGACCTCACGCAGCCCGCCGTCCGCATGAGGAAC
>Ga0209698_10008823_pt1 | contig 10364 bp, 8 predicted proteins | sample LitLauG_LLR_2012_FD_187203 | JGI IMG/M metagenome (GOLD analysis project Ga0209698, IMG submission 187203) | Freshwater sediment microbial communities from Pennsylvania, USA - Little Laurel Run_MetaG_LLR_2012 (SPAdes) (version 2) | ecosystem: Environmental > Aquatic > Freshwater > Creek >... | reverse complement strand
TCGTATTTCTCCTGGCGCTGGTTGATGGCATCGCTCAGGAACGCGAGCTCCTTACCATCCGGCGAGGTTTCGAGGTGATCGATCCGCAGGGGCGATTTCGAGATGGTAACTGCTCCCGGCGTGAGATCGGATTCCGTGTCGTCTTCTTTCTTTGATGCATCTGCTTTCGCGGGTTGGGCAGCGTGGCGAGCCAAGGCTGCGGACAGATCGAGCGTAAAGATCGTGTCGCCGCGCTCTGCGGTGCGGTATTGCAGCACGTCCTTCCATTCTTTTTTGTAGTCCTCTTTCTGCGCCTTGGTCCAAGGCTGACGGGTGGCGAAGTAGATCGTCTGAGAGTTTGGGGACCAGCAGAAGGCGTGGACATCCTCTTCTCCTTGCGTGATGGGAAAGGCTTCGCCGCCGTTGGGCGAGATCAGGTAGATCTGCGAGGTGCCTTCATCTTTTTTTTCCTCGTCGTCCGCCTCTTCGCTTTTGCCGGAAGAAGCTTTGCGTTCGGAGAAGAAGGCGATCCAGCGGCCGTCAGGCGACCACTTCGGCTCAGAGTCGTGTCCGGATTGCGTGAGTTGGATCAGGGATTTCGTGTCGTCGCGATAGAGCCAGAGGTCGGTGCGGAAGATTTGCTGGTCCCAGTCGGCGCGCTCGGCGGCAATCACGACGGAATTGCCGTCGGGAGAAATCTCGACGGAGGGGAACGACACGGAGTTGAAGAAGTCGTCGAGAGTGAGCTTGGGTCTGGTTTGGGCTGCAGCGAGGGCGGAGACGAGTACGATCAGGACTGCGAACAATTTTTGGATTCGCATAGGTTCCCCGGGGGAAGAAGGTTTATACAACGCGGGATTCAGAGGAAGCAAGTTTTGGGAGGGGCTTTAGGGATTCAAAAGCCTCTGACCACTAAGAACGCTAGGAAGATCCGCCAGGGTCGCAAAGAAAATCACGAACGGAGGGGCCGGGACGGTTGATGCAGCGAGATACGCGATAGGAGGACTAGAAGCGCTAACAACGCCAAAACAGAAACTTGAAGATGGGTCCAGCGGGACAACGGACCCAGCAGTGGCAAGGTGAAGCCCAGGTATGTGAGAAGACGCATTGTGGGCGTGAAAGGATGTTTTGTTTCGGTCGTGGCCCAATCCGCTAGAAGAAGCAGAACTGGTGCGAGCACCAGCAGGTCGTAGACGAAGAGATGCGGATTGACCAGCACGGCTGCGAGTGTTAGTGCGGAGAAACGGAGTGCGAGCGGGGAGGAGGATTTCCAGATAGAAGCGGCGACGATGATTGCGGCGATCGAGGTCAGCACATAGAGCACGAAGGCGGCGGTAGGCCAGGGAACGAGCAGCGTCCAGAAGGCGCGCAGCGAGTGCATCTGGATGGGAGCGAGACTGAGTTCGGCGGCGTTGAGCCATTGGTTCATGTGGAGGAGCGTGAACAGGTACGCGTGCATTACGGCGGGGCCGAAGTAGATTCGTGTGAAGAACAATTGCGTGATGGCGGAGACGCCGAGGGCGGTGAGCGGCTTCCAGGCGCGGGCGAGAAGCAGGACGAGCGGGATTGCGACGAGAAATTGCGGTTTAAAGATCAGGCAGCCGAGGGCCACACCGGCGAGCCAGTCGCGGTGGCGATCCCATGCCAGGAACGATGCGGTAAAGCAGGCGAGCACAAGAGCAGAGATCTGGGCGCGCACGAAGAAATGAAACAGCGGCGGAAAGGCAAGCGCAGCGAGCGCGACCATGCCAGGGTATGAACGGAGAGCTGGGCAACGCTTCCAGACCAGATAGATGCAGATGGAATAAGTCAGGAGGCTGAGCGCAGCCCAGATTCCCGCAGCTGCCAGGAAAGAAAATCTTGCAAGGGGAGAGAAGAAGAGTGCGACCTGTGGCCCGTAGAGATAGGGAAGGCGCACTGTGCTGGGCTGGCGGATGATCTCCTGCATTCCCTGCGCAGCAGTTTGCGGGCTATACAGTTCGGCGGGGCGATGCTCCGCGACCAGCCGAGCGGAGATGTAGAGCGGAAGGAAATCCTGAAATTTGATATTGCCGGCGCGATCGAACAGGCCGGGCGTGGCGAAGTCGACCGGGCATACTCCCCAGAGACAGACTGCCAGAACGATGGCTTGGGCGCGCAGGCGGCGTGGAGTGAGACATTTCGCCGCGAGAGTACGCCGAGCAGACTCCGTGAACAGTTGCGCGGTCACGGGAGAGGCTCAGCATTCTTGAGTGCGTCGTCGAGCGCCTGCGGGGAGTGGGGTGTGGATAGCACGATGCGCCATCCGTCGTCGTAGTCGCGGAATCCGACGGTGGATTTGTAGCGCATTTCGGCGGAGTAGAGAGCGGCGCCGATTTCGTTCAGCGGGGTCCACTTCCAGGTGAATTCGACGTCGGCGGCGCTTCCTTCCCTAGCGATACCGGTGATCTCCTCCAGTTGGCGGCGAGCAACGGGAATCGCGATGGAAGTTTGTGCGGACTGATCGGGCACGGCGGCGCGGATGGCGTCAACGCCTGAGGGAGTGAGGATCACGTCCGTGCACGGAGGCGGGGTGAGGCCGGGAGAACACGGGGCGGTGGTGGCGATGATCCAGCCGTGATGCTGCAGGACCAAATATTCGGGGGAGACGTAGTCTTTGTTAGAGATAATACCGATCTGTAGAACGTATTGTTGGGGAGTTTTGAATTGGTCTGAGCCGGAGATGAGATCGGCGGCGAGGCGGCGGGTGAGGAAATCGCGGGGAGAGCAAGCGGCTAGCAAGAGCACAGCTATCAGGCCGGGAGTAGATTTGTTTCGCATTGGTTGAGCACATTGCCGTTCGGCCGGCTTCGCCCAGGCCGGACAGCCGCGGCGGCTGTCGCCACATCAGCATTTTTTCAACGACTGGTGATTGTAAATAAACGAGACCGTTTGTGCGGGAGGAAAGGGCGGTCGGTGATTTGGCCGTCGAATTTGGCGGCCCAGCGGCCGGGGACCTGGTGGGCACAATTCGGGCAGCAGCCTTCGGGAGTGAGCCGATAGTCCTCGATGAAATATCCGTAGCGCTTGATCAGAGTTTCGGCGCAATGCGGGCAGCGCGTGTCTTCCCATTCGCCGACTTGTCCGGGGAGATTGCCGGCGTAGATGTAGCGCAGGCCAGCTTGGCGTCCGATATCGGCGGCTCGAAGCAGGTCCTCTGTGTTGGTGTCGCGGGGTTCGTTCATCTTGTAGTCGCCGTGAAAGGCTGTCACATGCCAGGGAATGTCGGGTGAGATGCCAGCGAGGAATTCCGTTAGACGGCGAAGTTCGTCGGGAGAATCGTTGAAGCCGGGGATGAGGAGCGTGACGATCTCGAGCCACAGGCCCATCTCATGGATGCGGCGGATGCTGTCGAGGATGGGGCCAATGCGCCCCCCGAGTTCGTGGTAGTGGCGGTCGTCGAAACTCTTCAGGTCAACCTTATATAAGTCGAGCCAAGGGCGGACGTATTCGAGTACACGCGGCGTCCCGTTGCCGTTCGAAACAAATCCGGTGAGCAGGCCGGCAGCCTTGGCTTCCTTGAAGATCGTGACGGCCCATTCGCTCGTGATAAGCGGTTCGTTGTAGGTGCTGACCAGAACTTTCGCACCTTGATCGAGCGCATCGCGGACCAACATTTCCGGAGATGCGTAAATTGGCGGGGAGACCGCGTTGGGATCGCGAAGGGCTTGTGAAGTAACCCAGTTCTGGCAGTAGCTGCAGTGCAGGTCGCATCCCAACATGCCGAAGCTGTAGGCGAGGGCTCCCGGATGCGCGTGAAAGAAGGGCTTCTTCTCGATGGGATCGCACTGCAAGCCGGCGGTGTATCCCCAAGGCACGTAGAGTTTGCCGCCGCGGTTGAAACGAACTTTGCAGACTCCGGCATGGCCCTCGGGAATCGGGCAGGCATGACCGCAGGAGTGACAGCGGACACGGTTGTTGCCTAGGTCTTCGACGAGAGCAGGTTCGGCTTCGCGTACGTGCTGGTCGAGGATGGTACGCAGGGTGGACACGGTGTTAACTACATTCTAACGCGGAAAGGGAACAGTAAATGGGGGATCTATGCGTGGAATCTGCAGGAAGAGATTGAGATTTCACTTCGCAGCACTTGCCAGCCTCACGCCTTTGGACGCCGCGGCATACCGGGCGATGCCGCGATACAGTGCTTCGGCGATTTGCTCGCGGTAGCCGTCGCTGCGCAGTTTCTGTTCGTCCGTGGGACTCGAGACGAACGAAACTTCTGCAAGAATTCCCGGCATCGCGCTTTCGGTGAGCACGACAAATCCGGCTTCTTTGATGCCGCGATCTCGCAGGCCCGGATTATTGCCCGAGAGGGTTCCATACAGCGAACGTTGCACGCTCGCTGCCAGCCGGCGAGACTGATCAGTGCGGTCGCGCAATTCTGCTGGGGTCAGGGAAAGAGTCGCTTTCGGAGTGCCAGCGCTGGCGCGCGTATCGGCGTCTTTGGGGCCCGCTTCCTTCGATCCGGGAGCGGAGAAGAAGTTCGTGTAGTAAGTCTCGACGCCGCGCGCCGACGGCAAGTCGCTGTAGTTGGCGTGCACCGAGACGAACAGATCCGCCTGTGCCTGGTTCGCGATCGTGGCACGCTCGTCGAGCGTAATGTAGTTGTCGTCGGAACGCGTATAGACCACGTCGGTACCCAGGCGGCTCTCGAGCAGCTTGCCGAGGCGTTGCGAGATTTCCAGTACCAGATCTTTTTCAAGGAGGCCGCGGCGTCCGACGGTGCCGAGATCCCATCCGCCGTGCCCGGCATCGACAACGATCCGCATCTTCGGAACTTGCGCCCGCAGTTTCAGGTCTTCCTTGGTCGGAGGCGGCACCGCGATGGCCAGCGCTTTCTTTTCGGCGCCCGGAGCGTTCGGGAAGAGGTTTACCTCAGTCTTCGGATTCGCGCCGACCTTGCGCACTTCGACCAGGAGGCGATACGGATTAGGCTCAAGGCTGACCGAGAACGTGGTGTTCGCCTTGGTCTCGAGGACAACGCGCGTCATGCCTGCCACGGGTTGCGCCACGCGAACCCGGTTCAACAGCGGATCGCCGACGTCGATGGCTTTGCCCGCAAGCTCAGGCGCAAGCTGCGTGTCATGAAGGTCGAAGTAGATGCGATCCGGCCCCGCAAGGCGATGCGCTTCGTACTGCACCTGGTCTCCGAGATCGAGAACCACCGTGCTCGAATCCGACGACGACCAGTGGCGAACTCCGGTCACACTGGGGAACTTCGAGAGCTCCTGCGGGCTTGCGGGCGCGGCGTCTTGCGGAGTGGAATCGGTGGTTGCGTCGGAAGGGGCGCTCGCGATGGGCGCGGCGATCTCGGGGGAAGCTTGGTCGGCAGGGTTCGACTCGGAGGCTTGGGGTGAGATTTTTTCCTGCGTAACCATCGCGCTGCCCAGTTGTGAGGTTTTCAGCTTCCACCACACGCCTCCGGCAAATGCCGTGGCAATCACGATGCCCAGCAAAACGAACAGCATCACCGGCCGGGGTTGCGACTCGATCTCGAGTTGGCCGAAGGTCAGCTCTGGTTCGGCCACGGTCTCCGACGCAACGGCGGTGAGTGCGGCAGCTTTTCCCACCACTAGCGCAGGAGGCTCAATCACCGGTGCGGGAGCAGCCATGGCGAGCTTCGCAACGATTGGCGATGCAGGCCCAATAGCCGGAGTGAGTGGTACGACCGAGGCGGGCTTCGGTGCAGCGGCCACCACGGGTGCGGGTTGCGGCGCGGGCTTTTGCAGTTCGAGTTTCTGTGCCGCAGCGTGCGCCGATTGTGCGAATCGGTCTTCATCCTCGGGCTTGAGCGCACCGACGACGAGTTCGGCGAGCAAAGTCAGGTTGCGGACATCGCTGTCGTTGAATCCGAAAGGCCAGGACGAGAATGCTTCCAGCAGGCCAATGACGCGCCGCCTTCCGCACAAGGGGACTGCCACCATGGAGCGCGCGCCCAGTTTGCGGCACGCTTGCAGGTTTACGCGCGGATCGGTTTCGGTGTCGTCACAGCAGACAACCTGCGCCTGCCGGAAGCACGCTCCGGAAAATGCCGAATCGCGATCGATGCGGGCGCCTACGTCAGGCCGCACCGTTCCTGCAGCGGCGCGAAGCACGATTTCGTTGTTCTCGGCGAGCGCAATGGCGAGTCCATCAGCGCCGGTGATCGAGATGGCCCGCTCGGCGACCAACTGCAGGACTTCATCAAGGACGAACTGCTCTTGCGCATCGAACTCAGCGATCGGAGCGCCTGCATCGAATCCCGGCTGCTTCGAGGCGAGGGCTTTTCGCCGGCGTATTTGCTCGTGCAGCGCCGAGAAGGCAAGCAGCGCCTGCAGCGCGTCGCGTTGGGATGCCCTTTGCTGCGAGTAGCTCTCGGCCGCAGACCCGTGCGCGACTTCGCCGGACGCACTCTGCGCGTGTGGCCAAGGAGGCACACTCGCCCCACTGAACGGAGCTGCCGCGTCAATGTCTGGTTTGGTGGTGAAAGTCGCCATTCCGACCGTGTTCACTTGTAAGTTATAGGTCTTTCGGGTCAGTTTCAATTACCCGACGGTGACCATTTGGGCATGTACTCTGGTGTATTCCTTTCGGGGCAGGGCCTCATTGCCGGGGAGCAACCAGGCCGCAGAGTCCGAGGGAACCATGCGAGGCACTGAGAGCGGCTGCGCTGGCCGGGATACCATTTCTGGATAAGCCCCGACCAGCGATTCCCCGGCGGTGCGCATGGATGCAGGCGTCTCTCCCGCGCAACAAGCGCGGGCCCAATACCGTCATGAACTGCGTACGCTGACCTACGTCACCATTGATCAGGCCAATGGCGGAATTGTCCGCAATATGAGCAATGATGGTATCGGAGTGCAGGTGGTCGCGGCGGTGCGTCCGCGGCAGCAGTTGCGGGTGCGGTTCGAGTTGCGTTATCCGAAACTGCGGGTGGAAACGCGCGGGGAAGTGGTGTGGGCGACATTTTCCGGGCAGTGCGGCATTCGTTTCCTGGATATGCCGCCGAAGATGGTTCGGCAGATGAATGAATGGATACTTGGGAACTTGTTGGAGGGGGCGACCTTCCATCCCGAGCATGCGGGGACTGTATTCTCAGGGCCTGAATCGCAAGATGGGCTGCTGATTTCTCCTGGGGCGCGCAACGTGATCGAGTTGCCGAGGGTCCCGGAGTTCAGGAAGGTCGAAGAGCCTCATGCTGCCGCAGTTCGAACTCGAGAATCGGCGGAACTGGATTGGCTCTCGCAACCGCTTTCGGGCAGGAGCCTGGCGTGGACTGTGAATTCGCTGGTGATCGTGGCGGCGATGCTTTTATTTGCGCTGGTGTTCCTGTCCGTCACGCGAGCGGCGCCTCCCTGGCCCATTAGGATGGCGCTGGGCGGGGCAGGCGCGGTGTCGCTTCTTTACTGGGCATTTTTCAAAATGTTTGGGGGATCGAGTCCGGGGGCGCGACTGGCGCGGCTTGCCGAGACAAACGGCGAAGATCCGGATGACGCTGCCCGCTTCCGCTGAGTTCTTCTCTTCGAGACAACGCTAATTCGCAAAATACTGCTGCGCTAACCAGAGTTGGAGCGTTCTCTGCTGTTTGGGCGCGATCTTCACGAAACGAACCCCGATGTTGCCGCGCTGATCCTGCCAGGCAACTTCCGCTTGGGCCTTGAGGGTCGAGCGTGCACCCGGTAATTCAAAGGCGATCTGCAGTGGCTTGCAAGTTGCGACGGGCAAGTCGGCGTGAATCTGCATGCCTCCCTGGCTTACGTTGACCAGAATGGCCTCGGCTTGTTTGCGGCCTTTGCACGAAACCGAGACTGGAATCTCAAGTCCGGCGCGATGGTAGCGGAGACGTCCATCGACGATCATGCTGCGCGCGGCTGAGAGCGTGCGCACCGCCTGCTCGACCGAGATCGGTTTCTCGAAGGCGAATAGCGCGCCGGTCTCGTCGAGACTGGTCCTCGATTGCGCAGCACCCATGATGACGAGGGGCGTTGTGTTCGCGTGCTTTTCCATTCTCTGTAATTCACGGAGGAGCTGGGAACTGCCGTTAAGATCGCAATCGACGATGAGCGCATCGATCTTGGACTTATGAAGCCGGGCCATAGCTTGCTGCGGTTCGGCTTCGACCGCGACATCCATGTGAAGGCCACCGAGAATGCATTCCAGAACGCTGACTTCCTGCCAATCGCGCGAGACGACCATCGAGGAAAGTGTCATGGCGTCACTGTAGCAGGGGAGTAACGGGGACGTAGATAACCAACGTAATGGCGGAGGGCGGGGACATCGGACTGCGGATCTCAGACCTCGGACTTCGGGCTTCAGAGCCTTGCTTCAGTTTGCCGGTCGTTGAGCTGCATTGTTTGGCCACGATCCGGTATATCCTTTGAGGCATGCGCATCCAACAATCAGTGTTTCTCGCGTTTATTCTTGCTGCTATGAGCATTCCTATGGCTGGGCAACAGCAGACCGCGCCTACGGCGAAGCCGGAAGAAACGGAAGTCTGGCAACCAGTACCGAAAGTGGTGACACCGGGTGCAACCTGCGGAGTGCCGCCCTCGGACGCGATCGTGTTATTCGACGGAAAAAATCTGGACGAATGGGTCTCGGTGCAGGACAAATCGCCGGCGAAATGGATCGTGGCCAACGGGATTGTGACGGTGAACAAGGCGGCGGGCAATATCGAGACAAAACGCAGCTTCAAGAATTATCAGCTGCACCTGGAGTGGAAGGTTCCCGAGAACGTTACGGGCAGCGGGCAGGCGAGGGGTAACAGCGGCTTGTTTCTGGCTTCGACCGGCCCCGGCGACGCGGGATATGAGGTACAGATTCTCGACTCGTACAACAACGCCACCTATGTCAACGGCATGGCGGCGAGCATCTACAAACAGAGCATTCCGTTGGCGAATCCAACTCGCAAGCCCGGAGAGTGGCAAACCTATGACGTGGTGTGGATGGCTCCAGTGTTCAACGAGGATGGGTCGGTGAAGACTCCGGCGTACGTGACGGTGTTCTTCAACGGCGTGCTGGTCGAGAATCATTTCGAATTGAAGGGCGAGACGCGGTATATCGGGCAACCGTTTTATACGAAGTACGATAAGGCGCCAATTAAGCTGCAGGCGCACGGGGATCCGAGCGAGCCAATCAGCTTTCGGAATGTCTGGGTGAGGGAGATCGAGCTTCCCTAGCCCGGGAAGCCGCACTCCCAGATCCATTTCTAGGCTGACTCTTGTTCGCTGCGATACCAATCCACAGTTCGACGCAGGCCTTCTTCGAAATCTACTTTCGGTTTATATCCGAGGGCAGCTTCGGCTTTGGAGATGTCGGCGAGGGAGTGCTTGATGTCGCCGCCGCGTTCGGGGCCGTACGTGGGCTGTCCTTGATACGACGTTATCGATTGCAGCAGCTTGAATGTCTCGTTGAGCGTGATACGGCGTCCGGTCGCACAATTGAAAACCTTCCCGGCGACCTGCTCTTTCGGGGCATGGCATGCGAGCAGGTTCGCCTCGACCGCGTTGTCAATATAGGTGAAGTCGCGGCTTTGTTCGCCGTCGCCGAAGATGGCGGGCTGCTCGCCGCGCAGCATGAGAGTAATGAATTTCGCGAGCACGCCGGAGTAGGGAGAGGAGGGATCCTGGCGCGGTCCGAAGATGTTGAAGTAGCGCAGACAGACGGATTCGAGGCCGTAGCAGCGGTAAAACGAGACCATGTAGTGCTCGCTGGCGAGCTTGGCTACGGCGTAGGGAGAGATGGGATCGGGCTTCATGGCTTCGTGCTTGGGAAGGGTGGGCGTGTCGCCGTATGCCGAGGACGATGCGGCGTAGACCACGCGCTTGACCTTGGCGTCGCGGGCGGCGACCAGAACATTCACTGTGCCGTCGACGTTGGCGCGGTTGCTGCCCAGCGGGTCGAGGACCGACTTTGGGACCGAAGGAATCGCGGCTTGATGAAGGACGAAATCTACTCCGGCGCAGGCTTTGTGCATCGCGTCGAGGTCAAGGATGTCGGCTTCGCGGAAGTCCACGCGGTCGAGGATTCCTGAGATATTTTCGCGCTTGCCCGTAGCGAAGTTGTCGACGCCGCGTACTTGGTCCCCGCGCGAGAGCAGAGCGCGTGCCAGGGATGATCCGATGAAGCCACCGATGCCGGTAATGAGGTAGAGAGACATAAAGTGTCCATGATAACGAATGGGAGGGATTTCTGTGTGGTCCGAGAGCGGAGACCCTCCGCCGAGAACGCCGAGGCGAAAACAAACCTAAGGTTTGGCTGTCACTTGTTGGCTCTTCGAAAGGAGAGCTCGGAAGTCATCGCGGGTGAGCATGTGGTGCGACTGGAAAAACTCGATCAGGCTTTGTACGGCGGCGGCAGCATCCTGGATCGGAGGCATAGGTTCTGCG
>Ga0209698_10008822_pt1 | contig 10365 bp, 8 predicted proteins | sample LitLauG_LLR_2012_FD_187203 | JGI IMG/M metagenome (GOLD analysis project Ga0209698, IMG submission 187203) | Freshwater sediment microbial communities from Pennsylvania, USA - Little Laurel Run_MetaG_LLR_2012 (SPAdes) (version 2) | ecosystem: Environmental > Aquatic > Freshwater > Creek >... | reverse complement strand
AGTTGATGTCTACGTGGTTTCGGACAAGCAGCAACCTCTCTCCGGCAAGATTCGGGTGCGCGTCCTCGACTTCACCGGCAAGACGTTGCTGGATCAGACGCAGGAAGTCCAAGTGCCGGCGCTCTCCAGCGCCATTTATCTAAAGCTTGCGAAGGCCGATCTCGCAGCGAAGGGTGATCTGCACGGTTCCTTCCTGGTGGCTGATCTGGAAGTTGGAGGAAAACCTGTGTCACGGAATTTGATCTTTTTCGATGTGACGCACGCGCTGCAACTCCCGGTTGCGCCGAAAATTGAAAGCAGCCTTAACAAGGTAGATGGAGGCTACAGCATCACCTTGCACACGGCGGCCTTGGCAAGGAATGTTTATGTTTCATTTGGAGACCTGGATGTCCAGACGTCCGACAACTACTTTGATCTCCTTCCCGGTGAGCCGATCACGGTCACGCTCAAGACGTCCAATTCGCTGGACCAAGTGAGGAGCGCGTTGAAGATCACGTCGCTGACGGAAGCTTTCCAGCCCGCAGCACCCTAAAAGGCGTGGGAGGAAGAGAGTTCAGACCGAGGGAGAGTTTCTCACCCTGCTTCCGTAGGCAGGTGAGGAAACTCGGCAGCCGCCAGATCGGCCTTCAGTTGGGCGATCGACTTGAATTGAATCCCGTGGATCCCCAGAGACCGCGCGGCCGCGAGGTTGACTTCGCGATCGTCGATGAAAAGGGCCTCCGAGGGCGCAACCCCCAGGCCCCTCAGGCAGTGCTCGTAGATCGCGGGCTCGGGTTTGATCAACCTCACTTCGGCGGAAAATGTCGCCCAGGTGAGCCGGTTCAGCCACGCGAAATTTTGCCGCGCATACTGAACCATCTCAGGGTTCATATTCGACAGGACCGCAGTCTTCATGCCGGTCGCCGAAAGTTCCTCGCGCCAGCCGAGCATAGCGGGATTCAAGCGGCTCCACATGACCAAGTCCCTGTCGGCCAATTCGCGAATCTGGCGGGCGTCGATCGACCTGCCGGCGTCCTCCGCAACTCTGTGCCAGTAGGCTTCAGGAGAGAGATCGCCGCGATCGTACGGATCGCGATGGCGGTGCCAGAGAGCCCAGAACAAATCCGAAGCTGTGCCCAGGATCCGCGCGCTGCCTTCGATATCCTCCGGTCTGGCTGGAAGGCACAGCACTTCGCCATAGTCAAAAATGATTGCCTTCAGGTTCGACAGCTTCGCTTGGCCATTCACTGACATTTCGCTTGATCCCTGAGTCGCGGCATACCTGATTCCTCAGCCTGGCTCCTGCGCACAGAGCGCAGCCCCGCCGGCGATCCCGGCGTCTGCGCCGTAGCGCGCTTTCACCAGCGGAATCTCCTGACACCGGGAATTGATGCACCATCTCGGCAACAGGTTGCGAATTTCCGCGAAAAATGGACTCAGCATTCCAGACACTCCGCCCCCAATGATAATCGCGTCCGGATCGAGCAGGTCAATCATGTTGCCGAGCCAGATCGAGAGAAGCTCTACGGTTTCCTCCATGGTCTCTTTCGCGACGGGATCACCAGCGGCACAGGCTCGTCCGACCATTTCGGTCGTTACCTTTTCGACGTTTCCACCAGCCAGTGCCAACAGCGCGGCTCCGCGAGCAGGCTGTTCCGCCAGCTTGGTTCGAGCGCGTTTGGCAATCGCCGGGCCGCAGGCAAAGGCCTCGATGCATCCCGGCTTGCCGCAACCGCAGCGCGGACCGCGAAAATCGATGGTGTTATGGCCACCTTCCCCTGCGGCGCCGGTGCGGCCGTGGTAAATGCGGTTATCGAAAACGATGCCCGTTCCAATCCCTGTACCCACGGTCGCATAGAAAATCTGGCGATAGTCCCGGCCGGCGCCCCACCGCGCTTCTGCCAGAGCGGCAGCATTGGCGTCATTGTCGATTCTTACTTTGACGCCGTAGATTTTCTCGACTTCCCGAGACAGCGGGAAATTGCGCCAACAGGTCACATTGGGAGGATTGACGACCATGCCGGTGGTCGGATCCAAGGGCCCTGGAGCGCAGATTCCGATGCCGTGGATTGCCGGCGCGTTTTTCTGGTCCCCGCCGAGCAGAGAATCGATCGCACGCCGGACCGCAGCCAGTCCGGTGGCGGCATCTTTGTCTGACACCATCGGCTCGCGGATCTGCCGATGAATCTCGCCGGAATGGTCGACGAGTCCGGCGGCTACCTTGGTTCCCCCAATATCTACCCCGATGATGAGTTCGTCTGCCGCAGGGCTGCTCATACAATTCTCGTTTTACACCGCGTAACTGGGACTATTGGGACTATAGAGATAAGGGACCGACGTAGCAAGAAGACACCGTCTTACTCCGTTCCATCAACCGTTCACGGGCTGAGGATGGAAAGTGGGTTGGCGAGTGGCGAATATGGCGAAACGATTCTCCAGTTGTCCTTGAGTTTCGGTGCGGATTGCAAACAGTCCACCCGCCAAGCGATCGCCGGGAGGCGCCTCGACGGCCGCGGTGGTGATGTACAGAGTCTTGCGATCAGCGCCGCCAAATGCGCATGTCGTGATGTTTCGCACCGGCATCTCGACCACGCGATCAATCTGTCCATCGGGCGCAACCCTGACGATGCAACCACCGAAGAACCGGCAATTCCAAAGATAGCCATCCGCGTCGACACAGGAACCATCGGGCAGGCCCCGCGGGAAGTTTTGCAAGAACGGCCGCCGGTTCTGAATCGAACCTGAAGAGGGATCATAGTCGTGCACCCAAACGATGTTGTCCAGCGTGTCGCCAAAATAAAAATGGCGTCCGTCAGGGCTCCAGGCAAGGGTGTTGGAAATGCCGATGTCGCAGCACCACTGGGTCACCGCGGCGTCTGGGTCGAGACGGTACAGGACGCCATCGCGGCCACCCGCGGCGCCGGAGGAGCCATCGGGATTCACGTTGTTGCGCATCGAGCCCATCCAGAGTGATCCACGCGGATCCACGCGCGCATCATTGAGTCGAACCTTGGGCCATTGCTCGAGTTGGTAGATGGCCTTGCTGCGCTTGTCTGAACTCGGCTCCCACAAAATCACCCGCGAGCCGAGGATCACGGCCAGCGCGTCGTCCCGGTCCGTTAAAGTGAGAGCGGTTACCGGTTCTTCGAAGATCCATGTTCGCACGCACTGGTCGGCAGGCGTGAATCGATGGATCAGGAAACGGTTGATATCCGTCCAGTACACCGCCGCGTGGGCCGCATGCCAGACAACTCCCTCACCGCAAACGTCGCCCGTGGGCGCCACGCAGACTGGTTCTGAGATCATCATTATTGAACACCGATGCCAGCCAGCAGTCCGCCGTCCACCAGATAATCGCCCCCGGTGCAGAATCCTGCCTTATCGGATGCCAGAAAGGCGGCCAACTCGGCAACCTCCTCCGGTGTGCCGATGCGCTTGAGTGGATGAGCGGCGCCAAAACGTTCGAACACTTTTTCGACCGGCACATCCGGCGAGAAGTGTCCGGCGGAGCGCGCCAGCATGGGTGTGCGGATCGAACCTGGGCTGATCGAATTGACGCGAATGTTGTCGCCGGCATGGTCGAGGGCCAGAGCGCGCGTCAAGCTGTGGATCGCCCCCTTCGATGCGGCATACGCGGCAACGCCCCGCTGGCATGCGTGTCCCTGAACCGATGCCAGATTGATGATCGACCCGCCTCCCCGCTTTTTCATCTCCGGGATGCCCAGGTGTGCCAGTAGATAGATGCTGCCCACGTTCACCATCATGCAGTGGTTCCAGGTCGCGGGGTCCGTTTCCACGACCGTGCCGAAGGGATGAATGGCGGCGGCGTTGACGATGATGTCCAGGCCCCCAGCCCAGCTGACGGTCTTCGCAATGACCGAGCGAACCTGGTCGGGGTTGGTTACATCGCAGTTTTCCACCTGCAGGGTCAAACCGAGTTTCGTCGCATCGCGAGCCAACTCCTCGTTAGCAGCCGTTTCGATACCGCACGCTGCAACTTGCGCGCCGCCCGCAGCAAAGCGCATCGCAATCGCGCGGCCAATTCCCGTGGTACCGGTGACCACAGCGACTTTCCCCGCAAATTCTTTCATAAGAGTTGAATTCCCAGTTCGCACGTGAGGGTGATGGTTGGTTGAACAGCGGTGCACCAACGTCCTTCAACCCGCCAATTCAGGATCAGCATACTTCAAGCCATGCATGACGCCGCGCAGTTCGGCGAGACCTTTTAATCTGCCCACCAGAGAGTAGCCGGGGTTTACTTTTTTCCCGATATCGTCCGCCAGCAGCTGTCCATGGTCCGGACGCATGGGAATTTCAGAGTCGGTCCGAGCCACACGTCTTCGCTGCGCCTCTTGTTCCATCATAGCCCGGATCACGCCCACCATATCGGAGCTGCCCGCCAGGTGCTCTGCTTCATGAAACGATCCATCCGCTTCTCTCGTCACCTGACGAAGGTGCACAAAATGAATACGAGCGCCGAATTCGCGAGCCATGGCCAGCAGGTCGTTATCGGCTCGGGCTCCGAACGAGCCGACGCAAAACGTCAGCCCGTTTGCGAGCGTATCGCAGCAGGACAGAATCGCCCTCATGTCCTCGGCGGTCGATACGACTCGCGGGAGGCCAAACAGCGGCCAAGGCGGATCGTCCGGGTGTACGGCTAAGCGAACCCCGTTCTCCTGTGCTACCGGGACAACTTCTCGCAGGAATGCGGCAAGGTTGGCCCGTAATTCAGCAGCCGTAATGCCCTGGTATTCAGCGATCAAGTTGCGAAACGTCTCGCGGTTGTACGAAGCCTCGGCGCCGGGAAGGCCGGCGATGATCGTTTGTTCCAACTCATTCTGGCGCGCCTCCGGCATGGAATCGAAGCGGGCGCGCGCCGCCCGAGTCTGGTCTTCGGAATAGTCTGCCTCCGCGCCTTTGCGTTCGAGGATGAAGAGGTCGTAGGCCGCAAAATCTACCCGGTCAAAACGCAACGCGTAGCCGGTGGTGGGCAGACGCCATTTCAAGTCCGTCCTGGTCCAGTCCACGACTGGCATGAAGTTGTAGCAGATGACTTCCACGCCCGCCTTCGCGACCGCCACCAAAGAGTCTTTCCAGGCATCGATGAAATGCGCATAAGGGCCGGATCGAAGCTTGATCGAATTGTGGATCGGGATACTCTCCACCACCGACCAGACGAAACCCGCGGCGAGAATCTCATCTCGTCGCTTGAGCACCTCGTCCAGCGGCCATGCCTGGCCTCGGTAGAAATGGTGCAAGGCGGTGACGATTCCGGTGGCCCCAGCTTGCTTGACGTGATCCAGAGGAACCGGATCACCGGGTCCAAACCATCGCCAGGTCTCCTTCATGTTTTGATGTGCCCTCTCGTCGCGAGTTTCCGCGTCGGCCAAGTGAGATCGTTCGTATTCTACTCGTGGCGTGACCGTGATGAGTCGGTGGAGCGGACGCTACTGAAACGCCACGAAGATCAAATAAGTGGGCGACGACACCTGGAGTTTCTTTCCGGTCGGAGCAAGCTTGCCCGTCTTGCGGTCAATGCGAAAAACAACGATCTCGTCGGAATCCTGGTTGGCAGCGAGCAGCCATGATCCGGTAGGATCGATGGCGAAGTTGCGCGGTGTCTTACCGCCCGTGGGAGCGGTATCAAGGTGTGTGAGCGCGCCGGTGCCGGGATCGATCGCGAACACGGCGACGCTGTCCTCTCCACGGTTCGAAGCAAACAGGAACCGGCCGTCAGGATGGATCTCGATTTCCGCCGCCGTGTTCTTGCCAAGCAAGCCTTTTGAAAGTGTCGTGATGGTTTGCAACTCATGCAAGTCGCCGGTGACGGCGTTATACGAGTAGGTTCCGACCGTAGACTGCAGCTCATTCAGCACGTAGAGGAACCGGCCGTTGGGGCTGAATGCCAAATGGCGCGGGCCCGCGCCGGGAGCGGTTCTCACGATCTGCGGTTTGGCCCCCAAGGTCCCCTTGGCGGCATCGAAGGAATAAATGAGCAACTGATCGAGTCCCAAGTCTGCGACTACTGCAAAACGATTGTCTGGCGAGAGTGCGATGGCGTGGGCGTGAGGTCCTTGTTGCCGGTCAGGATCCACGCTGGAACCTTTGTGCTGCACGAACGATGTCGCTTCGCCTAGCCGTCCGTCCTTCAGCAGGGGAAAAACCACCACGCTGCCCTGCGTGTAATTGGAGACCAGCGCGTACTTGCCGGTCCGATCCAGCGTGATGTGAGCTGGACCTTCGTCGTGCGAGGAGACTTGGTTCAATGGCGAAAGTTTCCCGGTATCGCGCTGGACGGCGAAGGCACTTACCGCACCCGTGGGTTGGCCGTTGTAGGTTGCAGTCTCGTTGATTGCATACAGGAATCGTCCCCCGGAATCGACCGCGAGAAAAGACGGTTCGGCAGCTTCGGCGGCAAGACCTAGCGAGGTGAACTTGCCATTGGAGGAATCGAAACGATAAGCATAGATTCCTTTGCTGTCATGATCGGTATAGGTCCCGACGTAAAGAAGACATTCTTGCGGCGTTGGTCCCGCTGCAAGCGTGAGCAAGGATGCGGCCAGCGGGATCAGGAGAAGAATTTTCAGGCGAACGATCTGTCGAAGGTGTGGCATTCGGAGTGTCATGAAGTTCTGTTCCCCGTCAGACTCAACTTAATGCTAACCGAGATTGCCGCTTTCCTCCGGTTCCGGGATCGGTTCGATGCGCCCCAGCAAAAAAATGTAGCCCACAATTCCGAGCAGCAGGATTACGGTCGCGGTCACAAAAGCGGCGGCGAAGGAGTGCGTTCCAGATACGATGTAGCCGGTAACGATGGGTGCGGAAATCGCGGCGATCTGGCCGCAAAAATTCACCGCGCCTCCGAGTGTGCCGACACTTTCCCGCGGCGAAATCAGAGACGGAACAGTCCAGGCCACCGGCGCGGCCGCGGCCAGTCCTCCGAGGGCAAGGCTGATCCAGATCAGTGCGGCCGCAGGGTTGCGTGCGGTGGCCGCGCCGAAAATCGCGAGACCGAAAACCATTCCCGTCACCATGACAGTCTGGCGAACACGGTTTGCATTCCAGCCACGTCCGATCAACGCGTCCACCATCCATCCGCCCACCAGCAGATCGGTGAAAGTGGCGAACAACCAGGGCACGCTGGTGTAGAAAACCGAGTGAAACAAATCCATGTGAAGGGAAACGGAAAGATAGCTGGGCAGCCATGTCAGCAGGAGAAAGAAAGTGTAGTTGTAGGCGCCCCATCCGAGCGCGAGTCCGTAGACCTTCTTCTGCCGTAGCAGATAGCCCAAAGGACTGCCCCTCCCTCCTCTGGCCTGATCTTCCAGTTGAGCCCCGCCGGAGAGGATGAACTGGAGTTCCTCGGCAGAGAGCCGTTGGTCTTCGCTGGGATTGCGGTAGATCACGTAAAACAGCACGAAATAGAGAAAGCTGATGAAGCCGGTGGCGGCAAAAGTCCAGCGCCATCCAAAATGCAAAAGCAGGACACCGATCAAGGGGACTCCAATCGCTGAGGAGAATTTTGCCGCCGCATCGGTGATCGCCGTTGCCAGACCACGTTCTTCGCGCGTGAACCAGTATCCCAAAGCTTTGGCGTTGCCCGGAAACGTGGGGGATTCGCTCACACCCAAAAGAAAGCGTGCTCCGAAGAACCAGCCCAAGCCGGGAGCAAGCGCCGCTGCGAAGGAGGCAACGCTCCACAGAAACGCGCTGATCCGGCCGACGCGACGCACTCCCCACCGGTCCAGCAAGACGCCGGCCGGCATCTGCATCAAGGCATAGGTCCAGCTGAAGGCGCTGGAGAGATAACCAAAAGCGACCAACGACAAGCCGAACGAGGCATGAAGCGCGTCGCGAGAGACCGACAAGTTGATCCGGTCGAAGAAGTTGACCAGGACCCCGAACGCCAGCAGGAAGGCAATTCGCCATCGCCTGCGAGGCACGTTTGAACGGCTCAAGGTCGTCTGCAGCAAGAGCGCTCCGGATGGAAGTTGCCAAGACCGTTGGTTCGACCCGCAAACTCAAAGGGCGAGTTTACGATTTCAGCGGGTGTAATTCGACCGCCATCCAGATGCAATCGCTGTCTGCATAGTAGCGGTGCCAGGGATAACTGAAGGCTCGGTCTTTTCCCACTACGAAAAATGGATCGTGCGTGAATCCGGGAACCATGAGCACGTCTTCATAAAGGGTGTCTGCCGTCTTCTCGCGAAACTTCTGCATGTGCCCTGTTCCCAGAATCTGGGTGTGCACTTCCAGAAACTGGTGTCCCGTGTGAATTCCACAGTCGGTTTCCTCGGGCGTATACCAGAGGTTCAGTTTCAACCGGTACGACAAAGGCAAGGAGGAGGCTGACGTCTCCGAACTGAAGACGGCTGGATCCAGGCTCACAACTCCAATGTCATCCTGCGATGAAATGTAGAGCGGCGTGGTGCGCGGGAACTGCGGATTTCGCTGACCATACCATTCCCAGCCGAGTGCGACGCCGCCGAGATTCGTTCGCTGGCGCACGTGCAGCAAAGCCGCGAGTTCCGTATCCTCCAGAGTGCAGCGCCGGAGCATCGTGGATTTCCACGGCGGGATCTCCCCACGATTTCCGGCCGCCCGGTAATGCAGAGCTTTCGTGGAGAGGTTCACAACGATTGCATCCTCGACCGCCATTGCGGGCACGGCGCGGATGAGGATACTTTCTATCCAGTCGTTAGAAAACGAAAGCGGCCGGCGCTGATTATTCTCGGCCATAAGATTCTCGGCAAATATCCTCGACGCAAAGGGAGCAACCGCCAACAACCGGGCGGAACCTGAGAGAAACGCACGCCGGTTCATTCTCGCTCCCTTCCTTGAAGTGAGCAGGATTATACGGCAGCCTTCCAACCCAACGGGACTATTTGTGCAAGACCGGCTTCCCAATGCACAAGACAAGTGCAATACTTGCGGCCTCAAGAAGAGCGGGCAACAGGAGGTCCTCCTATGCATTTCACCGTCGGACAGATTATTGGCAAAGCTCTCAAGGCCTACGGAGTTCCCTACGTTACGGGCCTGCCCGGACACGGCAACTGGAGCCTGATCGACGCCTTCAACGACCCGGTTTCTAAACTGCCCTTCATCCAGGTCATGCACGAGCAGAGCGCCGTCCACATCGCCGACGCGCACTTCCGGGTCACGGGGCAGCCCATCGCCGCTTGTACTTCCATTGGTCCTGGCGCTACCAACACGATCATAGGCCTCGCGACCGCGCACTGCGATTCAACGGCCCTGCTGCTGATCACGGGGAGTGCCTCGACGCACATGCGCGGCCACGGAGTCATGCAGGAACTCGACCGTTTCGCGTCGCCGGATTTCCCGCATCTCGCGGCCCCGGTCACCAAGCGCACCTTTGACGTCATCCGCGCGGATCAGGTTCCTTTCGTGATGCACCGTGCCTGGAACGCGATGCTGACCGGCCGTCCTGGTCCGGTGCACATGGAACTGCCGCTCGACGTACAGGTCGAGACCACCGACATTGATGTTGCGGACCTGGCGAAGCGGCTGCCAGTCGGCAAGCCCCGCGCCGACGGCCAGGCGATTGACGCGGCGATCCGGCTGTTGCTCAGCGCAAAACGTCCGTGCATCGTCCTGGGCGGCGGCGCCATCACCGCCGAGGCAACGCCCGAACTCACCATGCTGGCGGAAAAGCTCGGCATCCCCTGCGTTTTCACCTGGAATGGCAAAGGCGCGATTGCCGAAGATAACCCGATGTGTGCAGGGACAGCAGGCTGGCCAGGATCCCTTCCCGGCAACCACACCGCCGCAAACGCAGACGTCGTCATGTCTTTGGGGTGCCGTTTCACCGACTGGTCCTCCTCTTCTTACCGAAAGGGAGTTACTTTCTCGATTCCCGACGCCAAACTGATTCAGGTCGACATTGATCCGCGGGAGATTGGCAAGAATTATCCTGCCGAGGTCGGCATCGCCGCGGACTGCAAGCTGGTGCTCGCCGACATTCTTGCCGGAATTTCCGAAGAGCAGGCGCGCAGAGCCCGTGAAGCCCGGTCTTCCTATCTCGACAAGGTCGCAGGACTCAAGCGCCAGTGGGAGGAAAGGCTCGAGCGCCGCCGTTCTCACCGCGGCATTCCAACCACCATGCTGCGCACACTGCGTGAGTTGCGCAACGCGCTTCCTCGGAACGGGATTGTGACGGTAGGGTCGGGACATCCTCAAAGTACTACCAAGCAGGCATTCCCGGTGTACGAGCCGCGCACCCACATCACTTCGGGCTCATTCTCGTCGATGGGATTCGCCCTTCCCGCAGCCATCGGCGCCAAGCTCGCCAAGCCCGACGCCCCCGTTGTCTGCATCATCGGCGACGGCGATTTCATGATGTGTGTGCAGGAGCTCGCGGTATGCGCC
>Ga0209698_10008821_pt1 | contig 10366 bp, 8 predicted proteins | sample LitLauG_LLR_2012_FD_187203 | JGI IMG/M metagenome (GOLD analysis project Ga0209698, IMG submission 187203) | Freshwater sediment microbial communities from Pennsylvania, USA - Little Laurel Run_MetaG_LLR_2012 (SPAdes) (version 2) | ecosystem: Environmental > Aquatic > Freshwater > Creek >... | reverse complement strand
CCGCCGAACAACCCGGTCTGCGGGCCCTGCCGGTCGAGCGGAATGCCGAGCGCGAACACCTTGCCGGTGCGGATCAAGCCCGCCGCCCGCACGATGTCCTCCGGCTTGATGTGATTGAGCGCGCCGATCTGATCGTCTTTGCCCCAGCGCCCCCAGTTTTTGAGTTTCTCGGTAGCGTCTGCGATCGCCTTCCTGCCGACCGTGATGTCCATTCAGGAGCCCTTCCTCCGACCTGCTCAGCTTCGCACGTCTTCGGAGCGGGAAACCACACTGGGAAGATGTAAATTCCGTTTAGCAGCAATCTTTTCCATCGGTTGAGGACAGCCGTATCGATCGGCGAAAGCGCGGCGTTGTTGTTAACGTCAATTGTTGCTCAACCGTTCCCCGAAAATCGTCAGCTGCGCCGCCGTGCTTGCGCGCGCTGCCTTGCCGCCCACTCCTGTGGGGATGGAGCCCATCGCGGATAAGTCAGAGCACGACCGTGGCGATGCACACCTGTCGTACGCAAGCGCCCTGCCCCGCTCGCGCGGGGAAGGGCAACGCGTTACGCGTCGGCTCCCGCGAGTTGCGGCACCGAGGCGGGAGCGTCGGCGGGTTTCTTCGGCTCGAGCGCGGCTGAGACCGCGTCTTCGACCCGCTCGAGCCAGATGAATTCCATCTCGCGGCGCGCGACCTCGGGGATGTCCTCGTAGTCGCGGCGATTGCGCGCCGGCAGCATGACCCGCTTGATCCCGGCCGAATGCGCCGCCACGACCTTTTCCTTGATGCCGCCGACCGGCAGCACCAGGCCGCGCAGGCTGATCTCGCCGGTCATGGCGGTATCGCTGCGGATGGTGCGATCGGTCATCAGCGAGACGAGCGCCATGAACATGGCCACGCCCGCGCTCGGCCCGTCCTTCGGGATCGCGCCTGCCGGCACGTGCACATGGATGTCGCTCTTCTCGAAGCGGCTTGCATCGATGCCGAGCGCGGCGGCCCGGTTCTTGACGATGGAGAGCGCGGCCTGCGCGCTTTCCTTCATCACATCGCCGAGCTGGCCGGTGAGGATCAGCCGCCCGCCGCCGGGAATCCGCGTCGCCTCGATGAAGAGGATATCGCCGCCGACCGGCGTCCAGGCGAGGCCGGTCGCGACACCGGGCACGCTCGTGCGCATGGCCATCTCACTCTCGAACCTGGGTGGTCCCAAGATCGCCACAAGATCCTCACGCGTGATGCGGATCGGACCGGACGAGCCCTCGGCGATGCGTACGGCCGCATGCCGTAGCGTCTGGCCGATCTGGCGCTCGAGATTGCGCACGCCGGCTTCGCGCGTGTAGTTGGCGATGATGTCGCGCAACACGTCGTCGCCGAGCTCGACCTGGCCCTCTTTCAGCCCGTTCGCCTCCATCTGCCGGCGCACGAGGTAGCGGTGCGCGATCTGCAGCTTCTCCTCGCCGGTGTAACCGGCCAGGCTGATGATCTCCATGCGGTCGCGCAGCGGCCCCGGAACGGTGTCGAGCATGTTGGCGGTGGTGATGAACACCACCCGGCTCAAATCGAACGGCACCGCGAGATAATTGTCGCGGAACGTGTTGTTCTGCTCGGGATCGAGCACTTCGAGCAAGGCTGCGCCCGGATCGCCCTGGATGCCGGAGCCGAGCTTGTCGATCTCGTCGAGCATCATCACGCAGTCGCGCGAGCCGGTTTTGCGGATCGCCTGAATGATGTTGCCCGGCAACGCGCCGATATAGGTGCGGCGGTGGCCGCGGATTTCGGCTTCGTCATGCACGCCGCCGAGCGAGACACGGACAAACTTCCGGCCCATGGCGCGCGCGATCGACTGGCCGAGCGAGGTCTTGCCGACGCCGGGCGGACCGACGAAGCAAAGAATCGGCGCCTTGCCCTGCGGCGCGAGCTTGCGCACGGCGAGATATTCGATGATCCGCCGCTTGATCTTGTCGAGGTCGTAGTGATCCTCGTCGAGGATGCGGCGTGCTTCGGCGATGTCGATCGGCTTGTCCTCGGGCAGCTTCCAGGGCAACTCGATCAGCCAGTCGAGATAGGTGCGCACCATGCCGTATTCGCCGGCCGCTTCCGGCATGCGTTGCAGCCGGCGCAATTCCTTGCGCGCCTGGTCCTCGACTTCCTTCGGCATGCCGGCATTGCTGATCGCCTTGTCGAGCTCGGCCATTTCGGCGGCCTTGCCCTCCTCGCCTTCGCCGAGCTGGCGCTGGATCGCCGCCATCTGCTCGCGCAACAGCACCTCGCGCTGGCGCTCGTCGAGTGCCGCCTTGGTCTGCCGGCCGATCTCCTGCGAGAGCCGCAGAACTTCAATGCGATGCGCCAGAAGCCGCGAGACCTTGTCCATGCGAACGGAAATGTCGACCGTCTCGAGGATTTCCTGCTTCTCCTCGGGCTTCACATCCATGTAGGCGGTAGCCAGATCGGCGAGCGCCGACGGCCCTTCGATCGACTGGATCGCGGCCAACAGATCGGGCGGCGCTTGCGGCAAGAGCTGGATCGCTTCGAGCGTCTGCGCCTTCAGGTTGACAAAGCGCGCCTCCACCTCGGCGGTCTTGACCTCTGGCTCGGGGATTTGCAGCACGCGCGCGACAAAGAACGGCCAGCCGCTGAGAAATTCGGCGATCTGGAAGCGCTGCTCGCCCTGGCAGACGAGATGGTGCGAGCCGTCCGGCGCCGTGATGTAGCGCACGATATTGGCGAGCGTGCCCATGCGGTGCATGTCGAGCGGGGTCGGCTCGGACACCTCGGCGTCGCGCTGCAAAAGAATGCCGACCTGCCGCTGATCGCGCACCGCCTGCTGCGCGGCCGCGATCGATTTCGGCCGGCCGAGCGTGATCGGCAGCACGAGGCCGGGAAACAGCACGGTGTTGCGCACCGGCACGATGATGAGCGCATCCGGCGGCAAGGGCGGCAGCGTGGCCGCTCCCGATGCAGCTTGGTTCGATGACAACATTTCAGCTTCAGCCACGATTAGGCCCCGCTTTCTGCAAGGTAATCACCAGACATCCATCGACGACCGCGCGGCGCACGCCGCTGTAATGGCCGGCCGGCAAACGCAGCCGCCGGTAGAAGCGGCCCTGCGGCAGCTCCAGGCGATGAATGACGGCGGTGCGGAGCGCGGGCGGATAGGTGCGCGCCCCACCGATCACCAGTTCGCCGTTGTCAATGACGGCTTCAACGCTGTCGGGATCGACGCCGGGCAATGCCACGAACGCCAACACGTCGAATTCGGTTTCCAGGATATCGACCGGCGGCTCCCATGCCGGCTGCCGCGCCCGCGTACCCGCCGGCCGAAACAGCTCACGGTGCATACGCTCGGCGCGCGCCAGCATCTCGCACGCTTCCGACCACATCCAATCGCGGGCCACATCACGGGCCATCAGACACCCCCACATCTAGCGTGTGACAAATGTGTGGCGTCGTGCCTCGGTTTTCAACGTCGGGTCAGGCGCCAGAGCATGATCCGGAAAAGTGGAAACCGTTTTTCTGAAAAGATCATGCTCCACCAAAGATCTAGAGCGCGATTAAAGCCATTCGCGCTTTTAGTCATTGCGCCTTCGTATCGGCACCCTACATCCGCAGGGCCGGGATAAGTGGAACCTCCGCGGCGCGGCCAGATTGTTGCCATAGCGCGGAGCGGATCGCCGGCTGGCAGGGCGGTCCGAGGATGAAACTTCGCCATCCCGGAGGTGCATCTGGCACAGACACGCCCGGCGCAGCCAATCAGGCAGACGATCCCGGCGCCGCACAAGATCCCGCTATCGCTGACCGTCAACGGCGTCGAAAGGAAGCTTGAGCTTGCGCCGTGGACCACTCTGCTGGACGCGCTGCGCGACCATCTCGATCTGACCGGCACCAAGAAGGGCTGTGACCACGGCCAGTGCGGCGCCTGCACGGTGCTTGTGGACGGCCGCCGGATCAATTCATGCCTGACGCTCGCGGTCATGAAGGACGGCGCCAAGATCACGACCATCGAGGGCCTGGCCAAGGACGGCGCGCTGCATCCTCTGCAGCAGGCGTTCATCGAGCACGACGCTTTCCAGTGCGGCTATTGCACGTCCGGGCAGATCTGCTCCGCCGCCGGCCTCATCGCCGAAGGCAAAGCCAAAACGCCTGAGGAAATTCGTGAGCTGATGAGCGGCAATATCTGCCGTTGCGGCGCCTATCCGAACATCGTGGCGGCGATCCTCGAGGCGATGGAGCGGTCATGATCAATTTCCAGTACTCGCGGGCCAACAATATCGCCGATGCCGTGCGCCAGATCGCGGCCGACCCGAAGGCGCGTTTTATCGCCGGCGGCACCAACCTGATCGATCTGATGAAGGAAGAGGTCGAACGGCCGTCACGGCTGATCGACATCACCCATCTGCCGCTCAAGGCGGTGGAAGAGACCGCCGAGGGCGGATTGCGCATCGGCGCCTTGGTGCCGAATTCCGATCTCGCTTATCACCCGCTGGTCGCCCAGCGGTATCCGATGCTCGCAAGTGCCATCCTCGCCGGCGCCTCCGCGCAACTGCGCAACATGGCCTCGACCGGCGGCAATCTCTTGCAGCGCACGCGCTGCCATTATTTTTACGACACCGCGACGCCGTGCAACAAACGCACGCCCGGCAGCGGCTGCTCGGCGCTCAACGGCATCAATCGCATGCACGCCATTCTGGGCACGAGCGATGCCTGCATCGCCACGCATCCGTCCGATATGTGTGTGGCGGTCGCGGCGCTGGCCGCAACGGTGCATGTCACCGGCCCCAAGGGCGAGCGCACGATTGCGTTCGCCGATTTTCATCGCCTGCCCGGCAGCACGCCAGAGCGCGACACCAATTTGGGCACGGACGAGATCATCACCACCATCGAGCTCCCCGGAAAGGGCTTCGCCAAGAACCACACGTATCTGAAAATCCGCGACCGGCTGTCCTATGCCTTCGCGCTGGTGTCGGTCGCGGCCGCGCTCGAACTCGACGGCGACACGATCAAAGAGGCGCGTTTGGCGCTGGGCGGCGTCGCCCATAAGCCCTGGCGCGATCTCGGCGTGGAAGCGTCGTTGCGCGGACAGACCGCAAAGCGCGAAGCTTTCATGCACGCGGCCGACGCATTGCTGGGCGGCGCCAAGGGCCACGCGCACAACGCCTTCAAGATCGATCTGGCGCGCCGCGCCATCGTGCGGGCGCTGACGCAAGCGGCGCGCGGCACGCCGCAATCCCAGTCCTCCAAGAAAGTGCTGTGAGCGCCATGAGCTATATCGGCACACCCACCTCCCGCATCGACGGTCATGCCAAGGTGACCGGCGCTGCCAAATATGCCGGCGAACACAATGTCGACGGCCTCGCCTACGCCGCCGTCGTGACATCGACGATCGCCAAGGGCCGTGTCGCGCGCTTCGACTTAAGTGAAGCGCTGCGCGTCGAAGGCGTGCTCGACATTCTCACGCATGAAAACCGGCCGCCGATGGCGCGCTCGACCAGCGCCTACAAGGACGATGTGGCCCCGGAGCAAGGCGAACCGTTGCGCCCGCTCTATGACGACAAGATCCTGTTCAACCGGCAGCCGATCGCCCTGGTCCTGGCGGAGGAATGGGAGATCGCGCGCTTTGCCGCCTCGCTGGTGCGCGTGGACTAAGCCCGAACCGTTCGCGACCGACCTCTTTGCCGAACGCGGCAAGACGGTGACCGTCGAGAAGCCGGAGAAACCGCGCGGCAAGGCCGACAAAGCTCTTGCGGCTGCAGCGGTACGGCACGAGGCGGAATATTTCATTCCGATCGAGCATCACAATCCGATGGAATTATACGCCTCGACCGCGGTCTGGGAGGACGGCGGCAAGCTCACCGTCTACGACAAGACCCAGGGCGTGCAGAATGTGCAGCGATATCTGTGCGGCATCTTCAACATGAAGCCGGACGATGTGCGCGTGCTGTCGCCCTATATGGGCGGCGGCTTCGGCTCCGGCTTGCGGCCGCAATATCAGGTCGTTCTCGCCGTGCTCGGCGCCAAGGCGCTGCGACGCTCCGTGCGTCTCGTGCTCACCCGCCAGCAGATGTACGGGCTCTCCTACCGGCCGGCGTCCATCGAGCGGCTGGCGCTCGGCGCCAAGCGGGACGGAACGTTGGACGCGATCACGCACGAGGCGATCGCCGTGACCTCGAGCTACGAAGACTTTTCCCGCAACGACACCGGATGGTCGGGCCTGCTCTATAAAAGCGAACACGCGAAGTATGGGCATCGGCTGGCGCGGCTCGACCTGCCGACCCCATCCGACATGCGGGCACCGGGTGCCGCGACCGGCGTCCACGGGCTCGAATGCGCCATGGACGAGCTTGCGGTCGCGCTCAAGCTCGATCCGCTCGAGCTGCGGCTGCGCTGCTATTCCGACCGCGACCAGCACGACGACATTCCCTACACCAGCAAAAAGCTGCGCGAGTGCTACCGGCAGGGCGCGGAAGCGTTCGGCTGGCACAAGCGCAATCCGGAGCCGCGCTCCATGCGTGACGGCACGGAGCTTATCGGCTGGGGCATGGCAAGCGGCGTCTGGGAAGCGCTGCAGATGCCGACCGCCGCCCGCATCGTGCTCACCGCCAATGGCCACGCCGAGGTAGCCTGCTCGTTCTCCGATATCGGCACCGGCACCTACACCATCGCCGCGCAGGTGGCGGCCGATGAGCTCGGGCTGCCGCTCGACAACATCACGGTCAAGCTCGGCGATTCCTCGCTGCCGCAGGCGCCGGTGGAAGGCGGCTCGTGGGGAGCGGCATCGGTCGCACATGCGATCGCCAAGACCGCGGGCGACGTGCGCAAAGAGCTTCTACGCGCAGCCAAGACGATGCCGAATTCGCCCTTGGCCGCCACGAAGCCTGAGAGCGTTGCGCTCCTCGACGTCAAGCTGGTCGACGCCAAGGACCCCGGCCGCGCGGTGTCGATCGCCGATGTGATGCGGCATGCGCGTCTCGACCGCATCGAGCGTGAAAGCACCAATTCGTTCAAGGAAGACAATTCACACGCCCGCAATACCCATTCGGCAATCTTCGCGGAAGTGAAGGTGGACGAAGAGCTCGGCATCATCCGTGTCACCCGCGTGGTCAGTGCGGTAGCGGCCGGCCGCATTCTCAACACCAAGACGGCGCGCAGCCAGATACTGGGCGGCGTGGTCTGGGGCATCGGCATGACGCTGCACGAGGAAACGCTGATCGATCACGCCTTCGGCCGCATCATGAATGCCAACATCGCCGAATATCATGTGCCGGTGAATGCCGACATCCACGACATTCAGGTGATCTTCGTCGAAGAGCCGGACGAGCTGATCAATCCGATGGGCATCAAGGGTGTCGGCGAGATCGGGATCGTCGGCGTTGCCGCGGCCATCGCCAACGCGATCTACCACGCCACGGGCAAGCGCGTGCGCGATCTGCCGATCACGCTCGACAAAGTGCTGGGTTGATCTTGTTGTTGCGCTGTATCTAAGGCGTGACTGCTCCGACCCGAATCGTTGCACGTGATCCGTCATCCTGAGGTGGCCGCGAAGCGGCCCTCGAAGGATGCACGGCCCGGGCCGTCGCCCTTCGAGGCTCGCTTCGCTCGCACCTCAGGGTGACGGGAAACACTTCAATACCAAACAACCATCACTAACGAATGAGGCTACGACCAGGGATCACCGCCTATGTGGAACTCCTTAGCCAAATCGTAACACGCTCCGCAGAGGACTTTCGGCTTCAGCTGCTCCAGAGTATCGTCAATCCATTCGCCACCCGTTGCCCGGACCCGTGCGTCGCAAGCCTTGCACCATGCATCGGGCCTTGAATTATCTGGATCGTCTGTCGTCCAGAAGAAGCCAACTCGCCGACGGTGCATGAGCCCGTCGGCGATGTGCTGGCAAACAAGCGTCTCTTGCTGAATGCCGTGAACAGCGCACCGAATGTTCGTCATCAGTGCTCCCCTTCGAGTTGCGCACCGTCAAATCCTAATGACCCGTCGGTCTCGCGGTCTAGTAAGGCTAACGCTTGCAAAATAGCGAACCCGCGCTGCCAAGCCGCGCGGGTTTTGTCCTGATTGACGATGATTTTCGGAGAACCGCTCATCGGTTCTCGCGGATCGGGTTCAGAACGGATAAGGATTCGGCTTGTCCTTGATGGTCATCCACTGCCACTGGGTGAACTCATCCCAGTTGGCCGGGCCGCCAATGCGCGTGCCATTGCCGGAGGCGCCCGAACCACCGAACGGAATGTGCGGCTCGTCGGCGACGGTCTGATCGTTGATATGCAAAAGCCCGGTATTGAGCCGGTTGCCGACCGCGATCGCGCGGCCGACATCTGTCGAGAACACGCCGGCCGAGAGGCCATATTCGTTGTGGTTGGCGAGCTGCACCGCCTCGTCATCGCTCCCGATCGAGGTGATGGCGGCGACGGGTCCGAAAATCTCCTCGTCGAAGGCGCGCATGCCCGGCTTCACGCCGGTGAGCACGGTCGGCTTGTAGAACGGCCCATCGAAGGTGCCGCCGGCTTCGAGCTTGGCACCGGCCGCGACCGAGTCCTTGACGATGCCATCGATGCGCTGCACCTGCGCCTTGTTGATCACCGGCCCGAGCGCGACCTGCCCGAGCGGATCGCCGACCGGCAGGTGATTGGCCTTGGCGACGAGCTTCTCGGTCAGCGCCGCGACGATCTTGTTCTGCGCCAGGATGCGGCCGGTGGTCATGCAGATCTGGCCTTGATGGAACCAGGCGCCGAACGCAATCGCAGAAGCGGCGGCATCGATATCGGCGTCTTCCAGCACAATCACCGCATTCTTGCCGCCGAGCTCGAGCTGGACCTTTTTCAGATGCTTGCCGGCAAGCTCGCCGATGCGGCGTCCGACATGGCTCGATCCGGTGAACGAGACCATCGCGATGTCCGGGTCGGTGCACAACGCCTCGCCCGCCTCGGCGCCGCCAGGCAGAACATGCAGCACGCCCTTCGGCAGGCCGGCTTCCTCGAACACCCGCGCGATGATGAACCCGCCGGTCAGGACGGTGCGCGGATCGGGCTTGAGCACCACGGTATTGCCGGTCGCCAGCGCCGGCCCAACCGCCCGCATCGACAGGATGAGCGGGAAGTTGAACGGCGAGATGATGCCGATGACGCCACGCGGAATGCGGCGCGCGAGGCTGATGCGGCCGGGATTGGACGGCAGCACCAGGCCCTGCGGCTCCGTGCACATCGCCGCGGCGCGATAGAGGCCCTCCGTCACCATGTGGATTTCAAAGCCGGCTTTGGCCGGGATGCCGCCGGTTTCGCGCGCGATCCAGGGGATCAATTCCTCTGGATTGTCTTCCAGCACGCGGGCTGCTTTGCGCAGGATGGCAGCGCGCTCTTCGTACGGCGTCGCCGCCCAACCGGGCTGCGCGGCGCGCGCTTCGGCCGCGGCTTTGCGCACATCGGCCGCGGTGGCGTTGCCGACGCTCGTGATCTTGGCGCCGGTCGCCGGCTCCACGACGTCCAGCGATCCACCGGCGGCGCTCCGCCATTCGGTGCCGAAGACGCGGCCGCGCCAGGTATCTTCGATGAGAAATTTTCCTGCCGGTGCATTCATGACAATTCCCTCCCGGTGCCTGGCCCTTGCCGGCTGTTGTCGCCGAAGGCGATGCTCGGCTGGGCGCTTCGTGATATTCAGAAAAATATAGCGCGTTTCCAGCCAGGACATAGCCCGTGCGATTTTGCCGAACAAGGTTCGGCATCATAGAAACCGTTCGGCGCCCGCCGGCTTCCCGCTAAAATCCCGGCCGGACTTGTCGCCGCTCGTCTTCGTTCTGCTCGGCGACGCAGAGCGCGGCCCGAAACTTCAGTTCAAAGTCAGCCGGCAGCGTTCCGCCGATTGGTCCTCGGGATCGTGCGTCTCCGCCGCGCGCAGCAAATTCCAGCCGAGCGAACGGCACGCCTCGAACGGGATGCCGAAGCAGACCTCGAAGCCGTCCGGGGTTTTGAGCGTGGCGATGAGGCAGGACTGCCCCTTCGCGCTTTCGATCGCCCACTCGCCGAGCCCGAAGACGTATCGGGCATCTTGATCGCCGGTTCGCTGCCGCAGCGCGCAAGCGAGCAGCTGTGGCAATGTCATGATCAAAGACTCGGCCTGCTCGATGGGCATCTCCAATCTGACTGCCGTGCCTGAAACATCGAGGAACTCAAGCCCGACCTCTGCGCCATCGGCCGCCACGCGGCAGGTCGTCAGCTTCTCACTCCGAATTTTCACCATTGCAGGACCGCTTCTCGTTCGGTTCGCCGATCATTCGCTATATATAATGGAATATAACGCAAGACGCAGCGCGAAGTCCAAACCCAATTTCGGCCCCGGAAATAGCGGTAAACGACCCTTCCGCCGGGCCGCTGCCGCTCACCGCGAG
>Ga0209698_10008820_pt1 | contig 10366 bp, 6 predicted proteins | sample LitLauG_LLR_2012_FD_187203 | JGI IMG/M metagenome (GOLD analysis project Ga0209698, IMG submission 187203) | Freshwater sediment microbial communities from Pennsylvania, USA - Little Laurel Run_MetaG_LLR_2012 (SPAdes) (version 2) | ecosystem: Environmental > Aquatic > Freshwater > Creek >... | reverse complement strand
GGGCGGACCCCGGGCGCCGATGCCGGCTTGGCTAGGGTTGCCGCCATGCGCGTGGGAGTGGTCGGAGCCGGTGGACGGATGGGTCGGGAGGTCTGCCGCGCCCTGTTGGCGCACCCGGACCTCGAGCTCGTTGCCGCCATCGACCCGGGTCACGTCGGGGCCGATGTCGCCGATCTGACCGGGACGCCGGGGCCCGGGATCACCGTGACCGCAGAGCTGGACGCGCTGGTAGCGGCGGGTGCCGAGGTGGCGGTGGATTTCTCGCGCCTGGAGGTGTCGCGTTCGGCGATCGCCTTCTGTGCCGACGCCGGGATCCATGCCGTCGTGGGGACCACCGGGTTCACCGAGGACGACCTGGACGAGCTCGACCGACGGTTCGACCGGGCAACAGGGGCGTCGGCCAACTGTGTGGTGGCCGCCAACTTCGCCATCGGGGCCGTGCTCATGATGCGGTTCGCCGCACTGGCTGCACCGTGGTTCGACGCCGCCGAGGTCATCGAGCTGCATCACGAGGGAAAGCGGGACGCACCCTCCGGCACATCCCTGCGCACCGCCGAGGGGATGGCAGCTGCCCGTCATGCCGCAGGACGGGGTGACTTCCTGTCCGACGCCACCAGCGAGGTGGTGGTCGAGGGTGCCCGTGGCGGATCCGGGCCCGCCGGCATCCGCCTGCACTCGGTGCGCCTGCCCGGACTCGTCGCTCACCAGGAGGTGCTGTTCGGAGGACCGGGCCAGGGCCTCACCATCCGGCACGACTCCTACGACAGGGCCTCGTTCATGGATGGCGTGGTGCTGGCGGTGCAGTCGGTGGCCGACCGGCCGGGACTGACGGTCGGCATCGAGCCGCTCCTCGGGATCTGACCGACCGGTGACGGACGACACCCGCCAGCGGATCGTCGAGGCCGCCTACGCCTGCGTGGCCCGCAGGGGTGTGGCCAAGACGACGATCGAGGACGTGGCCCGGGAGGCAGGAATGTCCCGGGCCACGGTCTATCGGGCCTTTTCGGGTGGTCGGGACGAGGTGATCAACGCCACGGTGGCCTGGGCCACGCTCGACTTCTTCGGCCGCCTCTACGAGCAGATCCAGGGTGCCGACAGCCTCGAGGAGATGATGGAACGGGGCATCGTGTTCGCCTACCGGTCCATCGTGGACCACGAGGTGCTCCAGCGGGTCATGCAGACAGAGCCCGACAAGCTCCTGCCCATCCTCACCGTCGAGAGCAACCGGATCCGGGACGGCATCGCCGTGGTCCTCGCCCCGTACCTGCAGGAGCGGGGCACCGCTCCGGGCGTCGACCTCGAGGACGCCGCCGACTTCCTGGCCCGGATGATCCTCTCGTACATCTCCGCTCCTGGACGCTGGGACCTCGAGGACCCGGACCAGGTGTCCCGACTGGTCCGCTCGGAATTGCTGGCCGGCGTGGTCGTCCCGGCCTGACCGGGCCGGACGGGGTGGACGGAGGCGGAACGGGTCGCCGGCACCCGTGGTTGCGGGGTCCGCGGGATGGTTGACGCTGAGACAAATCGTGACCTACTGTCACAGACGTGGATCGTTCGGGGGGAGCCCTTCGGGTCATGGAGGTCGACGACGTCCCTGCGTCGGAGGCACCGGCAATCGCGCCGACACGTGGGCGACCGGACTCGCCGCAGCGGGTCCGGGTCATCGACGGTGCGCTCGCCTGCCTGGCCCGTCACGGTTCGCTCAAGACGACGGTCGACGACATCGCCCGTGCATCGGGCGTCTCCCGCGCCACCGTCTACCGGGCGTTCCCCGGTGGACGGGACGAGATCCTGGGAGCCGTGGTGGACACCGAGACGGCCCGCTTCTTCTCGGCGCTCGGTGTCCGGTTGGGATCTGCCGGGACCCTCGGCGAGGCCCTGGTGGGTGGCATCGTGGAAGCGTCCACCCGCCTTCGGGACCACGCCGCCCTCCACTTCCTGGTGGAGCACGAGCCGGGTCTGATCCTGGGTCACCTGGCCTTCGCCGACTCCGAACGGCTGCTGGCCGTGGCATCGGGGTTCGCGGCCCCGTTCCTGGCCCGGTGGATGCCCCCCGCCGAAGCCGAACGTGTCGCCGAGTGGGCCGCCCGCATCGTCCTCACCTACGCCATCTCCCCGTCGGACCGAACCGACCCGTGCGACCCTGTCCAGGCCGCCCGCCTGGTGGACATGTTCATGCTCCCCGGGATCGACGCGCTGCAGTCGGCCGGCGGTCCCATCGACATCACCCCGTTCCGCGGGGGCCTCCGGGCTCCAGGAGGGAACGTGCCCGTGGGGTGACCTGCAGCGGCGCCGGGCCCTTCGTCCGTGCCGCATCGTCCTGCGCCGTCCGCGCAGGCCCCGACCGTGCCCAGCGGCACCCGACCGACCTCCGCATCTTCGCATCCACCCATCCGACACCGACCGCCACGAAGGGGATTCACACATGACCACCGAGATGAGCAGCACCGAGGACATCATCGGACGCGAGGAGATCGACGACCTCGAGGCCATCCTCGCCGTCGTCGGCACCGAGGACGCCGACGGTCGCCACGCCGTCCACTCGGACTACGACTCGATCTTCACCTGGGACTACGAGAAGGGCACCCGTCCCAAGCTGAACAAGCTGTACGAGAAGGCCAAGAACGCGCAGTGGAACGGGGAGACGGACCTTCCCTGGGACACGGACGTGGACCAGGAGAAGCTGGTCGTGGAGGCCGCCGCCGCCCAGGGTGGCCACGCCGTCGGATTCGACATCGCCGGTACGCCGCTCGAGAAGTGGGGGGACAAGGAGTTCATCGAACTCGGTGTCGAGTCCCAGAACTGGACCCTCTCGCAGTTCCTCCACGGCGAACAGGGCGCTCTCATCTGCACGGCCAAGATCGTGGAGTCGGTCCCGTGGATCGACGCCAAGTACTACGCCTCGACCCAGGTGATGGACGAGGCCCGCCACGTCGAGGTCTTCGCCAAGTACCTCGACGAGAAGCTCTCCGGCCACTACCCGGTCAACGCCCACCTGCGGATGCTCCTCGACGACATCATCACCGACTCGCGTTGGGACATGACGTACCTCGGGATGCAGATCATGATCGAAGGGCTGGCACTGGCCGCATTCGGATTCATGCACTCGATGACCCCGGACCCCCTGCTGCGGCAGCTCCTCCGCTACGTGATGGCCGACGAGGCGCGCCACGTCGCCTTCGGTGTCCTCAGCCTCCAGGAGTACTACGCCGACCTGAGCAGCGCCGAACTGCGCGAGCGCCAGGAGTTCGCCTTCGAGGCCGCCGTGCGCATGCGCGACCGGTTCCTCCAGCAGGAGGTGTGGGACCGCATGGGCATCGACCCGAAGGAGATCCTCCCGGTGGTCCTGTCCGCCCCCGACCGGAACCAGTTCCAGGCCCTCCTGTTCTCCAAGATCGTCCCGAACTGCCGCAAGCTCGGCCTGCTCGACGCCGCCGACGGCTGGCTGCGGACGAAGTTCACCGAGCTGGGGGTCATCGAGTTCGAGTCGGCCGTCGACACCTCCGAGGAGTACGACGCCATGGCCGCCGTCCCCCCGACCCAGCGCGACCTGATCTGAGGGGACCCGAGGCGGTCCACGGGCGGTGGGCACCGGTGCTGCTGGTAGCCTGCCGTTCCGTGACCCCTCGTCCGTCTGTCCCACCTGTGAGCGCCCGATGAGCGCCGCACCCCGATTCGGACGGGTGGTGACCGCCATGGTCACCCCGTTCGGACCCGATGGCGAGCTCGACCTCGACGCCGCCGCGTCGCTGGCCCGCCACCTGGCCGACAACGGTAGCGACGGCCTCGTCGTGGCCGGCACGACCGGGGAAGGTCCCGTGCTGACCGATCCGGAGCGCATCGCGCTGTTCCGGGCGGTGGTGGAGGCCGTGACCATCCCGGTCATCGCCACCTCGGGCACCAACGACACCGCGCACTCGGTGCTGATGACCAAGGAGGCGGAGGCGGCCGGCGCTGCCGGCGTCCTCGTCGTCACCCCGTACTACAACCGGCCGTCGCCAGCAGGGCTGTCGGCCCACTTCCGGGCGGTGGCCGGTGCAACCGCCCTTCCGGTGGTCCTCTATGACATCCCGGTCCGGTCGGGACGCAGGATCGGTCCCGACCTCACCATCCAGCTGGCCAGCGAGGTGTCCAACATCGTGGCCGTCAAGGACGCCACCGGCGATGTGGCCTCCGGTGCCCGGGTGGTGGCCGAGGCCCCCACCGGCTTCGAGCTCTACTCCGGCGACGACTCGCTCACGCTGCCGTTCGCCGCGGTCGGCGGCGTCGGAGTCATCAGCGTCGCCTCCCACTGGGCGGGTGCGGTCTTCGCCGACCTCCTCGGTGCGTACGGTCGGGGGGACGTCGCCGGCGCCGCGGCGATCAACCGCAGGCTTCTGGAGTCGTACCGGTTCGAGTCGTCGGACGAGTACCCGAACCCGGTGCCGGCCAAGGCCGCATGTCGCGCCCTCGGGCTCGACGTCGGCCAGTGTCGGCTCCCCAACGCCCCCGCCCCGCACTCCCTCGACGACCAGGCCCGCTCGGTCATCGCCGGGATCGCCCAGCACTCGCAGTCACGGCAGTCTGTTGCCTGAGGGCCGGGGCCCCGGGGCCGAGGGCACCGGCTCGGGTTCGTCGGGCCGCCGTCGCAAGTCGAAGGCGTCGGCCGCGGCCGCTGCCGGAGCGTCCAAGGCCACGGGCTCGGCCAAGGCTGCCGGGTCGACCAAGTCGTCCGGTTCCTCCAAGGCGGCGGGCTCGTCCAAGTCCACCGGCGCGGCCAAGGGTTCGGGAGCCGCCAAGGCGGTGGCCAAGGCCGCCGGCGCGGCCAGGGCCGGAGGTCGTTCGTCGAGCAGCTCGCGGTCCGGGGGGGCGTCGCCCGTCCGGGTGGTGTTCCTGGGCGGCCTGGGAGAGATCGGCCGGAATTGCGCCTGCATCGAGGTCGACGGGCGGATCCTCGTCCTCGACGTGGGGATCATGTTTCCGGATCCGGACATGCCTGGCGTGGACCTGGTCCTTCCCGATTTCACCTACCTGCGCGAGAACGCCGACCGGGTGGACGGTGTCATCCTCACCCACGGACACGAGGACCACACCGGCGGGCTCGCCTATCTGCTCCGTGACTTCCCGGTCGACGTCTACGGTTCCGAGCTCACGCTCTCCCTGGCCCGCAGCCGGGTGGACGAGGCCGGCATGGCCAGTCGGGCGAAGTTCATCCCCGTCCGCGACCACGAGCGCCGGCGCATCGGCCCGTGTGACGTCGAGTTCATCCCGGTGACCCACTCGGTGCCCCACGCCTTCGCCACGGCGTTCCACACCCCCCAGGGCATCATCCTGCACTCCGGCGACTTCAAGATCGACCTCCACCCGGTGGACGGCCGCCGCACCGACCTGGCCCGCATGGGGGCACTCGCCTCCGACCCGGGCATCCGCCTCCTGCTGGCCGATTCGACCAACGCGGAGGAGCCCGGGTTCACGGCATCCGAGTCGACCGTGGGTGCCACGCTGGAGAAGGTCTTCATGGCCCGACCGGACCGTCGCTTCATCGTCACCTGCTTCGCCAGCCACATCCATCGCGTCCAGCAGGTGGCCGACGCCGCCATCGCCGGCGGCCGCGTGGTGGCCACCCTGGGGCGATCCATGCAGAAGAACGTCGGACTGGCCCGAAAGCTCGACCTCCTCCACATCCCCGACAGCGCGCTCGTCGACATCGAGGACGTCGACGACTACCCGCCCGGTCGGGTCTGTGTGATCTCCACGGGCTCCCAGGGCGAGCCGATGTCCGCGCTCTCGCGGCTGGCGACCGGGGAGAACCGCTTCTTCAAGCTGCACGAGGACGACGTGGTGGTGATCAGCGCCCACCCGATCCCTGGGAACGAGTGGTCCGTGGGCCGGGTGATCGACAGTCTGCACCGCCGCGGCGTGGAGGTCATCCACTCCGGTGTGGAGAACGTCCATGTCAGCGGTCACGCCCGCCAGGGTGAGCTCGCCATGCTCATGACCGTCACCCAGCCCGAGTTCTTCATCCCGGTGCACGGCGAGTACCGCCACATGGCCAACCACGTACGGCTGGCGGCCACCATGGACATCACCGGCGACCGGGTACTCCTGTGCGAGGACGGCGACGCGGTCCGCCTCGACGATTCAGGACTGCACCGGGACGGCAGCGTCCCCGGTGGCTACCTGTTCGTGGACGGCAGTTCGGTCGGGGACATCGGCCACGGCGTCCTGCGTGACCGGATGGTCCTGGCCGAGGAGGGCGTCGTCATGGCGGTCGCCACCGTCGACCTGAAGCAGGGAGAGGTCATCGGGGTCCCCCAGATCGTCACCCGCGGCTGGGCCTACGACCAGGACACCGATGCGCTCCTCGACGAGGCGCGCACCCAGGTGACCCGGGCGCTGGCACAGGCGCTCTCGGGGGGCAACTCGGATCACGAGACCCTGAACCGGGTGGCCCGCAAGGCCTTGGGGAAGCTGGTGGGGGAGCGCACCCGCCAGCGCCCCATGATCGTGCCGGTCATCGTCACCGTCTGACGGACGGACTCCGACACGGACGGACTCCGACACGGACGGACTCCGACACGGACGGACTCCGACACGGACGGAGCTGGCGGGCGAGCGGTCTCCGGCACGGGCGGAGCCGACGCCGACAAGGGATCCCGCGTCGTTCTCGGGACGGGCGCCGTCGGGCGGCTGTCCAGCGACGGACCGGTGTCCCCCTGATGGGTTACCTGCGGCAGTAGCGTTGGTCCACTGTGACCACCGCCACCAAGCGCCCCGCGGGCCGGTCCGGGGCATCGCGACCGAAGGGCAAGTCGACGTCCTCGTCCCGACCGAGCCGGAGCGCCGCCGCGAAGAAGAAGCAGCCCGCTAAGGGCGGAGGTCGTGGGGGACCGCCGCACCATGGTTCAGGGGGCCTCCTGGCCTCGATGGGCTCGGTGGCCGCCGGGCACGCCACCGACCTCTGGGGTGTGGCACTCGTCACGCTCGGCGTGCTCTGCGCCGTCGCCTTCTACGGCGGATCCCTCGGTCCTGCCGGCCACGACGCACGGGTGGGCATGGGCGATCTCCTGGGCTGGGGACGATTCCTCGTCCCGGTCGTCCTGGCAGCCGTGGGAGTCCGCATGCTGATGGGCCGCGGGGACGACGGCTCCGACGACACCCGCCCCCGGCGGGAGCCGGCCCGGGCCGTCATCGGCGGGACCCTCCTGCTCCTCGCCGTCTCCGGGCTGGCCGCACTGGCCGGCAGTTCGCCCGCACTGGGCGCCTCGACGTCCGCCCTGTCGTCGGCGGGGGGCTGGGTGGGCGCGGTGATGGCCGATCCGCTGGGCAAGGCCCTGGGTGGATTCGGCGCAGCTGTCGTCCTGGTGATGATCGTGGCCGTGGCGCTGCTCGTGTTCACCGGGGTATCCGTGCGGACGGCCGCCACCGGCGTCGGGCGTGCGGCGCGTTGGACGGCTGGGCTGGCCACCGGATCGCGTGCCGCCGACCCTGCGACGGACGGACCGGGAGGGAGTGGCGAGCCCACCGATCCGTTCGGGCGGGCGCTGGCCGAAGGACGCCAGCCGTCGATGGCCGCCGTGGCGCCGGTGGTCGCGGTGGACCCCGATCCCGTGCCGGAGCCCCTCGAGGCCGTCGATCCCCGGGGGGACCACGACGGGAGCGACGACGCGGTCGGTGGGCCGGTCGACCTGCCGGATGCGGCGACGCGGCCCGGCAAGGGCGAGCAGCTCGAACTCAAGATGGGCGGTCCCCTCGGCGACTGGAAGCTTCCACCCGCCAACCTGCTCAAGCGGGCCAAGGCGCAGGTGATCGACGAGACGGAAGTCGACGCAGCAGGAGCCGCCCTGGTCCACGCCCTCGCCGCCCACGGCGTCGAGACCCGACTCGTCGGCCGGACCGTCGGCCCGTCGGTCACCCGCTACGAACTCGAGCTCGGCGCCGGGGTCAAGGTGGCACGGGTGACGTCCCTGTCCAAGGACATCGCCTACGCCATGGCCTCGCCCGACGTGCGGATCCTGGCGCCCATCCCGGGCAAGTCGGCAATCGGCGTCGAGGTGCCGAACCGCCGACGTCAGCTGGTGGCACTGGGGGACATCCTCGCCTCTCCCGAGGCGGCACGCGCGACCCACCCGCTCGAGGTGGCCCTCGGCCGGGACATCGCCGGCCGTGCGGTCATCGCCAACCTGGCCGAGATGCCGCACGTCCTGGTGTCGGGATCCACGGGCTCGGGCAAGTCGTCGTGCATCAACTCGGTCCTGACCTCGATCCTCACCCGGGCGACTCCCGACCAGGTCCGGCTGATCCTCATCGACCCCAAGCGGGTGGAACTTGGCCAGTACAACGACTGCCCCCACCTGCTGACCCAGGTCGTGGTGGACCCGAAGAAGGCGGCCAACGCCCTCAGTTGGGCAGTGACCGAGATGGAGCGGCGCTACGACCTGCTGGCCGAGGTCGGACAACGGGACATCACCGGGTACAACCAGGCGTTCGACTCGGGCGACCTCGCCCCCTACGAGGAGGACTACCGCCTGCGGATGCGGGGGACCGACGCCGAGGTGGACGAGGACGACGACCAGTCCCGCTTTCCCCGACTGCCGTTCATCCTCATCGTGGTGGACGAGCTCAACGACCTGATGATGGTGGCCGCACGCGACGTGGAGGAGTCGGTCTGCCGCATCGCCCAGATGGCCCGCGCCGTGGGCATCCACCTGGTGCTGGCCACCCAGCGCCCCTCGGTCGACGTGATCACCGGCGTGATCAAGGCCAACGTACCGTCCCGGATGGCGTTCTCGGTCTCGTCCCTGGCCGACAGCCGGGTGATCCTCGACCAGCCGGGCGCCGAGCGGCTCATCGGCAAGGGGGACATGCTCCTGTTGACCGCGTCCTCCTCGAACCCGCAGCGGATCCAGGGCCCGTGGGTGAGCGAGGATGAGGTGCGCGCCGTCGTCGCCCACTGGAAGCGCCAACGTCCGATGGAGATCGTGGCCGGCATCGAAGAGGTGGTCGGTGCCGAAGGTCCCCGTGCGGGCGGCGGCGACGACGGGGACGACGACGAACTGCTCGACCAGGCGATGGAGCTCGTCGTGCGGTCCCAGCTGGGGTCGACTTCCATGCTGCAGCGCAAGCTGCGGGTCGGCTTCGCCCGGGCCGGTCGCCTGATGGACCTCATGGAGCGGCGCGGGGTGGTGGGACCCTCCGAGGGCTCCAAGGCCCGCGCCGTGCTCATGACGCCCGAGGAACTGGACGCCCGCTGAGCGAGCGGGGCCAGCGCGCGTCGACCTGATGACCGCCCACCAACGAGGTGCTGCCGCGCCCGGCGGCGGGTGGCGCACGAGACCGGGCCCGGGCCCGGGGGTGCTTCCGGGAGTGGTGCTGGCCGACTCCGCCGACGGTCGGTGGCGTGCCCGGTCCGGCCGACGCGCGGCTGCGCACGCACACCGTCATTCGGTCGGTGGTGCCGCGGGAGCCTCCGGGGGTGGGACCGGCTCGACCGACCCGGCGCCGCCAGGACGCCGTCGGCGTCGCTGGCCGTGGCTCCTCGTGGCGGCGGTCCTGCTGGCGGCCGGAACCGGTACCTGGGTGGCCGTGCAGCGGATCACCAAACCGCTCGCCCGGCCGGTGCCGATGGCGGGCACGGTGGCTGCGGTGGTCGTCCCGGGATCGCAGCCGGCACTGCCGTGGCCGGCCAAGGGTCAGGCGGCGGTGGTCGTCCCGTCGATCCACTACGCGGCCCAGTCCGGGCCCGAGTCACCCGTCCCCATCGCATCCCTGACCAAGATGACGACGGCGGTGGTCATCCTCCGGGACCACCCGCTGCCGGCCGGGTCGGACGGACCGGTCATCACCGTGACGGCGGCCGATGCCGCGGAGTACGAGGCCGAGCTGCACAACGACGAGTCCAGCATCACCATCCAGACGGGGGAGACGCTGACCGAACGCCAGATGCTCGAGGCGATGATGACCCAGTCGGCGAACGACATCGCCTTCAGCCTGGCCGTGTGGGACGCAGGGTCGGTGTCCGCGTTCGTCGACAAGATGAACGCACTGGCCGTCACGCTCGGGACGACGAACACCCACTACGTCGACGCCAGCGGCTATGACCCGCAGACCGTCTCGGCGGCGTCCGACGTCCTGCGCGTGGCGTCCACTGCGATGGCCATCCCGGCGTTCGCCCAGATCGTCGCGTTGACCAGCATCACGTTGCCGGTGGTCGGGACACTCCACAACATCGTCAGCGAGGTCGGGGCGAACGGTGTCGTCGGCATCAAGTCCGGGTACACCTCCAAGGCCGGTGCCTGCATGGTCCTGGCGGCCAACCGGTCGATCCAGGGACGGGATGTACTGGTCATCGTGGCCGTCCTGGGTCAGCCGACCCCACCTCCCACAC
>Ga0209698_10008819_pt1 | contig 10366 bp, 6 predicted proteins | sample LitLauG_LLR_2012_FD_187203 | JGI IMG/M metagenome (GOLD analysis project Ga0209698, IMG submission 187203) | Freshwater sediment microbial communities from Pennsylvania, USA - Little Laurel Run_MetaG_LLR_2012 (SPAdes) (version 2) | ecosystem: Environmental > Aquatic > Freshwater > Creek >... | reverse complement strand
GGATCGTTCCCATCGAACGCGCTTCCATGCCCGGGCGGACCTTCGTTCAATGGGACAAGGAAGACTGCGCGGATCTGGGAATTATCAAAGTAGATCTCCTGGGCCTGGGCATGATGGCAGTCTTGAAAGACTGTATAGAGCTGATCCCTCAACACTACGGGGAGCAGGTTGACCTCGCTCAATTGCCCGAGGAAAACGACGTGTACCGCGCCCTTCAACAGGCTGATACCGTAGGCATGTTTCAAGTGGAAAGCCGTGCACAGATGGCATCTCTGCCGAAAAACTATCCCACTAAGTTCTACGATCTAGTCGTACAGGTGGCCATCATTCGGCCTGGACCCATCGTTGGAAAAATGATGCACCCATATATGCGGCGGCGGCAGAACAAAGAGCCCGTCATCTACCCCCACCCATCGCTGGAACCCGTCCTGAGACGCACGTTGGGCGTCCCTCTCTTTCAGGAACAACTCCTGCGCATGGCAATGACCGTGGCGAATTTTACTGGCGCCGAAGCTGAAGAATTGCGCCGCGCCGTCGGCATGCGTCGATCCTGGGAACGAATGCATAACCTGGAAACTAAGTTACGCGCCGGAATGACAGCCAATCGCATTGATCCCAAAACGCAGGACACTATCGTAGAAAATATAAGCTCGTTTGCGCTGTACGGTTTCCCTGAGTCGCATGCAGCCAGCTTTGCCTTGATAGCTTATGCATCAGCATATCTCAAGGTGAAGTATTTGGCCGCCTTCACCTGCGCTATCTTGAATAACCAACCTATGGGCTTTTACATGCCAGCAGTCCTCGTCAAGGATGCCCAGAGGCATGGCCTCCGCGTCAAGCCCATCGACATTCAAATCTCGCAGTGGGACTGCACATTGGAGCATGAGGAAGATTCTTCTCTATCCTTACGGCTTGGCCTGAGATATGCGAAAGGTCTTCGCAATACAACCGCAGAATCAATCTGTGAGTCGCGAGTTCAGTCCGGCGACTTTCTCTCCATTGACGACCTGGTAATGCGCGTACCCTCTTTGAATCGAAATGAACTTACGCTCCTTGCCAGCATTGGAGCCTTGAATTCGCTCAGCAGCAAGGCGAATCGCCGCGACGCCCTGTGGCAGGTAGAGCGCGCCGGAAAAATGGAAGGGCCCTTGCTACGAAATAACATCCAGCCACTTGAGGATCACACCAAGGATTTCTCCCTGCAGCCGATGACTGCCCTGGAGCGCCTCGTTGCCGACTATGCTGGCACTGGGCTGACCGTTGGCAAGCATCCCATGTCCTATCGTCGCGCTGACCTGAATCAATTAGGTGTTCTGACAGCCTCGCAATTAAGCCGATGCAAGGATGGGGAGTATGTGCGGGCTTCAGGTTGCGTTATCGCCAGGCAGCGCCCAGGCACCGCGAAAGGCTTCGTCTTTCTATCTCTCGAAGATGAAACGGGAATTGCCAACATTATCGTCACCCCCGATGTCTACGAACAAAACCGGGTTCTTGTCACAAGAAGCAAATTCATCATGGTCGAAGGAAAACTCCAAAACCCCGACAACGTGATTCATATCAAGGCAATCACCATGACAGCCCTCACCGACGGCGCGATAAAGCTCCAGTCCCATGATTTCCATTAACAACAGCGATCCCTAAACAATCGCAGGAACGTTCGCCATTCCGGCGGCGCCGAAAATTCCTCGATATCTCGCTAGCTCTTCCCGCTCGCCCGTTGCTTTGGAATAGTTATCCGACAGTTTCACCGTTGATCGCCCATTCGCTTTTGATAATTTACATACGAGGCTGATAGGATCGAATCCATCCTTCCCGTCCGGATCGCACCCTCGAAAATCATTCGTCAACAATGTGCCCCATCCAGAACTAAAACGTATCCTTCGCTGCGGCACCCATTTCTCCTCATCCAGAAAGTCGGATGCACTGCGAAAATCGTCAGGACTGAAACCGCCCCGAATCTTGCCTGAGAAGTAAGCATGAAGACCAAGGATCTGATCAATATCCAACCCGTCCGAGGCAATGATCATTTTTTTCTCTGGATCACGGCCCCGCTGCAAGAGCCAGTCAATGTACTCATCTCCGGCCACATAAGGATCCTTACTGTCCATGCGCTGGCCCGTCCAATCCCCAATCCATTCCGGCGCATCGGCAAGAAACTGCGTCGATCCAAAAGTATCCGGAAGCATGATCAGCAATTCCTTCTGATACGTTGCCTGCCATAACTCCAAAACCCGATACTGCGCAGCCTTCAACCCTTCATCATTATCGGCCAATGCCGCAAGCGCCATCGGCAGCTCATGTGCATTTGTTCCAATTGCCTCCAAATCATGTTTATAGGCTAGGTAAGTGTTCGAAGTGCCCGTAAAGCTGCTGCCAAGAGTGTCCCGCATCGCTTTGATCACATACTCTTGCCAAAGAAAGCTATGCCTGCGGCGAGTTCCGAAATCCGCAAGTCTCAATCCAGGGACTCCGCGCAGTCTTTCAATCTTGCTCCATAACTTTGCCTTGGCCCTTGCGTAGAGAATATCCAGCGAAAACTCACTCATCTCCCGCAAACTCGCCCGCGTCTTCAGTTCACTTAAAATTGAGAGGGCATAAACTTCCCATAAGGTCGCTTGCGGCCAAGACCCACGGAAGGAGAGATGAATCTGGCCACCTTCGGCAGACAGATCATACTCCGGCAGCTGAAAGTCCCTCTCCAGCCACTCCAGAAATGCCGGCTCAAAGATCCCTCGTCGCCCATAAAACGTGTTACCTGCCAGCCAGATCAACTCCGACTTGTGAAAGCGAAGAGTCCTCACATGATCGAGTTGCTGCCGTAACTCATCAATCTGAACCCGGTCAGCAAGACGTACCTGCGTCGAGCGATTCAGGAGACTAAACTCTGCGTCCACTCCTGGGAAATGCTTCCAGATAAACTGCAGCATCAAAAGCTTATAAAAATCCGTGTCCAATAACGATCGAACAATCGGGTCAAGGCGCCAATTATGGTTATGCGCCCTCTCAGCTAGATTGACGATCATCCCTCAAACCCTCGCAGATAACGTGACGCACAAAAACACTACTTCGCGGTTGCACCCAACGCCGTCAGATATCCCGCATTGGGCTTGCATTCTTCAAACCGAACCTTCTTTAACAGGTCCCGAAAGGCTTCTTCACTATCTTCCAGCGAAGGCCTTACAGCAATCGATTTCTCCGTATCCCCCATCCCTGCATGTCTTGCTGCATAAGTGACAATGTCATCCCAGTGCTCTGGCTTAGAAAATGTGACAGGCGCTGACTTCGCCTCCATCTTCTTGTAAGGCCAGAACGTCCAGCTTATCTCATCTTCATCCAGAACTTGACGGAACTGAGTAATCCACTCATCCGAGTTTTCCCCCGATTCCCCCATCCAGATCGGAACACCGTACCTATCTCGAAATGCGACATAGTCCTTCACTGAGTCTTGCGTCGGCGGCATCCAGTACTTATGAAATGTGTACATCACATTCTTGTCGAATGGAGTTCCAAACACCGAGAAATTTGAATCCCACTGCGCACCGCCCAGGATCACGACGTGATGCATGTCGACAGACCGAACCGCCGCAACGATCTTGCGATACACAGGTTCTAATTTCGAGTTGTACCGCGCCAGTTTTGGATAATGAGGAATTGGTTCATTCAGCAAGTCATATCCCAAGACTGTGGAGTTATCCCGGTAATGCTCAGCAATGCGCCGCCAGATAGCCGCCGCCTTTTCCTGGCTTTCCTCATCTTCATAAAGCCACGGATAGCCCCAGCTGTCATCGATATTCGCTCCCGTTTGACCACCGGGCGCACAATGCATATCGAGAATGACATACAGGTGATCTTCTTTCGCCCATCCGATCACTCGATCAATCAGTCTGAATCCCTCGGCATTCTCCCCATCAAAATATTTGTAGTGAAACGGAATTCGAATCGTGTTGAATCCCGCCTTGGCAAGGAAGTCAATGTCTTTCCGAGTAATATACCGCTCCCTGTATTCATGCCAGAACTTCTCCGCCTCGGTGGGACCAATCAATTCGTTCACCATCGCTTCAATCTCGCGGGGAGACTGCGGTCCACCTTCCAAGCGAAACATGTACCCTTCGGGAACAAGCCAGTTCCCAAGATTCGTCCCCTTCAGCAAAAGCTTGTGACCCTCCCCATCCACCAGGAACTTCCCCTCGGCGTGAACAAATCCCACCTCAGCTTCAACCGGGACGACGATCGACAGAACGGCCAACAGGATCAGCTTCAGCATTGCGAGCAACCCTTCTTGCAATAACCTAGAATTTACTTCCGTGCACCAAAACTCTACAACATGCAACCACACCAACGCTTGAGCGATCCAATGGAATCTAGCGTCAGAAATCCAGTATGCTCAACTCAGCTATGACTGCTGCGATTTCCACTTCTGGCCTGACTCGTCACTTTGGCGATTTCGTTGCTGTTCAAAACGTCAACCTCCATGTCGCGCCCGGCCAATTCTACGGCTTCCTTGGACCCAATGGAGCAGGCAAATCGACCACCATCAAGATGTTGACCGGCCTGTTATCTCCCACGTCCGGCGCCATCCAGGTGCTCGGCTTGGACTTCGCGACCCACGCCATTGAAGTCAAACGCCAGATTGGCGTAGTCCCTGAGGGCATGGCTCTATTTGGCCGGCTCACCGCGCCTGAGTACCTTCGCTTCGTCGGTCAGATGTATGGCCTCGATCGAGCCACAACCGCGCAGCGAAGCGAAGAGTTACTCGAATTCATGAACCTTGCCGGTGAATCCCGCAAGCTCATCACCGACTTCTCCCACGGCATGCAGAAGAAGCTGGCCCTCGCCGCCGCCGTCATCCACGGGCCCAAAATCCTCTTCCTCGACGAGCCCTTCGAGGGCGTCGATGCCATCGCCGCCGGCACCTTGAAGCAAATGCTGCAAGGAATGATCGCTCGCGGAGCCACGATCTTTCTCACCTCGCACGTCCTCGAAATCGTCGAGCGCCTCTGTACCCACGTCGCCATCATCAATCACGGCGAACTCATCGCCGAAGGCTCTCTTGAAGAATTGCGCGCCGGCGTTCGAACCCAGGCCGACTCCGAAAATCCCGACGCGCGCCTCACGCTCGAAGAGATCTTCATCCGCGTCATTGGCAAGGAAAGCGGCGCGCCCGCCTTGCAGTCCGAGCAGGAGCTCTCATGGCTGGGATAGAGTTACGCACCCCGGAATCCAGCTCGCCCACTCCTGTCCTCGGCACCTCCGTTTCCTCGCGCCAACACTTCCAAACCATCGCGTGGCTCCGCTGGCGGCTATTCGTCAACGCCCTCCGCGGCAAGGGCGCGGTCGGCGAACTCGTCGTCAAAATCCTCTCCTACCCCATCCTCGCCCTGATCATCCTTGGCCCCTCCGTAGGCTCCGGCATCGGTGCATGGTACTTCGTGAGTCATGCGATGGATACGTCTCTCGCGCTCATCTTGTGGCTCATCTTTTTCCTCTGGCAATTTATCGGAGTCAGCACCTCGGCCACCGGCCCTAACTTTGATCTCGCCACGCTCACCCGCTTCCCCATTCGATATCGCGATTACCTCGCCATCCGCTTATGGTTTGGCCTGATGGACCCGCCAACACTCGCCGGCATCGGCTGCCTGGTCGCCATGACCATCGGCATCGGTGTCGCAGCCCCCTCCATGGCTCCCTGGGCGGCGCTATTGCTCTTCCTTTTTGCCGTGTGCAACGTGCTCTTCTCGCGCATGGTCTACTCCTGGCTCGAGCGCTGGCTGGCCCAGCGACGCACCCGAGAGCTCTTCACCGGCCTCCTGCTTCTCTTCTCGCTCGCCGCGCAGTTCATCGGTCAATTCGCAGATCGGCTCGGTCGTCACGGCCACCACGGCCCCGTGAACCCTTTCCTGGCGAAAGTGTTCACCATCGCCGTCGCCGCCAACTGGTTCTTCCCGCCCGGCCTCGTTGCTGACTCGTTCGATCACATGCACCGCGGCCTGCCGCTCCCGGCCCTGGCCTCGCTCGGTGGATTGCTCCTCTTTACAGTTGCTTTCCTGCTCATTTTGAATGTCCGTTTACGCGCCGAATACCGCGGCGAAAACCTCAGCGAAGCCCCCTCCGCCTTGACCGGCAAGGCTCTCGCCAAAGACCGCAAACAGCGCGCCGCAGAACTCGCCGCCGCCCGCGCCAGCACACCAAGCTCCGTCTCCCGCTGGATCAGTCCCTCCGTCGCCGCCAGTTTCATTAAGGACGTCCGCTACCTGATTCGGAGCGGCCCCAAGCTCTATGTCTTGGTCATGCCTGTTTTCATGATCGTGCTCATTTCTCTCCGCACCGCCGGGCTCCGCGAAGCCGGACTCGGCATGTCCGACGTGCACACTTTCCTCTTCAGCTCGGGCTGTGCCTACGCCATGATGATTCTGACCGGATTCATCTACAACTCCCTTGGCTCCGACGGCCCCGGCGTACAGTTCTACTTCATGGCGCCCGTCCGCTTTCGTGACGTCATCCTGGGCAAGAACCTGGTCACTTTCTCCATCCTCGCCATTGAGATGCTGCTCATGTACGTCGCCTCTGCATTCCTTGGCGCCAGGTCTCCACTCCCCCTCGCCCTGGCCACCATAGGCTGGTGCCTGTTTACCTTTCTCCTCCATCTAACCGTCGGCAACGAGCGATCAGTCGTCTCTCCCAAGGCCTATGAATCCGGCAAGGTGCGGCGCCAGAATGTCTCCGGCCTGAATGGCCTCATCAGCGTCGTTCTGACTATCTTGGCAGCGGCCCTTGGTTCGGCCGTCATCACCGCCTGCCGTTTCCTCGACGTCAGCCTTTGGGCCGCCGCGGCGGTGTTCCTCGGTCTGTCAATCTTTGTCGCGATCATGTACCTCGTTTCTCTCAACAACATCGATCGCGTCGCCCAGAACAACATGGAAAAGTTATCGCTCGAACTATGCAAGAAGTAGCTCCGTTCCGCCGCCTCTTCGCTTCGCCCTTTCCGGGATGTGCCAAACCTGCGCCGAATGAGTTACAAACGTACCAAGAGGGAATCCCGGACTCGCCATGCCTTTGACGAACGTATCTTCAGCGACCGCCCTCGCCCTAGCATCCCCCGGCCTTCTCGCCGAGCCCACACATTTCTCCACCCTCGAAAAGCTTCTTCTCGCCGCGCTCATCCTCTCCTCCGCGTGGCTTTTCTGGAAGCGCTTCGGCATCGTCGTCGACAAGATCCTCCACTCCCGCAAAGATCCCGGCTTCAAGCTTTATCCCATCACGAAACGTGTCTGGGATTTCGTCTGGGAAGTCCTCTGCCAGGCCAAGGTCATCAAGGAGCGCCCCCTCCCCGGCATCGCCCATGCCTTTGTCTTCTGGAGCTTCCTCGCCTTCGCCCTCGTCACCCTGAACCACATCGCCGTCGGCTTCGGCATCGGCTTTCTTGACCCCTCCGGCTTCTTCGGCCGCTTCTACTCGCTGTTCGCCGCTGCTTTCGCCATCGCCTGCGCCGTTTCCATCGCAGGCCTCTTCGTCCGCCGCTTTCTCGTCCGCCCCCGCTGGCTGGCTCGTGAAGGCCACGAACTCAGCTACGAATCCGGCATCATCGCCGGTCTCATCTTCCTCCTCATGGCCACCTACCTGGCCTCCTTCTTCGTTGCCGACACGAGCCTCGCCGCCCGCATCCTCTGGTGGACGCACACTCTGTCGTTACTGGTCTTCTTGCCTTTGGTCCCGCACACCAAGCATCTCCATCTGATCCTCAGCCCCTTCACCATTTTTCTTTCTCGCGGAGGCTTCAGCCAGATCCCCGCTCTCGCCGGCGATGAAGACTTCGGCCTCGTCACCGGCGCAGACCTTACCCAGCTCGTCAGCCTCCAGGCCTACTCCTGCGTCGAATGTGGCCGCTGCACCGAGCACTGCCCCGCCAACAACACCGGCAAAATCCTCAATCCGAAGGAAGTCGTCCTCGGCATCCGCAGTTATCTCAACGACCGAGGCCCGGTTGGGCCAGCCAATGCCGATGCCCCCACCGCCGAAGAACTCCTCCTCGGCAAATACAACTCCCAGGAAGCCGTCTTCCAATGCACCACCTGCGGAGCCTGCGAATACCAATGCCCCGTCGGCATCGAACACCTGCCCATCCTCATCGGCCTGCGCCGCGGCGCCGTCAACACGGGCGCCTGGGAAGACGATCATGGTGGCAAGCTCTTCAACGCCCTCGAACGCAATGGAAACGCGTTGGGACTGAGCGCTCTCGATCGTGAAAAATGGGTCCAGAAGCAGGAACTGCCTATCTTCGACGGGACGCAGGAATATTGTTTGTGGCTCGGCTGCATGGGCGGCTACGACCCCAAGGGCCGCGAGATCATCACCTCCTTCGTCGAGGTCATGAACTACCTCGGCACCAGTTACGGCGTCATGCGCAAGGAAAAGTGCACTGGCGACCCCGCCCGCCGCCTGGGCAACGACCTGGTCTTCCAGCAGCTCGCCGAGAGCAACCTCGAAGCGATGCAGCAGCAGAAGGTAAAGAAGATCATTTCCATCTGCCCGCACTGCGTGCGCACCATCCAGGAAGACTGGAAAGAATTTGGCATCTCCCCGGAGATCGAACACCATAGCGAATTCCTGGCCCGCCACCAGGCCCGGCTGCCCCACAACAAAACGGCCGAGAAAATCGTCTACCACGACCCCTGCTACCTGGGCCGCTACCGCGACGTTTACGACGAACCCCGCTCCGTTATTGAATCCGCCGGCACGCTCGTCGAAGCTGAGCGCTCCCGCGAGCGCAGCTTCTGCTGCGGCGCCGGCGGCGGCCTCGCCTTCCTCGGTGAAGAAACCGGCCAGCGTGTCAGCTCCGTCCGCGCCGCCGAACTCGTCGCCACCGGCGCCACCACCATCGGCGCGGCCTGCCCTTTCTGCAACACCATGTTCCGTGACGCCCTGGCCGCCACCGGCGAATCCGCCCCCCAACTCCTTGACATCGCCCAGATCGCCGCCCGTCAACTTCCCAACAACCCTGAGTGTCCGGGGAGGGAAACGCGTCGCGTACAGTGAAAAACCGGGGCAGTATTGCACAAATATTGGTGCACGTTATAAATATTGTTCAACTTGATTTTTTTCACTAGGCCCGGTATGCTCAGAGCACGCATACCGGGCCGTAGTACTCAATTTGCCTTGGAGAACCACGATTGACTCTAAAACTTGCGTAGCCTAATCTCAGTTCATATCCCCCCTAATTTCTTCGGAGATAGGGTCGCAGGCCCCCAAAACATCGGGGGCTTTGCATTTTTATAACTATGGCTGCTACGCGCACAAACCTCTATGTTGACGGGTTCAACCTGTACTACGGGGCGGCTAAGAACACCCGTTTGAAATGGGTGAACGTGATTGCTTTAGCTCAGGCAGTCATCCCAGGATTGCAGGTCAACCGGACGCGATATTTCACGGCAATGGTGAAATCTACCCCAACTGATCCCCAGCAAGCCCAACGACAACAGACTTACATAAGGGCGCTGGAAACACTACCGAACCTGACAGTTCACTATGGTCGGTATCAAGAGACTAAGATCAAGGCAAGGCACTGCCAACCGCCTCCTGATACTGTGCAGGTGTACAAGACCGAGGAGAAGGGTACGGACGTAAACCTCGCCACATACATGCTCGTAGATGCATTCCGAGATGATTGCGATCAGCTTGTCGTTATAACAAACGACTCTGATTTGGCGGAGCCAATTCGCATAATCAATGCGGAATTGAACCTGAAAGTCATCGTCTTGAATCCTCATTCAGCCGATACTGCCGCTAGAAAGAGCGCTAGAATTGGCGGCAATCATCAAGCTCGCCCTAGTTATCATTTAAAGAACGTGGCATTTCAAGTGAAGGATATACGATCAGACGGCAATAACTGCCATATGACCCAATCTCAGCTTCCCCACTCGCTTAAAGACAGAAATGGAACCATCACAATCCCTGCATCGTGGGTGTAGATGGCTAGATTCTTGCCACAGTAACCGGAGTGCACCATTCGCCTGAATGGAGGCCTGCTCCAGCAGTCCTTAGAAACGCGCTCCATTTGACTCGCGAACCCGCACCCGAAACAATACAGAGTTGGTTCAGCCCCGGAGTCACAAAAACAGCATGAAAATCATCGTAGCCATCAAGCAGGTACCGGAACGCGATGCCCGCATCCGCATCAGTCCCGGCGCCAAGTGGATCGACCTCCAGGACGTCGAGTTCGCTCTTAACGAATCTGACGCCTACGCCCTCGAAGAAGCCCTGCTCCTCAAGGAAGCCCACGGCGGGGAAGTCATCGTGATCAGCGCCGGCCCGGAGCGCGTCGGCCGCACCATCCGCGAAGCCCTCGCCAAGGGCGCCGACCGCGCCATCC
>Ga0209698_10008818_pt1 | contig 10367 bp, 7 predicted proteins | sample LitLauG_LLR_2012_FD_187203 | JGI IMG/M metagenome (GOLD analysis project Ga0209698, IMG submission 187203) | Freshwater sediment microbial communities from Pennsylvania, USA - Little Laurel Run_MetaG_LLR_2012 (SPAdes) (version 2) | ecosystem: Environmental > Aquatic > Freshwater > Creek >... | reverse complement strand
GGGAGAGAGCGCACGAGGGTCCACCGTAGGGGGACCTCGGGGTCGGGTCGAACGGGTTTCGTCGCAGCGCCGGTACCCTTGGCGAGGTGACCGCCGAACGCGCTGCCGTCCTCGTCGTCGATTTCGGTGCCCAGTACGCACAGCTCATCGCGCGTCGGGTGCGCGAGGCTCACGTCTACAGCGAGATCGTGCCGTCGTCGATGCCGGTGGACCAGATCCTGGCCCGCCGGCCCGCCGCGGTCATCTTGTCCGGTGGCCCCTCGAGTGTGTATGCGGTCGGGGCGCCGCAGGTGGACCCGGCCCTGTTCGACGCCGGTGTTCCGGTGCTCGGCATCTGCTACGGGCACCAGGCCATGGCGATCGCGCTGGGCGGCACGGTGGACCGCACCGGGCTGTCGGAGTTCGGCCGGACCCCGCTGACCGTGCTGGACGAGAAGTCCGTGGTGCTCGCGGACCTTCCGGCCGAGCTCTCGGTCTGGATGTCCCACGGCGACTCGGTGTCGGCGGCGCCGCCCGGGTTCACCGTCACGGCCTGCACTGCCGGAGCCGCGGTCGCCGCGTTCGAGGACACCAGCAGGTCGCTGGCGGGAGTCCAGTTCCATCCCGAGGTCGCCCACACTGCGCACGGCCAGCGAGTCCTCGAGCACTTCCTTTACGAGGTCGCCGGGCTGTCGCCCACCTGGAGCATGGACAGCGTCATCGACGAGCAGGTCGCCCTGATCAAGGCGCAGGTCGGCGCCGGCCGGGTCATCTGCGGCCTGTCCGGCGGAGTCGACTCCGCCGTCGCGGCGGCGCTGGTCCAGCGTGCGGTCGGAGACCAGCTGACAGCCGTCTTCGTCGACCACGGCCTGCTGCGCAAAGACGAGGCCCGTCAGGTGGAGCGGGACTATGTGGCTGCGACCGGGGTGCGGCTGAAAGTCGTCGACGCCGCCGACCGGTTCCTGGCCGCCCTCGCCGGGGTCACCGACCCCGAGGACAAACGCAAGATCATCGGCCGCGAGTTCATCCGGGTCTTCGAGGCCGCTGCCCGCGAGGTCGTCGCCGACGCGGGCGCCAGCGGTGAGCCCGTCGAGTTCCTCGTCCAGGGCACCCTGTACCCGGACGTGGTCGAGTCAGGCGGTGGCACCGGCACCGCGAACATCAAGAGCCACCACAATGTGGGCGGGCTGCCCGACGACCTGGAGTTCGCACTCGTCGAGCCGCTGCGGACGTTGTTCAAGGACGAGGTGCGTGCAGTCGGAGAGCAGCTCGGCCTTCCGCCGGAGATCGTGTGGCGCCAGCCGTTCCCGGGGCCCGGTCTGGGTATCCGCATCGTCGGTGCCGTTACCAGCGAGCGGCTGCAGATCCTGCGCGAAGCCGATGCGATCGCGCGCGAGGAGCTGTCCGCAGCAGGCCTGGACCGGACCATCTGGCAGTGCCCCGTCGTGCTGCTGGCCGACGTCCGGTCGGTCGGGGTTCAAGGTGACGGGCGCACCTATGGGCATCCGGTGGTGCTGCGGCCGGTGACCAGCGAGGACGCCATGACCGCGGACTGGGCCAGGGTCCCCTACGACGTGCTGGAACGCATCTCGACCCGGATCACCAACGAGGTCCGCGAGATCAACCGCGTCACCCTCGACGTCACCAGCAAGCCACCCGGCACCATCGAATGGGAGTAGGCCACCGACGCTGACCCGCGGAAACGTCGCCCCTCCGTCGAGCCAACGCGCTGACGGCGTCAGCCTGCCGATGGGTCCTGCAGCGCCTCAGCCAGTGTCGGACGCCGGCGATGTTGGAGCCTGCCCTTCGGACATGGATGCGAACGTATTTCTGCCGCCCGACGCGGCAACGGTGTCGCTCGTGCAGCCACGCAGGTGAAGTCCTTCTTGACCAGTGACTCCCGCGCCGATTGCCGGTGCCGCGACAGGGCGCATGGTGAAGCTGCCGGATGCTCCACGGCTACGCGTCAATAGGTGGGGCCGACGAAGAAGCCGTCCACGTCGAACCGCGGGTGCCCCGCCGTACCGAGCAGAACGACCTTGATCGTGTGGAGCCCGGAGACTGGGAACCAGCTGGCCCAAATGATCGTCGGGGGTGTGCCGATCCGGGCGTTTTCGTTCACCGTGGCTTTGAGGATGCCGTCCTGGTAGATCTCGGCCGAGCCACGGGTTGGCCCGAGTTCACCGACCAGGGCGAACGTTGCCCCGGTGTAGGTGTAGGCCATCCAAGCCCCGGCCCTAACGGCATGGATGTCCGAGCCGCCCATGAAGGCCTTGCCGGTCGAATGAGTCCAGGTGCCAGTCGGACCGGAGTAGGTCGCGCTGTTGTCGTCGTAAGACTCGGCCGCGTTCCAGTTGTCAGGCAGGTTGAGGATGCGATCGGTGATCGGCTCGTTGTAGATGCCACCCGAACCACTGACGGACCAGTTGCCCGCACAATCCATCGCCCGGATCTCGATGCTCAGGTAGTCGTAGCCACCGTCAGACACGTCGACGTCCCCGGTCTCGAGGGTGTAGGAGGTGGCAGTGCCGACGTCGGCGAGCAGGAAGGCATAATCCCGGCCACTGTCGTCGTAGACCTGATAGTCACAGATGCCGGAGGGGTCCGAACCGGACCAGCGGATCTGCGCCTTGGTGTCGAACGTGTGGGTCGGCCACGGCGGCTGAAAGGCGCACAGGAAGGTGCACGTGACCCGGGCCCCGACCACGAAGTGCCCCCAAGGCTCCATGACGATGTTGGGGCCCGTCGTGTCAGCCGTAGCACCCGCTGGTTGCCCCCCGGTGACCGCAAGCAGAGCCGCGACCACGAGGCCTGAGAAGACTAGTTTCGCGCGCAAGGCGCTCCCACCCCCTCGAGCAGATGAGCCCGAGAATAGAGGCGGGCAGATCGACTCGGCCAGGAATCGGCAACAACCACTGGGGGTCACCGCCCAATCACGTGGCGTCGCTGTTGCCCTGACCGCGGGCGCAGCGTCTGGGCGAGATCCGGCGGCCGGGTCGTTCACAGGTGTCTTGGCCGCTCCGGACTGCAGGAGTCGTTGGTAGAGCACAACACCTCGCATCCATGGCGACCATGGCCGTGGCCTGGTGCGTCGTGGGAGTCGCCGTGTGCTCGTGCTCCGGAGTCAGGCTGCCCTGGGGGCTGGGATGCCTCCCGGCGGGGCGGAGCGCAACATCCAGATGGGGTTCGAGGCCGCGAGGACCACTCCGTCGGAGCCGACAACCTGGGTCCGCAGGAAACGCGACGCGCTGGTGTCCACCGCGACGTCAACGAACCCGCTCGCGAGCTTGGCCGCCGGGTAGGACTGAATGACGCTGGTGTTGGGGGCCGCGTTGGCGGCGCCCGCATAGTCGACGGTCCCTCGGACGAGCTGCAGCGTCGACCCGGTCGGCAATGAGGTCGCCACGATGTGAAGCTGTCGGGTGCTGGCGGTGGACACCGTGACCGATCCCATGGGCGCGGCACCGTCCGCGAGCAGGTCCAGCGCTCCCCGGTACCGCGACAGGGACGCCGACCAGGCCCGGCCGGCCGTGAGCGAGGCCAGCAGGTCGGACTCTTCGGTCGAGGCCGCCCAGACCGAGGTGATCCAGTTGTTCTTGATCCCGTACCAGTTCTGCCCGAAGTGGTCGTCGGAGACCCCGTTGCCGGTGAGGAACAAGGCGTTGCGGGACAGGACGTCCCACAACGCGACGTGGTGCTTGACGTCCACTCCTGCGCGCAGCGGGTAGCCGACCTCGAGGATGTCGCAGCCGAGCGCCCGGTTCGCAAGCAGCTGCTTGGCGACCTGCGCGCGCAGTGAGTCCTGTTGGCTGGCGGGCAGGGCAGCCACCGACGTGTAGCCGAAGGGGTGGTTGTAGGAGACGATGCCACCGTTCGCGTGCGCGATAGCGACTTGCTGGGTGAGGAAGGTATTCCAGGACTTGTAGGTCACCGAGGTGTAGTCGCCCAGGTGTATGTCACCGCCGAACCAGTTGAGGTGCGGCAGGAACTCGGAGATCTCCAGACCAGAGCGCTGGGCGACTGCCGGGTAGACCGATGCGTACCGCTCCATGAGCTCCTCCTGGGTCTGCAGGGGGATGTCGCCACTTGCGTACGCGCGCGTGAACCGCAGGTAGTCGAAGCAGCCTTTGGTGGGTGCGCCGGCACTGACGGCGCCGAGCCTGAGCTCGAAGGAGGCGAAGTCCGTGCTGGCCAGCTCCGGCCAGATCGCCGCGACGTCGTCAGTGGGAGTTATGGTCACCGACGTCCACGCCCCGACCGGTGCTGCAACGTTGACGATGCCCTGCAGGCCTTGCGAGCTGCGGGTTCCCGGCTGCCCCTGGCCGCCTATCCGGTAGGACAGCGAGTAGATTCCAGCCGGCCGCCCCCCCACCGCCTGGTGGTAGGACATGTTCAGCAGGAGCTCCAGGTATCCGCCGGCGCCGACGGTGACGGGAAGCACTTCGATCACGAGCGTCTGCCCGTACATGTTGCGGTGGTAGTTCCAGCCGGCTGGGTGCGACTGGGCGAAGAACCGGACTGCGGCCCCACTGGACGATGTGCTCTGCGCGCTGATGGACAGCGAGCCCCCAGCGATCGGGTCGGCCGGCGACGCCGGGGCCGACACGATGCTGCCGCCGGAGGCGGCGGTGAGCGACCCGGTGTTCTCTCGCTGCCACTGCCAGGCTGCGCCGTCGGTCGTCTCGGCTGTCAGGCTCGTGAAGTGGACGACGTTGCGGTAGTGGACGCCTTCCATGCGGTAGTCGTGGTCGGTCCACCACAAGACGTTGACCGCGTTGGTCGCGGCCTGGAACAGCTGCGAGTCCATCGAGCCGGACTGCTCGCTGAACGAGGAGTGGATGTGCATCGCCATCGACAGGGGCAACAGCCCGCTGGCGGACTCGACCTGTCCTGCGGCTAGAGCCGGGGTACGGCCCAGCCAGTCGCCCGGCAGCAGCACCAGGGCCGCGGCCGTGGCACCTGCACCTTTGAGCCAAGACCGTCTCGAAAGCAGACCCTCCTGGTTCTGGTGATCTGACCCTGCGATGGCCACTTCTTCGTCGCCGCACATCGCTCCGGCCCTCCCTCCGGCCCCCCGTGGCAAGCATCATCGTCGGGGCGCGGCTGCTGAGCGCAGGGCCGAAAGACCTATCTTCGAACTCCCGCGGGGCAGTTGAGGCGTGCTGATCGGACAGGTACGCGGCCGGCCTCGGCGGTGGGGCTAACGTGGGCTCCGCGGGCGGCCCGGTCCTGGGCGGCCTCGACGGACGGGACAGGGCGTGACGGACGACAACGGTGGCGCAGCCGCGGCAGATGCCTTCGTGGCGTTCGGGATCACCGGCGACCTCGCCCGGAAGATGACCTTCGTCTCGCTCTACCAGCTGGAGCGGTCCGGGCGGCTCGACTGCCCGATCATCGGGGTCGCCGCGGAGAGCTGGAGCGACGCTGACCTGCGCGGCAGGGCCGAGGAGTCGATAGTCGCCGCGCTCGGCGACATCCCGGTCGAGACGAAGGCCCTGCATCGACTGCTCGAGCGGATGAGCTACGTCGGGGGCGACTTCGCGGACCCGGCTACCTTTCAGCGCGTCGCCAAGGCACTCGCCGGCGCCAGGCATCCGGTGTTCTACCTCGAGATCCCGCCGTTCCTGTTCGGGCCGGTGGTTCAGGGGCTTGCTGCCGCCGGCCTGACCGCGACCGCCAGGGTGATCGTCGAGAAGCCGTTCGGGCACGACCTGGTCTCGGCCCAGGCTCTGAACGCAGAGCTCCGGGAGATCCTCGATGAGTCCCAGCTCTACCGGATCGATCACTTCCTCGGAAAGCTGTCGGTCGAGGACATCCTGCACCTGCGCTTCGCGAACTCGGTGCTGGAGCCGGTCTGGAACCGCAACTTCGTCAGCAGCGTGCAGATCACCATGGCCGAAGACTTCGGGGTAGCCGACCGCGGACAGTTCTACGACAAGGTCGGCTGTCTGCGCGACGTCGTGCAGAACCACCTCATGCAGGTGCTGGCTATGGTCGCGATGGAGCCGCCGTCCAGAGGCGGGCTGGGCGCGCTCTCCGACCGCAAGCGGGACGTGTTCGCCGCGATGCCTGCGGCCGACCCCGCGAGCTATGTGCGTGGCCAGTACGACGGCTACCGGCGCACCAAAGGAGTGGCCCGTGGCTCGGTCACCGAGACGTTCACCGCGCTCCGCCTCGAGATCGACAACTGGCGCTGGGCGGGGGTCCCCTTCTTCATCAGGGCCGGCAAGAACCTCCCGGTTCACGACACCGAGGTCCGGGTGGTCTTCAAGGAGCCACCGTCGCTGGGCTTTTCGTCCGAGATGGACGAGGTCGACCCGAACCAGTTTGTGCTGTTGATCGACCCATACCCGGCCGCTCGGCTCATCCTGCACGCCAAGGCGATCGACGGGCCGGGGCTGCGGCCGGTGAACCTCGACATCGATCTGCGCAACCGGGGCGAGAGCGTCCCAGCGCCCTATGAGGTTCTTCTGAATGCCGCGATGCAGGGTGACCAGAGCCACTTCACTCGTGAGGACTCAGTCGAGGAGACGTGGAGGGTGCTCGAGTCGCTGCTTGAGGAGCGATCCAAGCCGGCGCCGTACGCGCCGGGATCCTGGGGGCCCGCGTCAGCGGAAGCGCTGACGCGCGAACACGGCGGCTGGCACCAGCCGTGGACTCCCCAACAGGAGTTCAACCCGCACCCGTGACCCGACGACCGGTCAGCATCACTGCCTAGGGGTTCGGGCTTCTCCTACCCTGGGGCTGCCCCTGCTGACCCGATGGATGATGCCGTTGACTCCTGGCGCCGGGCGGCCGCTTCGGCGTCACCCAGACGGTGATCCCTGGGACCCGCTGGCCTGCACGTTCCCGTGGTGGGCCGTGAGGTCGCCGTCTGCGCCGACGCGACAGAAGCGGCCTCCGAGAACCCGTCTCGGAGGCCGCTTCGCCCTGTCGCTTGACGGGGACGACTCACGTGTCAGCTGGCTAGTGCTCTGGCCTTGCCTGCCTGGAACTCTTCCTCGGAGATCGCGCCCTGGTTCTTCAGCGTGAGCAGGCGGTCGATCTCGTCGGCGGCACTGGTCCCGCCGGCGACGCCCCTGATGTAGTCGCGCGCGGCAGCGTCCTGTGCCTGCGCGGCCTGGGCGGCGTGCTCGTGCATCTTGTGGCCGCGGGCCACCAGGTAGATGAAGACGCCGAGGTAGGGAAGGACGACGACAAAGATCGTCCACACGCCCTTCATCACCCCGGACAGGTCGGGGCTGCGGAAGATGTCACCGAAGACCACGATGAGCAGCCAGAACCAGATGATGAACATGAAGAACCAGAACATGTCCCACAGGACCTGTCCTGTGCCGAACGTCGTCAGTAGAAGACCCGCCATCTGCTCACCCCAAGCTCGTCGAAGTTGGTGCTGTGTGGGCCTGCGCGCGCCCCTTGATTGCTGCGGCTGTGAACGACCCCTGTTGCGGCAGCGGCCGGGTGGCTGCGCCGCACATATCGTTGTGGCGCCCCCTCGGTGGGCCAAACTATCCGACAGCGCCAGCGTATGTCTGCAAACGCCAGCGGTCGGGTGTCGCGGCCGCAGGCCCCGCGGGCACCCGCGGCCAGAACCGATCGCCGTTGTGGTCGACCTGGTGCGCCCGACCTGAACGGTGCGCTCAGCCCAGGTCGTACCTGCCGAGGTTCATGACCTTGTCCCAGGCCGCGACGAAGTCGTGGACGAACGCCTTCTGTGAGTCGTCGCTGGCGTAGACCTCGGCGAGGGCACGCAGCTGGGAGTTCGAGCCGAACACGAGATCGACCCTGCTGGCGTTCCATCTGACCTTGCCGCTGCCGTCGACTGTGGCCTGGAAGGTCTCCTCAGCCTCAGTGGTCGCCTGCCAGGTGGTGTCCAGGTCGAGGAGGTTCACGAAGAAGTCGTTGGTCAACGTCTCGGGCCTGCTGGTCAGGACGCCGAGCTGGGACTGTCCGGTGTTGGCGTTCAGGACTCGCATGCCTGCAACCAGGACAGCCATCTCCGGCGCGGTCAGGGTGAGCAGTCGTGCCCGGTCGACCAGGAGCTGCTCGGCCGGGCGCTGGTGTCCCTTCCCCAGGTAGTTGCGGAACCCGTCGGCCGTCGGCTCCAGGACGGCGAAGGACTCGACGTCGGTCTGTTCTGGCGAGGCGTCCGTTCGGCCCGGGGTGAAGGGAACCTCGACGTCGTGCCCGGCGGCTTTTGCTGCTTGTTCCACGGCTGCGCACCCGGCGAGCACGATGAGGTCGGCGAGGGAGACTTGCTTGGTGCCGCTGGACTGCGCGGCGTTGAACTCGCTCTGGATGATCTCGAGGGCGCGCAGGACGGTTGCGAGCTGGCCGGGGTCATTCGCCGCCCAGTCGTTCTGCGGGGCGAGCCGGACGCGGGCCCCGTTTGCGCCGCCGCGCTTGTCGGTGCCGCGGAACGTCGATGCTGATGCCCAGGCGGCACCGACCAGATGGGAGATCCCCAGCCCCGCGTCGCCGATCCTGGACTTCAGTGCGGCGATGTCGCGGGCGTCGACGAGCTCGTGGGTGACCTCCGGGACGGGGTCCTGCCACAGCTGCTGCTGCGCGGGGACCAGCGGGCCCAGGTAGCGGCTCAGGGGCCCCATGTCGCGGTGTGTCAGCTTGAACCACGCCTTGGCGAACACGTCGGCGAACTGCGCCGGGTGCTCGAAGAAGCGTCGGGAGATCGGCTCGTAGATCGGGTCCAGGCGCAGCGCAAGGTCGGTCGTGAGCATCACCGGGGTGTGTGTGGTCGAAGGGTCGTGGGCGTCGGGCACGGTCTTGGCCGCCGGGTCGGTGGGGACCCACTGCCATGCGTCCGCCGGGCTCTTGGTCAGCTCCCACTCGTAGCCGAACAGCGTCTCGAAGAAGCTGTTGTCCCAGGTCACCGGCGTCGGTGTCCAGGCACCTTCGAGTCCGCTGGTGATGGCGTCGCTGCCCTTTCCGGTGCCGTAGCTGCTCTTCCACCCCAGTCCCATCTCTTCCAGGGGGGCTGCCTCGGGTTCGGGGCCGACGTTGGCTGCGTCCGCTGCGCCGTGGGTCTTGCCGAATGTGTGTCCGCCCGCGATGAGCGCGACGGTCTCCTCGTCGTTCATGGCCATCCGTCGGAACGTCTCACGTATGTCGCGTGCAGCGGCCAGCGGGTCCGGTGTTCCGTTCGGCCCCTGCGGGTTGACGTAGATCAGCCCCATCTGGACCGCCGCCAGCGGGTTCGCCAGCTCCCGGTCTCCGCTGTAGCGGGCGTCGCCGAGCCAGGTGTCCTCGGTCCCCCAGTTGATCTCATCGGGCTGCCACACGTCTTCGCGGCCGCCCCCGAACCCGAAGGTGGGCAGTCCCATGGACTCCAGGGCGCAGTTGCCGGTGAAGACCATCAGGTCCGCCCAGGAGATCTTCCGGCCGTACTTCTTCTTGACCGGCCACAGCAGTCGACGTGCCTTGTCGAGGTTGGCGTTGTCGGGCCAGCTGTTCAGCGGCGCGAAGCGCTGCTCACCGGACCCGGCACCCCCGCGGCCGTCCTGGATGCGGTAGGTGCCCGCGCTGTGCCACGCCATCCGGATGAACAGCGGACCGTAGTGGCCGTAGTCGGCGGGCCACCAGTCCTGCGAGGTGGTCATGACAGCTTCGATGTCACGTTTGAGGGCCTGCAGGTCGAGGGTCTTGAACTCCTCGGCGTAGCTGAACGTCGCGCCCAGCGGGTCACCAGCCGCCGGGCTCTGGTTCAGGACGCTCACGTTGAGCTGGTTCGGCCACCAGTCCCGGTTGGATGCTCCTGCGGCCAGGTGCGGGCACTTGCTCTCGCTGTCCACGATGTTCTCTCCCTCAGCTGCGGTGATGTTGTCAGGCACGGGAATCCTTCAGGTCCGAAAGGGTGGGCTCGGGATCAGGGACGTGTTCGGCTGAGCACCGCTGGCACAGGCCCCAGTAGACGACCTCGGCCTCATCGATCGAGTACCCGTGGTCGTGGGATGCGGTCAGGCACGGTGTGTCGCCGACGGCGCAGTCCACGTCGGCGATGGCGCCGCAGGAGCGGCATACGACGTGGTGGTGGTTGTCCCCGACACGGGACTCGTAGCGGGCCACTGAGCCGGCAGGCTCGATGCGCCGCACCAGCCCTGAGGTGGTGAGGGCGCGCAGGACGTCGTAGACCGCCTGAGTCGAAACCTCAGGCAGGTCCCGTCGTACCACGCCGATGATCGAGTCGGTGTCGGCGTGCGGATGCTCGTAGACGGCCTTCAGAACCGCGACCCGTGGCCGCGTCACGCGCATGGCCGCCGCGCGCAGCGCGTGCTCTACGTCGATCGTGGTGGGCACCCGCCGAGTCTCAGCCCTTTTCTGGAGTCAGTCAAGATCCCACGGGCGGGTTGGTGGCCGCCGGGGGCGGGTGC
>Ga0209698_10008817_pt1 | contig 10367 bp, 12 predicted proteins | sample LitLauG_LLR_2012_FD_187203 | JGI IMG/M metagenome (GOLD analysis project Ga0209698, IMG submission 187203) | Freshwater sediment microbial communities from Pennsylvania, USA - Little Laurel Run_MetaG_LLR_2012 (SPAdes) (version 2) | ecosystem: Environmental > Aquatic > Freshwater > Creek >... | reverse complement strand
AAAGAACACCGTGCCCGCACGGCGGTGAAGTTTGCCGCCCTTGGCGGCGAAGATGGCGATCGCGCCCGTCGCCAGCGCGATGAAGCCCCCGCCTATGTGCAAGCCGAAGGCGCCAAGCGTGAAATCGTGCAGCCAAGGCGCTTGATCATTGGTCATGGGGGTAAGGCGCCCTCGCGGGTTTCGGCGTGCTTGCCTTCTAGATGCTACTCCAAGCGGTGACGGATGCGCCCTACAAACAAGCAAAGAAGAAGGGCGCAGGAGGGGGAGCAACCTCTGCGCCCTTCTGGGGCAAGCCTTGGAACGTCGCGTGGGAGCTTAAGTGACGATCTGGCTGGCTTGGTTCATGGCCGCCATTGCAAACGGCGCAAAGGTCAACAAAGCGGCGATCAGGGTGCAGAACTTTAACATCGGCGGGCTCCTCGGGGTTCGGCGCGAAACGAATGCGATGAGGAGAACTTAGGCGAAAGCCCTGCCTTGGCGCTGTGACCTGCGGCACGCGAAGCGCGGGAGGCAAGCGGGGCTATGCTTTGCCCTCTTGGTCACATCACCAACACGATCTTGCCGATATGGGCGCCGGCTTCGAGCCTTGCCATCGCCGCCTCGGCTTGGGCCAGGGGAAACGTCGCATCGATCACCGGCTTCAGTTTGCCCGCCTCGATCCACGGCCATACCTGACGCTCGACCTCTGTGGCGAGGCGGGCCTTCTCTGCGACCGCGCGCGAGCGCAGCGTGGAGCCGGTGAGGGTCAAGCGCTTAAGCATGATAAGCGCCAGATTGATCTCGGCCTGGGCGCCGCCGAGTTGGGCAATGGCGACCAGCCGCCCCAGCGGCTTGCAGGCATTAATGTTCTTGGCCAGGTAGAGACCCCCGACCATGTCGAGGACGACGTCTGCGCCGCCGGCTTCGCGCAGGATAGCTTCGAAATCCTCGCTCTTGTAATTGATCGCCCTATCGGCGCCCAGCTTCACACAGGCGGCGCACTTGTCGGCGCTGCCGGCGGTTGTGAAGACGCGCGCGTTTTGGGCTTTGGCCATCTGGATCGCGGTGGTGCCGATGCCCGATGAGCCCCCGTGCGCCAACAACGTCTCTCCGGGCTTTAAGGCGCCGGCTTCGAAAACATTGGCCCAAACGGTAAACACGGCCTCAGGCAGCGCGGCGGCTTGGGTGAGTGACAAACCCTGCGGCGCTGGCAAAGCGGCGCCCGCGTCCGCGAGCGCATATTCCGCGTAGCCCCCGCCCGCAAGCAGCGCGCAAACCCTATCGCCAAGCTTCCAGCGCCGAGCGCCAGGCCCAAGGCGCGCGACAGTGCCGGCGACCTCCAAGCCCAGCGTCTGGGGCGCGCCCGGCGGAGGCGGATAGAGGCCGCGCCGTTGCAGCAGATCGGGTCGGTTGAGGCCGGCGGCTGCAACCTTGATGAGGATTTGTCCTTCGCCTGGCTCGGGGATCGGCGCCTCTGACAAGGCAAGCGGGGCGCCGGTTTGGTGGGAAATTAATTGCATCGTTCCCGCATTTGACACGCGCCACTCCCCTTAAAGTTCCGCCGGTTTCGGGTTAGTATGCTTAGCGGAGGTCAGGCCCATGTTCGACGACGATCCTTTCGCTCCGCCGGTGAAGAAGCCGGTTTCCCTCGAAGCGCAACTCGAGAACGCCTCGGTGGGCGAACTGGAGGCTCGAATTGAACGGCTTAATGCTGAGATCGGCATGTGTGAGCGGGCGATCGCGGCCAAGAAGGCCCAGCGCGCCGCCGCGGACTCCGTGTTTGGGGGCCGTCCTGCCTGAATGCAGCTATTCAAGGCCGCAACGGCCCGCGCCTTGCGAACCTTGCAATTCATGACCGATACGACGCAGCCTTCGCCTTTCAGGGGCAGTTTCGACGCGGAGCGCGCCGCAGACTTTGCCCGCTCGGAGCTATTCGAGCGGACCTTCAAGGAAGGCATGGCCATGGTTGAAGAGACCGCCGCCTATCTTGACGGGCCCGGTCGCGCGGCCTCCAAGCGGCTCTCGCGCGTGGCGGCTTTAGCCTATGCCGGCGAGAGCATGCGACTGACCACGCGTTTGATGCAGGTAGCTTCATGGCTACTGGTGCAGCGGGCGGTGCGCGACGGCGAAATTCCGATGCGGGAAGCCGCCAGTGAGAAGTACCGGCTGATCTCGCGCGAACCGCAACCTGCGCCGGCGTTTGCGGGCGCCGATGAACTGCCTGAAGCGCTGAAGGCGCTGATCATTAGGGGCGCGGCGATTTACGAGCGCGTCCGGCGACTGGACGAAACCATGTTCAGGAACGACGCGCCGGCGGAGACTAACGGGGTCTCCGATCAGATGGCGAAGTTGAAAGCAGCCTTCGCGCGCTAAGCCACAAAACAGCAAGGGCGCGGATGGCCCGCGCCCTTTAACCTTCCAAATAGTCGCGTGCTATTGCTCACTTCTTCTTTATGAAGCCGCCAAACTTGTCATTGAAGCGCGAGACGCGTCCGCCGCGATCCAGCAGAGTTTGGTTGCCCCCGGTCCAGGCTGGGTGCGACTTGGGGTCGATTTCGAGCGCTAAGGTGGCGCCGTCTTCGCCGTAGGTCGAACGGGTCTTGAAGGTCGCGCCATCGGTCATTTGAACCGTGATGAAGTGATAGTCGGGGTGGCCTTCTTCTTTCATGACCCGCGCATCCTGGCGGCCCCCGGTTCAGGGGGCGAAAAAAATGAGAAGCGGCGCTGATAGCCTAAAGGGTCAGGAGACGCAAGCAGGGGCAACTGGCTGCGGGATATTCGTCTAGGCGCTGGCCGGCACGCTGCTCCAGCGCCAGGCAACCGGCTCAAAGATGAGAAGCCGTGAAACTTGTATAGGGGACTTAAAGCCCCACTTGCGCCAGGGCTTCGGCTTGCCGCTTGGCCAATGCTTCCGGTGAGAAATCTGCGACGCTTTCGGCGAACATGCGTCCGAAATTGAGCTCTGCGCGCAGATGCAGGAAGGCCGCCCCAAGTCCAATGGCGGCGCGGTCCATGAACACGAATTCGCGCGGAATGAGCACCGGGCCAATCGTCTTTAAGCGCTTGCGAACTTCCATCGCTTCGCGCCGGCCATACATAGCGGGGGGCACATCATCGGCAATGGTGCGCAGGCGATCGTCGATGATGGGGCCGTAGATGAACTTTGCCCAGATCGTCAGCGCGTCGATCAATTCCTGGTTCAAGCGCTTGAAGCCCCACACTTCGTAGGCGTGCGCAACTTCGTCCATGTTGTTTGTCTTAAGACCACGCCAAAGTCCCACCACGCCCTCCAGGAAACGCGGCGGGAAAACGCGGACGCAGCCAAAGTCCAAAAGATGCAGGTGTTCGGCGTTTTCGGTGAGCGCGTAGTTGCCGAGATGGGGGTCGCCGTGGATGACGCCATACTGGGTCATTGGCCCCCACCACGCCTTGAACAGCAGTTCGGCGATGCGGTTGCGGGTTTCTGGCGCCGCGTCGAGCCAGCTCATCAGGCCTCGGCCCTCAAGCCAGCTCATGGTCAGCAGCCGTTTGCTTGAAAGCGCCTCGACCGGGCGCGGCGTCTTGATGCGCGTTTCACCCTGCAGCATAAGCGCGAAGAGGCGCATGTGCTTCAGTTCTCGCGCGTAGTCCAATTCCTCGCGCAGGCGCTCGGTAACCTCTTCAATGGCTTCAGAAGAGTCGATGGCGCCGTCCATGGTCTTGAACAAGCTTAACAGCGTTCGCAATTGGCCGACATCGGCCTCGACCGCGCTCGCCATATCCGGATACTGGAGCTTGCAGGCAAGCGCTTCGTCGTTGAGTGAAACCGCGCGGTGCACTTGCCCCAGTGATGCGGCCGCGGCCGCGTCACGCGCGAAGGATTTAAATTGGGTTTGCCACTCTGGCCCCAATTCAGCGCGCATGCGCCGCTCGACGAATGGCCAGCCCATGGGCGGGGCGTTGGCTTGCAGTTTGCGAAATTCTTCAGCGTAGGCCTCGGGCAATAGATCAGGGATAGTCGAAAGCAGCTGCGCCACCTTCATCAACGGCCCTTTGGATTGTCCCAACGCCATACGCAGCGCCTTGGCGAGCGCTGCTTGGTCTTTGCCCATAACCCGCGCTCCCACCGCACCGGTCATATTAGCGCCCACGCGCGCCACCCGGCCGATGCGGGCGGTAATGCGATTGCGCTCGGGGTCTGGGGTGGTGTTCATGCGTGGTGAATACAAACTTTAGATAATGACTATATTCGCTTACGAAAATCGCATTTGAGTGTGCCATTTTAACGCGACTTTGACCTCCCATCATTATGGTCTGCCCTGCGAACAGCGTTTCCGTCAGAGAAACGCGTCGACAGAAATTGGTGGGACATGGCAAAGACTATCCTGATCGTCGATGACGATCCGGCGCAACGGCGCCTTCTGCAAGCAGCTGTAGAACGTAATGGCTTCGCCACGCGTACGGCAGAAAATGGCCGCCAGGCCGTCGATGCCGTCGATGCCCACGCAGACATCGACGCTGTATTGCTGGATCTGGTCATGCCCGGCATGAGCGGCCAGGAGGCGCTCAAGGATATTCGTCAGCGCCGCAGCGACCTGGCGTGCATCGTGCTGACCGCCTCCGGCGGCATCGACACGGTAGTGCAAGCCATGCAAGCGGGCGCGAGCGACTTCTTTGTGAAGCCAGCGTCGCCGGAACGGATCATGGTGTCGATCCGCAACGCGCTTGAAATGTCGAATTTGAAGACCGAGGTGGTGCGGCTGAAGAAAAAGGCTGCCGGCCAGCTTTCCTTCGACGATATGGTTGCGAACGCCCCCAACATGGCGCCGGTTGTGCGCATGGGCCGTCGCGCGGCGGGCTCCAGCATCCCGGTGCTGATCACCGGCGAAAGCGGGGTCGGCAAGGAAGTCTTGGCCCGCTGCATCCAGGGCGCCAGCGATCGCGCCGGCAAGCCGTTCGTCATCGTGAACTGCGGCGCCATACCCGAAAATCTGGTTGAGTCCATTTTGTTTGGCCACGTCAAAGGCGCTTTCACCGGCGCAAGCGACAACCACGCCGGAAAATTTGTCGAAGCCAATGGCGGCACGCTTTTTCTGGACGAAATCGGCGAATTGCCGCTCGACATGCAAGTGAAGCTGCTGCGGGTGCTGCAAGAAGGCGAGGTCGATCCGGTGGGCGCCAAGCGTCCAGTGAAGGTCGACGTGCGCATTATTAGCGCCACCAACAAGGATTTGGCGAAGTTGGTGGCCGATGGCGGCTTCCGCGAAGATCTCTATTATCGCCTAAACGTTTTCCCCATCGAGGCGCCCCCGCTCCGCGAGCGCAAGCAAGACGTGCCCCCCTTAGTGCAACGCTTCATCTCGCGCTTCAACGCCGAAGAGGGCCGCAATGTTCGCGGCGCCTCGGAAGCTGCGATGCTGATGCTGCTGAATTTCGATTGGCCGGGCAACGTGCGACAGCTCGAGAACGCGGTCTTTCGCGCGGTGATCCTTTGTGACGGCGATTGGCTGCAGCCCGAAGACTTCCCGCAGATCTCGGGGTTGAAGCCACTGGTTGCGGCCAACGATACGCTATCAAGCGAGGTCCCGGCTGCGGCCAATGACCATAACGCCATGGCAGTCGCGCAAGCGGCGTTCACCTCGGTGGTTGTGGGAGCTGAGGTTTCCGATGCGCCCGCGCCGGTGCAGCTCTTCGATGGCGAAGGCCATTTGCGCCAATTGGAACAAATCGAACGTGACCTGATCGAACTGGCGATCGACCATTATGCGGGGCACATGTCGGAAGTGGCGCGTCGATTGGGCATTGGCCGCTCGACACTTTATCGCAAGCTGCGCGAATATGGCCTCGAAGAGCGGGTCGCCGCCGAGGGGTGAGGGGAAAACCGGGGCGCTCTGGCCCAGGCGCCCAATCCCATTCGGCTCATTCGTCGGACGCGGTAGGTTTTTGTCGCTTCTTCCAGCCGAGCGGCCTTTTGACGACGAGGCCTTTGCGTTTCCTGCCCCGGGCTTTGGCTGCGATCTCTTTGATTTTTACGGTTTGCAGCAGCGAGAGCGCGTCGTCTTTCTTGCCTTTGCTCAGATTGTGAAAGGCTGAACCGTATTTTTCGAGGCGCTGATCGACTTCACTCAGGAATTGGCTTTCCCAATCTGAATAATTGACCGCACCCTCGCCGGGTTTGATTTCACCGGTTTCGGGATCGACCGTTTCGGCCGCTTTGCCCTGTGCTGCAAGCTTGCGCACCATGCGCAAGGCCTTGCGCGTTCGCTTGGGATCGAGGTCGCGGGGCATCGCGCCCTCCGGATCGGCAATTTCGGACGCGGGCGATAAAGCCGCGCGAAGCTGCTAAATCTCGCCCAAAGCATGCAGGTAGAGATCGCGCACCTGCTCTTGTTCTTCACGCTCATGGCGGTCCTGTTTGCGGATTTTGATCACTTGGCGGAGGACCTTGGTGTCGTAGCCCATGCCTTTGGCTTCGGCGTAGGTTTCCTTGACGTCGTCGGCGATCGACTTTTTCTCCTCCTCAAGTTTCTCGATGCGCGCAACCAGTTGGCGCAATTTTTCTTGTGCGCTTTGGGTCAGCGATTGCGCCGCCGTCACTGTTGCTTCTGATGCGCCGAAGTCAGCCATGATCACCCCCAAAATTGATTCGTTTTCGGAAAGTGTAGTGTCGCCAAATGCGGGGCCAACAGCTGGACAGCGCGAATCGGTGAGCCGTTAGGCTTCGCGGCCTTCGACCTTGGCGGCCAGGCGCTGCACGCCCTGGCGAGCGACTTCATAATGGGGGTGGATGGCGAGCGCGGCGCGGAAGGCCTGCAGCGCGGCGCGGTTCTGGCCGAGCTCTTCATAGATCAAGCCCAGGCCCGCAAGCGCGCCGAAATGGCGAGGCTCGCGCTTCAGCGTTTCCTGGATTGCTGCAATGGCGCCGGCATAATCATGATTGCGGTAGGCCAGATTGGCGCGCCGGTTCCATGGCTCGGCGAAGTCTGGCGCGAGATCGCTGGCTTGCTCGAGAAAGCGCAGGGCCAATTGGTTGTCGCCATCGCTCTCGGCGGCGGCGGCGCGCTCCACCAGGATATTGACAGTAGGCGAGCCAGAATCGGCCCAATGCGACCAGATTTGGTTCTCGATCCGCGCCGCGGAGGCGTCGTCCGGCGCTTGTTCCAGTTGGGTAAAGAGCGCGTCGAGTTCAGGATCTGGGCGCGCGGGGGCGCGGCCGGCGACGCCGCAAGCGCCCAGCACAAGCGCTATAGCGAAGGAAATCAGAATACCACGCATCGCGATTGGTGAATCGCAGTCAACTTAACCCAGAATCTGAAGTTCCGCGAGGCTGGCGCCGCTCGTGCAGGCCAAAGGGCCTAATTCAGCCCTGTTTGGCCTTATAGCGCGGGTCGACCTTGTTGATGACGTAGACCCGTCCCTTGCGGCGCACGACCCGGCACGCCCGGTGGCGGGTTTTCAGCGACTTGAGGGAGCTCTTGACTTTCATGGCCCTATTTCCGGGTCGAAATGGAAGCGGGGTGTCTAGGGGTGAGACCAGCGGAAGTCAATCATAGTCCATTGTGGAGGTTGGCGACGCGCAATAGGGCAGGCCGGGGGATGAGGGGACGAGGGGTTCGGATGCGGCGGGGTTTGTTCACGGGCGCGGTAATGCTGTTGGCCATGGCCTGCGGGCAAGCGGCGGTGGGCGCTGACCCCACCCCATCTGCGCCCCATTTCGAGAGCTCAGGCAACGCCGATTTCGACGCTTGGCGCGACGACTTCGCCCGCCGCGCAGTCGCCGCCGGTCGCCAGCCCGCGATCATTGGGCGCCTGCTTTCCCACATCGAGCCGGATCAATCGATCATCGATCTCGATCACCGCCAGCCGGAATTCGTCTCCCCGGTTTGGGATTACGTAAACAATAGAGTGACCCCCCAACGCATAGCCGCCGGCAAGGCGTTGAAGGCGAGCATGGGTTCAACCCTTGACGCGATCCAACAACGTTACGGCGTCGACGCCGACATTGTCCTGGGGATCTGGGGACTGGAAAGCAATTTTGGTTCAGCGACGCTGGCTTACGAGGCGCCGACGGCGCTGGCGACGCTTGCCTTCGAAGGTCGCCGCCGCGCGCAATTCGAAGGCTATCTTATGTCGCTCTCGCAAATGGTCGAACGCGGGCTCGCGACGCCCGACGAGTTGAGATCATCCTGGGCCGGGGCGATGGGACAGCCCCAATTCATGCCCGATGTCTATCTCCAGCTCGCCGTCGATTGGGACGGCGATGGGCGTCGCGATATTTGGACCGATAACGCTGACGTCGCGGCCTCGATCGCCCACTATTTACAAGATCGCGGCTGGCAGGCGGGCCAGCCGGTGTTTGATGAAGTCAGTTTGCCCGACAATTTCGATTATAGCTTGGCCGACGGCACAACGCGCAGCATAGGCGACTGGACCGGCCGGGGTCTCAAGCGCATCGACGGCGCCACCTGGCCAGCAAGCATGTCGGCGATGCAATCTCAATTGTTCCTGCCGGCGGGCGCGCAGGGTCCGGCGCTCCTGCTGCATCCGAATTTTGCGGTGATCCGCCGCTACAACGCCTCAGACCGCTACGCATTGGTGGTGGCGTTGCTGGCGCGCGGCTTCGAAGATCGGGGCGGGTTGGTGCACGGTTGGCCAAGCGAGCTTGGCTCGCTCAATCGCGATCAAACCTTGGAGCTGCAGACGCTGCTGAACGGGCTGGGCTACAATGCCGGCGCCGCGGACGGCTTATTCGGCTCGGCGACCCGCCACGCAGTGGCGCAGTTTCAGGGTGATCAACATCTCCCCGCCGATGGTTTCCCGACTGCGGATTTGTTGACGAGAGTGCGCGCCCGCGCCGGCGTCAGTGTGGCGCCTGCGCCAACCCAGGCTGCGTCCTCGCCCGCGAGCGGGGCAAGCGATGACGGACCTCATGGGCTGGACGACGAGGGCATTCGCGCCTTGCAACGCCGCCTCATTCGCCTCGGCTACCTGCACGGACACGCTGACGGTTCTTTGGGGCCAAGCACGCGCCGCGCCATCCGGGCTTTTCAGCGCGCCCACCACATGGAGACGACAGGGCGCGCCACAACCGACGTGCTAGCCGCGGCGCGGCGCGCCCGTCGCTAGGTCGCCGGCGCCTGCCTGGGCGCGCGCGCCACAACCGCGTCGCGCAAGCGCCGGCTTACCATTGCGAAGGCGAACATAGCCGCCAGCAAGCTAATGGTGATGATCAGCGGGGCGGTCATGCCGAGGCGCTCGTAGGCGACGCCCCCGAGGATCGGCGAGAAAATAAACCCAGCGCCGTTGATCGCCACCACCAAACCTGCGGCCGCGCCTTGCTCATGAGGCTCGACGGCGACCGAAGCCCCACCGGTGAAGCCCGAGCGCGCAAGGCCCGCGCCAAGGCCCTGCAGGGCTTGCGAAAGCATGAGCGTTTGAAGATTGGGCGCGAATATTTGCACCGCAACGCCCAGCGCAAGCAGGCCCGCGCCCCAAATGATCAGCGAGCGGGGACCAAAGGCCAGGCGCGGCAAGATCACGAGTTGGGTGGCAAGCAGGGCCAAAGCGTTGGCCATGAACCCCCAGGATGTGAGTTCGGTGCCGTGGCTTCCAGAGGCGCCAAGCCGGTCCATCGTAAAAAGCCCATAGATTTGCTGGACGACGCCGGCGCAGACCGAGAGCCCGAGGCCGCAAATGAGATAGCCCGATAGGCGCCGGTCGGCGGCGAGCTTCAGAGATTGTTTGAAGTCGCGTTGTTGGCGCGGCGATTGTGGCGCGGTGCGTTCCGGCAGGAACGCAAGTATTGTCAGCGATGCGCCCAGCGCCAGAGCGCTCACCAGCCAGATTGGAAACACCAGGCCGAATTTCGCCGCCAACCAGGCGCAGATGCCGGGCCCGAATGCTTGGCCAACCGCGAAGGCTGAACTCAAGGCGGCAAGTTGGGTCGTGCGTTCAAGCGTCGAGGTGCGATCGGCGACATAGGCTTGCGCCGAGGGGCTGGCTGCGGAGCCAAACGCGCCGAAGATGGCGCGTGCGCCGATGAGCGAGAGTGAAAGTTGCAAACCAGCCGTCGCCCCTGACAGCCCGAACATCACCATGGCGCCGAACGAGGCCATCGACACAGAATAGGCGCCAAGTCCGAAAGCAATGGTCGGCTTGCGGCCAATATTGTCGGAGAGGCGTCCCCAATAGGGGCTGGCGAACACCCAAAGCAACGCCGACAGCGAGAAGATCCAGCCTACGGTGGCGTCGCCAAGATGGAGTTGGCGCACCAATGGCGGGGCAACCGACAGCAGCATCGAGTTGCCGGCGCCAATCACCAGCATGCAGGTCCAGAGCAGGCGGAATTGGCGGTTGCGCCCAATAGGGGCGTTCGGCGCCGCCGGCGGGGCGGCGAGCGGCTCAGGGGC
>Ga0209698_10008816_pt1 | contig 10368 bp, 7 predicted proteins | sample LitLauG_LLR_2012_FD_187203 | JGI IMG/M metagenome (GOLD analysis project Ga0209698, IMG submission 187203) | Freshwater sediment microbial communities from Pennsylvania, USA - Little Laurel Run_MetaG_LLR_2012 (SPAdes) (version 2) | ecosystem: Environmental > Aquatic > Freshwater > Creek >... | reverse complement strand
GGATGAGTTCGGTACCCCTCTTCCTCGGCGGAGGCTTGTTCGCCACTGGGCTTGCACTGCGTGACCTGATGCCACATCCAATCCAGAAATGGGGCGACGGCGCCGAGGCCGAGAGGGACACCGCCCGCAACGCCTATGCGGAAGGGCACCGACATCTTGCGGACCGAAACGTCGGCAAGGCGTTGGAGATCTGCAAGGAATTTCTCAAGAAATATCCGGGTGATCCGATGTTCCAGGCACTACAGTTGGAGGCCGAGGAGCAACGACGCCAGGAACAGTCCTCATTTATCGCGGAGGTGTCGCGGCGCGCCGATTCGGAGCGCGACCTGGACCGGCGGGTGAACATACTCAAAGAAGCGGTGGAGCGCTACCCGGAAGAGCCCCATCTGCAGCAATCGCTGCGGTTGGTTCGCGAGCGGCGGGACCTGGTGAACTCGATTGTGGAGCGGGCCCGGCAATACGAGGAGCGCAGCCAGTTCAACGAAGCTCTCAGCCAATTCGACATACTGCGCAACATTTACGCGCAATATCCGGGAATCGAGTTCGAGACCGAGCGGCTGAAGCGGCGGCGGGACGGGCAAATCCGCGAGGAGTCGAAGGGGCGGTGGGTGGAACAGATCGACCGTCAAATCGCGCTCGGGGACTACGGGCGCGCCCGCGATTTGGCGCGAACGGCGCTGGTGGAGTTTCCGGACGACAAGGAGCTCGCGGGGCTGGAACGGCTAGCGGAAGGGGCCCAAGGGCGCGCTGCCGAAGCGGAAGAATGGCTGCAGCGGGGCCAGCAACTGTGCTTCGACCGGCAATACGGCGAAGGGCTCGAAGCGCTGCGCAAGGCGGCTTCACTCGATAGCCGGAATGCTGTAATCCGCGCGGCCCTTTTGGGCGCGCTGGTGGAGCAGGCGCGCTCCGTTCTGGGTCAGGACTGGCGCGCGGCGGAGCCGCTCATCGAGCAGGCGCTGGGCATCGACGGAGGACACCCACTAGCCAAGAGTCTCCAGGGATTGGTTCTCGACTACAAGCGCCAGGAAATCTTGAATGAATGCGTGACGCAGGCGCGCGAGATGCAAGCCAGCGGCGATCTGTCGGGAGCGCTGGCGAGGGTCGAAGAGGCCCTGGCGACCTATCCGAACGAGGTTCGGCTGGTGCAACTCAGGACTACGCTGAAGAACCTGGGCGCGGTATCGACGGCCAAGGCGCCGCCGGTGCGGCAGCCTGAGGCGCCTGCCGCACGAGCGGAGCCTGCCCGCTTGCCGAAAGAGTCGCCGGCGCAAGCGCCGACCGAATCACTGGTGATTGGCAGCCAACGGTCGCCGGCAACAGACGACCCTTTCACGATCGAGCGAAGCATCATCGGCGCTGCACCAGGGCCGCCACGCGAGCAAAGCCCGCCGGTGCGGCAACGCGCGCCGGGCGGCTTCGTGGTCCGTACCCAGGCCCTGTGGGGGCAGGCAGGCAGGCAACTTGCTCGTTTCTGGACCGTGTTGCAGGATTTTGCGGGGCCCAAAGGGCGTGGATCGACTCTGCAGTGGGGGCTGTTGGCGGCAGCTTCGGTAATTCTCGTGCTGGCTTTGGCGTGGACTTATATTCCCAGAATTTTCATACGGAGGCCGCCCCCGCCGGCCCTCGAATACCTGGTCGATGTGCAATCGAACGTGACCGCCCAGTATTCGGTAGACGACAAACCGGCATCGCTGCCGTTGCGGCTGCCGCCCGGTCCGCACAAGGTACAGGCTTTCGCGCCGGGGTACAGACCGGACACGCAGACTTTTACGCTGTCGCCGGGCGCGCAGAAGCCCTTTGTGGTCGCTCTGAAGCTGGAGCCGGAACTGGTACGGCTGCGGTTGTCGTCGGACTTAAAATCGGGCAAGGTTTCGCTGGACGGGCAGCCGGCTGTCGACCTGCAAGACGGCGGTTTCACCAATGATGGCATTTCGCTCTCGACGGAACATACGCTTTCGTTGGCCCAATCGGGAAAGGAAGCCCTGGGGTTTTCCTTCGTGGCTGAGCCGGGTGGAATAGTCACACTTTCGACGCCTGTCAGGGCCAAAGACATCGCGGCGGTGCTGATCTCGAATCTGGGCGCCCGCGCGAGGGTATATGCCAGCGACGACTCCCTGAAGGGCGGTTTGAAGGACCAGACGCCGCAACCGATTCCTAAAGATGGCCTGGAGTTTCGCGACCTGACGGGGAACGCCGACTTGATCCTGGATGACGGCAAGTCTCCGCGGACACTCCCCATAGAGATTGGCAACGCGCCCACGCTCACCATCAGGATGGCCAGCGATCCGAATCAAGGGACGTTTGAAGTGGAAGTCCGCGTCCCGGACGCGTCTGTTTCGATCGACGGACGCAAGCCGCGGCCTATCCGGCAGGGGCGGAATTCGCTTGGCATGGATTCGGGCACGCACACGATTCTGTTTACGAAGGATAGTTACGAGCCATTGGAGCTAAAGGTTGAATTGAAGAAGGGCGAAGTGCGCCAATTGACGGCCTATGACCCCAAGCCAGTCATTCGGACGGCATCCCTGGCGATCGAGGGCGCTACGCCCGGGGCCGAGGTGTTGGTCGACGGCAACTCCCGCGGCACCACCGACAGCGGCGGTTCGTTCCATCAGGATGACCTGTCGCCGGAGGGGCACACCATCACGCTCCGGAAAACGGACTTTGAAGAGAAGCAACTTCCCAAGACATTCATTGTTGGCCAGCCTGTTCGCATCTCAGGGCAGGACGGGCAACTAACTCCGTTCGGCACCATCGAGTTCCATGTGTCGCCGCAAAGCGCGGCCATCACGTACAAACGGTCCGACGAACCGCAGGCACACGGGGCGGAAAATGGCAGGCGGGTGAACGTGAGAGCGGGGCGTTATGAGATCGGGGTTAGTGCCAACGGCTACCGGGCGCACACGGACACGATCTCAGTGGAGCCTGGCAAGTCGCAGACCATCGAGTCGGCGTTAGTGACGGTGCCGGAAGAGCAAAAGAAGGGGCCGGGGCGCGGGCCGGTCGCGCCGCCACCACCACCGCTGCCAACGTTGACCAAGGATTATTTCCAGGATCCGGCGGCTTGGACACAAGACGGCGCGTGGTGGATTCACAAAGGGGACGCGGTAAGTTGGCTGCGCCGCAATCAAGGCACGTTTGTATTCGAATTCCATCGGCAGAGACAAAACCTCGGGATCGTCAAGCCAACGAAGCATATCGAGTGGCTGGTGGATCAGAGGACTCCGACCAACCAGATCGAGTACAATTTCGACTTCGGGAACCTGGAGCGCCGGGCGACGGCAGACGGCAAAGTGGATACCAAGAAGGTGAAGTTGCCGCCGGCGGCTGCGTCCAGTGAGAGCTACACTCTGGAAGTTGAGATTGGGCCGGAACAGATCGTGATACGGGGCGCGCAGGGCCAGGTACTGGATCAGTATCAACGGCCGAATCGCGAGCCGCTGGGTAAGTTTGGGTTCAAGGGCGACGTGGCGCTGGCGGTGAAGAGGGTGGAGTAGGGCGATGAGATCGCGGCCCTGTGATCCCTGGTGCTCGCCCGCGAGATCAGGCAGAGTGCAAGGAAATTGCGAATCTGGCAATCACCGCTACGATTAACGCCACGCTGAAGCCGATGGACACTGTTCGCCGTCTACCACGGAGACGAAAGACAGCAAGTGCGAGGTTGATCGCCGCCACGGCAATCACCGGTACCGCAAAAAATGCAAGCAGCACCAACGCGTCCTGATCTATCGGGAGTTTGGCAGCGGGACTTCCAACCACGGAGTCGGTCCGCATCCACTCATACTGATTCCCTGGCACGCGCCAGAAAGCGGCACAGGCAATCACTCCCAGCGCCGCCAGGAAATAAAACGACCTATTGCCCATATTCAATCGCCGAGCAGCGTCTGAAGCCTATTGTAGATCTTATTGAGGATGAAGTCTCCATAGGAGGTATCGCGAGAGATCGCCTGCAGCGACAATTCAGGCCCGCGGTTGTATCGGGCGCCAATGATGCGGATCTCATAGAGACCGATCTTAGTCTGATTGGGAAAGTCAATCTGCTTCAGTTGCGACAGGTGTCGCGCGACGATTACCAGGTCGTTCTCGTCGACCTGGAGACAGTCGACCAGCCGATTCTTGTCGGCGTCACTGAGCGTCTCGAACTTCACCCCCATCGCCTCAGCTGCTCTCCGCAACTGAATCGCAACCGCACCGGTAGAGGTCAGCCCGGGCTTCTTCGTGATCGTCAATGGTTCCAGCAAAGGATCTCCAAGGTGATCGAATTGCCGGAATCTATACAGTATGAGTTTGCTGCTATACGGCTTCCCGCCCACTTCAATCCAAGCAACGCCAGCCAATAGTTCCGGAGGCAGGTTGTATTGGGCGGAGAGTTTTTTGATCAACGCCCGATGGGTTCTTACCCAGGAGTCCTTATAGTTACGAAGAAGGTCGGGATCTCCACCGAGCCACTTCGGCAACACCTTCCAAACCAAGACATCGGAGTATCCCCAGTCAAAATTCCCGTAAGAGGTGGTAGTGACGGAGCAAAGCCCCAGAGGCTGTGGGGGAGGGGTTTCGGCTTGACAGGATGTGCCAGTGTCCACCTTCTGCGGACATATGTAGTTTGGAGCAGAACCTCCTGCCACTCATTCCTCCATGCGATTAACCGTTCAAATGATAGTCCAATACACAGGCATCCGCAAGCGATTCTACCTTGCCGACCTTGCCGACCTTGCCGCACGATCGAGAGCGCGGCATTATTCCAGCACGATGAGCAACTCCATTTTCGGGTCGGCGATTGCGCCGGGGGCGTGCACGGCGACCTGGCGGGAGAGCACCATCGCGTTCCAAAGCTCTCCTTCCTGGTTCAAAGCGAAATACTGGTTGTCGAGCTTGATGGGGATCTCGGGCGGGGGCACGGGGACGTGGCGGAGCAGCAACCCTGGGAGCGAGTTCCGAATCAGGCGCTGGATGTCGTCCTGCGAGGAGACCTTGATGAGTTGCGGCACGTTCCGGATGATGTCGTCCATGCCCATCTTGGCGCTGACGGCCAGATAGAAGTGCGAGTCGCGGAAGTACTGGTCTTCCGTCACGGTTCCGCCCCAGACGAACCGGTCCTTCACTCCCAGAGGCACGGACACGAACTTGGAGGGAATCACGGTCTCCATGAGGTCGCGGATGTTCTCATCGAGGAGCGTGAAGCAGCGGCCGAGGTCGTCATGATCGTAATCGGGAAGATTCTCGGGGCGGGCTTCCAGCGAGAAGGTGGAGAGCGCCCCGGCGAGCCGTAACATGGAAACGTAGGCGGCCTCCGGGTGGCCCTGGCGCACCTTCCAGATATGCTTCAGCTCGGGCAAGTAGGAATTGACCGTGTGGAGGAGCCAGAAGTTGGCTGTCTCCGAGGGTGAAAACTCGGCGGTAATTTTGCCGCGCTCCCGGCGGGGGCCGGAGAGGGTAGCGCTTTTCCTGGCGAGGATCTCAATCTGCCGGCGCAGAAGACCGCTCAGGTAGGTGCTGGAGGCGAGGTTCAAGCACGGCGCGATGAACCGGGGATTCAGGATGGGAATGGCGGCCGGGTTGCGGGCCACCTGGGCGATGCGGAGGCATGAGAAGCCGTCGCGGTATTCATCCTCGAAGAGAAGACGAAACGCACGGCGCGCGACCTGGACCGGCTTTTCCTCGTCGCCCGTATTCTCATCGGTGAACATGCGGGTCTCGGCGAGGTAACGCGTGGCGGGCGGGGCGCCATCCTCATCCTGGCCTAACCCGGGAATGCTGACGTTGCGCGCGCGGGGGCGATTCTCCGGGATTCCGAGGAAGACATCGAGGGACTCGCGGTTGGGCGGAAAATGGCCGGCGACGGTGCGCGATGGGGGCAACTCGTCGGTATCCGGCATATCGAAGGGCTCGCCATCGGGCATGATGCCGGCGCACTTCCCGAGACGGAACAGACCATTCCCCAGGGCGTCGGAATCGATATTGAGCTCGGTCACGCCCCAGTTGGCGAACTGCGAGGCGGCGAACCGGAACTGGAGCGCGTCCTCGAAGAACTGATCCTGCGTCTGGAATTGCTGGGGGGTGAGGAACATCCCTTTGGTCCAGACGACGCGGTGCCGGTTTCTCATGGCTGCTTACAACTCCTGCCCGTGTTTCCGAAAGATGCCGGCGATCTGATCGCGGAGCGGATCCGGGAGGTTCTTCACGGTCGCCAGGTCGAGCACCTCGGAGAAGCTGGCGCCGCCGGCGAGACCACTGGCGACGGTGACCAGGCTATCGGGCGGGCGCATGGTGGCAAACGGCGCCGAGACGGTGACCAGGGGCAGATCGCCCATTTCGGGCGAGTGGCGGACGTCGACGCGGTAGCGCAGGCCCGCGAGCAAGTCTGCGATCGCCGGAAATTTCTGGAAATGCAGGTGCATGAGGCAGGCGCGCAGCACAAAGGCGCGGACTGCTTCCGCATCCCGCTCCTCCTGACCTGCGAGGACCTGGCGGAGCATCGGGAGCGAGTACGTGGAGGAGTAAGCCACCACCCAAGTGAGCGGCGAAGTGACCTTGATGCTGCGCCAACCGCGGTCGGTCTTCGACTGATGCAGGTACTCCCACTCGTAGAGCTGTATCTGGGTGGAGACGGACTCGAGCGGTACGGTCAGCTCCGGCCGAAGATCGAACGGCCGCAGGGCAACTTTACGATAGAGCTCGCGGAGTTCGGCGACGGTGCGCTCGGAGCCGCCTACGAATTCCCGCTCGGCGCCCTCCATGGCGTCGCCGAGGATACGCCGCGGCCGGAAGAGTAGCGCTAGCGTGTCGAGGTAGCCGCGGAGCTGCTTCTGGCAGACCTTGGCGACTTCCTTGGTGAGCGTGTGCAGGTGCAGCAACTGCTCGACGTTCAGGCCTTCAGCGGGTGCGGCCGGGTTATCCATGGGCGGCTCCTGGTGTTAAAACATCCTGGAGAGACATTGTAGCTGATTGGAGTAATCGTAGGCGCAGCATCTTATCGAACCGGGGAAGACGCCGGTCCGATGATGCCCTGAATGAGGAATCGCCAGACGGAAAGCGCGACACCTACTAGTATAAAGATCAGCGCGACGCGGCGTCTCGCCTTCGACGCAACTCTGTTTGTAGAAGTAGCAAATAGAAAGAAGAAAAGGCCTAGTAAGATAAACACTGCTCCGATCCGGGTTTGGTTATCAATCATGGCTGCCCAAATCCTGACCTGAAGTCGAATCTTCGAAGGAAGATTTGACGAGATTTCGGCGTTGCTCATCCGTCATCGGTTCGCGAAACAGACGTCTCGGGCTCACCATAGGCATACCTACACTCCCGCCGTAGGCGATTTGAGTATTTGCCGGAAAACGGGCACCCGCCTCAGCGCAATGTGACATGACAAAGGCGTCGATATCGGCCCAGTACAAATCTGCGCCCTCAAAATTGCAGGACTCGGCACGGGCTCGCTGCAAAGTGGCCCCAACGAAATTGGCATTCTTCAGATTAGCCGCGGTCAAGGAGACTCCGCGCAAATCAGCAAATTCAAAGACAGCATTCTCCGCCATGAATTCTGTCAGAATCGCAGTGAAAAGTGAGGCCCGCTCGAATTCCGCCGCGCCAGCACTGGCGCCTGTGAAATCGCACGCCCCTAGGTCGGCGAAACGGAACCTCGCTCCATCTATAGAGGCTCTGCGAAATATGGCTGCGCACGCAGTAGCCCTTTCGAGTATCGTGCCTCGAATGGACGCATTGGCAAGGTTGGCCTCCACCAAGATTACGCCGTTCAGATTCGCATTGTTCAGGTTGGCACCCTCAAGGTTTGCACACGCTAAGTTGGCCTCTCGCAAATCGGCGCCCTCCAAGTTCGCCCTGATCAGATCACAACCGGCCATCCGGGCGCCCGAAAATCCAGCGCACTTCAGATCGGCTTCTCGCAGAGACGCGAATCGGAGGTCGGCGCCCGAGAATGTGGTGTCGGCCGTTCTGATTCCCTTGAGGTTCGCGCCCCGCAATGAAGTTGCTGTAAAGTTGGCGCATTCCAGACGCGAGCCGCTAATATTCGCTTCCGCCAGATCCGCCTTCGAAAAATCGACGCCGACTAGATTTCCATTGGGAGACAAGCGCACCGGGTTCATAGGGCTTTCTTCGCCTTCAAAAGAGCCTCTTTCTGGACGAGAATCGCGTCGAATTCCGAGTGCCGCCTCGCCATCTCAGCCTCGAATCGAGGCCGTGCGGAGGGAATTGGATTGCTGTTCCAGGCCTGTACCGCCGCCTGTTGGGCATCTGCGATTTCAAGAAGGCGTTTACTCAAAGCCAATATTTCAATCTCCAAGCGCTTGGAAGGATCCACAGTTGCCTGGCCACCGATTTTCCCGCTTCGAGAAAAATCGGGCGACTGCGATTGGATCTTGCGCAGGGCAGCAAGCTCGGTGCGGATCTGGCCAGCCAATTGATCGACCTCGGGTTCCAAGGCTTCCAGTCTCTTGCGGAGGAGTTCGTACTCGGACGGCCCGCGGGAAAGGTCAGCGTCGGCGACAATTCGGGTCCGGCGATCTTGGAGCGCCCGTACTTCGTCGAATAATTTAACTAAACGGTGTGAGCTATCCGCGAGCTGCTCCTGTAGCCGGCCCGTGTTAGCTTGCGCTTGAGTACCACTACCGCGTGAAGGCGACTTTCGTTGTTTACTCATATCCCAGCGTCACGGCAAGCCGTACTTAGGGAGAGAGGGAGTTTTGGTGGACCAAGTAGCCGCATCCTGCATGGCTGCCGCCCGCGGTGCATCTTCGTGCGCAGAACAGCCCTTCTCATGGTACTCCTGAATTTTATTTTGCATCCCTCTTTGCTCGTCATCCAGATTCTTAAGGTGGGTATCCACAGAGCCCTTGCTTTTAGTTCCTGTCGTAATGGGAGTGCCGTCGGCCGCCACAGCCGCGGCCGCGTAAAGGTCACCCTTTGGAGGGGCGCCCTGCCAGGGAAGGATCGTGGTTGGGTTCTCCAGGTCATTCCACCGTCTTTCAACGCTCGCCTGCCGGGTTTGGATGTCATTGAAAATATCGTTGCACTCCGCCTCCGACGCACAAGTCAGACCCAGAGGATCAGTCAGCAGGAACGGCCGATTGAAACAGTACCGGTAAAGGTTCCAGCCAGCTTGCACACCCAAGGGATCCGGAGACTGAAAGCGACACTCCCGAGCGTCGTAATACCGGGCTCTTTGGTAGGTGAGTGTCGTCTCCTTATCTAAAATCTGTCCCCTCGCGCGTAAAGAGATCTCGACATCGACAACATCAAGATACACCTGGGATTGGAAACCGAGGGACTCGCTTGACCACACCATCGCATGGTCGCGGGCGCGGATCAGGTCTGTCAATTCTCCCCGCCAATCCGTCACGGCGTAGTGCCACTCCCCGTTCATTTTGATCGCTAACAATGCTTCATCAACTGGATTGAAGAGATAGTCTAACCGGCGCCCGTCGGCCAATACTTGGCGCCACGGGACGTCGCGAAACCAAGTAATTTGCTCGGTGCCCGATTCGCTTTGCTTTTGCGTGCGTCTGAAGAGCGCGTCGTAGCGGAATTTTACCGTCCGATCCCCAGGTGAAACCACTTCAATGAGGCGGCCTACCGCGTCATGTTCAAACGACGTGTCTCCAGTATGGTCGTGACGACGGGTTTGCCGACCCTCCGCGTCATATTCGTATGTGACGGAGGGAGACGCCAGTAGCCGGTTCCCGCGCCCATACGTCCGCCCGCCGTTGTTGATTTCCAGCGGATTGCCGGCGGCATCGTACCGGCAAGTAAAAATAGTCTGGTGCCCGCGGCGTATTTCCGACAATTCGCCGCGTACAGTGTGGTGAATATAGACGGGATCGCGTCCAGACCGCACACGTTTGATGAGGTTGCTTGCCGCGTCATAGCTGAAGGTGTCTTCAAATAGCGTTCTTCCATCGGCAAGGAGCGCGAATTGGCGGACAAGGCGATGACGGCGGTCGAATTCGCGGACCAACTCCAGTCCTGAGTCAGTCATGATCGTGTCCTGGCGCGCCGCATCATCGTAGGTTGCAGTCAAGTGAAGCGCGTCGCCTTCCGCAGCGGACGCCAAGCGGCCGCGAGGATCATATGAGAAAAGAACTTCCCGCTCTGCGCCTACCACTCTAGTTGGCGCAGGTCCTGGCCCAAACTCGGCCTTTACTTCCACTCCGGCAACTGCCTCAGATTGCAAACGGCCGTCCGCATCATACTTCCGGCTGATCGAGTCGAACAGCCCCTCTGCCCGTAATAGGCGGCCGAGCGGGTCGTGCTCGTCGAAAAGAACTGACCCATTGGAGTAAGTGCGCCTGCGCGGGCGGCCGCCCGGATCACGCTCGATATAAACGCTGTCGTTGTTGGCATTGCGCCTCCACACGG
>Ga0209698_10008815_pt1 | contig 10369 bp, 5 predicted proteins | sample LitLauG_LLR_2012_FD_187203 | JGI IMG/M metagenome (GOLD analysis project Ga0209698, IMG submission 187203) | Freshwater sediment microbial communities from Pennsylvania, USA - Little Laurel Run_MetaG_LLR_2012 (SPAdes) (version 2) | ecosystem: Environmental > Aquatic > Freshwater > Creek >... | reverse complement strand
GCTCATGGTGAGGCCTGAATACAAGCACGGCCGTTCGATGAACCGCAATGTTCTGCGGCAGCACTCCGATTGGACGATGTCCTGGAAGCGGACTTCGCGTTCCTTTGGGCTCCGCTTCAACGGTTTGCGCGTTTTTGACCGCCAAAATCCGGATTACTTCCGGAATGCCGGTCACTCAGGAGTAACAGGCCGGCCGCGCCGTTTCGATCCGCCAGTTGCCCCATACAGATCCAGTGATTGAAGCCCTCACCGGCCTCCCGTGGACCATTCCATCAAGGCCCGGAGTCTTTTCACTCCACCCAAGGCCGTATACATTTGCGCAAACCAACATTTTCCCTCACTTCTCGCTTGCATCCAGGCGGCGGGCCGAAACGCCGATCATCCGGCCAGAGGGCTCTCCCACATTGCCCAGACGAGGGCATGCTGCTTGCCAACTTCCGTATAGCGGATAACGGGGCTAACGGACCCCTCCAGACCTTTCCGAACAGTAAATCCTTTGAGTGGCGCACAGTCATTTATCTGTCGCGCTGGCCCTGGAGAGCGCGATTTCAATCGAACCACCCGCTGCCCGTCCCCTTGGATCAACTTCCTTGAGTTCCCCTAAATCGAGATTTGGCAAAGGGTTGCAATTCCGTATGCCAACAGAGCTATCTGCCGCTGCCATTGTACAATCGTTTTTTGCGGATGAGTCCACGTTCGGCAGGAATTCCTATGACGAAGCGGCTCCTTTGCCTTGTTCTGGGCATGGTTCTTTCTTCCGGTGCGGCCACCCCACAATCCACGGATTTCCTGCACCCGCAGCAGAAGGGCCCGTTCCAGGTGAACGGACTCGGATACATCGAGTTTCCGCTCGCAGGGCCCCAAAGTGGATTTGTTGACTCGGTCAACCTAGGCAGCGGGTATGTGGTTCCGACGCTCGACCAGATCATAAGCGAGATCCATGCCACAGGCACCAACGTGGTCCACATCGTTTTGCAAACCGGGCAAGTCAAAACCTATACCGATAACACTTATGATCCCTCTTTCCCTTTCCCTTTCGAGGGAACGCCAGGAAACATAACGGCGTTCTTTCGGAAAGTGGCCGGGCAAGGAGTCACCTGCTGGGTGTCGCCACTCTCCACCGTGGCAAACATCATCGAGGGGGAAACGCCTGTTTCGAGCAGAGTACAGCCTTCAGACCCGCGCGCGTTTATGGCGCAACACATTCCGCGGCTAATCAGCCAGGCGCAACTCGCCGAAAGCATGGGGTGCGAGTATTTCCAGCTCTTCGGCGATGACACGGAGCACCTTGTCGCAAACCCCGATCTTACAGATCTGTGGCTTCAGGCAATTGCGCAGATCCGTAACGTTTTCAGCGGAAGAATCCTTGCGGAATCGACTTTTAGTCATGCGTTCGATTTACCGCCCGGGATCGTTCAGATGGCAGACATCTTCGGCTTCAGCTCGTTGCTTGCATCCACAAATCACGCCGACCCCTCGGTTGCCGAATTAGCATCCGCGTATCAGAAGAACGCGGACGGCGTCAACATCCTGAACGCGTACACAAGCCTCCACACGTTCTCTGGAAAGCCGCTCCTTGTGGCGGATTCCGAGTTCGAATCCTTTCAGGGGTCCAATCACCTGGGCGAAACGCCCCTGGACGGACAAAACCCGGCCAGCCAATTCACCCTCGATTATCAGGAGCAGGTGAACGGGTACGCGGCATTTTTTCAAATGATGCCCACCTTGGATCCGAATTGGATGCTGGGTGGGGCATTCAATTCATTTGATCGCCTCCCCTATGCCTGGAAGGACACGCATCTGCCTTTATATCTCGGGTCGCTAGGGGAAAGCTTGCGTGGGAAACCCGCGTTGCAGACTGTCACTCGGGCCTTTGAAGCGACGCAGATTGCGACCGTCCCAGCAAACGGATGGTGGTACAGTCCGGCAGCATCCGGATCGCTCTACGCAGTGGAAGCCGAAAATGGAGTCGTTCGCCTGGCGATTCTGGGTTATTCGGGAACGGGCGATCCACAATGGAACCTAGTGCGATGTGTCCAAACAACGCCCGGAACCTATGTGGGAACAGCCGAGCGGTACACCGGTGGACAGGCTTTGAATCAAGCTCCGGCCCCCCCGACTGGAATCGTGGACGGTCCCGCTATTAAGCTGGTATTCAATAGCGCAACCACCGCGATACTACAGATTGGATCGCAAAATGTTTCCATCCAACGCTACCAATTCAGCGATCAATGGGTTTCGCCGATGCTGAACGCTCCGAAGACTGGTTGGTGGGATCAAGTAGCTCAGTCGGGGCGGGGATATTTTTTCGAAGTGCAGGGAAACACGCTTTTCATTGGCGGGCTGATCTACAGCCCCTCCGGTCAGCCAGCCTGGTTTACGAGCACAGGCCCGGTGGATTCGAGCGGAACATTCTCGGGAAGCCTGACGGTGTGTTTCGTTTCCGCCAGCTCAGCTGGGGTTCTGCAGGCGCCGACCTGCAGCGCGACAACCGACGCCATTCGCCTTATTTTCAGCGCGCCATGGCGCGCCACGCTGACGCTTGGCCGGGAGAGCCCGGTCGAGATTCGGCGGCACCGCCAGTCGGAGATCGGGTGGGCTGGACCGCCCCCTTCGTTTGCGCTGCAGAACCCTTCATTCCTCGGTCAGTCGGCCACCGTGAATGCTGCGAGCTATACAAGCGGAGTTGCTCCTGGTTCCATCGCGGCAATCTTCGGCACTGGTCTGACGCGAGGAGTGGATGGCGTGGTGCGGGCGTCATCCGTGCCTCTGCCATACTCGCTTCGCGGAACGTCGGTCCTGGTCAACGGAATACCAGCTCCGATTTTTGCGATCGCGGACATCAACGGCCAAGAACAAATCAATTTTCAGGTTCCTTGGGAAGTTCAGGGGGAACCCCTTCCCCCGCAGACGGCGCTGAGCCTAATTGTCGTGACGGCGAATCCGGTCGTAAGCATCGTAGTGGTGAATAATGGCGAAGTCAGCCCCGCGCTACGCGCACCTTTTTTCAATGTTCAACCGGCGGTCATAACGACCGACGGTACACATGCTGTCGCTGTGCATTCGGATTATTCACTGGTTACCGGCCAGAATCCGGCGCGGCCGGGCGATTACGTCACTTTGTACGGCGTCGGGTTCGGCCCGGTAACACCTTTGCCAGCGACAGGAACGGCTTCCGGAAGCTTGCCGCTTTCGAAAATCAGCCCGAGTCCCGCTATCGGCGTTGGTGGCCAAAACGCAACGCTGCAATTCGCCGGCCTGACTCCGGGCGTCGTAGGCCTTTACCAGTTCAACTTGGTCATGCCTGACGGTCTCGGAGTCGGGGACTTGCCTGGTCTGGTCAACATCGGCGGGCAGATCAGCAACGTCTTCGCGCTTCCCGTGCGGGGACAACCGAGCGCGCAAAGTGAATTGATTCAGAACGGTAGTTTTGAGAATCCGGTTATTGGAACGTGGATTGAGTATGTCGGCCAGGGCCTGGGAGCCGCGGCAACATTCGACAGAACCACTGCCACAGTACATGACGGCAACTACTCGGAACACGTATCTGTCACAACGGCTGGGCCGTTTTACGCCGTCGGCTTGATCCAGAACGGCATAGCGCTGGCCCGGGGCACGACTTATCAACTTCAATTCTGGGTGAAATCCAGCAATGCGCGGCACACACAAATCGGCATGACAGAGGACGGAGGCGACTTCCACTCGTACGGTCTTGGGACCACCGTCTCACTTAGTACCGATTGGCAGCTTTACAGCGTGGCCTTCCAAGCCACCGAATCCAGTTCAGACGGGCGCTTGGTCTTGTATTTTGGCGATCAGACCGGCGACGTTTGGATTGATGACGTCAGCTTGGTGGCCGTTGCCCCTGCGCCCTCCGTGAACTAGGGTTTGTTTCAGCGTCAATTGGTCGGAAACGGGTTTGTGGGCATCGGAGTACGATTCCGCCTGGATGGTCGGGTGTACGGAAGTAATTTACGTTCCTTTGCATTTCAGGCTGAACCGCTGTTCGCGCCGCGGATTGATTGGTTGCCTCTGGAGAATCACGATCACCTCGCGCGGAGTCACCTCAAATTACATTTCATGTTCGACGAAAGGGCGTTGTAGGACACGACTCCCTGGAAGCCGGCAGGTGCGTTAACTCCTGAAACCGACTACTTAGTGGCTGGCCCGGCGAACCAGGCCGAGGGTGCGTGAGAATTCGCCAAGGATGTGACGGCTTCGGCCCAGCATCCGCCGGCCCGGCTCCGTAAGAGAGACGCCGTGGGGATTGCGGTCGAAAAGGTCGACGCCCAGGTGCCGCTCCAGATCCCGTATCTGGCGACTCAGGGGCGGCTGCGAAACATGGAGCGACTCGGCGGCACGTCCAAAATGGAGATGCTCGGCGACCGCAACGAAATAACGAAGATGGCGGATCTCGATCGGGGAATTACTCCAGGTCAGGTCGAATGGTTGAAGGTTGTCCTCGCTACCTGCAAATGAGTCTTGCTGATACCAGGGTTTCTGTTGCCTTTCAGGGATAGCCTGCATACGCCGGCCTTAGCGCAACTATTGCGCCAACTTCGCGCAACGGAAACAGGGAACTTCGCGAGGGAGGTGCGCGGCCTGGCGCAGGGCGGTGGGTCTCCTGCGCTATGACGCGCAACTGCGCCACAAACGCCGGTTGCCCCGGTCGCTGAAGGAGCAAATCATCAAACCTTCTGCAAATTTGGAGAGTGAGGTTTGTTACTTTGCCGGCAGCAGCCCAAGGGATTTCAGGATCGCGGGCCGGGTTTCGTCCACCGCAAGGGCCTCGTGGCAAAGGCTGCAGTCCTGGCTAATAGCCTTTTTCGCCGAGGCCGCAGCACCGGCGCCGCCCGGAGCGATCAGGTTGTGGCTCTCATCGTGGCAACGGAAACATCCAGGAGAGTCAGTGTGGCCGAGGTTATTCGGGTAGGTACCCCAGGTGACTTTGAGGTCAGGGTAAATATTGCGCTGCCATGCCGCCACCAGTGCCGCTCCGGCATGCTGGATGTCGGCGCTGCGTTTTGCCGCCACGTCGGGATATTTTTGCGTGTAGAAAGCCAGAAACGCGGCCGGGATCTTTTGCGCAGCATCCTCGTCGGACGCATAAGAAGCCTTCAGCACCTCCACGCCGGTTTTGTGGGCGAAAGGCAGAGACGTGGCAATGACGCCCGCGGCCATGGCTTTGTCGATGGCCTTGTCCGGGAGGTCGAAGGTATGGGTGGGGCGATTATGGCAGTCGGCGCACTGCATTGAGTAGTGCGGAAGCTGGCCTATGGCGTCGGGCTTCGCATCGGCGGCGACGTAGGTGCGGGTTTGATCCTTCGCGGAGTCGTGGTATTCCACCCAGGGGATGGTCTGCCGGGTCGAATCCGTGGCTGCATAGCGAATTTCCACTCCAGCGCCCATGTGGGCTGTGTGGATGCCGGCAGCCCCGCCGCCGCCCACCTGCATCATCAGCACGGTATCGATCCGGGTATTGGCTTCATCGTCCTTGAATCCGGTGATGACGCGCAGCTTCGAGCCGCTGTTGCGTTCACGCGAGTGGCACTGCTCGCAGGTATCGGAGGAAGGCGCAAGGCGGTCTGTCGCGAGGCCGGAGGGCAGGGGGCGCGGGTACGAATTGAAAGCCACAAGGCGCATCTGCCGGACGCCCGCGATCTTGGCCGCAAACCATCCGCTCGCGCCAGGCGTAATGTGGCAATCGACACACGCGACCTTCTGGTGCGTGCCCGTCAGGTGGGAGGTGAACTGCGGCTTCATCACGTGGCAGCTTTGTCCGCAGAACTGGTTGGTATCCATCTGCTCCACCGCGCGATAAGTGAGCTGACTGCCGATTACCAGGTTAATCGCAGTCATGATGCCGATGAACAACGCCACCCGCTGAAAAATGACGCGCCGGTTCTGAACCACTGCCAGCCCGTGCAGGATGCGGCGTTTGCCGAGATACATGCCGAGAGGAATCAGGAAAAGGCCAAGAAAGAAAATGATCGGGATGCCAACGAACGCAAGCAGGCCGATGTATGGGTTATCCACCCGGCCCCGCATGTGAGCGGGCAGCACGAACAGCCAGGAGCAGCCCGCCGTGGTGACCAGCGCCACGCCCAGCATCCCAACCCAGTGGGTAGTGAGAAGCGAGACGACGGGCCGCGATTCGTTCAGTCCCTGGCTGTCAGGGGGAATCGCGCCGGGCTCCTTACTATCTGGCATTGACCACCTCGCGCGTATTCAGATAGGCAATGACGTCGGACATTTCTTTTTCATCGAAGCGCGGCCACGCCAGACGGCGCTGCTGCATCTGGTTCAGCATCTCAGGGCCGTGCCGCCACAGCGCTGCCACGATCGAGACGCCGGTGAAACCTTTCATGCCGGTGAGCGGCGGAGCACCGCTCGCCGCGGCATCGTGACAGGTGGCGCAGCTCTTCGCGGCGAAGACTTTCTTCCCGCGCGCGGCGTTACCGCCGGTGTCAAGCAGGCGGCGCGTCCAGATGAAGCCCGCGATATCGCGCATCTCGCCCGGCTCGAAACGAACCTGCGCCGAAACCATTGAAATGCCGTGATTCCACATGTCCGCCGCCACGTCGGTAAGGGTCTGACCGGCCAGCCCGGTGGAAAGAAACTGCTCCGGCGAATCGTGGCAAGCCATGCAGCCTTTGGAGGCGAACAACTTCTCGCCGTTTACCGGAGAGCCGGTCTGGAAGATGCCTGTCTTCTCCTGAACGGCCGGCAGGTTGCGGAGGTACACGAGCAGATCGGCGACGTCCTGCCCGGAAAGCCGCGGCCATTTGATCTTCTTCTGCGACATGACGTCGCGCATCGTGGAGGCGTGGTTCCACATCTGTTCGATCATGCCGATCGGGTCGCCCAGCGAAGTCCAGCGGCTCACCGGCCGGGCACCGGGGATCTTCGATTCGGTGATGCCGTGGCAAACGGTGCAGGACTTCGATTCGAACACATGTTTGCCGCGAGCGGCGTCGCCCATATTCTCGAAGAACCGCTTGGAGTAGAAAAACGCGAAGAGGTCCGCCGCGGACTGATCGTCCATCGGCTTGACGGCAATATTTCGCGCCTGCATGGCGGCCCACATCGAGGGAGCGTGGTTCCACATCGTGCTGGCCAGGAGCGAAAGGGTGAACCCGCGGTCCATGAGGCGGCCGAGGTCCGGGCCCACGCTCGGTACATCGCTGTTGATGCGATGGCACTGGTTGCAGGACTGCGAAACATAGACCTCCGCACCGCGGATCGAGTCGGCGGCCGGTGTGGCGCCGAACAGAGCAGCGCCGGAGAGAACCGCGGCCCATGGGGCGACAGCTGAAAGAAAGAGGACGATCGGAAGGCGGTTCATCGGGTTAACCTCACACCGGTGGTTACCATTTGTGTCCGAAACGCCTGGTAGCCATAGAAACTTTCGTCAAATCCGTAATAGCGCCATTCGCTGACCCACGCAACCGTCTTCTGCAGCGGCACGGAAAGCTTTACCTGTGGCTGGTAAAAGTTCGTTGGGTTGCTGCCCGAAGACATGTAGAACGAGCCGCCGAAGGAAACCTTCGCGATGGTCCCTTTGCGGATGGGGATGTTGCCATCGAAGAGCACCGAGACCACATGGCTGTCGTCCCGATAGAAAGATCGCTGCGGCGTTTCGTAAGCGGGATCGAGATATGTAATGTCGGAACGAAGTGTCGCGCGTGTGTAAGAGCCCTGTATGTCCCAGCGCTTGCCGCCCGAAGGTGAGTACAGGAACGAGGCCGTCTCCTGATGCGAGAAGTAATCGTAATGGATGCCCACGCCGGGGTTTTGATTATTCAGAAGCGTAGCGCTGCCCGCGATGCTGAAGGAGGGCGTGATCTGATAGCGGCCACGCACACGGCCCTTCTGATAGTTGTAGAGGCTGGTGCGGAAGTAACTGCCGGTGCTGGATCCGCCTTCAAAATCGGCATTCAGCGAAGCCTTCAGGGAGGGGCGCCAGGCGATACCCGCCAGCGCGACGTTTCGCCGGATGGTGCCCGTTTCCAGCGAGGTCAATTCGGCCACCGGCAGGAGAACGTCCGAAGCATTTCCCCAAACGTAACGGTAGCCGCCGCGCACCGTCACTTTCGGCGCAAGTTCGTACATGACGTTAACCTCGGCCTGGCTGTAGTTGCTCACCAGCGCATTGCTGAGCAGCGAATTCACAGCGGCGGGTGATGAAGTGGTGGTGAGCGACTGCGTGGCGGCGCCGGACGATGTGGTGTGCATCCGGTCTGTGAGCCAGACCGGAACCACGCGGAGCCGACGCAGAGGCCGCAACTCTGCGCCGAGGCTGCCGGATGTGTGCGGAAGTTTCGACTCAGCCGAAACCACGCTCTGTTCTCCCGTATAGAACAGCAACTGGCTGAGCAACAGCTGATTGCCTGTATCGGCCTGCTGGTAGTAGACGTTCGATTGCGGCTCGCTGTAGAGAAACTGACCGTAGAGATCGAACCAGGAAGCGAGGCTGGCCGTTAGCAGACCTTTGCTGTAGATGCTGTGGCCGCGAACCCGATAGTCCTGCGCAAGGCTGGTGAGAACGAGCTTCTGGCCGAGCACCGAGCCGAGAAAGTTGCCGTAGTCTTTGGCGGAACCGGCCGCCAGTCCGAGTTGCTGATCGTCGCGGAAAGTGGTGCCGCCCTGTTCGAGCGTGATGTGGAAGCGCGGCTGTTCAATGCGAATGCCTCCCCGGTAGTTGTCGGTGGAATTATTGACGATGCTCCCCACCGGAAATTCATTGTCGGTGGATACAAAGTTGGCGACGCCGTTACCAGTGGAGGAATTCCGCTCATAGGCGAGATAGGGAACAAGCCAGCTTTCGGGACGCAGCGTCAGCTGGTAGCTGCCCATGTGCTGGCGCGTATCGAGAGACTGCTCGTTCAGCACCACGCCCGACGGCAGCAGCGGATCGGCGAATCCGGGGAGGTTGTTGTAATAGGCGATATTCCGGTAGTCGGCGTTGAAATCATACACCTTGTTTTTCGTTACGGTGAGGTGGAACGTCGCATAGGGATCGTCCCCCCAGTTGTAAGCGCGCACGGCGATGCGGTCGAAGAGCCGTTGCTTGCGGCCAAGGATCTCGAACTCGGTGCCGAGAAGTTTGACGCCGGAGCCGAGGTCGACCACGCTGCGATAGGTATTGAAGCTGCCGCCGGTCCCGACCCATCGATAGCCGAGGTCGACAAAGCCCGTAAAGGCGGGCTCGCCGGACGGCACGGGCGAAGCGGCTGCGGTGGAAGCAGCGGCGGCTGGTGCAGTGGCAGGAGCCGGAGCTGGTGCAGCCGCAACCTTATCGGATGCGGCGCTGGCCGCAGCCTGCGGCGCTGGCGCGGCTTGTGCGGGTGCGGCGACTGCCGGCGCGGCCTGAGGCCATGCGGGCAGCGCGCATGCGAGAACGAGGACTGGCAACAGGCGCTTCATCGCAGCAGGTTCCTGTCCACGTGGCTTCCATGGATCTTCTGATGGCAGATGGTGCAGTTCCGGTAGCGCGGCGAGTAGAGATCGTGGAAGGCGGGCGGCACCACGCCGGTCACGCTCGCCGTGACCCTCGGCTGCGGCTGCGGCAGATTTGCGTGACATTCGAGGCAAACGAAACGTACCTCCTGCCGCACCAGCATCTTCGCGTTGGAGGACCCGTGCGGCTCGTGGCAAGTATTGCAGCCCTCTTCCCGAACCGGCGCGTGCTCAAAGGTGAAAGGACCCCGCTTATCGCCGTGACACTTCATGCAACCCGGCTCGTTGGCATTCGCCATCTGGAGATGGCCCGGCTTCAGGCTGCCATGCGGATTGTGGCAGTCCACGCAGGTCATGGCGTTCTCAGGAACCTTGTGTTTGAAAGGCAACTGGAAGCGCGACATGACATCCGGATGACAACTGGCGCAGAGTGCGTTCACCTCGGCAGGCTTGCGCAGTGCGATGCGGGTGGGCCCCCGGGCATGAATCGCATGGCAGGACGTGCAGGGGACCAGATCCCGCGCATGGCTGTTTTCCACGCGCCCCACATGGATCGGCCCGTAGAGATGGCACCCGAGGCACAGGTGGTCCACATCCGCGGCCGCGAGCTTCAATGGATTGCGGATGTCGGCGGCCGACAGCGATTCAATGTGTTTGCTGCCAGGACCGTGGCACGCCTCGCATGCCTTACCAGTCCAGACAGGCCCGCCGTGCTTGTCGCCGGTCTCGACGTTATGGTGCGGATTGCGGGTGAATTCTTTGGCCAGATCCTCATGACAGGTGCCGCAGACATCCGACCCGACGTAGGTTGCCGGTTCGGCGGGTGCTGCCGTTGCCGGAGCCGCCGCCGCCTTTTTCGTTTGCGCGAAAGCCAGCGTCCCCGCGGCAAGCGGGATAAGTATCGCAATGG
>Ga0209698_10008814_pt1 | contig 10371 bp, 6 predicted proteins | sample LitLauG_LLR_2012_FD_187203 | JGI IMG/M metagenome (GOLD analysis project Ga0209698, IMG submission 187203) | Freshwater sediment microbial communities from Pennsylvania, USA - Little Laurel Run_MetaG_LLR_2012 (SPAdes) (version 2) | ecosystem: Environmental > Aquatic > Freshwater > Creek >... | reverse complement strand
TGTTTCGCAAAAAGTGCATCCGTATGGTCATGGAAGCGGGCCATCAGGCTCTCCAGCTTCCCGGGAACCGCATGATAAATGCGCAACTCGTAGACCTTCGTTGACCCTGTCATCGTGTCACCTTGCTCCTTCTCCCTCGCCTTCGCACTATCGCTTGCGACCTGCAACAGCGCCTGCTCCATGGCCTCGGCCATCCCACCCGGCAGCAACGCCAGCAGGGGCGAAGCCCCCAATAAGGTTCGCCTGTGCATGGGGCGCATTCTAGCAAGGTCAGCGCTGCACGCGCGATACGATCCCTTAGATTTCGGTAAAAATGGCTGCATCGTAATACCGGAATACGACAATAATTCCCACATCAGGAATACCTCTCACCAGCACACTTTTCGCTAACTCCCACCTCTGCAATCTTTCTGAAATGTTTTCCACCGAAAGTTGTTAATTGATTTTGAAATACCAGGACCAGCGTTTCGAACAACCTTCAGAAACTACTTTAAATGTCGGCGCGCCGACCTTTTTGTTGGGCCGCGGTACGGATTGCGGCTGCGATTGTGTCGCACACCTGCTGTAGACTGGCACGAGCACGCAAATCTCAAATCGCTGAAACACCTGTGGATCTTACGAAACCGTTCCTCATCGCCGCCCTCTTGCTGGCTCCGGTCAGCGCTCTGGCGCAGCAGCCCGCGGAAAAAGAGTCCGCGGCCGTCCTCGAACTAGGCGCAGCCGGCTCTTGGAATCTCAAAAACGCTGCATCCGCATTCGGTCCCACCGTCGCCGTGGAATTCACTCCGATCGAACACTGGCTGGAACTCGAAGCCGGCGTCACGCCGCTCTTCAGCCGCCACTCCACCGAATGGAGCACGGATCTGCTCTTCAAGAAGCCCTGGACGCTTTCCCGGAAGACCGAATTCATGATTGGCGCAGGCCCCGAATGGATTCACACGCGGGAATTCGGAACGTCCAGCAACGCCGTTGGCGCCGAAGCCGTGCTCGACTTCATGTTCTGGCCTTCTCGCAAGCATCGCTTCGGCTGGTATCTCGAGCCCACCTACGAGTACAAGTTCGGCGCGAACCACGAGCACTCCATGGGCATCAACGGCGGCCTCTTGATCGCGCTGCCTTAGGAAACCTGGAAGAACAACGATGGGCGTGTGCCAACTATTTGCCCAAGTCGGGCAAAGGGTAGGTCGGCTCTTCCTCTGTGTGCCTGCACGAGTTCGTTAGAGAACGCCCTGCTTGTTACCAATTTTCGTCACCAATTTTCAGCCCGTTAAACTGAGGCCATCACCACAACCGTGAAATTCTGCCGGACTCCGAAGCCAACCAGCCAGCCTTCACGCCCGCAAGATCGCCTTGGCGGCATCGTAGCCGGTTTGCACGGCCCCTTCCATAAAACCCTGCCAATCGGCGATGTGTTCACCCGCAAAAAATACACGGCCGAACCGTTTCTGCAGGGCATTCCTCACGGTGAACCACTGTCCCGGGCGATAAAATGCGTAGGCACCGCGCGTAAACGGGTCCGCTTGCCAGGCCTGCTGCTGAAGCGCTAGAGCTATTTTCTTGCTATCCGCCGCACACCAGTTCAAGCCATTTGCGTTGGCGACGTCTTCAACAATCCAATATTTGAGATCGTCTTGCGGAGCCGAAGCAATATCCACGGCTTTGTCGCCCACGGCGTAGCTGCAGAGAATCCCCTTCGTGCCCTTCTGGCCAAAGGTGCTGTCGAAACAAAAATCGGAAGCAAGATTCGTGCACACCGAATAACCGGCTGTGCGTGACTTCGGCCAGAAACGGCGTGAACACAGTACTGCCGTCTTGGTGATCCGTGCATATTGCAATTGCGCCGCGGCCTCCAGGTGCGCCTTGGGAGGCTCTGTCCCCCAATCGATATCGATCATGCAGTGCGCAGGGATTGCACAGACGCAATAGTCAGCAGTGAAAGTGGTGCAACCTTCCAACTCGACCTGGATCTTGCTGCGTCCATTGATATGGCGAATCCCGACCACCGCCTGGCCCATATGGATGTTCTTGAGTCCGATTTTGCGAGCCAGCATATTGATGAGGCGCGAGTTTCCGCCACGGACTTTGAAGTCCATCTCATCGCTGTCATCTACCTTTTCATTTTTACTGTTCAGATACTCGGTGGCCGCGGTGTATGCGGAATTCATACGGATGGTTTCCCCGAAGTCCGTACTGTCCATCACGTCGCGGCGCAGCAGGTCTTCCGGTGCAAAACCAAGCTGCCTCAGCTGCGTCCACCAGTCGATCTGGTCCATCTTCTTGAGGCGCTGTAGGCCAAAGTCTTCAAATTCTTTCTGGAACCTTTGCCAGATAGCCAGCGCCTCTGGGGACATGCACCAATGGCCGGGGGGGATCAGCTTTGCCGGGGTGAGCTGGTTCCAGAATGAGTTTGCGTATTGGTGAAATTGCACTCCGAGCTTCAGCTCCTTGCAGAGACTCCGCATGACTTTGTGATTCTTGCCGATCCACTCCCCGCCTAATTCGCAATTAAGCTCCGGCGCTTCGCAAAAGTGATGGGTTAAGACTCGTCCACCCAAACGATCACGCGCCTCGAGAACCGTCACATTACAGCGCTTATTCGTCAAACGGTAAGCGGCTGCCAAGCCCGCCAACCCCGCACCAATTACAATGCAACTTTTCTCCGCCATGCGATCCCCCTGCCTATTTAACCCCTGATTCTCAATTTCTAGCCCCGAAGGTCGCAAGGATTCCGACCGCACGTTTCGGTCCAGGGGCCCAGAGTTCCTCTGCGCGAGCTATTCTCAGCCGTGTCGACGTGGCATGCGTTGCGCGTTCGTGGGCTTCGGGCCACCCGGCGGATTCGCCGAAATGTAAATATCCACTCTGCCGTCGTACGTGGGGACAATCACCTTTCCGTCTGCCACAAAGGCCGGGCAAAATTTACTGAAATTAAATGAATTATTTGGGATGTGTTTGCTGTCCCACAGGAGTTTCAAGCGAACTGTGCCATCCGAATTGTTGATAGGGTCCAACGCCGTCGCATCGTAGGCGCGGAGAATTCCCTCAACCACATGACGGTTTGCGTCGCCGGAAATTGGCGCTGTCGCCCAGATAATACCGGTGTCGGGGTGAGCGCCATTGGAGCTGACGGTGACAAATCCACCTGGCATCCCGCCAAGTCCGCCCATGCCCGCCGATGCGGATTCTCCGCTTTTGGCCACGAACGTCACTTTACCTGCGGCGTCAATCGTCCACGCGCGCAGGTTTTCGTTTTCTCCCCAGTCGAATAGCATCGGCCCGCGAACCGGGCTAACCCAGAAAGCTGGCGAAGCGTGCAAGTGGTGGGTCTTCCCGTCAAACAGGCGGTCCAGATTGGCCACCTGTGAGGCATCCACTCCAAATCCAGCAAAATAAGTGAAAAAAATAGGCGGTTGCTTCAGTTTGGAGAAATCCGACCCTGTTCCAAATTTATGAGTGTCGGAATCAAGCACATACAAAACTCCGTCTTTGCCGGCGCCTGCCACCAAATTTAGTCCCGGTAATGGCAGCGGTCCGGCGGAACCCAGATCGTAATCCTGGAAATTGTCGGCACCGTTCTTGTTCCGCTGGTGATCCTGGAAAGGCTGGAACCATGCGATAGGCTCGAGTTTTCCGTTTGCGCCACCCGCAGGCGGCGTGTAGTGGAGTTTCACGATTGATTGCGGCAGATCGCCGTCCACCACTGGCAGTGCGTTCCCGGCCACATCTTCGACGCCGTAGTTCCCGGTCATCAGATAGATATCCCCGCTCGCGTCTGCCGCGGGACCTTGTCCTGCCTGCCAGATTCCGGCTCCCGAACCGCTCGGCGTCGTGCACCATGCCGCGGTTCGCTGGAGCGTTCCCGCATCGAAGGCCATCAACCATCCGTGAGTCGAGTCTCTCTCTTCATGGGTCATCCCGAACGCTACAAAAATTGTCTTTCTTCGCGGGGGGCCGGCGAAATCCGTCAGCAGCAAGGCAGGCCGTTGCTTTTGTCGCGAGGGGATGAACTGGGCCATAGGCCGGCCATGCGAATCCTGGTCTGTTGCGCTCGCCTGAATTTCCGTGGCTCGCAGCGGCTTTCCATCGGTGATATCCACTTCATGCAACTGATAGACGGCCCTGGCCGTTGAACCGTCGAGACTCGTCCAGATGACCACATACATTTTGTTCGAATCCGGGTCGATGACCGGCGTGCCAAGAATGCCCCAGAGAATGTTGACACCCCAAAGATCGATCTCCGTGGCGCTCGGGAAACCAGGATGCGGACTGGGCTTGGGCTTAATCGGCCTGCCAAGATTCGTGGGCGTCTTCCAGATCGGTGCGCCGTCATTGGCATCAAACGCCCAGATATTGTTGGCCATCGTCGCAACGTAAATAACGTCGTGGACCTTTCCGTCGTTCATCTTTATCCCTGGGATATAAAGTGGCTGCGCCTCGAGCCGCGGGTCATCATCCACGTGCAAACTCAGTTTCTTGACCATTAAGTTGCGGGCAAGCGTATGCGGAGTCAGAACTGTTTCTTCCAGATTGGCGCCGGTCCGCGCGGAGTTGTAGGAGCGCGTCGTGACTTTCATCTCGTCTGCACCTCTTTTCTAATGCACATTGTCCACTCCAGACCAGGTGGGCTATCGGGCGAACCATGACGTAAGAACTCGCTCTGGCGCATTCTCTACTGCTCAGCCAGGAAAAAGCCGCGCCCGGATGGGATCAGCTTGCAATCATCGCCATCAGCAGCAGGGCAACGGGGGCCGTCGCGCTCCATCCGAACCGCTGGAGTCGAGCGCCAGTCCATTCGCCAATAAAAAGTCCCGAAAGCGACGTCAGGTAGCTTGTTCCCGCGGTGGCGAGCGCGAGGGTGGCGGGCGGAATAATCGCGGATGAAGCTTCACCCCCAAAATAATTGTCCACGGCAAGTAGGAGAGGAATTGCGACGAGAATCACCGTTTTGCCGGTGCGTGTGGAATGCGTGTGCTTCGAGCTTGCCGCGAGTACCAGCAACAATCCCATGGCAACAATGGCAGCAAGCAACGTAATCCCCTCCGCCACGCTCCGGTCGATGGCCAGTCCCGGGCGTGTCACGCAACCCAGGAAGGAGAAAAGTCCATCGCAGATGGCGAACGCCGCAGGCAACTGCCATCTAAGCCGACCCTTCGGCAAGATCATGCCAATTGCTGCGGAGGCAAACGCGCTATCCGCACCGAGAAGAAAGCAAGTTCCGGCAAAGTTCAACATTCAGCGAACTCCTCGCGTACGATCCGCCACCCATGAAAAATTAATGTGGCGGCGAACAAACTTGCGCAGGGGCGGGTACCCACCCCGCCCCTGCGCAACTTGAAGGTTTATGGGACCTGAAAGATTTGTCCGCGCTTACGCTCCCTGCTTTTTCGCTTGCGGCGTCGGGGCGCCCAGCGCGTAGTTCACGAAGTCCTTCAGCCGGTAATTGGGATTGCCACCCGGTATCCAGTTGGGCGAGAGGCTCAGCAGCGAATGATTGTCGCCGAACATCAATCCCAGAAAAACCTCGGCAACAATGCGTCCGCCAACAGGCCCAAGCTGGGGCGTCGTGATCGAGACATTTTCTTTCACCGGGATTCTCACTGGTTGCTGATTCTTCATTGCTTCCGCAAGGATATACGTCCAAAGCGGGCAATTGTTCGCGTACACATTACTGATCTTGGTGATGCTGAATGGTTCGTCACCCGGATCCGGTTTATCAACGCCTTTGCCGATCAAGATTTCGTCGTCCCGCAGCGGCTGCAGCCCCATCGCTTCGGCGATTCTTTGTGCTGAAGGAAGCCGCATCTGCCAGCCACGGATCAGATTCCGGGCAGGGAGCGACGACGGATTCGCAGCTACCGACGGCGGCAGATTCGACAATGGATTCACCACCGAGCTGTCAATCCGGTAGGCGAACTGCAGCCTTCTCTTGTTATCGGCATCGGTCCCGTCATAGACGCGCTCATCCACATCGATGAACCGTCCCCAATCAATGCCCCAATTGGGATTCATCGCGCGGAAGCCCGTGAGTCCCTCGGGCAACCCCGGCGGGTCCGCGGGGGGAGCCGTCACCGGGAAGATCGGCAGCAGTACATTGTCGTTGAGCCGATACCCCGGGCGGATCATGGAGTGCCCGAGGCGGTACCCCGCAACGGAGAACTCCACCGGCATGAAAGGATCATTCTTCCAATGAAAGAATTTGAGTTTGTGCTGATCATAACGCCCGTTGGTTTTCAGCGCGTTGAGCACTTCCGAATGGATGATCCGCGGCAGGAAGTCGTTCAGGATCACGTACTGATAGTGGAAACGCACATGTTTCTGCACATCCTCGAACGCCATGCCCGGATTGTCTGTCACCGTCCGATTGTGGAAGCGAAGGAACAATCCCTGTAGCTGAGAAACGATGCTGTTCTCGTCGTTTCGCGGATCACCAATCAACGCCCGACTGGGATTCGCATTGTTCCGCGGCAAATCCTTGGCATTCGGATCACCGCCACCCTTGATCGGGTTTCCCAGAAGGAGCGAACTTCCGCCGTCATATAGATACGGCTGGTCATCCGGTCCCCGCCCATAAATGTTGTCCAGGTCAAAGGCCGGCGTCCGGAAATCTGTCAGGGCGCCGGGGTCATCCTGTTTCTGGAGGCTGCTGGCGGGATCGAACGTCAAATCGTGATCTATAAATTGCCCCAAATAGGTGTACAGCGCGGGAATTCCGCTCTCTTCATCATCCTTGCCATCTTTCGGCGGATCAAATCCTGCCGCCATTTTTGCTCCGAGGGCGCTCAGGTTGTCAATATTCTCTTTTTCATTGCTGCCGAACTGCGCGCCGGGCAGCGAGCGGAACATTCGGCCAAAACGCCCCTGAAAGAGCGGCGAGTTCTCTGCGGACAGCAACCCACGAAGCGGGGTCCCGTGTTTCTGACTCATAAGATTCCTCCATCTGTGACATTCGAATATGGAGTTCAGCGCACGCGCCCAAATTCCTGGGGAACAGGAAAAAAGCAGGAGCGCCTGACTCCGCAACTTTTGCGATCAATTTGCACCTGAGGACTGCCGGGTCTATAGAGGCGAACGGCCAAACTGCCGGATGGTGTGCGAGTCTATTCCTCGTAAAACTATTGTCAAGTAAAAAAGAACTAACCCGGGCGCAAGCGCCCGAGCAGGATCATGGTCCCGGTGGCGGGTCGGCGGCCGCCGGCGTGGGCGAACGTTTCCACCGCGCCGTGAAGCCGGCAACCGCTGTCAACAACGTGGCAATCGCGGTGATATAGCCCACTCCAATCTGAAAGAGCTGCGCCTGCGCATAAAGCAGCCATACACCTACCCCGATGACTGCCGCCAACAGTACGAACCGCAAAGCCTGCCACGTGCTTTGCTGGTCTTTCTTCTGCCACTCCAGGATTTCTCGCTGATGTTCCGAAGACCGGATGAAGTCTCGGAAACTATCATTCATGATGCGATACATCGGCTCCCGATAGATGAGCCGCTTTTGTTCCAACTGGTGGATAGCCGAGGCATTCTTGGGGTTGGCCCAGCCGTCCAGCGCAAGTTGATAAAGCACCAGCCGCTCGCTGCCTGTCAATCCCGCCCACAGCATGCGGTAATACGCGTCCACACGGTCCACCACCATATCTGTCAATTGCAGCCGCGTCGGCAGTGGATCCTCCTGGACTTTTTCAAGCAGTGCCACGCCCACCCGCTGCAGCATCGGGGTGTAGCGGCATTCCTCCTCAATCCAGTTGGCGAGCTGCTCGTAGGCTTTGCCACGGTTGGAGAACTTTTCCACCGCATCCGCAAATGCTTCTTCCCTGGTATTCGTAAGCTGCACGCGGGCGAATTTGTCCAGTGCGCGAGCCCAGCGGTCCAGAATAAGATCGGTCTGCCTGGCGCCATCACCTTCGCACAAGACCGTGTCCCGCTCGGCGGTCAGAAAGTACATGGGATCAACCGCCGAAACCAGAACCAGTATTTGGTCCGCGTCTCGCAATAGACGCTCGATCAGTTCAAGCCGCTTCTGATTCCACCCGGGGTCGCGCATGTTGAAATCGAACTGGTCCAGGATGATCACCCCGCTCCAGCAATCCGTGCTCTCCAGTCCGCAGATTTTGCTGGCGGTCGAATTGCCGCTTTGCAGGTCGCGGAAATCGCGAAAATCGCGAGAATCCAGGCCGCCGAGTTTTCTGAGCTGCCCGCTCTTGCCGGATCGCGGCAGACCGATCACCAACGAATCGCGCTTGATATTCTTTGTATTCTTCCATTGCACGACTTCCAGCGAAGGGGCGCATTCCAGATTGGTGAGAAAGATCATCTTGGAGAGGCTCGTGAGCCACACCAGGAGGATTCCTACAAACGCCAGCAGGATAAGGCGTGCTCTGATCAGGAGACCCTGTGATTCGGGATACCCTGCCCAGACCATGAATCCCGGCGCCCGAGTGTGCGGCTTCCAGTGCAGGATGAAGGTGGTCGCCCCGGGTTCCAGCCAGTAGCGCTCCCACGAAGTTGGCTCGTCGGTTTCAGCGACTCCCAGGCGGCTCATCTCCGAGCCGAGTTCATTCGAGGGAAAGGTCAATGTCGCTTGGGCAATATGCTTTTCAATCCAATCGTTGAATCCCAAATCCACGGGATCTTCCTTGGTCTCCTGGGGACATCGCGAGTTGTCCGGCGTCTCGTCAAGCGAGGGCTCATGACACGTTCCAAAAAAATAGCCGTCACCCAGGTTGTTCACGGGTAGCGCGCTCTTATCATAGCGATCCAGCCGAAGGGCGAGGCGATTCTTGGCGACCTGCCGCGCATTGTATGGAGTGTAAAAACGGGCGACGCGGTCCAGGCGCTGCAGCAGACGCTCGGCAAGCACGGCTTCATCATGTTTCAAGGAAAGTTCACTCACTTCGTCGTACGCGTATTTGAAAAAACCTGCGCAGGGCACAACGCTGGTGCAGACCATCAGGCTTACGATCGCCAGTGCGTACAGCAAATTAAAATTTCTTGCCCACCACCTCTTAACTTCCTCCATCGTCTCCGGCGTGAGCTTCAACCAGGCCACGGGCGCTGGGAATGGCCGGGCGAAGAGCATCGCAAGGAATCCTGTCACCAACGGCAGCCAAATCAGCTTGCTCCATTCGGTCAGGCCCGCGGAGGCGGAGGAGCTGAGGTCCTTTCCCATGTACAGGCGAAAGATTTCAACTGCGAGCGCTAACAGCAAAGCCAGGGAAACTCCGGCAAGCCCAAATCGCAGCAGAGCCCGCGAGGAGGCAGTCAGCCGGAGAATCGCAAAAAACGTTGATAGCGCGGCAAGCCCGATGGTGAAACCAAGCAGAGGCGCCTCGTGCAATCCCCGATAAACGCCGTGGTACAGCAGTGAAAACAGCAGATTTGCGATGAATATCTGGAAATAGGCAACGGCATTTTGCGGGCATGGCCAGATCATTCGCGGCGCATAATCCCAGTGAAACGGCCCGCGCAAGGCCAGGTGGGCAAGGGCCGCAAGGCTAATCAGCAAAAAATAAAACAGTAAACAAATCGAAGCGACCACGATAATCGCAAGATCAAGCGTCAGTTGCTGATCCCCATCCTGGAAAACCAGCAGATAAATCGGCTGGCCGGCAGAGAGGCCGGGGAAATGGAAGTTGGTAAGGAACGCACGTTTGGCGCGTCCCCCATAGCTGATGTTTAAGGGCGTGTCGACGCCACTGACAAGCCATGGGTGTAACTCCGACTTGTCCTTGGATTCCTCGCAAAAATTCTCACGCATGTCTCGGAAAGAATCGGAATCAAACAACACATCGCACTTCTCATCGATTATCGCGAATCCGTATCCCGGCGGGAGCACCGGCTCAATCACCGACATGGGACGGAAGACCAGCGCCTGGATCGCAAACTGGCTGCTGGTATCCGCGCCCTTCTGAATCTCGGGTCCCGCCTCGAATTTGAACGGCGCGGAAAGGACGGGCGCGAATTCGTTGGTGTTTGGCGACTGCACGGGCTGAAAAAATGAGTTTCCCACTGAATCCAGATTTGGCGATGCTGGCGGGCAGGCTCCCTTCCCCTTCACGGTGTTGTTTGGATCCGAATCTATCTTCGCCTTGACGACCTGAAAGAAAGGAAACGTGGGTTTGTCCACGTTAAGCACGGGCGTCGCGACCCTTCGGATGTCCACTTTGGCCTTTTGCCAACCCTGGCAATCCGCCCAGAAAGCGATCTCAAAATAAGGGTACGGTTTATCCCTGTTTTCATTGATCGGGTAACTTCCCTCAAGCCCGGCAACTTTCGGATCTCTGCTTGCCGCTTGAAATTGCCTGGTGCTGCGAATCTCCTGAAGCTGGCGAAACGCGTGCGACACTTCCAGCGCAAAGTTCGTTTTCATCTGCTAGGCAA
>Ga0209698_10008813_pt1 | contig 10372 bp, 5 predicted proteins | sample LitLauG_LLR_2012_FD_187203 | JGI IMG/M metagenome (GOLD analysis project Ga0209698, IMG submission 187203) | Freshwater sediment microbial communities from Pennsylvania, USA - Little Laurel Run_MetaG_LLR_2012 (SPAdes) (version 2) | ecosystem: Environmental > Aquatic > Freshwater > Creek >... | reverse complement strand
GTTATTGGAGCGGGTAATATCCGATATGCAGAGTCGCTCCGTGTTCCGCTATCGTCGATCGACGTGTCGAGCACGGCACTTGGTGAGCAGGCAGGAAATCTCGCTTTGGAGCTAATATCGAAGCCTCAAAAAGCGAGCCCGAAGAGCATCCTCATAAAGCCAAGGCTGATTGTTCGCGAGTCGGCTGCTCGTAGAAGGGCAGATTGATCAAAATATCACCGTACCGTTCGGCAAATGAAAACGATTGTCCGGCTCTCTTGCTTATGTTATGTCGGGCTGTCTGCGCCTGGGAATCTGCCGCAGAACCCAATTCTGTCGCAAGGGCAATCACATACACAGCGGAGAGACGGGCGTTTTCTCCGCAAAGAGGCAAGTTTGTTTTCTCGGTCGCCGGCGTGCGGGGTCGTGCCAGCTGACGACTGAATTCGAGGTTAGCCGAGGAGCTCAGGTATGCCGTATGGCAATCGCAATACTTTTTTGATCTACGAACTGCGGCTCTGGGAACCAAAGACGATCAATCCAAATGAAGGGTGAAGCTTGCACAATCATGATTGCAGATGATCCGTTTCGTCTCGACAATGAAGTCGCTTTAATTACCGGCGGAGGTACGGGCATTGGCTTCGGCATAGCCCGCTGCATGATCAAGGCAGGTGCTCGCGTGGTCCTCGTCGGACGCCGCAAGGAACAACTATCAGCCGCCTGCGCCGAGCTTGGCCCACAATCTTCAAGCATCGCGCACGATATCACCCGGCTCAATCATGCATCCGAGCTTGTCGATGCCGCGGAGCGGTTGATGGATGGTCCGATTACGATCCTTGTCAATAACGCAGGAATACACTTGAAGAAATTCGCTCAACAAACAACACCTGAAGAATTTCAAACTGTTCTCAATACGCACGTCCTCGCCGCGCATGCACTGACGCGTGCAGTTGTCCCCGGAATGATTGAACAAAAACATGGATCAATTCTATTCATATCGTCCATGACTGCATTCATGGGGCTTACCCAGGTGGTAGCCTACGCCGCAGCCAAGAGCGCCTACTTCGGCATGGTCGCCACGCTCTCAGCAGAGCTTTCAGTCGATGGCGTGCGCGTGAATGCCATCGCACCTGGATGGATTGACAGCGAAATGTGCCGCAACGCGCTTGACAGCGATGCAGTCCGAAAGTCTCGTGTGTTCTCCCGAATTCAAATGGGCCGCATGGGGCAACCTGAGGATATTGGATGGGCGGCGGTCTACCTTTCCACTCCGGCCGCCGCCTATGTTACTGGTGTCACCCTGCCAGTGGATGGGGGGGCTGCCGTTGGTTTCTGAGAAGCATTTTCAACACTCAACCGAACGGCCGAGTCTTTGGTGTAATTCTCGATGAGAAGGACGAAAATACCTATGCTAGCAACGAGCCATGCCGTTCCATGCCAAGCTCCACGTGGAATTGATTAGAGAACGCGAGAACCTTAGTCTCGAAGTGCATGGTTAACCCCTAAGGCTCTCAGACAAGGAAGCGCGTAATGGCACAAGCCTGTATCGATGCTCACCACCATCTCTGGCGCTATCAACCGGAGGAGTATCCGTGGATGGGCGCTGGAATGGAGGAACTGCGTCGCGACTACCTGACCGCCGAGCTTGCAGAAGAGATGCGGTCGGCGGGGGTCACTGGGGCGATTGCGGTTCAAGCGCGGCAAACGACGCAGGAGACTGAATGGCTGTGCGGTATAGCTGCACAGTCTGAATTGATTCGAGGTGTAGTTGGCTGGGCTCCGCTCGCGAGTTTGGATGCTGCCTGCGAGCTTGAGCGGATGGCGGGGCTTCCTAAAGTCAGGGGAATGCGTCATGTTCTACACGACGAACCCGATCCCTTTTACATGCTCCGTGATGATTTCAATCGGGGGATAGAGATGCTGAAGGCATACGCTCTGCGGTACGACTTGCTTGTCTTTGAACGGCATCTACCGCAGACCATCGAGTTCGTCGATCGGCATCCCAACCAGATATTCATAGTCGACCACATCGCTAAACCGAGGATTCGCGAGCGGGCAATTTCGCCCTGGAGAGAGAGGTTGCGGGAGCTTGCGCTGCGCCCAAACGTTTACTGCAAACTATCCGGCATGGTAACGGAGGCAAACTGGAACAGCTGGACAGAACAAGAGCTTGCACCCTATTTCGAGATCGTCTTCGAGGCGTTTACACCGCAACGTACTATGTTCGGATCGGACTGGCCGGTAATGACCCTGGCTTCGACTTATCGTGACTGGGCAGCGCTGGTAAGGCGGACCATCAGCAAGTTTTCACCTGATGAGCAGGAGCGAGTTCTTGGCGGCTCGGCGGCAGAAGCCTACGGGATTCTAATAGGGTGATGGGTAAACACAAAGAACACCAAGAACCGCCACGGCCAGGCGTAGCCGGCAACGAAGACATCAATCAGCAGGATTGGCTCCGATCTCGACGATGTGAGCAATCCCCAGCTTATTTGGGCTACCTTGCCAAGCACTGATGACAAGGGCCTTAGAATTCACGGTACTGTACCGTCGGCCACCCTGCGAGGCTTGATGGTGCCGGCCTTTGAATTAAGGGTGCCCATAAACGCCCTACGATACACAGCGCAGGCAATTGATGTGCGAGTGCGTTTCTCGGTGATCGCAGAGAATCCAGCCTAAATGGGTAATCACCAACAGGAAGAGATCACCCCTCCCTGAACTCACAACAACCTGTATTTGGCAGATTTCGAGGCGGATGGCGGCTCCTTGAGGGGCCGTTTTCTTATGTTTACGCGGCATAGAACTGGACGTTCAATCTCTTGAAGAGAATTCCAGGTGGCCGTAGAAAAAGCAGCTTGACAAATCTAAAGTGCTAAAGTAGGCTTTTATCGCAACGCAGTACTTTACCGGTTTCGTAACGAAAATTGAAACAATGTCGTTTACTTTACCGGTTTAGGCTTGATAACTACCTCAAACCAGTTTGCAACTTCAAGGACCTTTCCTATGTGCGAACGGGATATTGGGCTGATCGAGAAAGCGTATTCCCGGGGAAAGGGTTGGGTATTGGGCAGTTCGGTCCTCTTTTCTGAATAGACGGTCGCGAGAATATGCCGTCTGCTTGAAGACTATTGGTTTGTTCAAATGCCGAACAATTTGGGGTGCCCACGATCTCACATCACGACGTGCCGAACCGGCTGCACAGCAACCATGCGAAGAGCGCGCCGGAGACTCGAAGTGGGGCCGCTTCGCCAGCAAAGCGGACTCGATTGGAGTCACATCAGAGCTCAAGCAGAAACAGATTCAAAGGGAGAGTCAGTCCATGAAGAGAAGTTTGGTTCAATTTCAAACCGCGGCGGGCAGTTGCAAATCGTCGCCGAGTCTTCGAGAGAAGAGCCGGGAAATGGGATACACCATCTTGAGTCTCCTGTTTGTTCCGCTCTTTTTGATGACGTTTGCCGGTCTCGCTCATGCGCAGACTTCGCAGGCCACCATTCGCGGAACTGTACGTGATTCTTCAAACGCAGTGATTGTCGGGGCAAGCGTCACTTTGACCAATGTGGACACCCGCGTGTCGGCAAACACCACCACTAACGAGAATGGCGACTACTTCATTCTCAATATCAATCCAGGCACCTACACTCTCGCGGCTTCCAGCAGAGGCTTTAACGCTCAGAAGCTGAATCCGTTCGTGTTGAAAGTAAATCAGAGCACTACGCTCGATTTCTCCTTGGCTGTCGGCGCAGTAGACACGGTAGTCCAGGTTCAAGCGGTCGGTAACCAGATCGAGGCCTCGTCGAACGAACTCGCACTGACGCTCGAGTCTAAGCAAATCAGCGATCTACCACTCAACAGTCGAAACTTTACCCAGCTGTTCATCGCTGCGCCGGGTGTCTCGCCGATCGTTGTTGGCGGCAGCCAGACAATGAGCTACACGACTGGCATCGGCCCCTCGATGATTCCATCCTTTAATGGACAGTCCAACCGCAGCGATCTGTTCATCGTTGACGGGATTCTGGATGTTGAAACGTTTGGCAACGCTTACGCAGTCCAGCCAGGCGTCGACGATATCGAGAATATGAAGCTGGAATCCCACAATGACTCCGCTGAATTTGGCGGAAGTTCCGGCGGAACCATCAATATTTCTACCAAAAGCGGCACCAACGCCTTCCATGGTTCAGTTTGGGAGTACAACAAAACGAACTCTCTTCAGGCTGAGAGCTATTTCACTCCCAAGGGGTCGCCACAGACTCCGTTCACGCAGAATCAGTTTGGCGGAACCGTAGGCGGTCCCGTCGTTCTTCCAAAGCTTTACAACGGCAGAAACAAGACATTCTTTTTTGGCGGCTATGAAGACCTCCGCTTTTCAGGTCCAGGAACCTGGAGTACAACTGTTCCCACAGCTGCGGAACTTTCAGGCGATTTCACGGCGGATGCTCCCATTTATGATCCGGCTTCGACTGTCTGCGACGCCAACTTGAATTGCACTCGGCAACGGTTTTCTTACCAGGGCGTATTGAACAAGATCGATCCAGCCCGGCTCGCTGCGGGCAACGTGTATTACGCGAAGAATATTTGGCCTGCTGCAGGTCTGGCGGGTGCGCCGGCCGGCTCGAACACATTCCAGAACGCGCCCAATACTCAGAATCTATACACCTATGACGCCCGTCTCGATGAGAACATCGGCAACAACAATTCGGTGTTCTTTCGATACATGGCGTTGGGGGGAAATCAGACCAGTGGTCGTACTCAACTGCCTCTCGTGCAATCTACAGATGCCTACTCGTATGTTGGCAGCTATGTTCACACTTTCAGTCCGTCCAGTGTTTTGCACGTTCAGGCTGGAAGAACCTATGAATCCCGCCCACAGGTTTGGCGCTACCACGGCGTTCCTTCGGATATTGTGGCGAAAGCCGGATTTCCATCAGCGTTCGATTCGGGCTTCTTGACTCTGGGGAACATTATCCCTGGGATAAGCATCCAAAACCATGTCTCCGAGATTGGAGAAGACGACAACTCAGAAGTTACCGCTGACAGTTGGTCGGTCAAGAGTGACTATACGCACTTGATCGGCAAACATACTCTCAAGTTCGGCGGGGAGTATAACGGGATCGGCGAATCCCAAAGTATTGAATGGTCTCAAATGAATTTTTCTAATGATGAGACCAGTAACATTAGCGATCCATCAACAGGAAACGCCGTGGCCTCTTTCGTCATTGGCACTCCAAGTGGTTTCACGAAGCGCAATCTGGGAGAGTCTCTTAGTCCCGGAGGCATCATGGGCTACTATGGGCAGGACCAATTTCAGTTGACTCCCAAACTGACGATTAACATGGGAGTCCGATACGACCTGGCTCTAATCCCCAAGTACGGTACGCCGGCACTCAAGAATCAGGCCGTCGGTAACTTCAACTTCAATAATGGAACCTATGTCGTCTATAAGGTTCCCGGGTCCTGCGTAACGTTGCAAAACGCCCCTTGCATTCCCACCGCAGACGGTTCGCTTCCCACTCACGTTACCGCAAGTCCGGATGGCAAAGTCCTCCAGAATCAATACAACAACTTCCAACCGCGCTTGGGCGCCGCCTTTCGCTTGACTCCAACGACGGTGATTCACGCCGGTATCGGCCTTGCGTTCGACAACTACGCCGCCCTTGTGCAGAACCTTCGCGGCGTGAGCGGCAACTGGCCATCTGTAGGTCAGATTGGAAAGACCAGCATCAACAAGCCTAGCTCCGCTTCTGCATTTCCTGGCTATTCAACGGGGAATCTTCCTGCAATGACGGCACTTCCGGATCCAACGCCCTTCAATCAGTTCAATTGGTTCGTCGATCCCAACATGAAGGCGGCATATTCGCTTCAATGGAACTTCGGCGTTCAGCGTCAATTGGATAGCGCCACGGTGGTTTCGGCGACCTATGTGGGATCATCGAACAAGCGATTGAACTTTGGGGACTTCTTTAACACGGCGACGACGCCCGGTCCCGGAGATCCAAGGCTCCGCAGTCCGTACCCGTATATTGCTCCTACCTTTTACTCCATGAGCAAGGGAAGTGGGAATTACAACGCTCTGCAAGTGCAGATGACCAGGAGCTTTTACAAAGGATTGGCAGCCACGGTGGCATACACGTGGTCGAAGTCGATCGACGAAGGTTGCTCGGGGTTCTTCGGCTCAGAGGGATGCAACATTCAGCAGATATACAACATCAAGGCAGAGCGCGCAGTTTCGGCCTTCGATGTTCCCAATAACCTCGTACTCACCTGGAACTATGCGTTGCCCGTCGGACGGGGCATGGCTCTCAATGTAAACAATCGAGTGCTGGACCTACTGGTTGGTGGATGGCAGTACAGCGGATTTGCGAAATTCCATAGCGGGAATCCCTACGCAGTCACTGACGCAGCCGATATTGCCAACATTGGCAGCGTGTCATGGTGGCCCTACATCCGGCCAAATATCGTAGGCTCGGTCAAGCCTGCTCATCAGACCGCGCAAAACTGGCTTGACCCTGCTGCCTTTGCTGATCCAGCGCAGTACACATACGGGAAGACTGGACGCAACAACCTCCGGACCCAGTTTTTCAAAGGTACCGATATGTCAGTATTCAAGGAAGTAAAGTTCAAGGACCGTTATGCAGCCAGATTTACTATTGATGCGTTCAATGCGTTGAACCTGGCGATCTGGGGTCAGCCGAACTCCTCATTCCATGACGCAAACTTCGGTAAGGTCACCTCAACCTACAGCGGCGCAAGAACCATCCAAATGAGTGGTAAATTCACCTTCTAGTCTGTCCGGCACGGAGGAGAGCAATCTTCTCCGTGCCGGTTTTTTAACGGCGCCAGAGGTGTGAACGGACGGAAGGGTCGATCTTTCCGATTCGTGCTGGATTCGAAGAGCAACGAAGTAACTAGGGTGCCTATGTGGTTACCACACTCCATCGACATGATTGATCGCCTATGGATTGAACAAATGTTGCGGAATACCCATGAAAGGTCTATGCGTCGATTGTCAGGCCTCTATGATCCGTGTAAAGACCTGACTGTGCGAGCAATCTCTCTGTGCAACGAGAGGCGAATTGAGACGCTAATTGGAAATGCTCCGACAATTCGATCCGGTACGGTTGATACCAAAGTGCTCCCGCGATTTCATTGTTTAGAGTCTCTTCATTCTTCAATGAGGTTGCTGTGTTGCCTGGCTTCCCAAGGCTTCAGCCGAACACTCTCCGCTGTGCTCATATTTGCATGTGTCTTCATCGGGATGGTTTCGAATGTCTGTCCCCAAACAAAGCCCGACACGGATCCGTCGCGACACGAAAGCCTCCGACAATTGTTGGAGCAGGGAAAATCTCTAGCGACCGAAGGCAGGCTCGCGGAAGCTGAAATACCTTTGCTCGAAGCTTCGAAGTTGGCCCCCAACGACTTCGAGACGCAAACGACCCTGGCTAAGGTTCAAGTCCGAATAGGCAAGTCTCCGGAGGCAATCGAGCGACTTCGAAGGATGGTAGGTTTCTATCCACAACGCGCGGATTCGCATCTGAATTTGGGCATTGCTCTGGCAGATGCAAAACAACTCGAAGAGGCGCTGAAAGAAATATCACTGGCTGTATCCCTTGCTCCGAAGATGCCATCAGCGCATGTGAATCGGGGGCGGATTCTAGACGATCTTATTCGACCAGACGAGGCAAGAGCAGAATTTGCGATTGCCCACAGACTGGATCCAGAAGATCCTGACTGTTTGTACTACTGGGCGCTCATCGAACACGCGAGCGGAAACCTGAAAAAAGAGGCTGAATTGCTCCAGAAGCTCCTGGTCCTGCAGCCGAAAAACCCAAGGGCGCTTTACTTACTTGGTCGAAACTTGAAGGATCAGTCCAGGAATTCAGAAGCGATCGTTGTCCTTCGCCGGGCTCTTGCTATCCAGCCGGACTATGAAGACGCCCTCTACCTGCTTTCACGGGAGTTAAGAAAGACCGCTCCAGGAGAATCCAAGCAGCTTGATGAGGAATTTCGAGCAGCCCGACAACAGCAATCAATGCTGGACTCAGTTAAATCGCTTGGAAATGAGGCTTATCAGGCGGCACTTAAGAAGGACTGGCCGGAAGCGATTAGCCTACTTAGGAAAGCAGTTGAGACTTGCGACTCTTGTGAGGCATCCGCGGGACTGCATAAGAACCTCGGTTTGGCGCTGTGCCAGACCGGGGATGTGAATGCGGGGAGAATCGAGTTGGAGACCTCCCTGAAACTCAATCCAAACGATCCGGATGTTGTAAAGGCATTGAACGTTATTGGTAGGTAGGCTCTTCGTCCATTCCTGGATTGTCTGGAATATCCGGTTTGTCAAAATGCACTGCGGAACCGCACATTGAGGATTGTATTACTGGATGCTATCAGTACTTTGCAGATAGTTGCCACGTGATTCGAATCGCCCTGTCCAAAGAATCGCACAAGAGGGAATTGATGACTAGCAGACGCAATCTTCTTTCACTGTTCGTTGGAGTTGCAGCGGGACTCTCCACCTTGAGTCTGTCTCAGGCACCTGTCAAGTATCAACCAACGCTGGACTCCTTAAACAGCCATCCCTTACCGGAATGGTATGCAAAAGCGAAGTTGGGCATTTTCGTTTGCTGGGGTCCTTATTCAGTGCCCGGATGGGCGCCCCTTTCCCATCCCGACCATGACTTCAATGCGACCAGCTTCATCATCAATAATCCATACGCAGAGTGGTATTACAACGTGATGCGCATTGACGGATCGCCGACTCAGGCTTACCACCGCGAGCACTATGGAGAGAACTATGATTACTACAATTTTGTTCCCATTTTCAATCGCGAAGCGGCCAAGTGGAATCCAGAGGAATGGGCAAGAATCTTCCGTAAAGCCGGGGCAAAATACGTTGTTCTCACATCCAAATTTCACGATGGCTTTGTGCTCTGGCCGAGTGCGTCCCATAACCCCACACTACCACCGGACCGGCAACATGCCACGCGGGACATCGTCGGGGAACTGAACGAGGCGGTCACCCGTGAAGGGATGCGTATGGGAGTTTACTACTCAGGCGGGTTCGACTGGACTTTCGTGCCAGGCCCAATCCGGAAGGCGACTGACTACGAGACCGTGAAACCACAAAGCGAGGCATATGGCGCATATGCCTTCGCGCAGGTTCACGAATTGGTTGAGCGCTATCATCCCGCGTTGCTCTGGAACGATATCGACTGGCCAAAGACAGGCAAGGCGCTGCAGATAGAAGCCGACTACTACAACGACATCCCTGAAGGCGTCGTCGACGACAGATTCGGAATCGATCATTCTGACTTCACGACTGCCGAATACAGACGGGTCGACAAGTTTGTCGCCAAAAAGTGGGAGGAAAACCGCGGTCTCGGTCGCTCCTTTGGCTACAACCGCGCCGAAGGAGAAGGTGAGACCATTTCACCTGCGGATTTGATCGCTTTACTGGTTGATGTGGTCAGTAAAAACGGAAACCTGCTTCTCGATGTGGGCCCAGAGGCGGATGGAACGATTCCCCAAGTACAAATGGAACGGTTGAAGGCACTGGGCGACTGGCTTGATCAAAATGGTGAAGCCATCTATGACACAGAACCATGGACGCGCGCGGAGGGGAAGAGCGTTGAGGGCGATGATCTACGCTTCACGCGCAAAGGCGCGGATCTCTTCGTTACGTTGCTCGGCAATCCCAAAGCGCAAACGCTGACCATTCAAGATCTCGCGAAAGTAGACGGTGTGCACGCTTCGCTTTTGGGTAATACGACGCCACTGACTTTGAAGGTCGCGGGTGACAATGTGAGTATTGTTCTCCCGGAAAACATGAGAGGTGAGTATGCCTACGTAATCAAACTCGCCGGCTATCTGAAATCCAATTCTCAAAAGGTTGCTCCATGAAACCGCCAAAGGGGCGTTTCGCGGATTTGAATTGCGCTGCATATTGACGCATCTGGGGGCCGGCTAGGGTTCGGGACCAGGGGGTCGGAGGTTCAAATCCTCTCTCCCCGACCATTCTTTAATCCCACTAGTTTGATAGGCTTAGGCCTCAATCTCTCTGGGATACAAAACACCCTAAATACTGGGGCCGTTGGGGCTATTAGCAAAAAACAAGGCGGATTCGGACACCATTCTTTGCCTGTAGCTCGGGTCAAAATGGGTATATCGCTCCGTGAACCGCAATTGCCAGGTTGTCACTCGCAAGGGGTGCTGAAGTCTGCACCGCAAACCCACATCAAATCACCGGACGATCAGGAAGATTCGGCCGTGTCAAAAGGTGTGGGTCAGGTCACCCTCGGTGAAGCAGTCCGGGTGCCGAAAATACAAAGAACAAATCGATTTTGCCTGAATCGCGAGAGACTTGCCGGCGAGTATTCACTTACTCGGCTTTCCCGTATGCGCC
>Ga0209698_10008812_pt1 | contig 10372 bp, 8 predicted proteins | sample LitLauG_LLR_2012_FD_187203 | JGI IMG/M metagenome (GOLD analysis project Ga0209698, IMG submission 187203) | Freshwater sediment microbial communities from Pennsylvania, USA - Little Laurel Run_MetaG_LLR_2012 (SPAdes) (version 2) | ecosystem: Environmental > Aquatic > Freshwater > Creek >... | reverse complement strand
CGCCAGTAGTTCGCCCGCGCCAGTACGATCGGATTGGCCGAGCCGTCGTCGATATGGGCGAAATGCGCCTGCGCGGAGGCGGGGTCGTTGCGGTAGCGCAGGGCGATCCAGCCGCACATGAAATGAAAATCCGCCCGGTAAGGCTCGCTGGCCGGCAATGCGGCATCGCGCACGACCTGGTAGGCGGCGTCATACTTGCCCTGGTCGAGCAGCTTGCGAGCGAGACCGCGCCGTTCGCGCCACCATTCGTCGGTATCCTGCAGCGCCATGCTCCCGCGGGCCGCCGAGAGCACAAGACGGGTTGCGTCGTCGATCCGGTCGTGACGCACCATCCAGCGCATCCGGCACAGCGTGTAACCGAGATCGCTGCGGGCCTCGGCCGCAACGTCGTTGAGCAGATCGAGCGCCTTGTCGGCGCTGCCCGCCGCACAGGCCTTCACGATCGCGATCTCATCGCTGCCGAGATGCTGCGCGGCGCGCTTGGCGCCCGCAAGATCCTTGGCGCCGATGCGCTTGTCCATGCGCGCACGGTGGTCCTCGCGCGTCAGCAGGTCGCCGAACAGCTCGAACGCGTCGGCCTCTGAACGCTCCGACAATTCATCCGACCGCCAGGCCTCGCGAACCAGTCTCTCGGCACCGTCACGATCGCCGTCGGCGAGCCGCGCCCGCGCGAGCGCGAAGCGGCCTTTGGCGCTTGTCGGCCGATCGCCTATGAAGTTGCGAACAGTGGCGGCGTCGGTGCGATCCTGCCACAGGTGCGCCTCAGCCCGCTTGCGCATCAGCCCCATGCTCGGCCAGCCCGGATTATCGGCGATGAACGCCGCGTATCGGCTGAAGTTCGCGTCGGTCTCCGGATGGCGCAGGATGAACCATTCAACGAGTTTCCGCGCCGCCGGGTCGCTGATCGTCGGCTCTATGGCCGTCGCCTCGCTCGTCTTTCCCTTGCGGGCGAGATCAATCGCATTCCTCACCGCCGCGAGATCGCCCGACAGCGGGGCGGCGTCGGCGGCCGGTGGCGGCACGTCGCTGGACCGCGTCGGTTTGCGTTGTGCCGCCGCGACATGCCTTGCATGTGCGGCTTTCTTCAGCGCCGCGCTGCCGTGGTGCCGCGCGCCGGCCGCTTCATGCGGCTTCCTGGCCTGCTGAGACTTATGGCTGGTCCGTGCTGCCGCGTCAGCCGAACAAACGGCGAGCACAGCCAAGGTCAGGAAACACGACAGCGGACGCAAGCGCTGGGTCATTTCACGGTCCCCCCGCGAACGGCTGGAGCTGCCGGGAGGCTACCACAGCCCGCACTTGCAACTGTCGCGATTCGGCAACAGCGCGGGAAAACCCGGCGCAACATGGAACTCGGCAGCCCTAACGGCGAAACCGAAGCGTCGCGCGGTCTATGCATGTTGGTTCGGCGCGAGGACGACGACGGTCGCGCCCGGCTTCACCCGATCGAAGAGATCGATGACATCCTCGTTGGTCATGCGGATGCAGCCGGATGAGATCGCCTGGCCGATATATTCGGGCTGGTTGGTGCCGTGGATGCGGTACAGCGTGTCCTTGTCGCCCGCGTAGAGGTAGATCGCCCGCGCGCCGAGCGGATTGGCCGGGCCGCCGGGAACGCGTGACGGGTAGGGGCCGAGCCGCGCCTGAATCTCCGGCGTCGGGATCCAGTCGGGCCATTCGGCCTTGCGGCCAACCGTGGCGATGCCGGAGAAGGCCATCGCTTCTTCTCCGACCGCCACGCCGTAGCGGATCGCCTTGCCTCCCGGCAGGACGTAATAGAGAAAACGCGCGTCGGTATCGACCAGGATTGTGCCAGCCGCCTCTCGGCGCGAATAGTCGACGAGATGCCGGCGATAGGTTTCCGGAATGGTCGCCTGCGCATAAGGCGCATGCGCCAGTAACTGCCGGTCCCTTGGGGTCAAGCTGGCGTCCGACGACGGCGCGAGCGTCGCCTGCATGCAGCCGCCGAGCGCGAGTAGCCCCACGGATAACAACGCGAGCCAGGACCGCGGCACCGCCTGCCCTCCAAAGCGTTACGTGATCTCTATTTGCTGCCCGAATAGTGCAGAAATAAAGGCAAGTGCACGAAAATGATCGCGTCGAGCCTCGAGTGGTGACGGTTTGGGACCAGCTTGCATGCAGCGCGGGCCGAGCCGCACCTGAAGGGATCGGATTTAAGCGGAGTCAACCAGCCGTCGGCTGCGACTTGATTTCGGCAAGATGGGCCAGTTCCGAAATGACGCGATGAAAAGCCAGCCGCTGCTCGTCGATATCCTTCTGTCGGGTGGTGTAGGTCGGGTGATGAGCTGCAAGATCACCCACATAGTCCATCTTTCCCATCACCGCGCCTGCGCCCCGGGCGAGCTTGAGGTGCCGGTTGGAGGAAGCCAATTCGATGATGTGGGCGAACGCCCGGTATTCCCCGGAGGCATCTCTTATGACGCCGCCCTTTGCCGCACTTTCGAACGCAAGGAGCAGCAGGCAATTCAGCAAACGTCGGCACATCACGGCACAGGCGTCGTAGAAACCGCTCTGGTAAGATCCGTTGATCTGCACCACCAGGCTTTGCAGGTACGGTCTGGTATTGTCGAACAGTCCCGTTGGAATGATATGCGCGCCGTGCTCGGGTGTAACGACGGTTCCGGCAATCGCGCCATAGCGAGATGAAAGGCGCGCCTTGCTGGTAAGGCGAAGCCTCACCGTGCCCATCTCCTTGCCCCTCATCACGGCACGGTTTGCAAGCAGCTGTCTTCCGAGACGAGTGGCGTTGACCTGGCGGCGAAGCGATAGATCCTGCATCAGCTCGGCCAGGAAGGCAGGACGCAACTCCGGTTTGCCTTCCTGCTGATCGAAGTACCAAAGCAGCGCGATGGCGTGGCCGACCTCCGTCAAGCCGAGCTTCGAGATGCCTTCGGCGAAAGAACGAAGGGTACTTTTCATTGCCTGCAAAGCGCCGTTTCTGAAATTCTAAAGTGGGCTTCCCCGTCTATTCATGAGCGACCGGAGTCGTTTTTCTTCAATGCGGATATCGTCTTTACAATGCGCGGATAATTTTGCCCCGTATTGCCGACTTGAACTGGTCCAAGCCTTAGGTGCGAACCCCGGACAGCAGGGTATATTCCCCGGCTATTACTTCCCTCGACAGTCCACCTCCGCCCCGGGCCAAAAAGCGACTTGGAGGGAATGTCTGCTTCCGGCGCAAAACAACCCGACGGGCAAATCAGCGATTTGCTGTCCAGCCCCTTTCGCAAAAATATTTTGCTTCGCGATTCGAGCAAATCAGCTTTTTAGCTTTCGCCATCCCGTCCCACACAGAGGGGCGTTGCGCAACGTCACGAACGCGGGGCGGGATGCGGTGGACGCTGACGGTGCTTAAGACGAGAGCGCCGGATGCGGACGGCGAAGTCGTGTGGTCCTGACGCCCCGACGCTGGCGTCAAGTACGCGGAGTAAAACTCCGCGGATGACGGTGGCAAGAAAGCCGGTCACCGGGGAGAGCGCGAAATAAGCCGTAAAACCATTGCGCAGGGAAGGCCGGATTGCTTCCGCTGAACCTGTATGCTCGTGTGCGCTCTTCTATCCATATTGCACGCGAGACCGCGGGTGCAGCGCGCACCCGGCTTTCCCTGCGCCCTCTGTTATCAGGAGGGCCAACGTTCCTGCAAAAACCCGGGCGCTTTCGCGCCGCGAGAATGCGCAAGCATGTCCATTTCAGATGGCTTGTCGGACAGAACGAAGACGCCGATCGTTGCCAATGACGCGGGCCGGAAACGACAGGTCGCCGTGCCGATGAGTACTCCGCTTACGGATCCAGCTCGGTATCCCAGTACAAATAGTCGAGCCAGCTGTCGTGCAGGTAGTTCGGCGGGAACAGCCGGCCGTTGCGGTGCAGCTGGTGCACCGTCGGCGCGAACGGGTGTTGCCGCGGAAACATCCGCGCCTGTTGCGGCGTCAGATTGCCCTTGCGCAGGTTGCAGGGCGAGCAGGCGGCGACGACGTTTTCCCAGGTGGTCTGGCCGCCTTTGCTGCGCGGGATGATGTGATCGAAGGTGAGGTCGTCATGGGCAAGGCAGTACTGGCAGACGAAGCGGTCGCGCAGGAACACGTTGAACCGGGTGAAGGCGGGATGCGTGGTCGGCTTGACGAAGGATTTCAGCGACACCACGCTCGGCAGCTGGATTTCGAACGTCGGGCTGCGCACCGCGCGATCATAGTGCTCGACGATGTTGACGCGATCGAGGAACACCGCCTTGATCGCGTCCTGCCACGACCAGAGAGACAGCGGATAATAACTCAGCGGCCGGAAGTCCGCATTGAGCACCAGTACCGGCCAACCGCCTTGCGAGACATGTGCGTTCAATTAACGCTCCTGACTCCCATGTTAGCTGCGAAGCAGCATGTGATGACATACTACAGGCAGCGTGACGGGATTGTGAAGAGCGTTGAGGGCCTTATCCGCCCCGCCCCGCCCGGGTTGCATGACCGGCATGAACCCCGCTAAACGAAGGCGGGCGGCCTTTTTCGGCCGTAAACGGGCTCAATAAGAATGATCACCAAGTCGCGTTTTATCGAGGCGCCGCGCCGGCTGCGGGCGTTCGTTCGCGCCCACGAAGCCAGCCTCGTCGTCCTCGCGGCGCTGATCGGCGTGATCGGGGGACTGGTCGTGGCGGCCATGAGCGCGGCGGTCGAAGCCATGCATGTCGTGCTGTTCAACGTCGAAATCGGGGAACGGCTGTCGAGCCAATATTCGATCGATCCCTTGCGCGCGCTGCTGGTGCCGAGCCTGGGCGGACTATTGCTGGGTGTGGCGTTCCTGGTGCTGCAGCGATTCCGCCCCTCGCGCGAGGTCGATCCGATCGAGGCCAACGCCCTGCATGGCGGCCGGATGTCGTTCCGCGGCAGCGTGATCGTTGCCTCTCAGACGGTATGGTCCTCCGGCGTCGGCGCCTCGGTCGGCCTGGAAGCGGGCTATACCCAGCTTGCCAGCGGCCTCGCCGCCTCGTTGGGCCGCGGCTTTCATCTGCGCCGCGCCGATCAGCGCATCATGGTCGGCTGCGGCGCCGCGGCCGCGATCGCCGGCGCGTTCGGCGCGCCGCTCGCCGGCGCCTTCTACGCCTTTGAGCTCGTGATCGGCGGCTATACGCCGGCCAGCCTGACGCCGGTCGGCGTTGCCGCGGTGACGGGCTATTTCGTCGCGCACGCCTTCACGGTGCTGTCGCTCGGCGTCGGCGTCGGCCCGGTCGGCGACGTGCTCGGCCGCGATCTCGCCATCGCTGCCCTGCTCGGGGTGCTGGCGGCGCTGTTCGGCATCGGCATCATGCGCGGCGTGGCGCTGTGCGAGACGTTGCTGGCGAAAACCCGGCTGTGGCCGCCGCTGCGTCCGGCGCTCGGCGGTCTCGGCGTCGGGCTGCTCGCTTTGATCACGCCGCAGGTCATGTCGTCAGGGCATGGCGCGCTGCATTTTGCCGGATTTGTGTCCATTCCGTTGACGGTGCTCGCGACCATGTTCATCCTGAAGGCGATTGCGTCGGTGATATCGCTGGGATCGGGCTTTCGCGGCGGCCTGTTCTTCGCCACGCTGTTTCTGGGCGCGCTCGGCGGCCATGTGTTCGCCGGCGGCTTCGACGTGATCTGGCCGGGCCTCCACCTCAGCCCGAACGTCTACGCCATCATCGGCATGAGCGCGCTGTCGGCCTCCGTCATCGGCGGGCCGCTGACGATGTCGTTCATCGCGCTGGAATCGACCGGCAATCTCTGGCTCTCGACCGCGGTGCTGGTCGCGGTCATCATCTCGACCCAGATCACCCGCGAACTGTTCGGCTATTCCTTCGCGACCTGGCGGCTGCATCTGCGCGGCGAGACCATCCGCAGCGCCGCCGACATCGGCTGGATCCGCGACCTCACGGTGCGCAGCCTGATGCGGCAGGACCTCGCCACCGTGAACGCCAACATGGGGATCGAGGAATTCCGCGAGAAATTCCCGCTGGGCTCGAAAAACCAGGTGGTCGCGGTCGACGGATCGGGCCGCTATGTCGGCCTCGCGCTGGTCGCCGACGCGCACGCGCCGGACATCGAGGCGACCAACGGCCTGATCGGCCTTCTGCATTTCCGCGATGTCGTGCTGCATCCCGGCATGAATATCCAGGAGGCCATCGCCGTCTTCGACGCCGCCGAAGCCGAGTCGCTCGCCGTGGTCGATATCGACGGCGAACACCGGCCGATCGGAGTTCTCAGCGAAGCCCACGCGATGCGGCGCTATGCGGAGGAATCCGAACAACGGCGGCGCGAGGTGCTGGGCGAGGTTTGATCGGCGCGCGCGACGAGCCAAAATAATCTAGCATGCGCAACAACGTTTCATCCGGAGGGAACTGATGCGCAACTGGCTGGCGGTGATGCTTGCGGCCGTCCTCTGCCTGTCATCGACCGGCATGGCGGCCGCGCAGGGTTATCCGGCGCATCCGATCACCATGATCGTGCCGTTTCCCGCCGGAGGCGCCACCGACACGCTCGCCCGTTTCCTGGCCGAGAAGATGCGTCCCATCCTGGGCCAGCCCATCATCATCGAGAACGTCGCGGGTGCTGCCGGCAGCATCGGCGTCGGCCGCGCCGTGCGTTCGCCCGCCGACGGCTACACGCTCTCGATCGGCACCTCGACCACGCATATGCTGACCGGCGGGCTTTACGCGCTGTCCTTCGATCTGTTCAGGGATCTCGAGCCGGTCATCCAGATCGGCAGCGAGCCGCTCTTGATCGTCGGCAAGAAGGACCTGCCTGCGGACGACCTGAAGGGGCTGATCGCTTGGCTGAAGGCCAATCCCGACAAGGCGTCGGTGGGCATCGCCGGCGTCGGCGCCACCGGGCATCTCACCGGGATATCGTTCCAGAAGGAGACCGGCACGAAGTTTCAGTTCGTGCCGTACCGCGGCAACGCGCCGGCGATGCAGGATCTCCTGGCGGGACAAATCGATTTCATGATCGAGCCGGCCTCGAATTTCAAGTCGCTGGTTGCGTCCCGCAGCGTCAAGCCGTTCGCCATCACCGGGCGGACGCGGCTGCCGTCGTCGCCGGACATTCCGACCGCGGACGAGGCAGGACTGCCCGGCTTTTTCGCTTCGCTCTGGTACGGCTTGTGGGTGCCAAAGGACACGCCGAAGGACATCATCGCGAAGTTGAATGCCACGCTGGTCCAAGTGCTCGCCGATCCCGCCGTGAAGAAGCGGCTGGACGATCTCGGCATCCAGATCACGCCGCTGGCGCAGCAATCGCCGGAAGCGTTGCGGGCGTTCCAGAAAGCCGAGACTGAGCGCTGGTGGCCGATCATCAAGGCCTCCAACATCAAGGCGGAGTGAGGCGCCTGAGGCTAGCCCTCGATCTCCTCCGCGGCGATGATGCGCTGGCGAAGCGCAAGGCGCACGAGTTCGATGTCGGAGGCGACGCCGAGTTTGGCGCGGATCAAATAGCGCGTGTTGGCCGCGGTCTTGACGCTGATATGCAAGGTCTCGGCGATCTCATCGACGGATTTTTCGGCCAGCAACATCCGCAGGATTTCGAATTCTCGCGGGCTCAGCGCGTCGACGGCCGAGGGTTCGTCGGCGAGCCGGTTGATGGCGAGCTCGTGGTCGATATCGGGGCTGAGCGCGATGCGCCCGGCCATGACCTCGGCGATGGCGCGCAACAGCGCTTCCGGCGGGTTGCTTTTCGTGACGAAGCCGCGCGCGCCCGCCTTGATCGCCTGCACCGCGTAAGCCGCGCTCTGGTGCATGGTGAATACGAGGATGCGCGCGGCATGGTCCCATTGCCGGATCCGCCGGATCGCCTCGACACCGCCGATTCCCGGCATCGATACGTCCATGATGACGAGGTCGGGCCTCGCCTCCTTGTAGACCCGATAGGCCTCCGCGCCGTCGCCGGCCTCGGCGACGACCTGGAGGCGGTCCTGCTTTTGCAGCAGCGAGCGATAGCCCTCGCGGACGATGGCATGATCGTCCGCCAGCATCACGCGCGTGAAACCCCTCGTGTCGGGCCTGTTCAAGGTTCCGCCCCCAGATTGGGAATCGTCGCTACAAGCCGGGCACCGCCGGCCGCCGGCCGCTCGAAGCGCAGAGTTCCGCCGAGCGAGGCGACCCGCTCCTGCATGCCGAGAAGTCCCATGCCGGCCTTCGGCACGGAATCTCCGCCCGCGGCCTCGCCGTCGTCCTCGACACTGAGAACGATGTCCGGGTGTCCTGCCTCGAGACGCAGTCGCACGCGGCTTGCATGGGCGTGCTTTGCCGCATTGGTGATCGCCTCCTGCGCGATGCGGTATAGGTTGGCGCAGACGCTCGGCGGCAGATCGTCGATCTTGCCGACGACGGCGATGTCGAACCGGGTGCGGCCTTTTTCGAAACCGTTCCAGCTTGCAACGAGGCTCTCCAGGCTCAGCGTGAGGCCGAGCTCCTCGGTGTCGGGCGGGCGCAGGCGCACGAGCGCGCCGCGCAGTTTTTCCATCATGCCCGCCGTCGTGCGCGAGATGCCCCGGCATTCCTCGAGCAGCGGCGGGCATTCGCGCTCCGCGGTATGGGCTGCGGCGGCGGCCTGCGCGGCGATGGCGGTGAGCGACTGGCCGAATTCATCGTGCAATTCGCGGGCAAGATGGCGCCGCTCCTCGTCCTGCACCGCGATGAGCTTTCGCGTCAGCGCGTTGCGTTCGGCGAGGGCGGCCTGCAGCTTCTGCGCCAGCGCGTTGAAGACGTCGGAAATGGCCGAGAGTTCCGCGAGGTCGAAACTGGGCAGCCGCGTGGAAAGATCGTTCGCCGCAAGCTGCGTCAGCCCGGTGCGAATGACGTGCGTCGGCCGCAGGGCGCGGGCGAGCGCGGCGTAGACCGCAAGACAAAGCCCGGCGAGAGCGAACGCCATGATGGAGAGCAGGCGGCTCGTCTCGCGCCAGCTCTGGCCGATCTGCGTTGCGGGGTCGAAGGTCGCAACCGCCACGCCCTCGGTCTTGCCCTCGATGAGCAGCGGCATCGAGACCGGCTTGCCCGGATGAAAAATGGCGCGATAGAGCGCGGCGAAACTTTCCGGCGCGACAGTGTCGTCGGCGAGCGCGCCGTTGCAAAGGCCCTGGCGGAAATCGCCGGCATTGTTCCGGTAGGCGATGCACAGGCCCGGCTCCATCAACGGCGCCGCCACCCGCTGCAGATCCGGCGTCCGGTCGGGCGACAGGGAAAACCATTGCACCTGCGCCTGCTGTAGCGAGATATCCTTGGCGACGATTTCGGCAACGCGGCTCGCCTTCGCCCGGGTGGCCCGGTCGCTGTCAAACAAGGCATAGGCCGCGACGGCGAGGAAGCAAACCGCCGCCAGCGCCGCGACGCGCAACGCGAGCCGCAGCTTCAGGTCGATGGCACGCGCCGGGGCCGCCGCTGATTCAGGGACCTGTTGCAAGCTCCCTCCCATTTCCATCGCATTTAGAAGCAAATTTCGTCGGGAAGAAAGCACAGCGAGGCTAGATCGGGCATTTTGCCCGGTCAATCCAGGGAAAATCGCCATTTCGCGAACGGCGAGGATAGCGCGTTATGGCGGCGATCTGGCAGCTTCGGAGTTCATCCATGCGCGGCATTGCCTTGGTTCTCGGTCCAGCAATGGTTGTTGCGTGGATCGCCGTAGCCAGTGCGGCCGAACCTGCCGCACCGCAACCGGTAAAGCTTGCGGTGTTTCCGTTTGAACTGGAGGATTTCAGCGCCGCCGCGGCGTACATTCCCCCCGACGACATCGACCGCGAGCAATTGCGGCTTTCGACGGAAGAGGCGCGGCGGCTGCTCGCGCAATCCGGCCGATACCAGCTGGTCGACGTCGGCGCGGTGAGCGATGAAGCGGCCAAAGCAGGCAAATTGCACGATTGCGACGGGTGTGAAGCGAAGATCGCCGCCGGTCTCAACGCGGACCAGTCGATGATCGGGATCGTCACCCGCATCAGCCGGACGGATTACGCGGTCACCTACAAAATTCGCGACGCCAAATCCGGTGCGCTGGTCGACGTCGAGCAGACCGACCTGCGCGCGGGCGCCAACTCGGCCTGGAGCCGCGGGGCGCGCTGGCTGATTCAGCGGCGCCTCCTGGAAAAGGACAACTAGCGTGGAACACAAAGGCCACCCGTGAGGTTGGCGGATATGATTGGGAGGCCGTCTCGCATGCAAACGCCGATGAAACTGAGGTCAACGGGCCTCGCTTTGGTTGCCGCCGCTGTCCTCTATGCCGGTCCGGTCCGGCAAAGCCGGGCGCAAGGCGAGGTGCCCGTCCTTGCGGTCGCCGAAATCCAATATGTCGACACCTCGGGCGAGGTCATCGACCAGAGCGCCGATCATTTTCGACGTCTGCGCGAATTCGAAGCGTCGTTG
>Ga0209698_10008811_pt1 | contig 10373 bp, 10 predicted proteins | sample LitLauG_LLR_2012_FD_187203 | JGI IMG/M metagenome (GOLD analysis project Ga0209698, IMG submission 187203) | Freshwater sediment microbial communities from Pennsylvania, USA - Little Laurel Run_MetaG_LLR_2012 (SPAdes) (version 2) | ecosystem: Environmental > Aquatic > Freshwater > Creek >... | reverse complement strand
GCCCCGCCTAACGTGTTAGGGCCGTTTGATACGGGGCCGTTAAGCCATGGTCCGCGTGACATTTTAGGCTACTTCCATCACGCCCATCACGGCGTCTGCGATCTGGGTACAGTTGAAACGAATGCCCTGACCTGCGCCAAGCGTCCACTTGGTGTCGATACCAGCAAACGTCAACGTGGAATTCTTTGGTAGCGGCTGGTTCTGGTAAATGAACGCGATGTCGCTGGTTCCGTTCCAGATAGACACGCTGACAGTTGCATCCGTCGTCGTCGACTTGTTGCAGATCGATCCAGCGGTTACAATGGCAGTCGTTAGCGCAGGTACGACGTACGCGCCAATGACGGTCGACGTAGACGCCGTGACGTTTAAATTAACCTGTGCAGGTTTGAAAGTTGCAACTGTCATATGAGAACCTAGGCTGGGTTAGCTACGGTGGTAGCAAGAGACAAATCTGGTCGCGGATGATCAAGCGTGATGTCTTCAGGATAACGGGCGGGAAGCCGCCACGGATCAAAAACGTCCGAACACCCTCTTGAACAAACAAAAACACCGGGTGAATTTGGGTCCGGGGAAAGCTCTGAATACGGGCGTTTCATGTGGCAGCGGTCGCATTGAGCCGTTGCCAAATTTGTCATGCCAAGAGTGTTAAGCCATTTTGGCATTTTTTACTTTACTTGTTCTGAACCTGTTTGAGTATTCTGGATCCATCATTTTTCTTTCAAGGCTGAGTTTTCTTGCAATCTTGCTTTTCTCTACATGCTCTGGAAGTCTTTTTACTCCTTTTTTAATTGCTGACAATTTTTTTCTTCCCTCTTCTGGATATCCATTAGGAAACTTAACCAAACCTTTGTTTCCTTTTGATATTTTTTCTCTAGTTTCTTTTGTGTTTACGTGCCCCGGTTTTCCTTCTCCGCCAAGACCAAGATTGTATCCATCCGGGCACAATGTTTTTCTGTCCGCAATCAATAATCTTTCTATTTGTATCGCGCTGTCTTCGTCAAACGCCGTTGCTATATGTTTAAACTCAAAAGCATTGACCCCATATTTTCTTATGGCGTTTGCTATGTAAGTATTTTTATTTACAACGGACCTGTGGCAAGTCCATCGCCTTTTAAGGTTGTTTGTAATCCCTATATATTGTTTTCCGCTTTCAATGTGGGTTATGCTGTAAACATCTATTTTCAAGCTGTGTAAACTCCAATTCCGTATTGAAGTTGTATTGCAGACTTGTCTCTATCTTGATTCCAAAACAAACGCATCATTTGCTCTGCTTTGGCTTCTAAAGCTGGGCACAATTTTGGATCTACTTCTGGAGTATCCCATGACAAATTTGCAGCTAATTTCCAAGTTATCGATTCATATGCGTATTGGGGGATCTCGATCACTTGCGGCAACGTACCAACATCTGCAATATAACGCTGGCGATACACCACAAGCGGCAACAAAGCAGACGCAGCGTCCGGCGTCGGCCACAGGTTCATGACAGGCTGCAGCTGACGGTCCAGCCAGAACTGCAACGGGCGACCCTGAAACGCCTTGTTAGGGTACGACTCGTAACTGTCGGCATTGAGCCGCGCCATCATGATCTCGCTCAGGTTGCTGGCAAGATACACGGTCGTCGGCTGCACGCTGGTGCTAGGCGACGTTGCAGCTGCCGTCGCGCGCCAGTAAATGGCCTGAGAAGATCCAGCTAGGTCATACCAGTATAGCCCGGCAGTCGTCCCCCACGTGTTTTGCGTTGTAACCGTCGTCCACGTGGAATTGTCAGGCGACGTCTGCACCGTAATAGCCGTCGGAGGCGTACCCGGGAAATACAGGCCAAGCGTATTAACGTTCTGCGCGCCGGTCAGGCTGAAATCCCACGTCAGGTACGTCGTACCGATGGTCGGGCCATGGTCAGGCGTGATATTGCCTTGAGTTCGCAGGTAAGCGTTACGGACGTCAACCGTACCGACAGGAAGCGTCACGAGCGGCTGACCCTGCGTCAGTGCCAGCAGCGTCTTCTGCAGGCACCAAACCGGCGTACCTGTATTGCTCATGTCGGACAAGATCAGGTACAAGTTCCATTTGGCGCGGTCAATCATTTCGTCCGTGATCTGTTCAGGCCGCAACCGGCACCTGCCATACGCCCTGTCGATCAGAGCGCGCGTCTCGTACGAAATGGCCGTTGTCGGTGTGACAATGGTAGGCGTGCCGCCGCCAGACGAAGTAACCGTCAGCGTCGCGCTGGTGGAGGTTACCGAGCCAGCGGAGTTCGTAACGACGCAAGCGAACAATGCGCCGTTGTCTGCCAAAACTTCTGGCGGAGTGATGTACGTTGACGATACGGCGCCGGCAATGTTTCCGCCGTTCTTCGTCCACTGATAGCTTAGCCCCGTACCAGTCGCAACAATCGCAAAGCTGGCGGTCGAGCCAACGACGGTGCTTTGGTTGACTGGGTTGACTAGAATTACAGGCGGCGAGACTACCGCATTCTGTAGATCTAGAATTAATGGGACAAGCATTGGAGTTTAGCCAAGACCAAGAGTCATCAAGTTTCTTGCCGCAACGCCGGCAGAAACTTGGACGATGTCGAGGTGAGCAAGCCAAGAAGATCCACCAGAAATGGTTGATGGATCTCCGATTCCGAGTTGCAAATATGAGCTTGAAAAAGTGAAATTCTGTGAGGCGTTATTTGTCACCCAATCGGTATCGCTTGTACGAATAACGCTTGTTGCGTCGATAAACTGATCGGCAAGCGTCGAGACGTTAGAAGCAATAGTGAATGTTGGGGTTGCGCCGTCATATATTCTGGCAAAAATCGTTCCTGCGCCGTTAGCAGAGCCAAGAGCCAAACGAATTGTGTAGGTTCCTGCGGACGGAAGGTCAAGTCTCCATAGCTTTTCTCCTGAAGAGTTATTGCTATAGTTTATGCCTGCCAGACGTCTATCGACAGTGTTTACACGATCACTGGCTGATGCAAGGGTTCCTGTCCAGCCATAACCGACAACGTCTCCGTTAATCGTATTTCTTGTAGCAGAATATGCCGCAGAAAGTTCCGCAACTTCGTATGGGTTTGCTGCATTATCTGTAACAAATCCAAGCGTAGCTCGAAAGTTAAAACCTTTTACATTGCTCCATGCCATGTCAGTTCACCGTCAAAAGATTTGCGGCATTAACGCCAATGTCAGCGCCGTCAGAAGCCGCAGAATGCCCAACAGAACCGCCGGTAAGCGCCCAGTTGGCAGGAGTGAATCCCGGCGACGTTCCGCCAACCAAAGCAACCGTACCACCAACAGCGTGGGCTTCCTGTGCTGGACCAAATGCGCCAGACTGTATCTGAGCAAGTGTCAAAGTCTGGTAATGCGGAACCTGATAGCCAGCAGTTGTTGCTACCGCAGAGTAATCAATCGTATTTCCGTTGTAGGTTCCGGCTGTTCCGGCCGCGTTGGTGTTCCATTGCGCAGTACCGGCAAGAACGTTGTTGGTAGAGGCGCAGTTCAGTACAGGCCCGTCACCCTGATTTCCTTGATTGATTTTGGAATTAAGGAAAGTGCAGTGATTGATCGTGCAATCGTGAGCGGCAACGCCACCGCCACCTTCGTCAAGACCAAGCGATCCAGTAGATACGCTTCCATCAAACGCGCAATTGACGTACTGCATGTAGGCGCGTTCGCCGCCTATGCCGTTTCTGTTGCCGCCTTGTATAATGCAGTTCTTTACTATTCCGGCTGAGACATTGTTCGGATTGTGCTTGAAGTAAATTGCAAAATTTCCTCCAGAAGCCTTAATGCCGATAATGTTTACATGCGGGACTTGATTGATGTAGATTGCCGCGCCGTTTCCAAACGGCAGGCTATTCGAAGCAGAGTATCCACCAAGGACAATTTCAAGGTAATCGTTGTTGCTGTCTGCGGAAATTACACCAGCGTTGTCCGTGTATGCGGTATTGGTCGCTACGCCGGTATTATTAATAAACCGCCAGTAATTCGTCGGGCAAGAAGACCCGGATCCGCTGCTATTTCCAAGAATAAACAACGTATTGAAGCAACTAAACGCAAAATTGGCGATGTCCCAATAGTCTCCGCCGCCAAAAGCGACGCCACCGGTTGTTGGCTTGGAAATGGTCGCAGATTCCCATCCATTTGCCGGGTTTCCAGCAATAGGGTACGCGCTGAATATGATTCTGCTACCAACCGTACCGCTTTGCAGCTGCGGGTAAGTCGCAAGGCTCATGTCAGGGAGAGTAACAGTAGACCCCTGACGAACCCACAACGCAGTCCCTGCCGAAAGATTGGCTTTAAGTCTTGATTGACTTATGGTATTCCATGGGCTGCCAATCGTTCCAGATCCGTCAACCCCGGCGGTGGTATCAAGATAGAAATCCCCAGCCTGCGGGGCACGTATCGAGTACGACCCGCCAGCACTGGCAACTATCTGAACGCTGAATACGCCAGACGCGGTTGCTCCGACGCTGTCCTGAACCTGAATGGTCAGGGAGTCTGTTTCAACGTGCAATGCGCTGGAAGAAATAACGCCGGCAGACGAAACAGAAAAGGAATTTGTGCCCGTCTGGCTGACAAGAGACCAAGTGTACGGTGGTGACCCGCCAAACGCAGCCATCGTGTACGTGTACGCACTGCTCTGCGTACCTGATGGCAGCACAGAAGGCGAAGTAATGCTAGGCGCGACTCCGCCAGCACGTGCAACGATGAATGCGGTCATTACGCATACCCAACAGTCACAATAACGCTGTTAGCGGCGATGGCCGTGTTGTCGTTTGTTGCAATCGCACCGGTTACGGCAAGCGTGATGGCCGTACCAAACGCAAGGCCGCACGGTATCGGAAGAACAAAACCTGCGCCTGCCGCGTTGCCCGGGATTTCAAGATTGACGTCGGCGGTGGTCGTTCCAAGCGTAACACCAGCAGACGCCACGTTAAACAGCTTGATGTAGACCGGCGTCGCGTTGTTATTGGTCGCGTGGATGAAGTACACCTGACCGGCGCTTGCCTTAACAACAGCTTTTGCAGGCGTCGCCGGTTGAATTCCGTTGTACCACGCGGCGCCACCGCTCGACGCGGCATCAGCGACGGTGCGCAACTGACGACTGAGGGTCATCTTGACGGCGCCCTCGTTTCCCTGCGTTACCGCAGAAACGCTGTTCGTGTTGTCTGCGACCGCCACAACGAGCAGGCCCTGCGTCGAGTTGGCCGTGAACGTCGAGTTGTCAGTTGCGGCTGCAACCGAACCAGAAGCAATGTTGACCTTGAGGTTGCCGCCACCGTCGACCAGCAGCGGCTTCATGTTGGTGCCGTCGCTGGCGCCGACTGCCGTGCCTACCGCCGGGAACGCAGCAGAGTACGTGCTGGACGTGCCGCCAGCAGCCGCACCAGCCGCGATGTTGACTTTTAGGAACCCGTTCGCATCAACCTGAATGTCGCCAATCTGGCCGCTGGTCAGAGTGAGCGCAGCAGCGTTGTACGCGCCGGCAATCTTGATGGGGTTCGCCGTGTTCGTGGAGCCGCTGGCAAGTGTACCTGCCGCAGACACCGGCAGCGGATTGGTCGCATTGACCTTGACCGGATCGCCAGACGGAGTTTCCGTCTCAATCACAACCTTCTGGTGCTGGAAGCCACTGCCGTCCTGATACGTCGCCATGCTGGCGCCGCCAGAACCCGGATTAAGTACGACTGAACTATCGCCTGCCATGGTGGCTCCTACTAAAGTCGGATAAAGTCAATATGGATACTAAAATAGACAAAAAAGCTACTTTAGTATCTTTTAAGTTACATGCCCGGCGGGCGCATTCCCGGCGGCATGCCCGGAGGACCGCCCATCGGATGACCCATCGGTGGGCCCATCGGAGGACGTCCGCCCATCGGCATTCCCGGCGGAGCGCCCGGGGGGGCACCCATACCACCACCCAGCGGCTGCGGGGCCCCTGCAGCGCCGCCCGGAGGTGCGCCAAGGCCGGCCATCAGCGGACCTGCCGCCATGCCCAGCGCGCCCATATGCCTGCCACCCGCGCCCTTCGGCATGTGAGGGTGACCAAGGCCGGCGCCGCCCTTCGGCATGTGCCCGCCGGACGCAAAGTGCGGCCTGCCCGGGTAACGATCACTGTCCGGCTGGAACGGATTGCTGCTCTGCAGCACGTGCCGTGACGTGTCGACGTCAATATCGATGCCGTTCGTGCGGTCACGGCCAGTGTGGCCACGGGCTTCGTGCGGATTGCCGTTGTTCAGATGGCCCATGCCGCGCGTCGCCTCGTTCGTGATGGCTTTCTGAATCCGTCCACCGGACGCAGCAGCAACATCACGTTCCGGGCTCGACGGAATCATCGGGCCGTTCTCTTCCTCGTCGTCATGGGGACGCGCTTTCCATACCCGGCCACCCTTCTTGAAGGTGAACTCGGTGGTTTTAGCGCATCCCCCCTTGGCAAAAGGGACGGGGGTAACTTTCCCTCCCTTGGCATACTGACCCGGCACCTTCACGTTCTTTTCGTTAACGCGCACGGCGTGATGGTCAGGCTTGACAGCATTCTTGTCGTGTACCTTGCCACCCTTGGCCTTCGGCATCACGCCGCGCTTGGCGTCACGTTCGACAGCGGACAGTTCCTTGCGCGTAGGAGCATACTCACGGCGCGAACCACGCTCCTCACTGGAGTCCTTTGGATCGCCCTTGACGCGGCCACCCTTGGCCTTGGCCGTTACGCCTCCGCGCTCGTCACGGTCAGCGGCACGCGCTTCCTTGCGGTCCATCGTGTATTCACGACGCGAACCCTTCTCCTCGCTGGAGTCGCGCGGGTCACCCTTGACAATGCCGCCCTTGGCTTTGCGCGTCACACCACCACGTTCGTCGGCGTCTGCCTCGCGCATTTCCTTGCGGTCTGCCGTGTACTCGCGACGGGAGCCCTTTTCCTCGCTAGAGTCCTTGGGATCTCCCTTGACGCGTCCGCCCTTGGCGAATTTCAGCGCAGAACCCTTGACCTCGCGCTTGATCAGCGCCTTGTCCTCCTCAAGGTCCTTGTGGCCCTGCATCGAACGCGCTTCGACACGCGCGGCCCCACCCTTCTTGTAAGGGTCAGGCGTCGTGTGAGCGCTGCCACCGCGAGCGTACGGCACAGGCGTAACCTTGCCGCCCTTCGCGTAGTAATGCACGTGCTTTGAGCCTACCGGGCTCGTCTTGATGTGCGTGCTACCCTTGCCTGCCGGACTCGTGCCGATGTTCGGGTGCTTGCTGCCGCCTACATCGGACTTGATAGAGCCGCCGCGAGCGTGAGCCTGAGCTTTACCAGCGCTTCCGGTAAAACCGAAGCTTGCCGGATGATCAAACTCTTTGACGTAACGAAAGTTTCCCATTGCAGATCCTTAATTACACAGCAACGATACTGACGTTGGGAACGAGGCGAATTTGTGCGCCGCCCGGTGCCGTGTTTGAGTTGATAACAAGCTTGTAAGCCATTGCAGGCTGAGAAATCGTCGCGGTCGCGTTTGCCGTCTGAGCGGTTAGACCAGCAACCACGGCCACCCACACGCACGCAGCGTCAGGATTTGCAACGAACGGGTTGTCGAACGTCTGGAACACGCTGTAATTGACCGTGCCAGTAACCTGAACGAACAACGAGGCGTTCGAACCAGATCCAAGCGACTGAACAATCGGCGGGCTGGAAGCAATGCCGTTTGTGCCGGCCGTCACCGTGCTGGCCGTCGTCGAGTTGGCTACAATCTTCGTGACGGTCTTGTAGGAATTGACCGAAGTGGCCACGCCAATGTTGGCGCCCGTCAAAACCTCAGAAATCGGCACACCAAACCAGTTGGTGCCCGTGATCGTAAACGTGATGCCGGAATCGTTACCGGCCGACGTGATGATCACTTGACGCGCGACGTCCATGACAGCAACGCTATTGGTCACCAAAGATCCGTTCAGCGTGAACGAAGCGCCACCGGTCACCGGGCCCTGCGACGCGGCAACACCAGTCGCCACAGCGGCAACCGGGGCAAGGAATACGACGGTTTGAGTTAGGACGTTGCCGTCAACGCCATAGGTGGAATTAAGCTGCGGGTAATATACTGGACGCATGGATGCTCCAAGGAAACCCGGATACAGCGTTTAAACTGTACCCGGGGGTAGTGACTTAGAACTGCGTCTGGCCCCAGATCGGCTGCTGCACCAGATTCGACTCAAGGTCCCACTGGTAAGGCGACGGAAGCACGTTGATGACAACACGCTTCGTGCCATCCGGCGCGGTCTGCGCCGTGTACGTGCCGCGCACGTCACCCGTCGTTGCGGTCGCAACAGGCGTGATGTCCGCCTTGGTGAAGCCCGTGTTGGCCGTAATCACGGTATCAGAAACTGCAATCTGCAGGTACGAGAACGAATCCGCGCGGAAGTTGATTCCAAGCGTATCCGTCGTGCCAACGCTCACGTTACCAACCAGCGTCGCGACACCCGTCGTGACCGAGTTGATGAACTTGAACGCTTTCTTGCCGTTCACTACGCTCGTGCCGTTCAGCGTGATGGTTTCCGTCATCGGAATACCGAACACGTCGTAACCAGCAACCGTCAGCGTCGCCGTGCTATCCGACGCACTGGACGAAACGTACTGCAGCGCACGGCCGACACCCTGACGGGGATCGAACATGACGCATGCGCCCGTAACGTTGTACGGGTAGTACGCGATACCAGCACTGGCCGGCGCACCCAGCGGCGTGCCCGGAAGGCCGATGCCGAACTGGTTAGCCGCAAACACCGCCGCGTTGGTCTGCGCAGCAAGCGCAGGCGAGGAGATGTACAGGTAATGGTTGACGTAGTCAATCGCAAGAACGGTCGCAAGCAGCGGAATCGTTCCGCCAGCGTTACCGGCAGCAGCCACAATGATCGGCTGACCCGGCGAGAACGCCATTTCAGGCTGCACATGGTTGGTCGTCTGCAAGACAATGATCTGGTTCTTGTTGACGACCGTGCCGGCGTACTGCGCCGGATACGTGCCAACCGAAGGACCAAGCGTTGCCGACAGCGTAACCGTGGACGACGTAAACGTCGTACCAAGCACAATGCCCGGATCGATGCAGAGGCCAGTCGTGACAACAGCAGTCGAAACATACGCCTGCGGCTGATAAGACTTGTTACCGTACTGATCAACGCTGGCGATCCAAGGTACAACAGGAACCGCAGCAACCGTCGCAGCAACCGTACCAGACGCAAGCGTCAGCTTGGTGCCAGCAACAGCAGTCGCGCCGGACGCGTTGACGATGTTGGTCGTCGACTTCGCCTGCGGGAAAGCATCAACAGAAGTCAATACCTGCTGAGCGGAAATACCAACAGCGCGCGTGTTGGTTGAGGCAACACCAAGAGACTGCACGAACCGCCCATCGATGACGCCGCCGCCATCAGAGAACAGACTCGGGCCGGCGTCCGGCTCTACGTTCTGTGCCGGGTTGGTGTTGCCGGTCGAGATAATCGGACCGGTAAACGTAGTAATTGACATGGATATTCCCTAAGAAGTTTCGCGCAGATATTCAATTGCGCGTTTAATAATCTTTTCGTCGTGATTCAAAAGACCAATCCCGCGATTGCAATTAGCGCATAAAAGCCCGCGAACCTTCCCTGTGTCATGACAGTGATCTACAGCCAACTCTTTTATTTTCTGAGTCGGCCCATCAATTGTTTTTTCTGGCTCATGACAAATTGCACATACATTGTTTTGTTTAGAAAGCATTTCACTGTAAATGGCGTCTGTAATTCCATACTTGTTTTTCAAGTTTCTGGTTTTGGTGTAATGCTTATGGCATTTGCCCTTAGCATAAACCCAACAATCACAACCATCGACAATGCAGATCTTTGGGGTTTTTTTCCTGTCTCGATATTTCGTGTGTCCGTGCCTTAAAAATCTTGCGTAATGCGCCGCGCACAACGATCTTGATTTTGTCGGCTGGTCACATCCTTCTTCGCTACAGGTTTCAGGTTGAGCCATGTTTCTGGCCTTGATTGGGCCGGATGGCTCTATTCCTTTTTTCCATTGCGCGTAATGAGTGCCGCAATAACCCCTCGATTTATGTTTTCTTTCACATCCAACAACAGTGCAGGTTTCGTGTAAAACTTTCATTTAGTGCTCCAGATGGTTACAATGACACTGTCATTATACACCATCTGGATACTATTGTTTTTGCGCAACCTAAATCAAAAACGACTTACAGAATGATTGTAAGTCGTTGATTTTTCTACAATCCCGGCGTTCCATAGAGGCACCGGGGGTCAGTAAACCCGACGGAATACCGTTCGGTTGCCTTGTAGCGCATAGAGTCGGTTTCGAAGTCACCTTCCATGCTCTTTTCCAGCTTGCGACGCATCAGCAGCTTGAGACCTTCCGGCGCATCCGTCTGCACGAACCAC
>Ga0209698_10008810_pt1 | contig 10374 bp, 10 predicted proteins | sample LitLauG_LLR_2012_FD_187203 | JGI IMG/M metagenome (GOLD analysis project Ga0209698, IMG submission 187203) | Freshwater sediment microbial communities from Pennsylvania, USA - Little Laurel Run_MetaG_LLR_2012 (SPAdes) (version 2) | ecosystem: Environmental > Aquatic > Freshwater > Creek >... | reverse complement strand
GATGCAGGCCGCATCGCTGGTCTCGAAGTTCTACGCCTCGTCAACGAACCGACGGCTGCCGCCCTAGCCTACGGCCTCGACAAAAAGAAGAAAGGCATCGTCGCTGTTTACGATTTCGGCGGCGGTACGTTTGACATCTCGATCTTGAAACTGCACGACGGCATATTCGAAGTCATCGCGACTAACGGCGACACACACCTCGGCGGCGACGACATTGACAATCTGCTCATCACCATTGCGCTCGACGAAATCGCTAACGAACATAAGCTCGACGTCCGTCGGAATGGCGAAGTCGTACAAGCGGTTCGCAAAGCCGTCATCGACGCCAAGATCCTGCTCTCTTCCGAATCCTCCGCCAAACTCGACATCGAACTTCCCAACGGCGAGCTCTACCAGCGCGAAATCACGCGCGACCAATTCCAGACTTTGATCGAGCCCGTCCTGCAACGCACCCTCGCCCCTTGCAAGCAGGCGCTCAAAGATGCCGGCCTCGAAGCCGAACAGATTGAAGAGGTAGTTCTCGTCGGCGGATCCACCAGAATCCCGCACGTACGACAGCTGGTGGAGAAACTCTTCCACCGCACGCCGCACACCGAGCTGAATCCCGACGAGGTGGTTGCCCTGGGCGCTGCGGTACAAGCCAGCATTTTGGGAGGCGGCTCCGAAGCCACCAACAACATGCTGCTGCTCGACATAACACCACTGTCGCTCGGCATTGAAGCGCTTGGAGGCGTCGTCGCCAAAATCATACATCGCAATTCGACGATTCCGGCTTCGGCCACCGAACACTTTACAACCGGCATTGAAGGCCAGACCAACGTCGCCATTCACGTTCTGCAAGGAGAACGCGAGCTCGCAAAGGACTGCCGGTCCCTCGCCCGTTTCGATCTCCGCGGAATTCCGGCGATGCCCGCTGGCCTTCCCCGTATTGAAGTCCGCCTTTTGATTGACGCCAACGGCATTCTGCAAGTCTCCGCGCGGGAGCAGCGCAGCGGCAAAGAAGCGCAAATTTCCGTGCAACCCAGTTATGGCCTCACAGACGATCAGGTCGAAACCATGATCCTCGAATCGTTCGACTACGCCGAGCAGGATCTGGAGCAGCGCCAGGTCATCGAAGCCCGCAACGAAGCCGATACTATCCTCACAGCACTAGCTAAGGGCCGCAAAGGTCCTGCTTGGGGCGCACTGACGGAAAACGAAAAACACGAGATCGCAGCACAAGAAAAGACCCTGCTCGAAGTCAAAGAAGGCACAGACTACAAAGAGATTCGCAGCGCCATCGACGCGCTGAACCAGGGCACCACGCGTCTCGCTGAACTGATGATGGACACAGCCGTCACCAGCGCGCTAAAAGGCCAGTCCATGGAAACGGTGAACGTAGGGCAGGGCCCCTCGGCGCCGCACCCAATTGGCAAAGCCGAGTTTGAATAAGAGGGTAGAGCGGCGCTTTAGCGCCGCGTGAGCCATTTGAAATTTGTGGGGCTTTAGCCCCAGTTTAGGTTAAGGAGTTCCAATGTCAGACGAAAAATCGCAATCTTCCGGAGCTGCCACACTCGACGCACCTACAAACGACGCGCCCAAGCCTGCGCGAGGCCCGAACACCGTCGAAGTCACCTTCTTGCCCGAAGGCAGAGTCGTCACATTTGAGCACGGTCAGCTCCCCTACAAGGATCACGGCAAAGAAGAGTCGTTCCTCGACGTCGCCATCAACGCCGGCATCCATCTCGACCACGCCTGCGGCGGCAACTGCGCCTGCACTACCTGCCACGTCTGGATCAAAGAGGGTGCGGACTGCGTTACGGAACTGGAAGACGACGAAGCCGACAAGCTCGACGGCGCTGCCGACCTGCAGCTGAACTCGCGCCTAGGTTGCCAGGCCGCTATCAAGAAGCCAGGAAGAATCGTGATAGAGATTCCGGCCTGGAATCGTAACTACGTCTCGGAAGAACACTGAGACTTATCTTTCATCTGTCATAAGTTTTATGTTTGTCATTCCGAGCGCAGCGAGGAATCCCTTTCCCAGCCAACGCTCCTGAGGACATAGCGCTTCAATTCCCAGCTAGAAGGCCAACCCCATGCCCGAAGAAATCACATGGTCCGACTCCGAAGACATCGGCATCCTCCTCGCCGAAAAGCATCCAGACGTCGACCCGCTAACGGTCCGCTTCACCGACCTCCATCGCTACGTAACCGAGCTCGCCGACTTCAAAGACGACCCCCAAAAGTCGAACGAAGCCAAGCTGGAAGCCATCCAGATGGCGTGGCATGAAGAATACCTGGACGCTCAAGGCTGAAATCGCCTGGAAGCGATCCAATGGATTTTCATTGAAATAGGTGAACCTTGTTTACGAGGGTTGGCGCTTAAATAAGCAACTCCTTTATTTTCAGTTGCTTGCAGGAAGCGTAGCGCTGTTGTAACCTGCTGCAATTAAATAAGATTCACGCCCAAATAGGAACGTATCTGGCATATTTTTTTGAATTTCCAACTTTTTCGTCTAGCTTTATCAACTCCGCATCGACGATTGCCGCTATCGCTTGCGAAGCGATGGCACTTTTGGATTCAGCCAAACCAAAACGCTTGCGTAGCGATTGATTGGTCATGCGCTCTGACATTACATATTTTAGAGTGCAGTGCTGATAGCAAGCGCGCACGCGATCAGCTTTGTCCATAGCGGCAATTTTCATGGGTCCGAAAATTGTTACTTGGGTTCTTATTCCAGAAGATTGAAAACTAGGCGCAGGCAATTGGAAAAATTCTGCCGCGTTGACCACCTTGTCTATTCCACTGCCCTTTTCTTCACAGATTCCCATACGACGCATGAGGTCCGCGAGGCGCTCATTGCGCGATTGATATCCATCGATGAACCTGTCCGTGGGTACGATTGGTTCTCCCGGGTTGGAAATGTCGATTCGGTTGCTGTAAATATCTATGACAACCTGCGCGCCAGTCTTCGAAAAGTCTTGATGAATCAAGGCATTCGCTGTCAGTTCCCTAATGACAATATCCGGAACAAGCTTCATTTCTGTTCTGAGTGCGTCTTTCACTATTTCATTCTGTGGCATTTGGCTAATTATGTATTTGACCAACCGTTGAAAACCCACTGCATAGCCCATCGACCCAGTTTGATCGACTTTTGTCTCAAGCTTCCCTTTCCCTTGATACACCACTACTCGTGCAGCCTTTCGAGCCAGTTCAGGGAATTCTGAAATTTTTTTCGCCAAGAGTAATCCACCGAGATTTCTGATCGAATAGGCGCTGCCGATTTCGTCGACCAAGCGCTCACTCGTTAGCCGTTCGATTACCCCGTTTTGGTCGGTTGGGTATGGCAGTTTTAGCAAATCAAAAAACGCTTGCGTATCTAATAGCCTTATAACTTCGTCGATTGGAAGACCTGTTTTACAGTGTTCTTCGAGCCAATCGGGCTTGCCTTCGGCGAAAATCTTCCGAAGCTGATCTTCACTCATTGGAACAAGGCATTCCCCTGAGCGCATTAAATATTTCCCTTCCAGGTCGTATGCAGTTCCTCTTAATCGGGACGGAATAGAAAATACAAGTACGCGCCCTGATGGATGCCCGACTTCGTAAACGTCTACGCGAAATCCTACCTTTTGAAATATCCTCTCAGCAATTGCAATGGGGTTTGCAAAGGCAGTTGTACCCACTACGTCGCGGGGTAGTTTGTTCTTGACTCCAAGGACCAGGTGTCCGCCACCTTCGTTCGCTATGGCTACGCAGTAGCTGAAAAGCTTGTCGGTGTCGTATTGGTTCTTTGCTTCCTTAAATTCAAGGTTCTGTGTCTCGGAAGAGACTCTGCGCCAAATGTCCACCTGCTCTGGGGTGACGGACATAAGAGACAGTTTACGCCAAAAAACCCATGGATATTGTTACCTTCCACTGGGGGTTACGGAACAGCCCCCGCCGCGATACAATAGAGTCAGTAGTCGATTCAGAACTGACTCCCATGCGTGGATTTTGCCTCAATTCGCATAAGCCCGAGTGCTGGCTGCAAAGCCTCGTTGGGCCGCGCCGCTACCTCGCGGTGCTCCCGTCGCAAACGCGACCGTGCCTCTTCGGCGCAGACTAATCCCCGTTTTACCCTAAGCTTTTTTAATAGCCAGCCGTTCTAAATTCTGTACCTGCGCGCCCAGCGTGCCAGCCAAAAATCCGTTTGGAGGATTCCCATGACGACCAAGACGATGTCCAACACAGTGATCGGCCCCAAAATCAAGACCGCCCTGCCCGGCCCCAACGCCAAGCGCGTGCTCGAAGGCGATGGCAAATATATTTCGCCGTCCTACACGCGTTCCTATCCCATGGTCGCCAAGAGCGGACGCGGCATCGTCGTGGAAGATGTCGACGGCAACGAATTCTTCGATTTCTCCGCGGGCATCGCCGTCACCTCCACCGGACATTGTCATCCGCACGTCGTCCAAGCCATCCAGAAACAGGCTGCGGAGCTGATTCACATGTCCGGCACCGACTTCTATTACTCCAGCATGGTCGAACTGGCTGAGCGCCTCTCGAAAATCGCTCCCATGCCCGGCCCGCACAAGTTCTATTACGGGAACTCCGGCGCAGAAGCCATCGAGTGTGCGCTGAAGCTCTCGCGCTATCACACCAAGCGCCAGAACATCATCGCATTCTTCGGCGCGTTCCATGGTCGCACCATGGGCGCGGTCTCGTTGACCGCCTCCAAGCCGCAGCAGAAGCGCCGTTTCGGCCCGCTCATGCCGGGCGTCACCCACATCCGCTATCCCGACGTTTACCGCGGCTGCGCGGGCGGCGCGCAAGACGCCGAGAAATTCGCCCTCGGCTGCGCGAAGTTCATCGAGGACAAGCTCTTCAAGACTGTTCTTGCCCCGGAAGAAGTGGCCGCAATCTTCGTCGAGCCAATCCAGGGTGAAGGCGGCTATGTCGTAGCACCTACTCCGTTCATGCAGGAACTCCGCCGCATCTGCGATCGCCACGGCATTCTGCTCGTCGTCGACGAAGTCCAAAGCGGCGTCGGACGCACCGGCAAGTGGTGGGCCGTCGAGCACACCGGCGTGCAGCCCGATATCGTCTGCATGGCCAAGGGCATCGCTTCCGGCATGCCGCTGGGTATCACCATGTCGCGTGCCGACATTATGGATTGGGTTCCCGGCTCGCACGCATCCACCTTCGGCGGGAACCCGGTCTGCATCGCCGCAGCCATGGCTTCGCTCGATGTCATCGAGAAGGAAGGCCTGCTCAAGAACTCGGAAGAAGTCGGCAACCACATGCTGAAGCGCATGGCCGATTGGCCCAAGAAGCACAGGATCGTCGGCGACGTTCGCGGCCGCGGCCTCATGCTCGGCGTCGAAATCGTGAAAGATCAAAAGACCAAGGAATACGCTCCCGAACTCCGCGACAAAATTGTCGAAGAGTCCTTCGAGAAAGGCCTGCTGTTCCTCGGCTGCGGCCCCAGCACGGTCCGCCTGTGCCCGCCGCTGGTTGTAACACGCGAAGAAGCCGATGTCGCTGTTGACGTGCTGGAAGAAGCAATCAGCAAAGTCGAAGCTGGCAAGTAGTTTTCGACGCGCGGAATAAACAGATATGCCCCGCCCCTGTCGCATCTTTGTGCGACAGGCGGGGTTTTACGTAGTCCGAACCCAGCACATACCGAGGAGGCCCCATGCCACAAGGGCGCGTCGAATCCATCCACATCGCTGCTGCAGCCAAGTCTCCTATGCTGGAAGTCCGCGAGGTCCAAGCCGTTCCACAAGTGGGCCTCGAAGGCGACCGCTACGCGCAAAAACAGGGAACCTTCTTCAAGCCCGAACCCGACTTCGAACTCACTTTGATCGAAGCCGAAGCCGTGGAAGCCGCGCAGCGCGAATTCGGACTCAAGCTCGCGCCCAGCGAAAGCCGCCGCAACGTCGTAACCCGTGGGGTTCCGCTGAACGACCTCGTCGGTAAAGATTTCCAAATCGGCGCCATCAAAGCGCATGGCATCCGCTTATGCGAACCGTGCAGCCACCTCCAGGCATTAACAGGACAACCCGTGATCAAGGCCTTGGTCCATCGCGGCGGACTGCGCGCCCAGATCCTAAGCGAAGGCCCCATACGAACCGGCGACATCGTTTCGTACTAACAAAGTTTTGTTCTAGAACCTGTTTCATAAATGCTCTGGGCAGATCCCGGATTCACAGGATGCTGAAAAATTCATCACGCATTGGGGTGGCGCAGGGCTTCAGCCCTGCGATCAATGCCCTTGAATGGTGGGCTTCAGCCCCCGAGGTAAGGTATTCGCAACCCGAGAATTATTTGCGAAATCAGTTTTAACAGGGTTCGTACTTACAGGATTTTGTACTAAGGCGGCCAACCTATCCACCGTAACCTGCAATGAAAGTCTTCCTCACGACCCGCGTCCTGCTGGCCCTTCTGGCCGCCGTCACCCTCTGGGCTTCGGCCTTCGCAGGAATCCGCGTCGGACTGCAAGGCTACGGCCCCGCGCATCTCGCCATCGTTCGCTTCCTCATTGCTTCCGCCGTCCTCGCCATCTATGCAGCGCTGAGCCACTTTCGCTTGCCGGAGACAAAAGACATCCCGGGCCTCATCCTCACCGGCTTCCTGGGCATCACGTTCTACAATCTGGCGCTCAACTACGGAGAAACCAAAGTCCCCGCCGGAACCGCAAGCCTTCTCATCGCATCGACTCCCATCTGGACCGCGCTCTTCGCCTCCATCGGCCTGAAAGAACGCCTTCGTACCTGGGGATGGCTCGGCATCTTCCTCAGCTTCACTGGCGCGGCCATCATCGCCTTGAGTGAAGGACACGGCATCCATCTTTCCCGTCACGCGCTCATCATTCTCGCCTCGTCTTTCATGTCCGGCCTTTACATGGTCATGCAAAAGCATTTCCTCGGCCGCTATACCGCACTCGAATTCACCGCTTACTCCATCTGGGCTGGCACCATCCTCATGCTGCCGTTCAGTGGAGGCCTCTTCCACGGCATCGCCGCAGCTCCGCTCTATGCCACCCTCGCCGCCGCCTATCTCGGAATTTTTCCCGCCGCCCTGGCCTATGTCGCCTGGGCCTATGTTCTCTCGCACGCACCCGCGTCGAAAACTGCGAGCCTCCTCTACCTGATTCCGATTCTCGCCATTTTCATCGCCTGGATCTCGCTCGGGGAGGTACCGAAGCCTCTCTCTCTCGTTGGCGGCACTCTTGCCCTTGCCGGAGTGCTGGTAGTGAACCTGCTCGGACGAACCCCTCTCCCAGGGCCCGAGCTTGCCTCGGCCGCCAAAGCATCTCTCTAACCAAGCAGATGGAGGCGCGGGCGTCCTCGCCCGTACAAGCCCCGACAACCGCGCAGCCTTTCGCTGCTGTATTCTTAAACAAGTACATCCTTCCAAGGGCCCCAGGCCAAGCTCCTAAATCCGCGCTCCGCGCCGAAGGTTGTTCCCGTGCCCCGTCTCCTCACCAAAGTCACCCTCCAAACCCTCGATTGGCTCATCCAGCGCACCGGCCGTGCCGAAGTACTCCCTAAGCACCAAACGACCGGGCAGCGCGGGGAGGAAGCGGCGTACTTCCACCTGCGCCAGCTCGGCTACATCATAGTCGCCCGCAATTTCCGCTCTCCCCGCCGCCGCGGCGAACTCGACCTAATCGGCTGGAACGGCGATGGGTACTAATTTACTTGACTAACCAAAGGCGGTGTTTAACAATGGGAAACCGTGACAGGGCAATAGACGTGCGAATTGAAGCGCTTAGGGCAGCCGTGCAAATGACTGCCCCGCAGAGCGGAATGGGGAGCTTGTTGATCCATGCGGCATGGGCCTACCAATTCTTGCAGACAGGCCAGCAACCGGAAATCGATTCAGCCGTTACAGGGAGGCTGGTAGGCCGCAATAAGGTCTGATTCGATGTCGAGGCGAACATCTTCATCTGCCTCAACATGGATACAGATGCAATTGGCATAGTGTCGCGAGAAGCAGTTGGCCTTGTGATGATCGTCGAACCGCGATGAGAGGTCACCCGTGTGCCCAATGTAAATAACGGTGTGATCGCCACCTCCGCCGGGCTTCGGGGTCCGTTTGGTAATGACATAAACGGCCCCAATGGGGTTAAAAGTTGTACTTAGGGCATAAACATCAAAGCTATAGACTGTGCCTGATGCGCCCGTGAAGTTAACGGTGCTAATTTTAGACATTCAACTGCTCGCCTTCTGGGGGAAGGCGACCGTTATATCATCAATTTCCATTTGGGGAATCGCCCAAATGTGCCACTTGGATTAGAAGGGAATAGGGGCAGCAAGAACAATCTGGCGACATGATCGCTTAATGCCCCGATAACCCGAGTCCAGTAAATCCACCTCTATGATTTTTACCGGGAAACCGACGACGAAGCATGTCGGCTTCCTCTTCGTGAATGAGAGGATCGTCTGGGGATTCGCAAAAGAGGGCAACACTCCTCTCCTCCGAAGGGGGGTTAGTCGGTCCTTTATGGGGAAGTATCTTATCTCGAATGCTCTTCTTTCCGATTAGAAAGAGCCAACCTTTAGCGCCATTATCGTCCTCGACCCACTGTTTCTCCAGAATCTCAAGGCGTAGTTCTCCCAGTACGCCATTCAGCGGGACGTTCGGCCTACGCCGCGAGGGGTGCAACGGAGCGCAAAACCATTAATTCAAATTTCAATAGTTTTGGCTCGACAGGGAGAACACGTGGCGGTGTTGTTTCCAATTTCAAAAATTTCTCTGGAAGAGATGTGGCATGCTCCATTTGCTGCCACAATTCATCCGGGGCACGGAAAAATAGAGCATCAAAATTTGCGGAACTGTATGCGCGCAATATTTGCGCTGACACCAGAGCATTCAGCCGCTTTTCCGCCAGAATAGTTGTGTCAGCGACAGCAACGAGGTCGAGGTCTAGACAATGAGCCACTGTCCGATCTTCTTCCTCGATGAATAGATAATGCAATTTCTCTAAACTGCGGTCCATTTCATCCACAATGCTTTCTCCACAAGAACCTGATTTGGGGGGACCTTGGCTTGGGGAGAAGAATACCGTAAATCCCTTAAATACAACAGTTACTAGTGTGCTACTACCATAGGTTACTCCTTTGGTAATGGTTACTGCAATCTCACCACACACACTGGTGATTCTATCGGTACTTCATGTAGATGCAGTTTAAGGCTGTTTCGGCTGCCCAAGGCGGATAATTCTTCGACGTGAAAGAAGGACTGTTACATCATTGGAACATGCAGCCCGGTCGCATCCGCTGTAAGGCTGTCACATGGAAGGTACGTATCTGACGTGGTACTTGACATAACGCTTACAACATCTTGTGGAAAAAGAACGTATCCCACCGCATCTTGGGGAGCAGCTCTTGCGCTCTGTCAGCTTTTAGTAAACAATAACCCCTAGAAAAGCCAAAAGCCACCGCTGGTAACGGTGGCTGAGGTGGATCTAAGAATTGCCTTGCTTGGGTGCTTCGACAACCTCAGAGTACGTCCTGAAGTGCCCCCAAGTCAAGTTTGATTTTCAAAGGGAGTTCCCTGTCTCCAACGGGAGATAGGTATGCCCCTCCCGGCCAAGGTGTCATTAGCGCCGAAGCCGGGAGGAAACATCAACGCAGTATGGAATCGCCTTAAAGGAGGCAACGACCCATGGCTACAAAAGATACCACGTCGAAACGGGTAGGAACACTGGCAAGCAAAATACTCCGCAATCCGTTTGCGGATCGCGCCTGCAAAACTCTTGCAGGTTCTGCGCTCGTACAGCGCCCAACTCGTCGCACAACGAAGCGCGGTTAGTCAATCACAATACCCCTGCCAAAGACGTTGGCAGGGGTATCTACTCGGAGAATTTCCCCATGAATTTAGACCTGACTAGCGTATTTGCCAAACTGACTAGGAGTCGAGAGCACGCTCAGACCATCCATAATGAAGTCCAAGCCTGGATGGACAGAAATCCTTACGGTATTACTAAGCAGGTGAACGCAGATAGCACCCGCTACAGTCTCCTTCTTCGTGAGATTGAAGCCCCGCCTTTTTTGCGATGGACTTTGATTTTTGCGGATGCGATTAATAATTTGAGAACCGCCCTCGACCATCTTGTCCAAGCCATTGCCATCGCTGAATCTGGAAAGACTCCTCCCCCTCACGCCAAGAGTCTCCATTTCCCTATAACCGACAGTCGGCTGGAGTTTGATGAGCGGGTCAGGACGAAGAAACTGGGGGATATCAGCGATCCTGTGCGGGCAGTCTTCGAGTCCTTGCAGCCGTATAACCGCCCTCATCCAACACTGCCGCCTCTTCTGCGAATTCTCCGCGATCTGAACAATACGGACAAGCATAGATTGCTCAGATTGGCTTATGGGGCAATTGCCGAGGGAAATCTGAGCTTCGTA
>Ga0209698_10008809_pt1 | contig 10374 bp, 16 predicted proteins | sample LitLauG_LLR_2012_FD_187203 | JGI IMG/M metagenome (GOLD analysis project Ga0209698, IMG submission 187203) | Freshwater sediment microbial communities from Pennsylvania, USA - Little Laurel Run_MetaG_LLR_2012 (SPAdes) (version 2) | ecosystem: Environmental > Aquatic > Freshwater > Creek >... | reverse complement strand
CTGCTGGGCAAATTCCTCACAGTCGTGCGCACCAAAGCGTGTTTGGACTTCCGGGAAAGGTTTTGCCGGGGTGACTTCCCTGTCGAGGGTTATGTGCCAGCAGCACCGCTCGCAAAACCATCCCAGCCAATCAGGAGTGGCCACAAAGACAAGACGACGTGGGTGCTTCCACTGCAAGGGCATATACGGTGGCCAGAGTTCCCGTGCGGCCCAATGATGCTTCGAAGCACGTAAACTCTAACATCGAGTGTGCTGTCATCGAGCCAATGTGCCGCACTTGTCCGGATTGCGTAAAAACTCTCAAAGGCAAGGCTATCCTTCAGATGCGTCGAATCTTACTAGCGCTGTGTCAACAAACGGCGCCGCGCGGCGCGGGAAATCATCCCTTTGAATACTATCGGTTAGGGGCGGGGAACAGTGTGCCTTCAAAGGTTCGATTGTTGATACACTCATTCTGAGGGCAATCCTAATGAAAACCGTTGGAGTTTACGTAAGAGTCAGCACCGAAAAACAGGAAAACGGGAATCAGTTGGATCAATTGCGCGACTTCGCGGCGAAACAGGGATGGGAGATCGTCGCTGAGTTCGTCGATACCGTGAGTGGCTCCGGGAAAAAGGCGAGGCCACAATTCGACCAGATGATGCTGGCGGCGAGCCAGCGCCAATTCGATCTTGTGTTGTTCTGGAAGCTGGACAGGTTTTCGCGTGAGGGGGTGCGAAAGACGCTGCGGTATCTGGAACTCCTCGACTCGTACGGCGTAGCTTGGCGCTCGTTCATGGAGCCGTTCTTCGATTCTTGCGGGATCATGCGCGATGTCGTCATCACCATCATGGCCACGCTGGCGGAGCAGGAACGGATCAGCATCTCAGACCGGACGCGGGCTGGATTGCAGCGAGCAATCAAGGCAGGCAAGACGCTGGGACGACGTGCGGTACTCGTTGACGTGGCGAAGGCTCGCAGGCTGCGACGCGAAGGTCTCGGGCTAAGGTCCGTCGCTAGGAAGCTAAAGATCAGCGTGAACACCTTGCAGAAGGGGTTGAAGACCGCCTAGCTTCCCCGCTTTCTCGCCAGCTTTTTCCACAGGGGAGGAATCAGGTCGTTGCAAAAGGCCGATCTGGCGGCCCATTTTCAACACTTCATAAAGAGATTGTTGATCCGATTTGCCATGAGCGGGCGCGGGGACAAAATAGCTTCTTCCGAAACGGAGGAAGCAAAACTGCCGAAGCCATCGGACGGACGTCTTGACCTAGCCCGCAAAGTCCTCCATCACTCCCTCGATCTGGCGCAGGGAGTCCTTTGCTCAAATTGCGCTGGGTCAAGTCACCCTGCCGTGCCTCTCCTTATTATGGGATCGCTAGTAGACGATCCTGAGAGGCTGTAGAGAAATGATTGTACGAGCCAGAATGAGCGAGAGAAAGCAACGCGAGGCGCGGCTCCGCAAGCTTCAGCAGGGTAGCTGGGGCACGGCCTCCGCGACATATTTCCAGAGCGTGCAAGACGTGTTTCGCGAATCGGAGAAGGCAGCCGCCGAAAGCCCCACGGGATCGTCGCGGTGGGTGTATGTCGGCCTGCCCGTTCTCATGGCGGGCTTGGATGCTTTTCTTATCGAGCACCAGCGCCTGCTCAGCAACTCAACCCTCAAGGAACTCACAGGCGTCGATGGCGTGAGAGAAATACTGATGCAGTATCAATTGCCGGACGAATTGCGGCTCGACATGGAGGCGCTGGTCGAAGTTCGCAACCAGATTATCCATCCGGTTCCGGTGCCTTTCGGAAAACCGGAATGGCCTCACTCCTTACAAAGGCTGCGTGACCGGAAAGTGTTGGACGGACACGTGCCGCAGAGCGGAACAGACGTGCTTGCGCTGTTGGCGAGTCACCGACTCTTTGAATGGGCTGTGGAGAGATGCGCCGACGCTCTGGACGTAGTCGCGGCCTGCGATCCGGAACGAGCGTGGATGTTCCGAGAGTCTGCTCGCAATCTCTGGCGTGTGCTGAAGAAAGCCTAAGCTGGCCATGTGCCGTCCGAGTATCCGCCAGCCCGCTCTCCATTAACCCATCAGGTAATTGTCGAGCGTGGTTCCTGTAATAAATAAAGACGACATCGGGTAATACGGATTACGCCCGCAGTTATAAGATGTCTTAAGAACTGTCAAACGGCGGACCCAAGCCGCCGCGAAAAGAGGAAATAACTCTTTTCGCAAGTCGTGTGCGAGACGACTCGCGAAGTAAGCGAGGTGTCATCGCATATGTCTGCCGAAGTCCCGATCCACCAAGAATACACACAAATTGATGTTGCCAGCGAGGTTCGCTTGCTGCGCCTGCACATGGGCGTTCGGTTGCCGCTGGCGAAGTTGGGCCAGATGACGAACCCCAAGACGGCGGCGTCGCACTTGTGCCGATGGGAAAACGGTTACGAAGCGCTGCGTCCGGCAGTTGTGCGCCAAGTCAGGCAGGCCGTGCGGAAGGAGTTTGCGAAGTTCGTCGTGGAGGTCGCGCAGTTGGCGGCGCAGCACAACATCGAGGTTTGAACGAGCTTGCTGGGGACTTTCACGGGGGAGGTTTCCGGCAACGTTGGCTTGGTCGGGTGGAGGCTGGCCACCCGACCGGGTCAAATGCATTTCACGAAGGGAAGCGGCATCAACAGGAGCACGATCCAAGGAGGGAACGAGGCAACCCGCGATGACGATGACAATCATACACGAACAGGCAAGCGGTTCCGCGTTGCCAGTCGTTGACCTCGCGCTGAAATCGTTGGCCCGCCTCCGTCTGATCCCGCCCAACAAAAATACTCGCAAAAGCGAGACTGATCCCCGTGTCGGCACGGCCCGAGGGAGGACTGTGGAGAACCTGTGGACAACCGCTGGTTTTACACGACTTGTTTTTGATAATTGTGAGTTATCCGGGAGTCGCGGCGAACGCACCCGGAAAGCTACCTTCGACTGAAGGAGCAGAAATAAATTAGGGCCAGCGCGATTAAGTACTGGCCCAAACCTTAACTCGACAGCGCGGTAAAGCGGCTAGCAAGTAGGTTTCTCTGGCTGAGAACTTCCAACTTACTAGTCCTTGGCCGCCAAGTCAATAACTGCGCGGCCATGTCCCGAGTCCAGCTTCACTCCTACATCCCGCCGCATTCGAAGAAACCGTATGTGTGCTTTCGTCGTCAACGACGACGGCTGATCCCGGCACCCAGTCCGAAAAAAAAGGGCCGATGATGTACGTGAACTCCGCCAACGTCGGAGAAGAGAAGGCAAGCCTCAGGGAAGGACGCGACGGGCTGGTGCCGAAAGGGTAAAGCCAGCAAGACCCCTCTGTCGTCCACGCTCAAAGGCTGGCTCAACTGGTCGCTACCTTCTCAAGCACGAGTGAGCACACGTGATGAGCATCAGGGGAGCGCTACCCCTCTACAGCCAATACGGAAGGGGTGTGTCCAGAGAGAGGAGATAGCGCCGACGCTGCGAGCTTGACGCTGGCAACGGAGGGAGGCCGAAGAAGATCAAGGACAGCAAAAGCGCGGGCGGCTCCGGTTCTGTCAGAACGAGATCGTCTATTCGCGGTGGCGTGGCCAAATCGAGGTCAACGCAGAATCATCGCAGCTGCGAGACCGCAACACAGGCCAACGGCATTCTGTGCGAGGTGCCGCATGAAGTGCTGCCGGGCGGTCGCTTGCGCCGCCTGCACTACGCGAAGCAGGTGGCGTACGCGGCGCAGCAGGAGAAGGCCGAAACAGAGAAGGCGGCGTCGGCAGAGCCGGAGCGTAGACATTCACAAGTTTTCCACGGCCAGCCCCGAGTCCGGCATCAGGAATTTTGAGAAGTTTTGGCTCGGCCCGAGCCGAAAGTCCTATTTTAGGACTTTTGGGGTTCCTGCAAGAACGAATGTGCCATGTTAAAAGGTGTCCCGCCGAGATTTAGCAATGGAAAGTGCTCGAACTGCGGAACAAAGGAGCGCCGCCCCAAGGGCCGCTACTGCCGCGACTGCCATTCTGCGTCAGAGAGACTGCGGCGGTTACTGAAGAAAGATGGTATGCCGACCAGTCGCGTGGTACTGGGAGTTGCTGCCAGCAGAAGCGTAGACCTTCATAGCCGCATCGTCGGCTTGATCGGTGCGTTCGGCCACAACCTGCCCCCGCACTGTATCAAAGAGGGAAAAATGTCCGTACTCGCAGCGGTACAGATGATGCCCGTTCGGACGCACGAACACTTTGACAGAACTTCGGCCACAGATTGGGCAAAACTTCGCGAAATTTAACCGTTCGCTGGCCATCCCTAACCTCCTCCCAAAACCCTGAATCCCAACTAGCCGCTCGCATGGTGAGCTTTTGTCCCATTACTGCGCTCAACGAGCGCAGTTTCGGCTCGCAGGGTCTGTAAGAACGCGCCCATCTCCGGCGTGGGCTTCACCTCGTATGTGTCCGGGTAGTTCGGAAAAACCGCCCGGAGCAAAGCCGTGCTTTCCGCGACGCTGAAGTCCTCATATCTCATTCGTCAACCCCTTAACTGTGGCGCTGGATGCTCAATTCCCCTTCCAGCACGATGTTTCGGGCCACTGGCAATGGCATCGCGGCGCGTCAGTATCGCTGGCTCTACGATTTCGACCAGCCTGAACAACGAACACGTATCGGGTTTCCCGCAGAATAGCTTCGTACGCACTCTGCCAGTCGGGAGTATGCGGGAGAGAAGGAACGGGCAGCGTCAGTCGATGCCGACATGGGCAGCCTCCTTTTAACATCATCTGTTCACAAGAGACCGCTCTTCTTCGAGCGCGGGCGGAAGGTTGTGGATAGACGAGGTAACCTTACACCCAAATGTACGCTACCGTACACAGCAATGTCGTTTGCTCAGGCACAATTTCAAAAGTGTTACACAGAGCAGAAATTGTTGAAGTTTGCAATAGTGTTGCAAAACCGTGCACTTTGGAGTAACCTCGCTCCCGGTATTGGAGGTCACCCTTTGTGGTGTCTCCTTCGAAAGTTTCCGCAAAACTTCGGATGGCGAGAACTCTGCCAAGCTGCCATCCGGGAACAAGACCCCAAGAAATCCTTGGCTTTGATCGCAGAGGTTAGCCGTATTTTGGAAGACGAGGAATGCCGCCTAGTCAGGGCTATCTGCGAGACACCAACCGAGTAGGTTCAACCCGCTTTCCACACCTATTTGCGACTGTGATTACAATCACAGACAGTGCCACTCCGATCAATTTCTAATCTGTCACTACCGAGTCGTCTGGGAGCGAGAAGATTGGGACCCGGGGCGGAACACGCCCTCTGGTTTACATTCCCTCTATTTGGAGTTTAGTCATGAGCACGGCATTTCCCCCATGCCTGAATTGTACAGACTGGAGACCTCTCTACAGAGCCGCCATTCTGGAAACCAACAAGATAGTTCTCCCGCAGCGAGTCTCGGAAGCGGAAGAAGCCGTGATAGCGCGTGGACGAGAAATCTTTTACGCCGACGGAACCAGCGAAGAAAAAGAAGCCCTCGAAGACGCACTGTATGCCTTGCGGGCATTCAGAACCGCTTGGCAGCACACCCAAGCTCTGTAATTCCGCCACCACAGACGAGGTGTGCGATGAGTAACCAAGGGTCTGCGCGAAGAGTGGCGGGGTCCGACAGGTGACCATCAACCAGTGAAATGGCCAATATCTCACAGTCAAGGCTGGAAGGTCAGCGGGCGGCGCGGTGTGATGTGCGTCACTGACAAGACTAGCCACGCTGATGTTAACTGGGAGTTGCTTTTTTCATTGACACGACCTCCTTCTGAAAAGCCGACTCGGATGCCCCCGCCGACTCGGCTTTTCTGTTACTCGGTGGATCGTCAACGCTCCCAAACGGGCGATGATGTCGCCCCCGATCCTCTGGCTTCAGGACTCCGGTCGCTACCAGTTTCTGGAACTCGCTGAGCAGTTCTCGCCTCATCGCCCCTTCTTTGCCAAGCGCACGAGCGCCTCGTCCCACGGCAACTCCGGTCGACGATCAAGGAACTCGCGCAGGCGCTTCGCGAGATCGCGTGGCACCCGCGTCGCCGAGCCATTCGCGCTAATCTCCTGCATCACGGTATCGACTGCGGCATTCACCTTCTCGACCATCTTCGCCCGCTTCCATGCGATCTCCAGCGTCGGGCGGTCGGGCACGACCTTCTCGACGCCATGCTCCTTGAATTTCATCTCTAAGAAGTCGATGAACTGTCGGCTCGTCATGGCATTGAGTTCGACCCTGAATCCATTCCAGTGCTTATAATCGGTCTGCTTCCCGACTAGGAACCTGATCTCTTCCTCTGGCACGCCGATCTCGCGCAGCACATCCCCCGGATTCTTCTTCTGTTTGTAGACGAGCGGTTCTTTGTCTGTGTCCAGCCCCATCTTCTTCACGTCTGCAAGCCGCAGTCCAATGTCGATGACCTTTGGCCGAGACTTGAACTTGTAGCGAGGAGAGTCGTGCGATAGCCAATGTGCGATGAGAAGGCCCCACTTATCAAAGTCGTGCAGCACCAGCACGCTCACGCCCGCCTGCGACAGATGATCGACCAGTCTGCGCGTCGCGATCACACTTTCCCCCTTGCTGGAGAAAATGGCCATGTCATATCTCTGCGCGATCTGGCTCTGCGCGAGCAGTTCGTCAAAGCCTTCTTTTTCCACGAACAACGCGAACTTGAATCTATTCGTCGGTCCGTTGGTCGGGAATGAGCCATCAATCTCCGGCGGCTGCACGTTCAGCCGCGTGCTTCGGGCGCTGAGAGAGAATTGCCTGCATTTCCCTGAGCAGCGGGAGATGACGGTGCAGAACGTCGTAGGCGCGGGCCATCTCGGGCAGGCCATGAACAATCGTGCGATTCAGGTCGTTGTAGCGCACGACGAGCTTGTCCGAGGGGACAAAGCTAGAACTGGGGCCATTTGTCCCCAGTCCGGGCCTTTTCTCTTGATCCATCGTCATTGCACGCGCTCCGCCTTGGTTGCGCGGAGCAGCCAGCGAACATACTTCGCCGCGACTCTCCCGTTGCCGAGTTTCTCCGCGTGAAAGAGTCGTTCGAGTTCGAGTTTCTCGCTGACCAAGCGCAGAGCTTGCGCGACGTGTGGGATCGCGACGATAACCTTTGCTCGCTCGAACTGCTGCCTGCGCCACGCGGCGAACTGGCGAATACCCAGTTCGTGTGCCATGTCCTTGACGATCTGCTCATCGCCCTGATAGCCGAGTTCAGAGACCGACAGGCGACGGCCTCTGAGCGTCTTGACCTTCATCCTGTCCATTGCCGCCCTCGCAGCGAGAGCGACAACGACCATGCGGGCCAATCGTTCGCGGTAGACGTCTCTGAGTTCTTGGGCGCTGCGCCGTCGAAAACCGCCGTGACGATCCGAAGCGAACAGACGAACGCGGGTGCGAGAGTCTACGCCATGCACTTCTCCGCCGTTCTTGGCGGATGGGACTGCCGTGACGTAACTGAAGGGCACCCGGAGGTACGCGGCGACGACTGCGTGCGCCGCCTCATGAACTGAGTTTTCGGTCACTAACATCGTGCCCTTAGCTCCTGCCGCTCGCACGTTGAGTTTTGTCTTCATCGGGGCCTCCGCTGTTGCAGGCGATCACGAACGCGCAGGAACACGCTTAGCGGGATACGCAGTGTGAAGTAGTGTCTGCGATATTTGCTCCCCACGCGGACCGTCTCGTGGCCAATCTTCAGCACCCCCTCCTCGTTGACGAAGATGCGGCGCACTGCATCATCGCTAAGTTTCAATTTTTGGGCGATGTCGGCGACGGTTAGGTGCTGCTCGATCTGGACTTCGTTTTCCGGATTCATGGGCGCGACCCCTTCGCAGTGGGGCGCTTCCGCTCCTCACGCTCCCATGCGTAGACGGCGGTTTTCTCGTAAAAGCGCTTCTTCTGGATGAGTGTGGGCTTGGGGCCACGGCCCTTAACGTTCCGGCGTTGCAACGTGATGGGGTGAACGTTCCAACGAAGAGCCAGTTCGGCCTCGGAAAAGAGGCTATCGAGAACTACATTAACTGCATCTTGGATTTTCTGTGTGGCCATCGCGCCTCCGGGCAGACCAATAAAGGGCACCACGGTGTTCTGTGGTTTTTCCCTCTTTTCATTGGCTACCCGGACAGCGCTCGCTTGGGCGGGCAAACAGTCCGGTAACTACACGCTCAGATAAATGCTCTCAAATGGAGAGCTTCAAGATATGGACTTCGGTCGGCTCGTCCGTGTTTCTGTTCCGTGAACGGCCCCCAATGCAACGGTATCACACTGTCAGACACATCGACATATTTTATTTTCTGCCCAGCGGGAAGCCGCGCCAGACGCGGGCTTTGGCTTGACGGCTCGCAGGGAGTTCAACAGGTTTTCAACCGCGACGGGTCAATTGATGGTTGGCCTCTGCACTTCCGACTCCGGACTCTCGGCTTCCGTCGCAGCTTGTGCGCGGCGGAGCAGGCCTAAGCGCTGGTCTGCGATGCAATGATCCAAGCGGCGCTTAATCCACGGGAGATAACTCTTCTGCACCATCTGCGTGTTGGCATGGCCCAGCATCTTTGCCACGTTCTCAAGACTGACACCATTCGTGATGGCGCTGATTGCAAGGCTGTCGCGTAATGCGTGCGGGTGTGGCTTGTGCTTGCCACTTTCGCCTTCGATCTCGGTGACGCCAGCGAATCGGCAGAGGCTCGCAAGTCGCGAGCGCCAGCGCTCGCGGTTTACTTCCTCGTCGGTGCCGGGGAAACGGAAGGGTCGATCCGGGTCGCTGCCCTCCTCCGGCGGAATCTGGCGCAAGCGCTTTGCCGCCGCTGGCTCTAGCAGGACGGTGGCCCACTGATCGGTCTTGTGGCGACGATAGACCAACACGTCGGCGGCGGACAGGCTCAATCGCGGCGAGAAGTTCACAATGTCACAGATCGCCATCCCGCCCTCGCGTCCGGCATCCAAGAACGCACTCATACGCGCAGCGAAGTTTTGTGGCATGGGTCGGCCACCCCCCAACCGGAAGAACGGAATTGCCGCCCGTAATTTGGCGATCTGCTCGTCGCTGAAGTACCCGCACCGATCAATAGACCGCACGCGGTGCGGCTCGCGGAACTCGGGCACCTTGTCGAGATGGTCATGCTTTCGACACCACTTTAAAAACATCGTCACCTTGCCGCGCCAAAGATGGGTACTGGAGTCATTTGTCTTCCACGATGCGCTCCACTCGTCGAGATAGTTGGAGACGAGTTGCTCCATCCTGACGACAGGTTCGCGGGCGGGGGCGTTGATCCCGTCGAGCCAGTCGAGTAAGCTCTTATTCTTTGCCCGCCCGCACGTGTACTCGCTCGCTTTGCGGCGCTGGATTGGCGATAAACAATTCGAGATGTATTTCGGGGTGAGTGATCGACGTTCCAGCGCGGTCTTGTAGGCTTGGAGCGCGGCCTGTATCGTGATGCCCAGTTTCGGCTCGGTGATCTCACGTGCCTTGGCGATCTCAGGGTCGAAGCCCTTGAGTAGCCTCTGGGCTTGGCCGCAGGCCTCCGTGAACGACGGCGTGCCAGCCGCCTTCTGCACGGCGCGTCCGCCGCGAGCCTTAGAATACAACCATTTTGGGCAATTGCAGTGAGTGTCGTTCGGGTCGCTGAGATCGCATCCGTCGAGGTGGCGACGGATATAGACGCGAACGGTGCCATAGATGGATTTGAATACGGTCCTTGCAGGGCGCTTGGATTTCCTCATGGGAAGATTCCTTACTAGCGATCCCCCTCATTTTAGACGTTAATTAGACGCGATGGCAACAGCTAGTTTTAATCCAGTGTTTACAATTGCTTAGAGGCTTGCAAAGTTTCCTATTATAAGGCACAGGTCTGTTCGTAGAGACGTAGCTCGCTACGTCTCGGCCGCCACCATTTCAAATTTGATGGGAAAGAGAAAACTGAAGCGAAGAAGAAGAAAATCAGTCGGGCAGGTTGTCCTTCTCCAGGTCGCGCCGCTTGCCATACCGAAACGCACACCCCACACCGACCGTCATCATCCCCAGCGGTGGTACCAGCAGAATCAGAATCGCCCGGCTGAGCGCTCGCTGCCCGTCCTTGGGCGCGCCCTTGGCGCTCTCATAACACATTGCACACCCCTGCGCGAAAGCCGGCGCAGTCGAAAACCCCAACGTCATAGCGAGGATCAGAGTAGCCTTTGCGCTTAAGCTCTTCATTTCACTCCCAACCGCAAGATCCGATCCGCATCCGGAAAGAAAAAGAAATACATGATGATGAAGCACGCCGTCACCGAGATCACCAGCATCCAGCGCATCAGCGCCCGCTCGAACTTCAAGTGCATGAAGTAGCCGATAATCAGCGCCGATTTGATGATCGACAGAATCAGCAAAACCTGCAGCATGCGCAGCGGCTGAAACACCTGCTTG
>Ga0209698_10008807_pt1 | contig 10378 bp, 14 predicted proteins | sample LitLauG_LLR_2012_FD_187203 | JGI IMG/M metagenome (GOLD analysis project Ga0209698, IMG submission 187203) | Freshwater sediment microbial communities from Pennsylvania, USA - Little Laurel Run_MetaG_LLR_2012 (SPAdes) (version 2) | ecosystem: Environmental > Aquatic > Freshwater > Creek >... | reverse complement strand
GCAGCAGGTATTGCAGCTCCAACCGAAGCAGTTTCATCAGGTTTGCTAAAGTTTCTATATTCTGCAAGAATTGATCCACAAGTAGTACACACGTACTGCCCTTTCTCTAACAAGACTAGATTTTCTGCCACTATCTCGTTAGGATTTTCATACTCTATCTTTGGACTTCCTTCGTATTCTTTCTCGCAGATATTGCAATAATACTTTGAAATTTTTTCCGAATCTAGGCGACCAACGGGGGCAAGAAACAAATCTGGTCCGCCTAGATTGCCTTTTCTTTGTTGATCATCAGTTACTGTTGCCATGATAAAACCTCCAGATCCCCTTAATTTTTTTAATCGAAGTTCATTACTCATGCTTTTATCTACATAAACCTCAGATAATTATGTATATCATTTTGATGGGTCAAATCTATAATACGCATCAGAGCAAGAGATTATACAATTTTTAAAAATAATCTAATTTTTTTCAATATTTTGGAAAGAGTTATTAGAGCCAGAAGACAAGATTAAACAAAAATTGACGGAAATAGGTAATCAAACTTTTCTCTGTCGTTTCGATAAAAAAGATGATGAATAAATTTGACAAAATTTGAAGAATTAGGACTAAAGGATACCATACTCACTGCACTTAATGAAATGGGTTTTCGTGAACCGTTTCCCATCCAATCAGGAGCAATTCCAGTACTTCTTTCAGGTCAGGATGTTATAGGTCAAGCACATACGGGAACTGGCAAGACGGCTGCTTTCTCTCTGCCTATAATTCAGAATGTTATTCCTAAGGGTGGAATACAAGCGCTCATTATAGCTCCGACAAGAGAGCTTGCTGTACAGATATCGGCTGAAATTGTAAAATTTTCAAGGCATACTGGAATCAGAAGTGTGACCATATATGGCGGTCAAAGCATGAATGTACAACTAGACGAGCTTCATAGAGGAGTAGAAATCGTAGTTGCTACACCTGGACGTCTTATTGACCATATAAAACGTGGATCAATAAAACTACAGAAAGTAAAGTGGGTTATACTTGATGAAGCAGACACAATGCTTGACATGGGATTTATTGAAGATATTAAATTCATCTTGGATTTGGTTCCAGAAGATCACGTGAATGCCTTATTTTCAGCCACGATGCCAGCTGCAATCTTGATGTTGGCAGAAAAGTATATGAAAAATCCACAAAAAATATTCATCGATTCCGATGATCTAAGTGGAGAAGGGATAGAACAAGCATTTCTTGTAATAAAAGACAGAGAAAAAACAGATTACTTGTTTAAGTTTATTAAAGAAACTGGAGCAGGACAGGCAATAGTTTTCTGTTCTACAAAAGATAGGACAAGAAGAGTCGCCCATGAACTGGAACAAGCAAGATTCAACGTAGTCTCAATTCAAGGAGACATGTCCCAATTTCGAAGAGATAAAGCAATGTACATGTTTAAAAAAGGTAAAGCAGACATTCTGGTCGCTACAGATGTAGCAGCAAGAGGCATAGACGTTCCAAAAGTTGCATTGGTGATAAACTATGATGTTCCAAATCAAGATATGGTATATTTCCATAGGATAGGAAGAACTGCACGGGCAGGAGAAAAAGGCAGAGCAATCACTTTGGTGTCTTATTCCTCGATTGGTGATTTCAAGGCAATATCACGTCAAACAAAGGTTCAGATGAAAGATCTAAACAAAGAGCTAGGAATTGAGGTGAACATCCCAGATCCACTAAAAAGGGAAGTGAGTCATAGGAGAGGTTACGGCAGACCCGGCGGTGGCTATGGCAGATCTGGTGGGGGTTACGGCAGATCCGGCGGTGGCTATGGAAGAAGCGATGATAGACGAGATGATAGAAGGGGCGATCATAGAAGGACTGATGATAAGAAATACTATGGTCTAAAAAGTCGCTGGTAAGAAACCGTTCAATATATTTAGGGATTCATAATTTTATAATGTATGGATAAAGCAAAACCTGTAGATTCAAAGAACTGGGAAAAAGAGGTCATGTCTTCTCAAATTCCCGTGTTTGTAGATTTTTGGGCTGAATGGTGTGGTCCATGCAGAATGGTAAGTCCTGTGATAGAAGAGCTAGCAAATGAATATGCAGGAAAAGTCAACTTTGTAAAGGTTAATGTTGATGAAAACAATGAACTTGCATCAAAGTACAATGTCTTTAGCATACCGACCCTTGCATTATTCAACAAGGGTCAGATTGTGGCACAACAGGTAGGTGCCGCATCAAAGGGATCTTACAAGAATATGATAGAAAGCACTCTTTCCAAAATCTAAATCTTATCTTCTTTTTTAAATCTAAAATAATTAATACCGGTCAAGGAAAACAATTCACATGTCATTTGGCGATATTGATACTCTAAACCTTCTATTTGATAAACTACAGAATCTGCTAAATGATACCCAAGGATACTATGAATCGTTTCTTGATGCCAATACGATGTACAAACAAGGAAAGCTGTCAGACAAGGAATTTTTTGAGAAACTAGGCGATTATGTCGTATCATACTCTTCATTAGAATTTCTATCTGTCAAGGTAATCTTTGAGCTAAAGAAATCACTTGACAAAATATCGCGCGGTCGTACTTCTGGTTCAACTATGGCAAGTCCAATGCCTCCGGGTATGGGACCACAATCATCACAGGTAACAGTATCTACCTTGCCTGGCCCTGGACAACCTCCATCAATTATCTCAGCTGCAGCAGCTTTCTCAACACCGGGTGTTTTACCACCACCAGATCCTGCACTCATGCCAAAACAAAGTCCGTCAGGCGGTCAGACATGCAACTCCTGTGGATCTACCGTAAAAGATAAAGCAAAATTTTGTCCCAAGTGTGGAAGTAAGATCTAGTAGCAAAGAAAAATTCTACTACTGAACTAGTCTTGATTTGCACCGCATTCGGTGCAGAATTTAGCAACCAATGATAATTTTGAACCGCACTCTGAGCAAAATTTTGAGTCTGAATCGGTCACAGTATTTACACTACCGTAAAGACCACCAATTGCCTTCATAGCCCCTGTTGGTACGAATTTATCATCATCTACTAGAGGAGTTGGGGCAAAATCTCTCTCTTCTACAAAACTCATGATTCGAGGCATCTGTTGCCCTGGATTTTTTGGATCCGGTACCATGTCCCCTAACCAAAATGCAAATCTGGTTAATGTAAGCTCAGGTGTAGAAAAGGTCAATGTATGGCTTGACATATAATCATCGGCTGCTGTCTTGCCGTTGAATACTTTCATCAAATGAACTAATTGGAATGGCTGTATATTGTTTTTTGTTTGGTGGGATGAGACTTGAGGCTAGGCCCATGTGATTTGGAACCTAAACTGAAATTTAAGTCGTAAGATTTTCAAATATGATAATCTTTGATCCACTGGACATATCTAGAAATACAATACTTGTCATAGTATGCCATGTCGAAGAGATTGGAATATCGTTTTTCCGCAGAGCTGTCATTAGTTTCTGGTGCAATCATACTCAGTGCAGCAATCTTATTCCTTTTGCACATTTCATTTTTCCCCCACATGCAATGGATGATGGGTCCTCAATTATCAAACCAAGTTTTGATTACATCCGTAGTTGATATTGTATGTGGCATTATGATCATCATAGGAGCAATCATGATCTATACACAGCCCCTTCATATTAGAAAATGGGGAGTACTAATCTGGTTCTTTTCAAGCCTGAGTTTCTTTGGAATCGGTGGTTTTTTCATTGGTGGCATATTGGGAATAATCGCAGGATCTCTGGCAGTAACAAAGGGAATAACATTTTTTGGTTCAAAGTCAGAACATCTCAAATAATTTATACTACATTGACCAAAATGGGATGGACCAAACTCGCTTGCATCTGTAAATGCCAACTGAAGCTAGGTTAATAGTGATGAGTGTGTAACGTAATTGGAGGAATTAGAACATGAAACAAGAAATAGCGATTAAATATTTTGACGACAAATCCAATCCAACATTTTCATTTATCGTTTGTGAACCTGGAAAAGAAACACTCGTAATTGAAAAACTTCGAACACTCAAAACAGTCAAGGAGATTCACCGAACGCATGGAAAATACGACTTGATAGTCAAGTTGGAAAATATGACTGAATCTGAACTAAGAGAGTTGATACATGATGAAATACAAGATATGACAGTAGTCAAATCTGTAATGAACTTGACATCAATTCATACAGTGGCATAAATACAACCTAGTTTTTTTTAACAACTTGTTCTATCAATAATTCATGGAATGTAGTTTTGCCATTTATTGTGACTCTGGTAGAGCGTCAGACATCAAAATCCATAGGGTAATTTGTCCTGAACATAAAAAACTTGAAGGGCATGATCATGAATGGTTTTACTCACCAACTTATGCAAATGCAAAAATCATAGCAGAATTGCTAAGCGAGGATAGGAATCTAGGTCATTCTAATTGCCAGCATTGTAAACCATCTCCATGATCTTAACTCCTATTTTTTGAGATAGAAATTTCATCTGAAACTTAACATTCAATTTGAACAAAACTATTTCACCCTTTAATTTACCAGTGTCACATAATTTGACCTATTTTTTGTTGGGACATGGTTTAATCCTTCTTGTAAGATACTAGCTTGTTTATTTTTTCTATTATTTTTCTTCCAATCTTAGAATCAAGTCCTATACTTGTACTAACACCTACACGTTCGAATTCTCCTCGAATCATGTTTCTTATTTTTACTTCATCTTGTCTTGTTAACATGACTTGTATACGTCTATCTTGCTATTAAGACAGACGTAAGACATAGTGAGGGATTGATCTAATAATGTCTAGTTATGTGAGATTCTAACTCTCACAAGTCCGATTCCACTGACTTTTTTATCCAGAGGGTTTAACGGAAAAAAATCTACTTTTTTGATTTAGCGTTATCTTGTTCCTTTTTCCTTTTTTTTGCTTTATTTGAGGTTTTACTCATATCAATTTCTAATTTTATATGAACTTAAGGTTTTAGAAACCTAACGTGGAAGAAATTCAATAAAAAACTAAAAAAACTATGAACCAGATGAAGAGTTTGAATAATCAAAAAAATAATCTTCAGTATTTCTATTATTGATTATTCCATGCCAGTGTTGTTCGTGAGAATATGCTAGTTGTCGTAAAACTTTAGTTTAAGCATATCAAAGAGAAATTGAATACATTTCATGTCTTCATCAGGAAATACAAATCAGAAAGAATCAGGCGATATTAAACAAGCGATAAACGATTTGACAAATATGATAGAAGGTAAACAAATGAGATTGGAACCGATAATTTCTCAGATAATTGAACGTGAGATGATAACTCAAGATTCCTACGACAAAATCATGAATTTGCTAATGGAATTTGGTAAAAAGAAAGGTTGGACAAAACAACCGAATTATTATCATGATGGATGATTGTTATTTCTAAAATATTCTTTGAATCTAACTTATTTTTTCCAAAGACCTTCTAGCAAATTTTTCTATGCTAAAATCTAGGATCACAGTAACTAATCTAACCAAGTCTCTCTAGCATTTGAATCAGACTAGATTTACACTGTAAATTCAGTGAAATATCTGTTTTACACCATCGATGATAAACTGTACTGCAAGAGCTGCTATGATAATTGCAAATATCCTTGTAACGATCATAGAACCTCTTTTTCCCAAGAATCTGTATATTGGCTCAACTGATCGTAAAATTACATAGGTAATACCTGACACTATAATTATTGACAATCCTGTTACTAGAGGACCATAAGTTTGAAATGACAACATTACTGACGTCAAGGCTCCAGGTCCTGCAAGTAGCGGGAATGCAAGTGGTACAATTCCTGATTCATCTTGCAAATTTTGACTTCCAAATCTCCATTCGCCATGTGTGAGCAATTCCATAGCAACCAAGAAAAGTAGAACACCTCCCGCAATCATAAAGCTGAATATGGAGATGCTAAGGGTTGAAAGAAGTGTTGTACCAACAAATGCAAAAGTAATCAGTAAGATTGCTACTGTAATTATGGTGAGATTCGACATTGATTTTTTCTGCTTCTTTTCCATCTTGCTTGTAAGTGCAATGATTATAGGAACACTTGCAATTGGATCGATTACTACCAGCAGGGTTATGATGGCCTTTGGAAGGTCATCTAAGATATTGGAAATCATGTATCTAATATTGCATTTTTGGCATCATTTATTTGAGATGTTTAGATTTAAATCAAAAAATGTCATTCCATTTGTTACTGCCAGAGATCCTGCGATTATTCCAAATATGCCAAGATTATCATATTTGAAAATCTTATATCTTCCTTAATTTTCAGTTTAATGTTCTAACTATAAAATTAATTCTTAAGATCAGAAAGGATTTTTTGCGTTCTGTACAAATGATGGGACATGGTTTTACCTGTTTTCGTTCGGGATATGGAGATTTTAAATCGAAGGGTAATAGTGATCGTTATCAAAGAAATAATTTTGACTTATTTTATCCATGAATTCGGCATATTTCTTATCATGTGTTTCTTCTGAGAGGTGTGAGTTAATCATGGCAATAATGAGATTTATCAAAGCGGCAAAGAATTTCTGGACCTTGATCTTGTGATGACAGAAAGCAAACAGGACACAAAAGGCAATGTCGTAAACAATGTGATACAAAATGCAACTTCTGCGGATCTTGTAAATATGTGGAATCTTCTTCAGATCTGGGCAAACGAAATACTTGCAAGAAGAAGATGAACTTTGGTCCAAAAACTGGAAATTCCTGTATTTTGAAGGGGTTCCAAACCGTATGTAGAGGTGGACCGAGGGGGATTTGAACCCCCGACATCCGCGTTGCGAACGCGGCATCACTACCCCTAGACTACCGGCCCTTTTGTTATCAAGAATTGTATCTGCTTTTATTAATTTACTCAAAGAATAATACTAGGTTTTCAAGCAAAATTCACGATGACTTTTGATGCGGTAATTACTGGGTCACACGTTGTTCTTCAAAATGGAATGGTGGACAAAAATATTGTGATAGATGAAGGCAAAATTGTTGGTTTGACAAATGATGTTCCGCAATGTGATCTCAAAATAAAAGGAGACGGTCTAATTTCCCTTCCTGGCGTAATTGATCCACATGTACATTATGGAGTATATTCTCCAATTGATGAAGCTGCTATTAGTGAATCCAAAGTTGCAGCTTTGGGTGGGGTTACTACAATGATGAGGATGCTCAGACTAGGCGGTTCATACAAGCAGAATTTAGACTCTCATCTTGTTGCAAGTTCAAAAGCTCATTATGTCGACTATACCATTCATGCCTCAATACTTGCTAAAGATCAGATTGGTGAGATGGAATTTTGCAGAAACAAAGGGATAACCTCATTTAAGATATACATGAATCTAGGTGAAGAAGTTGGACATATCTACATGGATATGCAACCCGGAGAAAAATCTCTGAGGGAGGAGAAAGTAGAGATGACTACTGAAATGATTGAAAATATTATTGCAAAAGCTGCATCTCTGAATTGTACAGTTTTGGTTCATGCTGAAGATTATCAAATGTGCTCCTGTGGGATAAAGACTGCAAAAGAGAAAAAAATGGATGGACTTGCCGCATGGTCTCAAAGCAGACCGGTAGAATCTGAAGTCAAATCCATCACCACTGCATCTCGGATTGCAAAAAAATTTGATTGCACTCTTTATTTTGTACATATCGGATCAAAAGCTGCTATTAATGCAATATCTAAAGAAAAGAAAAATGGAACCAAAATTTATGTTGAAACATGTCCACATTATCTTACATTGTCATATGAGTCACAAAAGGGATATCTTGCTAAGGTGATGCCTCCTATACGGTCTTCTCAGGATGTAGAATCTATATGGCAAGAAATACAGAATTCAAGAATAGATTCCATTGGAACAGATCATGTAGCAAATCGACTAAAGCTAAAACTAGGTGGAGAGACTATATGGAATGCACTTGCTGGGTTTCCAGGGATTGGCACAATGATGCCTATACTACTAAGTGAAGGGGTAAACAAGGGCAGAATAAATCTTCAACAATTATCAAATATGACCAGCCTAAACACAGCGCGAATATTTGGAATGTACCCAAAGAAAGGAACAATCCAAAAAGGTTCTGATGCAGACATTGTTCTAGTCGATTTGAAAAAGGAAAGAAAAGTATCTGCTGAAATACTTGATGGTTTTTCTGATTATAGTGTATATGAGGGCTGGAATCTTAGAGGCTGGCCTGTAAAGACCATGGTTAGAGGCAATATGGTGACTGAAGATTTCCAGATGATTGAAAAACCTGGTTATGGCAAATTTGTTTCAAGGCCTGTATAATCACAGAATTTCATATTCGCCATTTTCTTTTAATTTGTAAATGATGTCTGGTTTTGGAAATATACCCACTTCAATGACACCTGGAATCTCTATTATTTTTGTTGCAAGTTCTCTAGGATTTGATATCTTGCCAAAATCACAGTCTAATATTATATTTCCATTTTCAGTTACAAATGGATACCCACGTTCTAGTAGTCTTACATGTGGCTTACCGCCATATTTTCTGATCTGAATATCAACAATATTTCTTGCAAATGGGTGAACTTCGACGGGTATACTTCGATCAAGTTTCTTGACAAATTTTGACTCATCAGCAATTATTATGACTTTTTTTGCAATACTTGACAAAATTTTTTCTCGTAAAAGAGCCCCACCTCCACCTTTTACCATGTTTCCTTTTGCATCTATCTGGTCTGCACCATCGAAAATCAAATCAATGTGACTAATCTGGTCAGCTTCTATTATTGGAATTCCACCCTTTTCTGCTTCCATTTTTATCTGTAGGGATGTTGGCACTGCTTTAACGGAGAATTTATTTTTTCTAATATGTGATGATAACAATTTCACTATGGCAGTAGCAGCTCTTCCACTTCCAAGGCCTATTACAAAATTGTTCTTTATCATTTTCAACGCTTGAGGTGATAATGCCTCAATGGCATCATCTGTTGTCAATTATTCTACCTCTACTTGCTCTAGTTTTGATAATGCCTTCATTATTTCGCTTTTTATTTTATCTAAATCCTTGTCATCATCGTCTAATTTCTCTTCTTCTGGTATCTTGATTGCTGTTGGAAGTTGGATCTTTCTTTCTGGCTCTTGTTGTATGAGTTCTGGTATTGGTAGTTCTACCATGGTTTCTTCTTTTACATTTTGTATGGTGGATTGAGATACAAGTATTGGTTCCTCAATTATGATTGATTCTAACATTTTCTGAGGAATCTGAGGTTCAACTTGAGCGAGTCTGATAAGTTCTGGAGGGAACTGTGGAGCTCTGTTTGTGATCTCAGTTAAAGTACTTAGTTCAACCGTTCTGTGTTTCTCATATGTTGGAACCTCTATTGGAGGCAGCCATTCTGACGTTTCTTCTTTTTGAACCTTCACTTTCTCCTTTTGAACTTTGATCTCTTCTCTTTGACTTTCTATATTTGGTTCAGTCTTCTTTTGTGTTTGAATATTCTCTAATATTGTTTCAGCAGATCTCTCTACTTGTTTGGGTTGAGTTGCTGTATTTACTGTAATCTTTGAAGAAATCTCATGTAATCTTTGATCTAACTGTGAGAGCCGGTTGTCCATTAACGAGATCAAACTATCTCCCACTGGGCCAAAGTCTGGATACTTGGCTACTGCTTCAAGTTTTTCAATCCTGGAAAGGACCGTTCCAAGTTGATGTTGGTAACGAAGCAGAAGCTTGTCTTTTTGAATTCTTGTCGCATCAGACTCTTGCTGATGAAGCCTTGTAATGGTTTTTGATAAAATTTCTTTTTCCATTCTTAATGAATGTAATTGATTTGTAACTGCAGAATTAATAGTGGGAGTTTGTTTATTGCGTTTTATCTTTGGAACCTTGTCAAGTGCCACAGCGGTGCACGCACCAGCAAGAGAGCTAAAAATTAGCGCTATTTCTTCCATTTATGTATACCATTTAATCCAGTTGTATTTTCTTATTTTAGCCTCTGGATAACCACAACTTCCACATCTTTTGTGTCTTACATGATAGGAATTCCTTCCACATCTTCTACACCTTATATGTACATGCTTTCTTGTGTAGCCTCCCATGGAGGTAGTACCCTTAGTCATAATACACTCACTTTGGTGGAGGAGATATGATAACTACGTTGTCTCCTCTGACAACTATGGTTCCAAGACTCTTTGTCTCTCCTTCAGAAGGGATCTCTTCTGAAGATTCAAGTAGCAGGTTCATGTGTTGGTCAAAACCATGAAGATTGCCTCTTATCACTTTGCCGCCTTTCAGCTTGATAAGGACAACCTTGTTTAGGCTTTCATCAAGTACTTTTACTGCCATATCTACTGACATCTATTTCACTTATTACACACTCTAT
>Ga0209698_10008804_pt1 | contig 10379 bp, 7 predicted proteins | sample LitLauG_LLR_2012_FD_187203 | JGI IMG/M metagenome (GOLD analysis project Ga0209698, IMG submission 187203) | Freshwater sediment microbial communities from Pennsylvania, USA - Little Laurel Run_MetaG_LLR_2012 (SPAdes) (version 2) | ecosystem: Environmental > Aquatic > Freshwater > Creek >... | reverse complement strand
ATCTTCAACTGCGGCGACGAGGAGGTGCTGTCGCTGCGCCAGTGGATCGAGCTGTGCGCCGCAGCACTCGGCACCGAACTCGAGCTGGTGTCGATGCCGTGGGACCTGGCCACGCCGGCCCGCCCGCTCCTGGCCCAACCGTCGCCGACCCACCGGGTCCTCGACCTCGGACCGCTGCGCGACGCGCTCGGCTACCGCGACCTGGTGCCGGCGAGGGAGGCGGTGCCCGAGACGGCCCGGTGGCTGGCCGAGCACCGGCCGGAGCCCGGCGGTCAGGAGGAGATGGTGCTGACCGATCCCTTCGACTACGCCGCCGAGGACCGCCTGATGGACGGCTGGCTGGCACTGCGGGACTCGCTGCCACCCGTCGAATTCGCCGTGGCCCCCGGGTGGGGGCTGGCCTACAGCGGGCCGGAGGGTCGGCCCCGGACGCAGAGGGAGTACCTACCGTGAGCGGACCCATGGACGGCGTGACCGTCCTCGACCTGTCGATCGCCCTGACCGGGCCGTACGCGGCCGCCCTCCTGGCCGACCAGGGGGCCGAGGTGGTCAAGGTGGAGCGGCCCGGGATCGGGGACATCGCACGTTGGGTGGGTGCCGGTGTCAACGGCATGAGCTCGCTCTACCTGGTGTGCAACCGGGGCAAGCGGGGGATCGCCGTCGACCTGCATCAGCCCGACGGGGTGGCCATCGTGCGGGAGCTCGCCGCCCGGTCCGACGTGGTCGTCCAGAACTTCCGACCCGGGGTGCTCGACCGGTTGGGCCTCGGGTACGAGGACGTCCGGTCCGTCAACCCCGACGTCGTCTACGCCTCGCTCACCGGGTTCGGGTCCGAGGGTCCTTACCGGGACCGCTCCGCCTACGACACGGTCATGCAGGCCTACGGCGGCTTCGCCACCAGCCAGGCCGACCCGGACACCGCCGAGCCTGCCTTCGTCCAGCAGACGGCGGCCGACAAGGTCACCGCACTCTACGCCGCCCAGGCGATCACCGCCGCACTGTTCGCCCGCGACCGGGGGCACGGGGGCCAGCACCTCGAGGTCTCGATGATGGACTCCGTGGTCTCCTTCCTGTGGGCCGACTCGGCCGCCAACCAGGTCCTGCTGGCAGCAGACGGCTCACAGCCGTCGAGCTTCGTGTCGGGCTTCCGACCCATGCGCTTCACCGACGGCTGGGGGATCGTGACCCCCACCTCGGACGACGATTTCGCCGGGATGTGCCGGGCGCTGAGGGTCGACGGGTACGACGACCCGGCCGTCGCCACCATCGGCCAGCGCATCGTCAACCGGGAGGCGATGGCCGCCTTCATGCAGCGGGTCTACACGAACGCCGCCACCATGGCTCGCGACGAGGCGACGGCAAGGCTGGAGGAGGAGCGGGTGCCCTTCGCCATGATCCTGTCGCCCGAGGAGCTGGTGGACGACCCCCACGCGGTGGCCGTCGGACTCTTCGAGCTCCAGGAGCACCATGTGGTCGGCCCGGTCCGCATGCCCCGCCACCCGGCCCGGTTCGCGGGGACCCCGGCCACCCTCACCGACGGATCACCGGAGCTCGGCCAGCACACCGACGAGATCCTGGCCGAGCTGGGGATGGCCGACCGGGTGGCGGAGCTGCGGGCCGCGGGCGTGGTGGCCTGACCGGTCGGGGCCGGTGGGCGCCGGACGGGGTCCGGCGATCCCTCACGAGGGGGAGTGTCCCGTCGGTCGGGTGGAAGTTGCGATACGGCCTGTCAGCCGGCGCCCGTCTGCACCCACACCGGTGACCTCGTCGCCACGGGGGCGTTCGGAAGCGGCGGACTCGGTCCGCCCGTGTAGCTCCCGCTCGGTGCACCCGGCCGTCCGGCGCGGCCCGGGCTGAGCGGGTGTCGGGGGCCGGGCATGGATGGCCGGCTCGTAGGCTGCGGCGGTGGAGACCATCTGGGTGTTCGGGGACCAGCTCAACCGCCGACTGGGACCGCTGGAGGGGGCCACCCCGGGCACGGCGACGGTCCTGCTGGTGGAGAGTCACATGAAGGTGATCTCCAAGAGATGGCACCGACAGCGGGCCCACCTGGTGCTCACCGCCATGCGTCGGTTCGCCGCCGAGCTGGTCGACGAGGGCTTCGAGGTCGACTACCGGCGGGCGCCGACCCTGGCCGCCGGACTCGAGGAGCACCGCCGTGAGTTCGCTCCCTCCCGGGTGGTGGCCATGGAGTCGAACTCATTCGACGGGCGGGCCCTGCTGGAGCGCTCGGGGGTCGAGACGGTGCGCTCGACCCAGTTCCTCTGTCACTACGACGAGTTCGCGGCGTGGGCCGGGAGCAAGCGCTCGGTCAAGATGGAGGACTTCTACCGCTGGCAGCGGGTGCGGCTGGGCTATCTCATGGATGGCGACGAGCCGGCCGGCGGACGGTGGAACTTCGACGCCGAGAACCGCGAGCGTCCACCCAAGGACGGTCGGGGCTGGCCCGAGCCGGTGCGCACCCCGCTCGACGCCCTCGACCGGGCCGTCCTCGACGAACTGCCCGACACCTGTTGGGGTGCGGAACCCGACGGCACCTGGGCGACGTCCCGAGCCGAGGCCCTTCGCCGCCTGGAGCACGCCGTCACCGAGGTGCTGCCGATATTCGGACCGCACGAGGACGCCATGCTGGCCGGGAGTTGGCACCTGGCCCACACCCTGCTCAGCCCGTATCTCAACCTGGGCCTCCTGCTGGCGGGCGAGGTGTGCGACGCCGTGGAGGCGGCGTACCGGGACGGTGCCGTGCCCATCGCCTCGGCCGAGGGCTTCATCCGCCAGGTCATCGGGTGGCGTGAGTACGTGTGGGGTCGCTACTGGCAGTGGATGCCGGAGTATCGCCAGGCCAACGAGCTCGGGGCGCACCGGGCCCTGCCGCCGGTCTTCATCGGGGGGTCGAGCCGCATGCGGTGTGTGTCCCAGGTGATCGACGAGGTCGGTCAGCACGGCTACGCCCACCACATCCAGAGGCTCATGATCCTCGGCAACCTCGGCCTGCTGGCCGGCGTCGAGCCCCTCGAGCTCAACGAGTGGATGTGGGCCAGCTTCGTGGACGGGGCCGAATGGGTCATGCTGCCCAACGTGGTCGGCATGGCGCTCTACGGCGACGGGGGACGGATGGCCACCAAGCCCTACGCCGCCGGCGGCGCCTTCATCGACAAGATGTCGGACTACTGCAAGGGGTGCGCATTCGACCGCAAGCAGCGCACCGGGCCGGAGGCGTGTCCCTTCACCACGCTGTACTGGGACTTCCTCGACCGACACCGGGAGCGCTTCGGGCGCAATGCCCGGGTCGCCCAGCAGGTGGCGGCCTCAGGACGCCTCGTCGACCTGGTCCAGGTGCGGGAGCGGGCGGCCCAGGTGCTGGTCCTCCTGGATTCCGGCGACCTGTGACGTGGTTGTGAACGGGCGGTGACCGCCTCCTGGTGACAGGAGATTCCGGGCTCGGGACTGCCCTGATTCCGGACGGCGTCACGACCTGAAGCGCCTCCGGAGTCCGAGGGAGACGTCGAGCGCTGTCACCTGTCGCTCACGGCCGGCGCGCGGCGCAGTGTCCCGGCCGACGACCTCGCCGGACCGGAGGCACAGTTCGAGCGGTTCATCACCACCTACGAGGAGGAGCGGCCCCACCCGGCACGGTGGTGCCCACCGACGGAGGCCGCACGGGCGCTCGACAAGGCCGTCCCGGTCCTCGATGGTCAGCCCTGGCGCCGGCCACCAGGTGCGACGCGACCGGATCGACTCGACCGGGGTGGTGACCTTGCGCCACCGGTGCGAGCTCCACCACATCGGGTTCGGACGGGGCACAAGCGCACGCGAGTGCTACCGCTGGTGTGCGACCAGGACATCCGGGTCATCGACGGGGACGGGGAGATCCTCCGGCGACTGACCCTCGACCTGACGATCGACTGCCAACCTCAGACACGGGACAGCGCCTGAGGGTTCGTCTGTCCACGATGTCGCGAGACATCACACGGGTGGAGGTTATGCGACTATGTTCGAACCCCTCGCAGGCCGTTCAACAGGGGTTATTCCTGACGGTCTGAGTAGAACCTGTTCCATTTCTGCATCTTGCGACCCTCTAGATCACGGGCACCGAAGAGATGGGACTACGTTCGAACCCCTTCTCTTCGGAGCTCGATCTAAGCCGACCTGGCAAGCTGACTCATCAACCTCCCGTCCAGCGAGCTCATTGAATCGCCCTGGGTTCCGTAGAGATCGCAGCCGCGCATTGGCCTGGTCGGTTCTCAAGATTCGCCGGATTGTTCCGACAATCAACATTGAGGCCCCTATACGTATGGGAGAGTGCCTGCATGGGTCGGACAACACGCCGCCGGTGGGCCAACCACCTCCGCACCGCCGGGGTGGGCCTCCTTACCCTCGTCCCAGTGACGGTGTTGCTTTCTCTGGCCACGTCAACGCCGGCACGAGCAGCGTCGCCCACCTCCTACCAGGTGACCCTCGTGGCACGACAGTGCGGGACCTACCAGGACATCACCGCCAATCTGGCCCGGAACAATATCCAGGAGAGCCTCCAGGACCTGGGGGCCGACACTGCGTACGTGGCGGGGCAGCCGATCTCCCCGTCGGTCGAGGCGCCCAACCAGCCCAACTGCACACCGCTGACTGGCTGGCAGTTCCAGTTCGGCGACGGCATCAACGGCATCACTCCCGGTACCAATCTGTCCCGGGTGTCCAATCCCGTCACGCCGCCCCTCACGACGCAGTCGTCAGTGCCGCTCCTCGACACGTCGGGCAACCCGACCGGCTCGGTCATCCCCGGGGCCGTGACCACCACCCTCACCCAGGCCCAGGTCACCCAAGCCGCCAACCACAACCTGTGGGTCCAGGGAGGTACTACGACCGACCCCCTCGGCAACGGAACATTCGGTGCCGGCAAGTATGGATTCGGCGCGCTGCGTTGCGCCGTCGACAACCTCAACGGCGACAATGTGGAGTGGGTCGGCTTCCCTTCCGGCCAAACGCATGTCTTCTGCTACTACTACGCCGTCACCCCACCGAAGCCGGCCGCAACGGTCACGATCGTGAAGCAATTCGGCCTCGGGGCGACGAGCCCCGAGATCTTCCACTTCCGGGGTGACATCTCCTACAACGCCAACGGTGACTTCGAGGTCTCGACGGCCAACTCGGTCACGTTCACGCGTGCGTCGGCGACTCCATGGAACTTCCGTGAACTGGTCCCCAATCCAAACCACCCGAGCGATCCGACTGATCTGTTCAGCCCTGACTTCAACTTCGCCTCGGTCACCTGCACCAGCACCCTCGGGACCAGCACCATCAACGGGGCAGCCTTCAGTTCCGGGACCCCCTTTGTGTCGACGACGGACCCGGAGGTGACGAACCTGGTGCTCGGCGCCGGGGACAACGCCACATGTACCTACGTCGATAATCCGAACGTCACTCAGCTGAGCGTATTCAAAGCCACAACGGGCGGGTTCGGTGGGCCGTTCCCGATCACCGTGACCCCCCCGAGCGGTCCCGCCCTGCAGTGGAGCGCAACGACAACCGTCGCCGACGTGCCCGTGCTGGCCGGGACCACCCCCGATCACATCGTCGGGTCACCTGCTACCTACGGGATCAGCGAGACCCTCCCGGCAGCCACTGCCGCGGGGTCCTGGGCGGTGGCCGGCTTCTTCTGCATCGGACAGCCGGCCTTCCCGGTCAGTACCTCCCAGACAGTGCAGATTCCGGTGTCCACGGGTGCGAACACCCCGTTCGGCTGCCTGTTCGTCAACAAGTTCACGCCGACAGCGTCGATCACGATTACCAAGACGACCACCGGCGGGACCGGAACCACGCAGTTCTCGATAGTCCCGACGGCACAATCCGGCGGGGGTGACACGACCGACCCCATCTACTCGGCGACCACGACCCAGGCCGGTGTGGCCACGACGGCCACCCAGGTTTCGGGAAGCTACTCTCTCGACTCCCTCGACCTCGGGCAGTACTCGATCGTGGAGTCGGGGCCCGATAACACCACGGATGGAACCTGGCTACCCCAGGCGATCACGTGCAATGGCCAGAGCTCTGACCCGACATCCAGCGACGTCCTCGTCACGTTGACGAACGCGGACCCACACGTGACATGTGCGTTCACCAATGCGTTCACGGCAACCCCCCCGAGTACGACGACAACCACAGCGGCGCCCACGGCAACCACGACCACGGTGGCCGGGGAGGTGGCCGGGACCGGCACGGGAACACCGGGGGGCAACTGGCGATGACCGGCGAGGACGTGCGGCTTCCCATCGGGATCGCCGTTGTGTTGATGCTGACGGGGGCGACACTTCTCCTCGTGGATCGCTCTCGGCGTCGTCCCGTTGCAGCGTCGGGTACTAGCGAGGACGACCGCCCGACTACCTGATTCGCCTCTCGCCCTCCGAATCGGTTGGGGACAGCGCGCTGGTGTTCTGACAGTAATCTTGTCCGACGGTGACCAGTTTGGGGCGCTGACAATCGAGCATCGGTTGTCCCCAAGGGGCAAGGGTTGTTCCACCTGGTGACCTCTGTGCCACCAGGCCAGAGATCGATACACTCGCTGGCGTCGCAGGGTGATTGCGGCATTCGGGCGAAGGTCTGCCCATCACGAGATCTGGGGGATGGCGATGGCAACGATCATTCGGAATGGCACGGTCTTCGACGGGTTGGGCTCCGCTGGGCGCATCGCCGACGTGCTCATCGAGGAGAACGGGCGCGTGGCGGCAATCGGCCCAGCGCTCGAGGCGCCCGATGGCTCGGAAAGTATTGATGCAACGGGCTGTTGGGTGACTCCCGGGTTCGTCGACCTGCACACCCACTACGACGCTGAGCTCGAAGTGGCACCGGCGCTGGCCGAGTCAGTGCGCCACGGAGTCACGACTGCCCTCATCGGATCCTGCGGGCTCTCGATGGTCGTCGGCGACCCCGAGGACCTGGCCGACACGTTCTGCAGGGTCGAGGGGATCCCCCACGACATCGTGCTTCCCCTCCTGCGCGACGTGGTCGACTGGAAGGGTCCTTCCGGCTACGTCGACCACCTCCGGTCGCTACCGCTCGGTCCGAACATCGTCGGCATGGCCGGCCACTCGACCATCCGATCCCATGTCATGGGACTCGAACGGAGCCTCGAGCGAGACATCCGACCCAATGACGCCGAGATCAGGTCGATGAAGGACTTGATTGAGGAATCGATGGACGCGGGACTGCTCGGGCTTTCAGTGAACCTGCTGCCCTGGGACAAGATGGGTGGAACCCGCTTCAGGAGTCGGCCCACCCCCTCGGTCTTCGCGGGGTTTGCGGAGTACCGCGCGCTCACCGATGTCGTTCGGCGACGGGACGGCGTATTCCAGGCGATCCCGAACATCCAGACCCGCTGGAGCATCGGTCCCCTTCTCGACATGAGCCGCCCGCGCAAGGGGAAGGCGATGCGAACATCGCTCTTGACCATGATGGATGCTCCACCGGCGATGGGCGTGTACCGGGTGATGGCGACTGTCGCCAACGCCTACAACGACCGGTTGCATGCGAACGTTCGTTTCCAAGCGCTCCCCACACCCTTCGACATCTACACCGATGGCCTCGAGAATCCCGTGATCGAGGAGTTCGGGGCGGGAACCGAAGCGCTCCATCTGGAGGACCTGGTTGCCCGGCAGTCGCTTCTGCGCTCGCCCACCTACCGCGATCGCTTCAAGAAGCAGTGGACGAACAAGATTGCGTCGAGGGCCTACCACCGTGACCTCAACGAGGCACGCATCATCACGTGTCCAGACGAGTCCCTCAATGGCAAGACATTCGCCGATGTAGCCAAGGAGCGCGGTCGGGCCGAGGTCGACCTCTTCCTCGACCTGCAGATCGCGTTCGGCAATGACCTGCGCTGGTACAGCACGGTGGCGAATGGGAACCCTCGCCACCTGGAATGGATCATGGCCAACCCGGCAGCGATGATCGGGTTCTCCGATGCCGGCGCACACCTTCGCAATATGGCCTTCTACAACTTCCCCCTGCGGATGCTCAAGCGAGTCCGGGACGCCCAACTTGCTGGTCGACCGTTCATGACCGTCGAGGATGCCGTGCACAAGCTCACAGCCGATATCGCAGATTTCCACCGAATCGATGCAGGCCGACTCACACCAGGATCACGGGCCGACGTGGTGATCATCGACCCGGAGCGGCTGGACGCATCAGTCGAGGATGTGTTCGAGGAGCCGATGGCAGGGTTCCCTGGCCTCAACCGACTGGTGCGGCGAAATGACGAGACGGTTCGAGCTGTCTTCGTGAATGGCAACCTGGCCTGGAGCGCAGCAGACGGGGCATCAACGGACCTCGGCACAACTCACTCGTTCGGGCAGGTCCTGTCCATCGGAGGACCGGCTGCAGCGTGAGGAATTAGCGCGTGGATTGGTGTCCTCGGTAGGTCCTGCAGGTTTCGCGAATGCAGAACGAACCCGGGCTCAGATCGTCTCGATGATTTTGGCCTTGGCCGCCGTGAACTCCTCGTCGGAAATCAGCCCCTGATCCTTCAGATCGCCGAGCTTGCGGATCTTGACCATCGGGTCGTCATCTGCGCTTGACTGGGCTGGGGCGGGAGCAGCGGGAGCTGCGGGCGCGGGCGCCGCAGCCTGCTGCTGTTGAGCCGCAGCCTTTTGCTGCTGCTTATTGTGCACGCTTCCCGAGACCGCAGTTGCTGTCCCAGCGATCACCGCAGTGCGGGCCATTGTGCCCATGAGTCCGGGGCGTCCCATTCGACGAGGCATAACTCTCTCCTATTCGCCTTGTAGCGCTTCGATTGCACGAACAACCGCTGCGTGCGGTATCCGATCCTGACTGACCAAGAAACCGTTCGATCCACGTACTGCTGCCGAGAACCTCGCCGCCCACAAGTTCTCCCACACGATGACCAGCGCGGCTGTTCCTGGCTCAAGACTCGCGGCGATCAGATCGAGATCCTCATCGTTGAGCAAGTCCTGCTGTTCGTCGTCCAACCCGGCAAACGCGTCCGCGACGTCTGCGTCCTCGAGTTCCACGGCCAAGGAGTTCCCGTCGGCGTCCTTTCGCACGAACGCCAAGTCGATGATCCGGACTATTCCGCCTTCGGAGAGTTCACGGAGTGCCGGAGCGACCTCCCCGTTGAAGGCGTCTCCCGTGAATCCGATGACAGCCACATCGACCGGGCCGACCGTGTTGGGATCAATGGTGATCGGCATGTTGACTCCTCGCGCGCATTGTCGTGAACTTCTTGACTCCTCCCAACCTATCGGAATGGGCAGGGACCAGCGCATGTGGGGCCCATCCACCTTGACCGTCGGTCGCCCGATCAGACTGGTCAGGCCCTACCGGGCGCCATGCAGTCAAGGGAGGTTGCTGTGTTTGATCCACGCAAGTTGGCAGCGGAGTTCATTGGAACGGCGATCCTGGTGTTCGCCGCCGTGGGGACGGCCACGCTCTCCTTCGGGTTCAAGCTTTTCGGGACGAGTTACTCGGCCGGGGTGGTGACGACGGCGCTGGCTTTCGGACTCGTACTCATGGCGCTGGTGTACGCGATCGGACCGATCTCCGGCTGCCATGTCAACCCAGCGGTCTCCCTCGGCTTCGTGGTGGCCGGACGGATGAAGGTGGCCGAGGCCGCCGGGTACTGGATCGCTCAGATCGCCGGAGGCATCGCCGGGGCCTTCGCCCTGTGGGGAGTCTTCACTGGATCGCCGATGTATTCGAAGTCGGTGCAGGGGCTCGGTGCGGACGGCTATGGCAGCTCCTCCAAGATCCACCTGGGTGTTAGCGGAGCATTTGCTGCGGAGGCAGTGCTCACCTTCATCTTCATAATGGTGATTCTCTTCGCAACGTCCAAGATCGCCCGCGAGGCATTGGCCGGCCTGGCCATCGGGGTCGCCCTGGTCTTCGTCCATCTCGTAGGAATCGCTCTGACCGGGACCTCGGTCAATCCAGCTCGGAGCATCGGGCCAGCCCTGGTGGTGGGGGGCTCGGCCCTCAGCCAACTCTGGCTCTTCATCGTCGCCCCGCTGGTCGGTGGCGCCATCGCAGCCGTTTTCTACGGCGTGATGACAAGGGAGTCGACCAAGGACGTTCCTTCGGACGTGGTGACATCCGACCCGGACCTGGCCTGAAGCTCGATGGCACTCTGCGAGTGACGGGCCGTCCTGAATGGGACGTTCTCCCAGTTCAGGGCGGGGTTCGAACGTCGCCATTTTCCTAGGTTGGGAAGTGCCAATGAAATACTGCTTCTGCCCTGGGAAAACGTTGTGATTCCGACAACGGGTGGAGGCGATGGTGTGTGAGTTCATGACTTAAGCGACACCTGTGTCAAGACATAGGAGACACCTGCTGAGGAGGGTCTTCTGTGGACAAGGGTCGCTTCCTGATCGAGA
>Ga0209698_10008803_pt1 | contig 10380 bp, 10 predicted proteins | sample LitLauG_LLR_2012_FD_187203 | JGI IMG/M metagenome (GOLD analysis project Ga0209698, IMG submission 187203) | Freshwater sediment microbial communities from Pennsylvania, USA - Little Laurel Run_MetaG_LLR_2012 (SPAdes) (version 2) | ecosystem: Environmental > Aquatic > Freshwater > Creek >... | reverse complement strand
ACTCCCGGCCGCTCTGCGGGATTGCGATCGCCTTGGCCGGGGTGGCGTTTATGCGAGCCCAAGATCTGAGAGATGTGAAGTTTAGCGGCGTGATCAGCGACTACACGCCCTCCACGGTGGCAGGTGGTCCGTATGAATTCCGCGGGACATGGTCGTTAGACGTTCATGGCACCGCTAACTTCTCGGCAGACCTGGCGATGGAGACGTCCGACTACGGGATCTCCAGCGCCACCGCGGTGGACCCGGCAAATCCCGCGACTCGGTCCCCGTCCCCTGCAATGTGACGGTCGGATCGGAGCCGGTCAACTGGGCGAAGAGTTCCCACACGAGCAGTCGTCGCTGACGAGCGCCAAAGACTGAGAAGACCCGGCCCACGATGACATGCAATCCGAAGCAGCTCGCGTATTCAGCCGCAAGGAGTTCACACGCCGCCTTGTGAAAACCGTATGGGGAAATCGGCGAGACCGCATCGTCTTCGCTCACCGGTAACTCCCGTGGGTTCCCGTAAACGGCCGCACTGGAAGGGAAAACGACCGTAGTCGGGGCCCCCGACCGACGAATGCCTTCCAGCAGATTGGCCCAGGTCAAAACAGCCGCGCGGAGATCTTCCAGCGGGGCGGAAAGTGACGCTCCGACTGACGCCGTGCCGGCCCCGTGAAAGACCATGTCCGGCTTAAAGTCCCGAATGAGTCCGGCCAGATCCGCATGGGCAACGTCAACCTGCTGGTGTGCCGCGGGCCAATCCCGTTCCGGCTGGCTGCGCCTGGCGAGGCCGAGCACCTGATGACCGGCCCGCGCAGCGGCCCGGCCAATGCTTCCCCCGATGAAGCCGCCGCTGCCGGTTACCAGGACGCGCATGCAACAACCTTTAATCGTTGGATCGACCGCCTGAGGATGGGATTTTAAAGCCCTGGGCGACCATTGCCCGTTCGCGGCGTGCCAATTCCCAATCCGATTCGGTCATCATCTTAGCCAACTGTTTGAACGTGACCCCAGGCGTCCATCCAAGCTTGGTTCTGGCCTTGCTCGCGTCGCCCAGAAGCAGATCAACTTCGGCAGGCCGGAAGTATCGCGGATCGATTTCCACGTACTTGTGCCAGTCGAGGTTGAGGTGGCCAAACACTTCGTCAAGAAATTCGCGGACGCTCTGCGTTTGCCCCGTCGCCACTACGTAATCATCGGGCGTCTCCTGCTGTAACATAAGCCACATCGCTTCAACATAGTCTCCGGCAAATCCCCAGTCGCGGCGGGCGTCGAGATTGCCCAGGTAAAGCTTCTCCTGGAGACCTTCCTTGATGCGTGTGGCGCCGCGAGTGATTTTTCGCGTGACAAATGTTTCACCGCGACGCGGCGACTCGTGATTGAACAGGATGCCGCTACACGCGAACATGCCGTAGGCCTCGCGGTAGTTGATCGTCTGCCAGTGGCTGAAAAGCTTCGCACAGGCATAGGGGCTACGCGGATAGAACGGGGTTGTTTCGGTCTGCGGCGTCTGGACCACCTTTCCATACATCTCACTACTGGAGGCCTGGTAAAACCGCACGGGCAGTCCGGTGTCGCGAATGGCCTCCAACAGATTGATCGTTCCCACCGCATCAACCTGGGTGGTGTAAACGGGCTGGTCAAAGCTGACCCGAACATGGGACTGGGCCGCAAGGTTGTAAACTTCATCGGGCCGGACGCGAGTGAGGATTTCGCGAAGCCCCAGTCCGTCCGCCAGATCGCCATAGTGGCCGACCACCCGCAACGTGCTTTCGTTGTGGCGATCGTAAATGTTCATCACGTGCTCGATGCGCTCGCGGTTGAATGAGCTGCTACGGCGGAAGACGCCGTGGACCTGGTAGCCTTTCTCCAGGAGAAACTCCGTTAGATATGAACCGTCCTGGCCGGTGATTCCGGTGACGAGTGCTTTCTTGCGGATCAATGACATAGGATTCTCGATTGAGTGCAAACAAGGCTACGTCGCGGCTGCGGGTATCTGACGAATTGAGGACTCATTGGCTGCAAGCGCGGATCGCTCATCGATCACCTGATGGTACATTTCCAACAATGCGTGAGTGACGGCCGGAACCGAGTATTTCTTCTCGACGAGGGACTTTCCGTTCGCTCCGAGCCGTGCGCGCAGCGCCGGATCGCCCAGAAGTTTGCCCAATGTAGATCCCAGAGCGTGAGGATCCTGACTTGACGCGAATCCCGCATCGGCCCCTTCGACGAGTTCGGGCAGGCCTGGAGCCATGCCCCCAATGACCGGTTTGCCGTTGCTCCACGCTTCAAGGTAGACCGTGGGAAGAATCTCGCTCAACGACGGCATGCAGAAGACATCGCAAGCGGCCAACGCGTCCGCCTTTTCCTGCGTGCTCACCTTTCCAAGGTATTTGACGCGCGGATCGCAATTCGCAAATTGGGTCGCTTCGGCGGGGCTTGCCGGTCCAATGAACACAAAGCGCACCTCCGGATTATTTTGCCACACGATTGGGGCTGCGGCCAATACCGCACTCGCACCCTTTTTCTGCATCATCCGCCCGACGTAAAGAACCACGGGCGCCGTGTTCAACCCATGACGGCGGCGAAAGTTGACCGGGTCACTCGTCGGAGGGAGTTCCGGGGAGACCCCGATTACATGCATACGATCCGGAGACAATCCGAGGGAGATGAGATATTGGCGGTCCGTGTCAACCAAGGCGACGATGGCTTGGGCGCGCTTGTAGTAAGCAATGTCATCGTCACCGTCACCCCATTGATGCGGATGCACAAACGGGGTGCAAACGAAGGGAATGCCTCGTTCGGCTGTCGCCTCCCGGGCGGCCCACCCAAGAGGACCGAATGCCATGCAATGGACGATGTCGGCGCCTTGAACCCATTTGCGCAGCTTGGGCAGAAAGACATTCCGATAAAATCGATAGCCGAAGCGATTGAGGCCGTGGTACGCATATCGTGGCACTAGCGGCAATGCTCTGACAATCAGCGGGAGCATCCGCAGGCGATCAGGAATGGTGGGGCTCAGTGCCTCCACCGCGACGTTCCCATCCCGAGAGCTCTCAAACCGCGGCACGAGGAGGTTGTCTTCGAGAACCGACAGACGCCGCGGCGTGCGGCTAATCGCAAATCGAACCGCGGCGATCCGAACCTGATGCTGCTTGCTCAATTCCTGGCCCACCTGTCGCACATGAGCTTCCACCCCGCCGGTGAAGGGGAAGTAGTTTTGCGAGACGAACAGGATATTCATGATCGTGTGACCCGACTGGCTCGCGCGGAGCTGCAAAGCCGCCGATATCCAAATCAGTCTTAACGTGGCCTGGAGACAAACGAGGCTAAATAGCGTCGTATGGCGCCGCCATAGAGTCTTCCGGCCAATGCGAGCTTACCTTGGCGGCATAAAGTGTTGCCGTGTCGCACACCCGAATACGGCCCAAACCGCCCTTCATGGAACCAAACGGCCCGACGGACCACCAGCCTTTGTTCGGGCGTCAGCGATCGCAGGTCATCCCACTTTGCACGCATCCGCTTAAGGTTTCTGTCAAATCGCTCTACCGCCATGCTTGATTGCGAGCCGTGCTTTCGATAACGAACGAGCTTCTTGGAAACGTAATGAACGTGAGATCGCAGCGCCATATGGAGGTAAAGCCCAACATCCTCATAAATGACGCCAATGTCCTCGTCCCATCCGGGCGTCTGCTCATATATTGACCGCCGAAAGAAGGCACATGACGGGATGATTGCCGTGATCGCCCAAATCGATTCGAAAGGAGTTTCGGGCTCGGAATCAGGAATTTTTCGAACTCCACAAGCGCGAGTCGTGAATCGTGGGTGCCAGCCTGCGTTCAAGGGATCGGCCGCGAGAAGACTATTCTTCTCATCAATCACGGTGAAACCGCTATAGGCGAGCCCGACATCCGGGTGAGCGTCCAGATATCGGACCATCGTTTCCAGAAATTGCGGCTCGATGAGATCATCCGCATCCAGGAAGAACAAATAGGTGGAGTCATTTGTCGCCTGCCGAAAGCCGCGGTTCCTTGCCCGCGCACATCCCCCGTTCTCAAAGGAAGACACCCGCAGGCGATCATCGGCCTTTGCAAGCGCTCTGACAACGTCCCCGGAACCATCTGCGGAGCCATCATCAACGACCAGGTGCTCCCAGTCTGTACTGGTCTGAGCGCGCACGCTCATGACCGTCTGCTCGATATATCGCGCCGAGTTGTAGCATGGCGTGATGACACTGACTTTCGGCATTTGCGAACGCTCGGCAGGGCCCTTAGATCCCCAATCGCTGGAATTCGGAATTTCGGGTCATTGTACGCTTGTAAGCCGCTGCGCAGCCCTGCTCAGCTTCGATCAAGAAGTCCTTATCCTCCGCAAGCGGCGAACCAAATCGCTCGAGCTGGCGTGAAACGGCCTCCACGACGTCATTTACGGAGATGCGCCGCATGCATTCCCTTTCGAACTCACAGACGTTCGATTGCCAACATGGCGAGCACGCCGTATCCCCGCGAATGTTCTCATTGCAAGAATAACAGAAATGTGAGGGAAGCGTCCGCCCGCCGAGTACGACGACTGACCGGCAGTCGACCGCCCGTGCCAGGTGGGCGTTGAACCCTTCCAAGCCAACAAATACCCGCGAGGCGCGGAGAACGGCGGCGGTTTCGCGCAATGTCGTTGCTCCTCGCAGGTCAAGTGCGCCGGTCAACCGCGGGTCCGATGCGGAGCCAATTTGAACAAAGGCGAAATGTTTGCCCAGGGAATCGACCACCCGTTGGAATCGATCAACGAACCACTCTTTGTTGGCGAACGGGTAACGTGCGGAACCGGCCGAGCTTTGAATGGCGATTTGCCAGGTGGGTGCATTAAATCGCTGTATCTCCGCGGGGGTAAGCTCGAGGTAGGGGCGCAGCGTTATGTCCCCTGTGATTCCCGCGGCACAACACATGCAGCTAATGACGTGTCGATCGAGAGGCTGCTTCTTGTCGAGCCTCGCATCACCCTTCCAGTAAAGGGCCTTAATGACCCGCACACGGAACAACTGTGCAAGGCGCATATAGCGGTGTTCGTATGGATACACTCCTGAGATGTCGAGGTTATTGAGGAATAGGTCGGGATGGTTGCTGAACATCCAGATCCTCTCCACGCCGCGTCGCCGCAACTCACGGGCGACGGCCGTGCACAGCAGGTTATCTCCCAGTGACTCGCCGAAGGCTATTGCACAACTTGGGCGTCGGTAGGTCGCGGACGCGCGAATGTACCAGGTCAATGAGCGGAACTTATCGTAAGCTCTCTTTAGCATCGACAGGTTTCAAGTTTCGCCATTGGGGCACGGATGAGTTGCAGGGGTTGCACCGGCTATGTTGGCAACTGGCAGGCTCTTTTGCCGGTTGCGCGAAAGTCCCAACACACTCGCCGCACGGTGCATCGCCGGTGCCGCCCACGTCCGGGCAAGCAATAGCCAACCCTCGAGTGTGAAAGGGCGGTCCAAGGCGACTCGCCAGGCATATTTGCGACTTGTTTGGCGAAAGCCAGCGCCCCAGGAATACCAGAAGTTGTCACGCAATAGTTGCCTGGGCGAGTGCACGGTCCGCACCGCGAGCGTGAACGGCGGCAAGCCGCGCCGGATTCTGGCCTCTGCGATCGCCCGCTGCGCCTGCGACCATTGTCGATCCCATTTGACCTTCGACACACTTTGAGCGTGGACGCGGTAATACAGCAGTTGCCGGGGAAGGTTTACCAGCTTTCCCGTCTCTGCGAGCCGAAGCCACAAATCGAGATCTTCGGCGGGCTCGAAGTCAGGTCGGTATCCGCCCACCTCCAACATGGCCCGGCGCCGGATCATGGTGGTCGGATGGATCAGGCCACCAGTTTTTGCGACCAGGATGTCGGCATCAATTTCGTCGTGGGTCATTGGGAATTGCCAGGGATAGACCGGGTCTCCATCCGAGTCGATCGCGAGGACCACCCCGCCCACCACAACAACTTCGGGATGATTGCGAAGGAAATCGACTTGCAAAGCAAATCGGTCCGGGAGGGCGATATCATCTGCGTCCATCCGCGCGATGTACTCGCCACATGCGGCCTTCAATCCTTCATTCAACCAGGGGCTATACCCGCGATGCTGTCCCAGATGGACCTTGATCCTTGAGTCGGATTTTGCGAAACGATTGAGGATGTCGATCGATCCGTCTGTTGAGCCGTCATCGAAAATCAAAAACTCAAAATTCGGGTCAGTCTGGACAAGGATGCTTTCAACCGCCTGCGAAAGAAATGAGGCGGCATTGTACACCGGCATGATCACACTGATCTGAGGCTTGTCCGTCATTAGAAGCCCTCCGTGAACCGGGAACGCTTCAACCAAATCAGGTTCTCCCGCTTACCTTCGACTGCCCAATCGCCGGTGGCCAGAACCTCGCCGATAAATCGCGAGACGCTCTTCCAAAAGTAATGATCGTGGAAGGCGACAACCCCTGTATCAGAGAGCCAAGGCGCGACGCGATGGAAATCTGCCTTCACACTTTCATAGCTGTGGTCGCCGTCGATAAAGATCAGGTCGAGTTTTTGGGGCACGTCATCCAGTGTTAGTTGGTCGACGCGTTTGCGAATGAGGAACAGCAGCGGTGTAACGCCGTTCGTATTGTGCTTGAATTCCGCGAGCGTATCGCGCTCTCCATCGGGCATAGTTTCATTCTGCCACGTGTCGACGCAATAGAGTTTGCCGCCGACTTCGCGAAGACCAGCAGCAATATAACATGCCGAGGCTCCCAAATAGGATCCGATCTCCAGCGCCGCTCCTCCTGGACTGCATTTGCACGCAAGCTCGTACAGCGTCGTCAACTCCGCGGGCGAAGTGAAGGTGGTTATTGACTCGGCTTGGGACACGCCGGCGTCCCGCAGCGCCCGCCGCACCTCGGCGGTCTGTGCTTGTGCGGAAAGCGACGACAGACGGTAATGAATGTGGCGAATTAATCGTTGAGGGAAGCTAATCGTCATCGCTGCTGCATTTTTCATAAATCGCGATCAAGGATGAGTTCATTTGGAAGAATGGCCTTGTTCGGCGAATTCGGCCAGTTCAAGTCGTTGAAAGATTGTCGGCCCCCCCTGCTGCTCCACCCCAATTCCCAGCATGCTTCCATTAAGGTCATCCCACACGGGAAGTGTCACGGCCGAGAGGTCACCTTCGTATCGGCTCACCAATGACCCATCCAAAGTTGCGGTGATTAGGCCATCGCGAACGCTTATCTCGGCTGTGTGGTCACCCGCCTGTCGAAACGCCGACAGCCGCACTCCCGACCCGTTGTCCTTGGCGATTTTCCCATTGACTAGTTCAAAACCACTGTTGGTGCCATCGACAGCGCCAACGATCCACGCAAAATTGTGGCCCGCGCTCGACGCGATTACAATGACGGACGTATTCGCAGGTTTGTGAAATGTGAGCCTTAGCGTGTATTCAGGCGGCGGAGTATAGGGGATGGCTAATTTGGCGAAACCCGTCGAAGTGGCAAGAAGACTGGATCCCGCGCTCGCCCAAGTACCGGCCACAGCACCCGTTTTGGGGTCAGCAAGCAAGAGAAGATCAACAACGCGACGCGGCATCGGAGCGGGTTCGCGCGACAATTCCTTTTGCACCGACGCAAATGCGAGTTTCACTTCGAGTCGACTCGCATCTTCCCTGGGATAGACTTTCAGGAACCGGCCGTAGTACCGGCTTGCGCGACGAAGTGCGACGTATTTTGCCGTGTCGCTCGCCTTGAGAGCCTGCTCGTGATACCAGTTGGCAACGCGAACCAACTGATCAGGCATTAGAGTGTCGGACTGCTTTGCCGCCAATAGCACGGCCGCGGTGAGTTGTGCATCCTGCGCCTTGGGCACGATTCTTCCGGCCCTGTCGGGCTGATCCATATCAAGGACCAGGAGTCGTACCAGCTCCAGGGCCGTCTTCGCGTCATTCGGGTTATTTGCAAGTCTGGTCGACATCTCCGAAGCCTGCTTCTCCCAAACCTGACGGACGCGTAGTTCCTTCATTCGGCCCCCTAATTCGGCGGCGCGCTCGCGTCCCGCGATCTGAGCGATGGGGAGAGCCTTCTGGAGCACAGTGATCGCATGTTCGCTGTCACCAGCCTCCTCGTAAGATTCGGCTTGTGAGAGCGAACGATTCACATAGTGCCCCGCCGCCGCCTGCCGCTCGGCTGGTGAACCGGTTCTGGATTGTCGCTCCAACATTACGGTCAATTTGTCGTCAATCTGGGCCTTGAGATCGGGCTGAGCCTTTACCAGTTCATCCATCGCCTGATATGCGATTGAGTATCCGAGCGGATCCGTGGCGGTCAGTTCGTAGATCTTTTCATAAACAAACGCCTGAAATGGTCGGTCATCAGTTAAGGCCGTCGCGTCCTTCAAAAGTCCCCTGGCAAACTCCAGCTTTTGGGCGGATGTGTTCGCCGCCTTGAGGCGACTCGCGTAGAGATGGTCGAAACTTTCCTGAGGGCCCGAGGCGGCGGCGCAAATCAACACCACAACCGCGACGAACAATCTGCTTGAGGACGCGGCGATTCTCCGTCCTGCTCTCATGTGAACCAATCCTCGAAGCCATCCCGTGAAGTCTGGCACGTCAATTTGGACCGCTTTCCCCATTTCGTTTGCCACCGCGATGAAGAAACTCGGCGGCTTGCCTGAGCAACGCCGCTTGAATTTTCTTCGTTCCGCTTGGAGCGTTGTGGCAGTCATCGGTAAAGTCGCCATCCACCAGTAGATGACTGTAGTCGAGCAGCGGGACGTCCTTCTGCGCAAACATCGGCTTGACCCGCGCAAGAAATTCTTCGTGAGCCGGCATCCCGTCATGCCAGGTTCCTTCCGGCAACAGCACGCCAACGACATGCACGTTCAGTGATTTGAGATAGTCGAGAGTATTGGCCAATTGCGGAATCTGTCGATCCATCACGCCTTGCCAGTCCGCGCCCAATCGCTCGGTGGCTCTCTCGCGAAATGCATTAAAACTGGTAAGGCGGTGTGGCGGATCATCCGGGATCTTTGTAAGCCGGAGAATAAAACTTCTGCCCCGCGCATATTCGGTTCGGACAAAACGCTCAATGCCCGTCATCGGCACGGGGATCACGCCATTTTCAAAATCGTATCGAAACACTCCCGCCCGAGTGAAATATCTTGGGAAATAAAGAGACTGCAGACGTGGCGGTTCCACCACATCCGTATATGCGAGCCCGATCATGACCATTGTTTTGTCGCCGCCAGCGGAAAGCAATCCATTATAATCAACGAGGAAGCGGAGGAAATGGTTCAGCTCCTTATCATTCATTCCATAAACGGCGTAGTTGTGAATGATTCGCGCTTGTTCGGACGAGAAATGGTAGTCATCCAGACAATACATGGCGGCCGATGAGCCGAACAGATAGACCCCACCTTTCGAATAATCCGCCCGGGGTAGATCGTGGAACAACATCTTGTCGCCTGTGTCAAAATATGCGCCTCGATTCACAAACAGTCGATGTGTTCTCTGACTGCTTTCAAGATCCTTAACAGATAGCCAATATGCAACAGTATCGCTACGTGCAAGCAGGTCAGCGGCGACAAATGGACCAATCATAACCGTTAGCAATGCGAGGCCGATCAGCGCCTGAAATCGGACGAGCGATGGAACCGCCGATTTGTCGCTCGCTATACGGATTGCTTCATCACGACTGTCGACAGTCGGAATCTGTGCAATTGAGTTGGACATATCAAAAGCCCGTATAGACCACTATTGACGGGCCGCTTTGCAAATAAAGGACGATCCAGGTCAGGACTGCAAGACCCAGAACTCCCAGAAAGACCATGACGGGGTGCCGGCGGAGGACACGATCGACGGATTGAGGGATTAACGAATTCATTGCGAGGCCTTGCCGATTCACGCTCCGATACGGTGGAACAAATGGCCCAACACGATGCGGGTTGTGGACAAGTCATGCGGGAAGAACAACAACGTGAATGCGAAATAGTTCAGCGTCAGGAAAATCGCGGCAGCTCGAATAGGAGACGAGGCCAGATAATGCTTGAGCCCCTTCCTTCCAACGCGCCTGACAACCTGAACTTCCCATAACTTTGCGGCGGCGACGCCACCCCCGTGAAGGACGCCGAAGACCGCAAAATTAAGCGTCGAGCCGTGCCACACCCCGGCAAGAAAAAACGCCAGAAAATAGCATGGAAACACCAGGACGGCGGTTTGCCGGCTCCATCGCTCGGCGACGGCCTTGTACATCGGCATGAAAACGTAGTCACGAATCCACAGGCCCAGCGTTCGGTGCCACCGAGTCCAGAAATCGATCATGTTCCGGGAAAGGTATGGCCTGTCGAAATTCTCCGGCATCTGAATGCCCACCAATGCCGCCGCCGCGATCACTACATCAC